>JAABUY010004027.1_pt1 | contig 15709 bp, 18 predicted proteins | sample 5560271 | NCBI WGS metagenome assembly JAABUY01 (sample SAMN10711886, study PRJNA513374) | rock metagenome | isolation source: Antarctica rocks | place: Antarctica: Victoria Land, University Valley
GGCGAGGACATGAAGGAGCTGAAGACAGTTGGTGACGCCGTCGACCTGATCGCCCAGCGCGTCTCCTGAGTGAAGCGCCGGGTCCTCATCACCGGCCTGGGGGCCGTCACCCCGCTCGGGGTCGGCGTCGCGACGCTGCACGACCGCTGGGGGGCCGGCGAGTGCGGGATCATCGACGGCGCCGGGGCCTGCAGCACCTTCGCGCCCGGCGAGCACCTCTCGGTCAAGGAGGTCCGCCGCCTGGACCGCTTCTCCCAGCTGGCGATGGTCGCCTCCGGGGAGGCGGTCGCGCAGGCGGGCTGGCAAGCGGAGCTGCCCTACGATCCCCTGCGGGTCGGCTGCGTGATCGCCACCGGCATCGGGGGCATCGGGACCGTGGAGAGCACTCACGACGTGATGCGTGATCGGGGGGCCAAGATGGTCTCCCCGCTCGGCGTCCCCCAGTACATGCCCAACGCCGCGGCCGCATCGGTGTCGATGAAGCACGGGCTGCGCGGCCAGAGCTTCGGCGTGGTCTCGGCCTGCGCCAGCGGCGGCCACGCCCTGGGGCTGGCGATGCGGATGATCCAGTACGGAGACGCTGACGCCGTCCTGGCCGGAGGCTCGGAGGCGACGCTGACCGAGTTCGCCTTCGCCTGCTTCAACGCCATGCAGGCGCTCTCACCGACCGGGACCTCCCGGCCCTTCGACGCCCGGCGCGACGGCTTCGTGATGGGCGAGGGAGCGGGCATGCTCGTGCTGGAGGAGGAGGAGGCTGCGCGTGCGCGCGGAGCCACGATCCTGGCCGAGCTGGCCGGGTACGGCTCGACCGCCGACGCCCACCACCTGACCGCGCCCGATCCCACCGGCGAGCCGGCAGCCCGCGCGATCACGCTGGCGCTGACGGACGCCGGGATCTCCCCGGAGGAGGTCGACTATGTCAACGCCCACGGCACCTCGACGCAGCTCAACGACGCCGCCGAGACCGTGGCCCTGAAGCGCGCCCTCGGCGAGCAGCGGGCCCATCAGATCCCGGTCTCCTCCACCAAGTCGGCGATCGGCCACCTGCTGGGGGCCGCCGGCGCGGTGGAGGCCGTGGCCACCGTCAGGACGCTCCAGACGGGCACCATCGCCCCCACCGTCGGCTACGAGGTTCCCGATCCCGAGCTCGACCTCGACTACGTCCCCGACCGCTCCCGGGCGCTGCCAGCCACGGACGGACGGCCACCGGCGGCGCTCTCCAACTCGTTTGCCTTTGGCGGCCACAACGTCACCCTGGTCCTGAGGGGGGGCGGGTGAGCATCGCCGCGCTCGAGGTCATCGCCCCCTCGCAGACGCGGGAGCGGCTGGCCGGCGCGCTGCGCACGCTCGCCCCGGAGCGATCATGCTGACGGGCAAGCGGCTGCTGATCACCGGAGTGATGACTAGGGACTCGATTGCCTTCCACGCCGCCGAGCAAGCCCAACGCCACGGCGCCGAGGTGGTGCTCACGAGCTTTGGGCGGGTGCGGCGCCTGACCGAGCGTACGGCCAAGGCGCTGCCCGAGCCGGTGGAGGTGCTGGAGCTCGACGTCAACAGCGAAGACGACCTGGCGGGGCTGACGAGCGCGCTGGGCGAGCGCTGGGGCCGCCTGGACGGGGCGCTGCACGCGATCGCGTTTGCTCCGGCGGATGCTTTGGGCGGGAACTTCATGACCGCGCCGGCGCAGAGCGCGGCTGACGCGTTCCTCACCAGCGCGTTCTCGCTCAAGGCACTGGCCGGCGCCGTGGCCCCGCTGATGGAGCCCGGCGGCAGCATCGTCGGCCTGGATTTCGACGCCTCCGTGGCGTGGCCGATCTACGACTGGATGGGCGTGGCCAAGGCGGCCCTGGAGTCGGTGTCCCGGTACCTGGCGCGTGACCTCGGCCCGCGCGGCATCCGCGTGAACCTCGTCTCCGCGGGCCCGCTCAGCACGGTCGCCGCCGGCGCGATTCCCGGTTTCGGCCAGCTGGCTGACCTGTGGCGAGCCCAGGCGCCGCTGGGCTGGGACACCGGCGATCCCGCGCCGGTGGGGGCGGCGATCTGCTTCCTGCTCTCCGACCTCGCCCGCGCGATCAGCGGCGAGATCCTGCACGTCGACGGCGGCTTTCACGCGGTCGGTGCGCCGTCGAACCTGGACGCCCCGGCCTGAGCAGTGGTTCCAGATCAACCAACCCGCCCGGCGGGAGCTCGGACCAGCTCACGTTGGGTAGCCGAGAAGCGCTGGTCCTCCTGACCGCCCGATTCGGCCGATAGTAGAAGCCCATCAGAGTCCGTCTATGCGTCAAGTCAGAGTGGACGCGCGAGCTGGCCGGCCTCTGAGCCCGGCCGGCGCGGAGCGAACGCGAGACCCTACGGGCCTTCGAGAAACTGCACGCGGGCCGATTTGTGGACGCACGTGACTCTGCTGTTCCGTTGGGATCGTTGCGCAGGCGGGCGTTCACGCTGGAGCAGCGGAAGGACTTAATCACGAGGTGGCGCGTCCGGTCCGTCGGATGGTTGAACCCGTAGTCAACGTAGGCGCTGGTCACCGAGCGGCCGCGGGCGCAAGAGGTTCTGTGCACCCTGACCTGCTGCGCAAACCCGCGCGCGAACCCTGAGGGGTGAGAGCACGAGCGGTAGCGCGTGGGCGCCGCTCCAGTCAGAGCGGGGAGTGTGGCCAGGCAGAGAGCGGCGAGCAGACCCAGCAGCCCAAGGCGTAGACCACCGGTGGTTCCGCGGGGTGACAGCTGAGAGCGAGGAAGAAGCATGAAGAATCCCTACCGATTCTGAGCCCGTGACGGTAGCGTAACCAGCCTCCCGCTCATATTCTCCATCGGCCGAGTTCCGGCTCCGGCGGGTGCCTGGGTACTTGTCCGATGACTGACTGGCGCAGCTGCCTGCACAACCCGTCAAAGGGCGCCATGAGGGAAGGTGCTGTCGTGTTGTTCAGCCCCGGGATGAACAACACGACAGCCGACTCCAGGAACAGCGTGGTTGACGCGTTGTGCAGGCCGGGACGCCTCGCCACGGCGCGTCGTCCCCAGTCCCAACCCGGGCGGTATCAGCGGCGAGATCCTGCACGTCGGCGGCGGCGTCCACGCGGTCGGTGTGCCGTCGAACCTGGACGCCGGCGCGTCGCTCACCTGAAGAGATCCTCCCCCTCGGGCCGGATCAGCGCCGCGGCCCCAGGGCCGTCCTCGCCGGTGACGTGGCGCCCGGCACCGCGGATCAGCACGACCGGCTGGCCGCCGTCCTTGCTGCGGGCGACATCGGCGGCGGCGGCGAGCTCGTCGACCGTCGCGATCCAGGTCGCCGTCAGCTGCCGGCCGTGGGCGTCGCGGTGACCGCGCCAGTCTTTCAGCGGCGTGATTCCCGCACAGCCGATGGCGAGGTCGCACTGGCCGTGGCGCCAGGCCCGGCCGAAGGAGTCGCTGATCACGACCGCGACCTGCGTTCCGGTCAGCTCCCGCAGCCGCGCGCGCAGCTCCCGGGCGGAGCGGTCGGGGTCACGCGGCAGTGTCACCACCGCATCGGGTCCGGGAACGTTGGAGGCGTCCACGCCCGCGTTGGCGCACACGAAGCCGTGGTGGGTCACGCAGATCAGCACGCCGCGCTCGGCGCGGAGCAGGGCGCGGCTCTGCTCCAGCACCACCTGCACGTGGCGCGGATCCTTGCCCTGCTCCCGGGCCAGTTCTGAAGCGCGGGCGCCCGGAACCACATCCGCCAGCGAGATTGTCCGTCCTTCGGCCTTGGACACCACCTTGTGCGCGACGACGAGCACATCCGCCGCTCGGAGCTCCTCGCCGGCGTAGCGCAGGGCGGCTACGATGACCGTGGCGAGGTCCGTGCCGGCCTGCACCTGAGGGAAGGGCTCGATCGGCGTGGCGCTGATCCCCACGCTCAGACCCTCAGCGGCCGAGGCTGCGCCGGAGCTGCCCCAGGGCGCCGCGGGTGCGCGCGGCGCCGCCGTGGCGGGTGGCCAGCGCCTGCTCCAGCGCCGTGATGTCCTCTGGGGTGTCGATGTCCAGAGCCAGCGTGGGCACCGCCACCACCTCGGGCTCGACCCACCGATCCGCGGCGGTGGTGGTGTGGCGCTCGCAGCTCCCGGGCCCGAAGGCCGGCTCCAACGCGTCGGGCGGGGACAGCAGCAGCGCGTTGGTGCTAGTGCCGTGGCGGTCGGGCACGATCAGGGCACTGCGCGTGCCCGCCTGGCGCTCCACCAGCGCGTCGAGCTCACCCGGATCCAGCAGCGGGCAGTCTCCGGGTACGAGCAGCACCCGCTTGGCGCCGGCGGCCAGAGCGTGGTCGATCCCCCGCCGGGCGGCGGGGTTGTGCCCCCGGTCCTCGTCCTGCACCACCTCCATCCCGTAGCTGGCGGCGATCTGCTGGGCGGTGCGATCGCCGGTCAGCACCAGCACGTGGTCGATGGCCTGCGAGCGTCGCAGAGCCACCAGCACGTCGCACAGCATCGCCTCCACCAGCGCCTGCCGGTGACCCGGCCCCAGCTCGTGGGCCAGGCGCTGCTTGGCCGCGGCCAGGCCCTTGATCGGCAGGATCGCGAAGACGCTCATGCCCGCTCCCGGACTCCGAGCGCGAGGGCGAACTCCAGCGTCTCCTGGGCCAGGCGGCGCCGGGCCGCCGCGCTGTCCATCAGCACCGAGGTCGCCAGCACGGGCAGTCCCTCGGTCTCCTCGTCGGCGACCAGCCCGTCGATCAGACCAGCGTAGGCGGCCGCGATCCCGCCGCTGTCAAGTGGATGGCCGGCCCACTGCATGAAGGCCGCCGTCGGTCCCTTCAGGACCTGCCCGCCCACCAGGGGGCTGACGGCCACGACCGGCGCGGACGCATGCTGCAATGCCGCACGCATCCCGCGCACCCGGAGGATCGGCTCGATGGAGACCACAGGGTTCGAAGGTCCGATCACGATCGCCCGCGCGGCGGCGATCGCCTCCAGGACCGCCCCGGTGGCGGGTGCCGCGGCAGCGCCGCGGAAGTCGACCTCCTGGACCGGGCCGGCGCCCCTGGCCCGGATCATGAACTCCTGGAACGGCCACCACCGATCGTGGGCCATCACCCGCGTGCGCACCGGCATGTCGCTGGCGGGCAGCACCCTTGCACCCACCCCCAGGGCTCGGCAGATGGCGGCGTGGGCCTCGGTCAGCGTGGCGCCGGCGGCCAGGGCGCGGGCGCGGTCGATCCCGATCGCCAGGTCACGATCTCCGAGGGCGAACCACACCTCGCTACCCAGCTCCCGCAGCCCGTCCATGACCGAGAAGGTGTCGCCGGCCAGGCCCCAGCCGCGCGCATCGATCCGGTCGGCCAGCCAGAAGGTCACGAGGTCGGGGTCGGGCGAGACGTAGGCCCCGTAGATCTCGACGTCGTCGCCGACGTTGGCCACCACGGCCAGGTCCTCGGCTCCGGTGACCTCGAGCATCCCGCGTGCGAGCTTTGCCCCGCCGGTTCCGCCGGCGAGTACCACGACGGGGCCGGTCAAGCGCTCGGGAGGCCGGTGATCCGGATGCCGGCGCGGGTCTTGTTGCGGATGTTGATCGAGATCAAGAGCGGCGTCATGCCCTCGACGATCCGGGCCATCTCCAGCGGCCCGCAGTCGACGCTGCGCAGTCCCTCGATCCGTTCCACGAGCTCGCCCACCTGCGCCTTGTCGGCTCGCTTGTCGCCGCACAGCAGCACGTCCTCGTCGAGCTGATGCTCCAGGTCGCTCAGCAGCGCGGCACTGACGGTGTGAAAGGCCGACACCACCGTGACCCCGGGGGGGACCATCTCCTGGGCCTGCTGGGCTGCGGAGCCCTGCGGCACGCCGAGCAGGCGCGTGGCCTTGCCGCTCACCGCCGCCGCCAGGGGAACGGTCGCGTCGACCAGCAGCTGGCCCTCCGAGAGCGCATTCCTGAGGTTGGTGAGCGTCTCTGACTGGCTTCGAAACGGCACGCTGAGGATCACGATCTCAGCCTCACGCACCGCCTCGGCATTCTCGGCCGCGCTGAAGCGGCCCTCGGGAACCGACTGCGCCGCTCGCTGCGAGGCCTGCACTGCCCGCTCCCCGTCCCGGGAGCCGATCACGATCGGTACGCCCGCCCGCGCAAGGCGCTGGGCCAGGCCGAAGCCCAGCGCTCCGGTGCCGCCGACGATGCACACAGGGCTGCTCACGGCGGTGAGTGTATGGGCCTCGGCCGTCAGCTAGGCTGCCGCCCCGGTGCTCTGGGCGGCCGCGATGCGCGCACGATGAGCCGCTTGCGGGCGGCGATCCTCCTGCTGTCGCTGGCCGCGCTCGGGGTGGCTCCGGCACTCGGCCAGGGCAGCCTGACGCGGCCGCTGTCGGTGACTAGCGCGTCGGTCTCTCAGGAGGGCCAGCAGCTGGTCTGGACGGTGCAGCTGGGCTCACGCTTCTCCAGCGCCGGCCTGCGGCACGACCACCGCGGGCTCTGCCTGGTGCTGGAGCGCGCTCGCGGGGATGCCGTCCGAGGCGTGGTCTGCCTCGTGCCGAGCCGGCGGGGATCGGGAACCCGGCTGGCCTACTCTCGGGTGACCGTAAGCGGACGCGGTCGCGCCCGTCCGCTCGCCGCCGAGATCTCCCGCACGAGCGCCCGTGAGCTGACCGCGCGATTCCTGCCCGGGGCAGTAGGCCTCGGCTACCGGCCGATGCGCTGGCAGGTGCTGAGCAGCCTCCGCACCGCCGGCTGCGCCGTTGCCTCCCATACGGCCGGATGCTCGCTGTGGTTTCCCGGCCGTCCGCGCCTGACTCGGCTCCGGGCGCCGCAGCCGGCCGGCTGCGTCCCCGCCGGGCCCTCGTACGTCACCAACGGCTCTCGCACTGAGCGCGTCGTGGCGCTGAGCTTCGACGACGGGCCCTGGCCGGACACCCCGCGGTTCCTGGATCTACTGGAGCGCGAGCACGTTCCCGCGACCTTCTTTCAGATTGGGAGGCAGGTCTCGCCCTTCGGCCGCGCAGTCGATCGCCGGATTCTCGCCGACGGCGACGTCATCGGCGACCACACCTTCGATCACGCCGACGTCGCCAGGGCGGGGCAGTTCGCGGCCCGGGAGCTCGCGTCCACGCGGGCGGCGATCGTGCGGCTGACCGGCTACACGCCGTGCCTGTTCCGGGCTCCGGGAGGCGCCGTCAGCCCGGCGCTGATCGCCGAGGCTCGCGCGCTGGGCTTTCTCACCATCGGCTGGGACGTCGACCCGCGCGACTGGTCGCGCCCCGGAACCGGCTCGATCCTGCACACGGTCACCGGCAACGTCCGCAACGGCTCGATCGTGATCCAGCACGACGGCGGTGGCGATCGCTCGCAGACGCTGGCGGCACTACCCGGCGAGATCCACACGCTGCGGGCCCGCGGCTTCCGGTTCGTCACGGTCCCGGAGCTGCTCGGGCTCCGCGTGATCTATAAGTAGGCGATGGCCAGTCCCTTCCCCCAGCGGGTGCGGATCCGTGAGGTGGGCCCGCGCGACGGCTTCCAGAACGAGCCCGAGGTGATCCCGACCGGGGAGAAGGTGCGCCTGATAGAGCTGCTCGGAGCCAGCGGCCTGGAGCGCCTGGAGGTCACGAGCTTCGTCCGCGCCGACGTGATCCCGCAGCTGGCCGACGCCGAGGAGGTGCTGGCGGCGGTGCGGCTGCCGGAGTCGGTCTCGGTGAGCGTGCTGGTGCCCAACGAGCGTGGCCTGGAGCGCGCCCTGGCCCACCGCGATCGCTTCCACGAGATCAATGGCTTCCTGTCGGCCTCGGAGACCCACAACCGCCGCAACGTCGGCCGCTCGGTGTCCGATTCGCTCGCCGGCTTGGCCGGCACGTTTGCGCGCGCCCGCGCCGAGGGGCTGCGCTGCGAGGGCGTGATCTCGACGTCCTTCGGCTGTCCCTACGAGGGAGCGGTGCCGGTGCAGCGGGTGCTCGCGATCGCCGGTGAGCTGATCGCCGCCGGAGCCCAGGAGGTGGGGTTCGGCGACACCACCGGCATGGCTAATCCCGCCGCCGTCCAGCGCTTCTTCGACGCCGCGGCAGCGCAGCTGGAGCACGGCGTCGAGCTGACCGCGCACTTCCACAACACCCGCGGCCAGGGCCTGGCCAACGTGGTGGCCGCGCTGGGGTGCGGGATAGAGAGCTTCGAGTGCAGCTTCGGCGAGCTGGGCGGCTGCCCAGTGCCCGCCGGGGCCACCGGCAACATCGCCACCGAGGATCTCGTCTCGATGCTCCACGAGATGGGGATCGAGACGGGGGTCGACCTTCAGGCGCTGCTGGCCGCCGCCGTGGCGGCGCAGGACGTGCTGGGACGGCGGTTGGGCAGCCACGTCCTCTCGGCCGGACCGGTGGCCTGGAGCTGATCGACCGGTGAGCGGAATCGATCGCCAGGAGGTCTGGCGCGCCGCGGCGGAGCGTGCCGTGTCCGGTGGCCCCGAGCGCCACCGGCTCAAGGCCGCCGAGCAGGGCAAGCTGCCCGTGCGCGAGCGGGTAGCCCGGCTGCTCGACGAGGACTCCTTTCCAGAGGACGGGCTCCTGGCCGGCAGCGAAGAGGAGGGCCTGGGTGCCGAGGGGGTGCTCACGGGCATGGGCACGATCGCCGGCGCCCCGGTGGCGGTGATGGCCAACGACCCTACCGTCAAGGCCGGATCCTGGGCGTCGCGCACGGTCGAGAAGATCCTGCGCATCCAGGAGCGCGCCCTGGCGCTGCGAGCGCCGATCGTCTACCTAGTCGACTCCGCGGGCGGCGTTCTGCGACATCGTGATCATGCGCGAGGGCAACGCGTCGATGTATCTCGGCTCTCCGCGGATGGCCGAAATGGTGATCGGGGAGAAGGTCTCCCTGGAGGAGATGGGCGGTGCCCGGATGCACACCTCGCGCAGCGGCTGCGGCCACGCGCTGGTGGCCAGCGACGAGGAGGGGATCGAGCTCGCCCAGCGGTACCTCAGCTTCTTCGGCTCGAACTTCGAGCAGCCGCCGCCGGTGGCGCTGCCACTGGAGCCGGCCGTCTCGGATCCGATCGGGGAGCTGATTCCGGCCGACGAGAACAAGCCCTTCGACATGCGCCAGCTGATCGAGCGCCTAGTCGACGCCGGCTCGCTGCTGGAGATCCACGCCCGCTGGGCGCGCGAGGTGATCGTCGCCTACGGCTGGTTGAACGGCCAGGCCGTGGGCATCGTGGCCAACCAGCCGAAGGTCAAGGGCGGCGTCCTGTTCGTCGACTCCTCTGACAAGTGCGCTCGCTTCATCGCCACCTGCAACGCCTTCAATGTCCCGCTGCTGTTCCTCGCCGACGTGCCCGGGTTCATGATCGGCACGCAGGTGGAGCGGGAGGGGATCATCCGCCACGGCGCCAAGATGATCAGCGCCGTCTCCGAGGCCACGGTGCCGAAGATCTCCGTGATCGTGCGCAAGGCCTACGGCGCGGGGCTCTACGCGATGGCGGGGCCGGCCTTCGATCCCGACTGCTGCCCGGCGCCTCGATCGCGGTCATGGGGCCGCAGGCTGCGGTCAACGCCGTGTACTTCAACCAGCTCCAGGCGATTGAGGATCCGCAGGAGCGGCCGCTGCGACCGAGCGGCTGCGCGCGTGCCTACGCGGCCGACATCGACGTCCTGCACTTGGCCTCCGAGCTGGTCGTCGATGCGGTGATCGAGCCCGAGCGACTGCGCCCGGAGCTGATCCGGCGCTTCGCCCTGGCAGCCGGCAAGGAGCGTCAGTGGCCGGCCAAGCGGGGATCCGTCACACCGGTGTAGCGGCCCCGGAGACCGTTGGCTGCCCCGCGGGCGCGGGCGCCGCGGCGTGGCTCCGTGCCGCGGCGCGCTCAGCCAGGTGGTCGTCGAGCTCGTCCACCAGCAGTAGCGCGAACTGCACCACCCGGTCGATGCTGGTCGCATCGACACGCCCGGGCGTGTCGGCCTCGGTGTGCGAGTCCGGTACGAGGCCGCGGCGGTCCAGGGCGCCGATGGCCAGCGTCGGGATCCGCCGCAGCTGCGCGGGCCAGGCCGGCGAGCCGCCTCGCGTGCGAACCGGCGCGGCCTGCAGCCGTGGTGCCTGCGCCGCGGCCCCGGCCGCCACGCGGCGCAGCTGGGGGAAGTAGCGCAACGGCAGCATCTGCCCGTCGCTGATCCACCAGCGGGGGGTCCCCGACCCCGCGGCACAGATCCCCAGGACGATCGTGTTGAACCCGCACCGCTCACGCCGGCGAGCCCGCAGATATCGCCGCAGCCCGATCCCGTTGCCGTCGCCGGCGCCCTGCAGCACGATCTCCACCTCGGTGGCGCCCGGCGGTCCGGCGGTGAGCGCTGCCGCCAGCGCCACCGCCGCGGCGACCCCGCTGGCGTTGTCGCCGGCAGCCGGCCCGAACTCGGCGGTCCCGTGCTCCAGCAGCAGCGCCGCCGCAAGCACCAGGGCCACGGTGGGCAGCAGCTGGGCGAGCCCGAGGAGGGTGCCGGTGCTGCCGCGGCTGCGGGCCACGGCCGTTGCTAGGGCCCACACCAGCATCACGATCAGCCAACCCAGCCAGCCGGGGGAGAGTCCGCCGCTGACACGGCGCAGCGCCGCCGCCGGTCGCCGCAGTCGTGGGCGGTGGATCAGACCGGTCCGGCCCGCATCGAGGTTGGCGGTGATGACCAGGCGTACCGGTCCCGGTGCAGGACGGCCGGATCGTGCCTCAGCGGCGTCCGGACCAGAGGCTCGCCCCGGCGGCGCGGAGACGACGTTCTGGCTGGCTCGCTCGCGGGTCAGGCGCCGCCCGGGGGAGATGCCCAGCAGGCTGTCGGCGACCACGCACACCGCCGCCACCAGGATCAGCACCCCACCGAGCCGATGCGAGCCCACCGAGATCAGGCTGCCGGCGAGGCCCAGGGCTGCGTGCCAGGCGTGCGCCAGCGCCCAGTTGGGCCGGCACCAGAACGTCTCCAGGCGCACAGCGCGACCGCTCCGGCGCAACTCGCCGGCCAGCCACCGGGCCGCGCGGCGCTCGGCGTCGGTTCCGGCGCCTCGGGCGGGGAAGCGCGCCAGCCCGGAGATCGTCTGCATGGCGGCCATCGCCCGCCGGATGATCCCAGGGCAGGTCCGTGCTCGGAGCCGATCATTCCCGGGGCGCGTCTGCGACCGGAGCCGCTATCCGGTAGAACCGAGGGCGATGGCTCGCCCCGAGGAAGCCGAGCTGCTGGCGCTCGCCGAGGATGCGGCGGCGGCCGCCGCCAGCGAGCTGAGGTCCCGCTTCGGCGGCGGGGCGCAGGGCGTGAGGTCCAAGAGCAGCCCCACCGATCTCGTCTCCGACGCCGATGTCGCCGCCGAAGCGGCGATCCGCAGCGTGATCTCGGCCGCCTATCCCGACGACGCGATCATCGGCGAGGAGGGAGGGGAGACGGGCGCGGGCGAGCGGCGCTGGGTCGTCGACCCGCTCGACGGCACCATCAACTTCCTCTTCGGCATCCCGATGTTCGCCGTCAGCATCGCCTGCGAGGACCCGGACGGGACACTGGCGGCGATCGTCCTGGATCCGGTGCGCGAGGAGCGCTTCTCCGCCACCCGCTCCGGCCGGGCAGCGCTGAACGGCGAACCGATCGAGGCCTCGCAGCGGGACGAGCTCGCTTCGGCGCTGGTGGCCACAGGCTTCGCCTACGAGGCCTCCGTTCGGGCGCGGCAGGCTCAGGTGGTGAGCCGGGTGCTGCCGCGTGTCCGGGACATCCGGCGGGCCGGAGCGGCCGCGCTCGACCTCTGCTGGTGCGCGTGCGGACGCTATGACGCCTACTACGAGCGGGGAGTGCACTCCTGGGATGTCGCGGCGGGAACGCTCATCGCGCAGCGCGCCGGACTGGCGGTGCGCCAACTGGAAGCCGCCGGTGATGACCCGGAGGGGCTGGTGGCGGCGCCGCCGGCAATCGTTCAGGAGCTGACCCGGCTGGTGGGCGGCACCGGCCGCGGTGGCGCCTAAACTCGGCCCCCGCGCGGCGGTGGTGGAACGGTAGACACGATGCCCTCAAAAGGCATTGTCCTTCGGGACGTGTGGGTTCGAATCCCACCCGCCGTATAGACGTCCCGGCCGTCTGTGGGGCTAGGCCGTCGCCGGCTCGGCACCGGAGGACTCGCTGCGTTCGCCGCTGCGCTCCTCTTTGCGATCCTCGCCCGCTTCTCCTTGAGAGTTCCGCCGCGGCCCCAGCCCCGGCGTCGCTCGGCCTCCTCCTCGGGCACTTCCTGCTCCACGTTCCAACCCTGCGAGAAGCCGTGCAGGGAGAAGAAGATGAGCAGCGCCTGCACGGGCACGATCAGCAGCGTTATCTGGCCGAGCATGTCCGGGGAGAGGCCCTTGCCGCCGAACATCATCTGGGTGGCGCCGTAGCCGGCGTGGGCGCGATCGAACCAGCTCGTACCCGACGTGCCGGTGCCCGCGATCAGGGCGACGATCAGCATCAGGATCGCCAGGGCCGCCGCCATCGGCAGCAGACCGCGGTTCCAGCGTCGCAGATAGAACGCCAGCACCAGGTAGACGAAGATCAACAGGAAGTTGACTGGACGCAGGCCCTCGAGCTTCTTCCAGCCCCCGACCGTCACGATCGCCATCAGCACTGCCGAAATCACCAGCAGCAGCATCACGATCGCCTTGGTCACCTTGCTCGAGGCCTTTTCCCGGTTGGGGAAGATCACCGTGTAACCGGGGCGCAGGTTCCGAGTCGGAGCCATGTTGTGGACCATACAATCTGCGGTCGTTGTGCGCAGCAGTTTCTTGCGGGCGTGGCGGAATTGGTCTACGCGCCGGCTTTAGGTGCCGGTGGGCGCAAGCCCTTGGGGGTTCGAGTCCCTCCGCCCGTATCGCTCATGGTCAGCCCCCAGCGTGAGCGGTACCATTGACGACCGCCCAGGGGAGTGAGCTAACGGTTATGCGCCCGGTCTCCAAAACCGTGAATCCGGGTTCGAATCCCGGCTCCCCTGCTTCACGACGCCCGCGAAATCACCGATGCGATCCCACACCGTCTACCGCACGTTCCAAACCGAGCATCGTCGCGAGTTCGTCCGCATCACCGACGATGTCGCCGACGCGGTGCGCGAGGCCGGGATCTGCGAGGGAATGGCGCTCGTGTGCGCGATGCACATCACCGCCGGAGTTTGGATCAACGACGACGAGCCGGGGATCCAAGCCGACGCCCTGGAGTGGCTCGACAAGCTGGCGCCGCCGAGCTGGAAGGAGCCCGACGGCGAGGTGGCCCGGGAGTTGCTCCCCAGCCCCGGCGACTACCGCCACCACCGCGGCGGCGAGGACAACGGCGACGCCCACCTGAAGAACCTGCTCGTCCACCACCAGGTGATCGTCCCCGTCACCGAGGCAGAGCTGGACCTCGGCCCCTGGCAGCAGATCTTCTACTGCGAGTTCGACGGGGGCCGGCCCAAGCGCCTGGTGATCAAGGTGCTGGGGGAGTAGCGGCGGGCTACCATCTGCTCTCCCGCGGGCGAAGTGTTGTGGTTGCACAGAAGCCTTCCAAGCTTCTAGGGCGGGTTCGATTCCCGTCGCCCGCTCTCCCCGCGCCTCAGAGCACCGCCGAGAGCCATTCCCGGGCGGCTTGCGCCACAGCGTTGAGATCGCCCTTGAGGCCGTGGTCGCCGCGCACCGTGACCACCTGCCGGTGGGGTGCCGGTGCCGGCATCCCGAAGGGATCGGTGGCTCCCTGTACCACCAGCGTCGGACCGAGACCGAATCCAGCTCGGCGAGGCGGCTGGGGGCCGGCGTGCCGTCGCGTCGCCGGCGGGTGGGTTGCAGCGGGAAAGCCAGGCACAGCACCGCGTCGGCGCGGAGCGCCGAGGCCGTGCGGCAGGCCACCCGGGCGCCGGAGGATCGGCCGCCGAGGACCAGGCGCGATCCGCCCGGCTGGCGCTCGCGCAGGGTGGCGACGGCTGCGATCCAGGCCTCGTCGAGCTTGCCCGCGGGTGCGGGTGAGCGGCGACCGGCGACGCGATAGGGCTGCTCGAGCAGTACCACCGTCAGAGCGAGGGAGGTCGCGACCGCTGACACCGCAGTCAGGTCCGGCGCGTCGACGGCGCCCCCCGCGCCGTGGCCGAGGACGAGCGTTCCGCGCGCGGCGGCGAGCTCTCTCACCTGGGCTCGCGCGGGACCCTGCGGCGTCGGCAGCTCCAGCACCTTCGCGGCGTCGCCGGCCGGCGACGCCGCGAAGGTCCCCATCGGGAGGATCACCCGCCGGCGGGGGCGCCGGTTCGCTGGGCCTTGTGGGCGCGCTTGGCGGCCTGGTAGTCCGCCAGCGCCTGCGCTGAATCGACATCCCCGAGCGTCGGGTGCCCGGGCACGAGCTCCCGCGCCACCGCCACCGAAAAGCGATTGGCGAGCACCGCCGCCAGCGACTTGATCTTCATCTCGCCGAAGCCCGGCAGCGCCGCCAGGTTGGCCCGTAGCTCAGCGGCGTCGGCGGCGTCCGTCCACACCCGCCCCGCCTCACCGTCGTAGCGGTCGCGGATGTGCACGGCGAGCTCGTGCACGCGCCCCGCCATCGCGCCGGGAAAGCGGTGGATCGCCGGACGCTCCCGGAACAGCGGCTCCAGATCGGCGCTGGCCACTGCCGCGACGTCCAGCGAACCGAGACGCTCGCGCAGCACGAGCGGTCCCGCGAACGCCTTCTGCACGGTGACCTGCTGGTCGAGCACGAACCCGATCAGCAGCGCCATCGGATCGGCGGCGATCAGCCGGTTGGCCTCCGCGGAGTCGGTGAAGTGCAGCAGCGCTGGCACGGCTCTCATCCTGCCACGGCCGTCCAGCGGGCTCAGCCGGCCGACGGCGCCGGCGCTCGACGCTCCAGCTCCCGGCGCACGAGCGGCACCACCTCGGTCCCGAACAGCTCGATCGAGCGCAGTACGTCCTGATGCGCCACCGCTCCGACGCTCATCTGAGCCAGGTATCGCTCATGTCCAAAGAGCTCGTGTTCGACCAGGATCTTCTCCGCGATCTGCTCCGGGGAACCGACGGCCAGCGCCCCACGAGGCGAGCGCAGCGTCTCGTACTCCGGACGCCCCGAGGGAGGCCAACCTCGTTCACGGCCGATGCGGTTCATCATTGCCAGGTACGGCGCGGCGAACGCGGCGTCGGCCCGTGCACTGGTCTCAGCGGCAAAGGCGTGAGTGTTGATCGCGAGCTTCAGCTCCGCGGGATCGTGACCGGCCGCGGCACCGGCGCGCCGGTACAGGTCGATCAGGGGCACGAACCGCTCCGGCTGACCCCCGATGATCGCCACCACCAGCGGCAGCCCAGCGTGCCGGCGCGCACGGCCGATCCCGGCGTGCCGCCGATCGCGATCCAGACCGGAAGCGGATCCTGGATCGGGCGGGGCCACACCACCGCGTCCCGCAGCGCCGCCCGATGGCGTCCTTCCCAGCTCACGCGCTCCTCCGGGCGGATCTCCAGCAGCAGCTGAAGCTTCTCGGCGAACTGCTGGAAGACGCGCACCGGATCGTCGGAGCTGAGCACGGTCACGGCGCTGGAGAGGCGGATGCGCTCGGTTCGGGCGGCGATCGCGGCCAGCAGCACCGCCGGCGCGGAGACCGAGAAGTCGAAACGGTGGCGCTCCCCCACGGCGAACACGTCGAGGCCCAGCTGGTCGGCCAGCTCGGCCTCCTCCTCCAGCTCGCGGGTCCGTTGCTGCGCCGACACGCCGGAGGTGAGATCCCCGAACGTTGCCAAGCCGAGCTGCATGAGAGAAGATCGTAGCAGTAGTTGTCCACACAACTACCAGGACGCGGTTGCG
>JAABUY010004028.1_pt1 | contig 15693 bp, 17 predicted proteins | sample 5560271 | NCBI WGS metagenome assembly JAABUY01 (sample SAMN10711886, study PRJNA513374) | rock metagenome | isolation source: Antarctica rocks | place: Antarctica: Victoria Land, University Valley
TGCCGCACCCGCGCCCGCCTGGGCCGCCGGCCGCCGGCACGGGCAGACTGCCTCCAGTCGACCAATGGACCCGCGCCCACGCAACATCCTCCCTCCCACTGCCCTCCGCGCACGTCACTGCCAGGCGCCCGGCAAGAGTGCTGCAGCGCGCCTGCCGCGCGGGACCTTGTCACCGGGCCCACCGGCGCCCGTCACAGCGGTGCGGCTCCTCCCCATAGACAGGCCGCGCATGCTGCCTTCTCGCTCCGGGCGCTGCCGGCCAGGGTATGGGTTAGGGTAGGATTAGGGCCCCAAGCGGGGCCCCGAGCGGCGCGCACGCGCTCGCCCAGCTCGGTGGCCTGCCGGTGCACGGCGTCCAGCTCGGCCTGCTTAGCGACGCGCAGGCCCGCCAGGCCCGCCGCCTCCTCCTCCCGCGCGGGCGCCGCCAGGTCCAGCGTGCCTGCGCACGCTCGGCGCCCAGAGAGTCGTTATAATCAACTGCAGCGAGGGTTTGTAGATTGGCTCAATTTTTGTACCGGCGGCGGCACGCCGGGGCAGCCGGTGCCGCTGCGCTCGACGGCGGCGCGCGTGCGGGGCAGGGCGGCGTGGGGAGGAGCGGGGGCGCTGGCCGCGGACGACCGCAGCCACTCTTCGGGCTGTGCTGCAGGATGGCGTGTCAGCGGTGGGCGCATGCGCCAGCCGCGACTGCACCCAGTCCCTGGTGCCCCACTGCGCACCGGGGCCTCGAGCAAGCGCAGGCGGAGCTTGCTGTGCTCACAAGGAGCCGGCGCAGGCACGCCACCAGTCGCCTGCTATGGCGCAGGGCGCGCGCGCGCCGGCGCAGCACACGCCAATAGGGCGGGCCCTGTCGCCGGCGCGGCGGGCAGACAGCGCCAAGGGGCAAGCGGGCCGCGGGAGCGTGCAGGCCACAGGGGCGCGCCGGTGGGCGATGCGTCGAGCGTGGCCGCCGCCGCGAGCGCGGCCTCGCTGGCCGGGTCGGCGCTGCGTGCCTCCACGGCCGCGAGCTCGTCGGCCACCTTGCGCTGCACGGCCGCGGCGGCCTCGGCCTGCGCCGCCGCGGCCTCCTGCTTGCGCCGCGCGGCCGCGGCCGCGTCGCGCGCCTGGATCGCCAGCTGCGCCACCTCTTGCGCCTGCGCGTGCGTTTGAGGGTCAGGGTCTGTGGCGCCCTGCCCAGTGACCCACGCGCCGCTGGCTGCGCCACCTCTTGCGCCTGTGCGTGCACCGCTGCGCGGCGCGTCTGCAGCGCCCTGGCCGGCGACCTATGGGCCGCTGGCCGCGCCGGGCCAGGCTTGGTCAAGAGCGGCGGGGCAATCGCTCGGCAGTGGGCGGCGGGACATGCGCAGAGCATTTTCAGGCCGCCTGCAGGCCGACAGGGGGCCAGCGCTCAGGGCGCGGCCGCGCGCGCCTCCGACTCCAGCGCCTCACGCAGCGCAGTGGCGGCGTTGGCGCGGTGCCGCGCGCGCTCTAGCGCCTCAATCAGCGGCGTCAGCTCCTCGGGCGCGTCCGGCGCCGCTGCCTCCTGCGCCGCGCCCTGCGGGCGGACACGTGCGTCGCCGTGCGGCCCACAGCAGCAGCGTCGCGGACCGGGCGAGCGTTCCCTGCCCGCCGGCCTCCCGGTCCGCACCGGCGACTCGTCGGAGGCGTCGAAGGAGCTGCGGGCCTCGCCGGCGCCATTGGCGCTGGCTGCGCAGCCTGTCGTCCGCACGAGCGCCGCGTGCTGCTCCAACCTGCCACGCGCGCACCCCGCGTGAGGCCCGCCCTGCCCGGCAAGGGCGCTGCTGCATTGACAGGCAGCATCGGGTGCGCAGGCGCTGGTGCACCGTGGCTGGCTGCGCCTCGGCCGCTTGTCTGCAGGGCAGCGCCTGCAAGGCGCGCCCGCGCGCGTGCCATTCGGCCCGGAGAGACCCCGGAAGGGCGCGATGGGCGCGCGGTGCGCGCTGCCCTTGAGGGCAGTGCTGCCAGGCGGTGCCCAGTCACCTGCCCACCGCATCACACCCAGAGCTCGGCGCAGCACTGAGCCCGGTCCGCTGGTCCCCCTTGCATCAGGGCAAAGAGCTCCTGCGGTCATGGGGTAAGGGCAGGTTTTCAACTGGGCACATCAACTTATTGCAGGCACATCATTTCTACCGTGCATGTCGCAAGGTGCCTTGCCTTGTACGCTGATCGTTGGTGAGTTAGCAGGAGCAAGGGCGCAAACATAGAATGCCTGCCCGCCCTTGGCAAAGATAGCTGTGGCACGGTGCCACTGGCACCAAGAACGGTCCAGTCAACAACGGCGCTCCGCAAGAGCAATAAATGCGGGTGCAAGTCGAGAGGTGTGTCTGACGGTTGACGGCAAAGCACGGCAAACCTGTTGGCTACTCAGGCACGTCACACCAGTCCAGTGCCGGTGCAGGGTCTGCGCGCCGCAAAGAGTCCCACACTGTTTGCTGTATGAAAGGGGCGATACTGCCAGAGCACTTCACTGGCACAAGTGTCGGTAGTCAACATACGATTTTGGGCTGGATGGGCAGGACCGGGTAGGAAGAAGTGAGCCACTTACAGGGGGTGCAGCAGGCCCGAGGACACCATCAGAAACAACTCCAATCACCGCAGAGACTTGCCAGCTCCTCAAAGACAGATGCAACAGAATACCAAGGCAGGACTTGCGTCGACTGCAACAAAATGATGAATGAATGAAATAATCGAATCCGTCTGCGTCAGCGGCGCGGCTGTTTATGGGCCCCATGCCAGGCTGCTACTCGTTGCATAGCAACTCATCCGCAGATAGGCACACAGGCATGCACCAGGGACCACATACTGTCCTGGCACTGCATGCACTGAAGCATGGTGCACCCACAATCAGACCCAACATGCTGTGATGCGAAAAGCAAGGCGGCTAGAGGCCTGCGCTCTGCCATTTCCTATGGGCTGGCCAGCTGCGCAAGTGCACAGCCACACAGCCATAGCTCACAAAATCTGTCTCACTGCTGCTCAGATGCAGTGCCTCAGTGCTTCTAGCAGGACGTTGTCAGCCACGCGGGAGCCTGGCGCTGTCCAGCTGAGATCCCGCAGATAAAATTGATGAGCTTGCGCTTGCGCGCGACGGTTTCCCTGGGCGTTGCCAGAATACGCCTGAGCTCCTCCACGGTAAAATGTTCCCCAAGGGAGTACACCAGGTCCCGCCACGGCACCTGCAGAAGGGCTCTGCACGTTGTGTGTGCCACATCACAGAGCAATGCTAACACACAGTGCTAGACTTGTCAAATGGTAGTTCACGCGCTCCAGCAACCTGTGTAGACAGATGCAAAATTGCAGCTAGTAATGAAAGGCGCACAGGAGGTGCGAGCTCACCTTGCCAGCAAAGGGCATGGCCACATGCCAGGGGCGGTCGCTGATGACGATGGGAACAACTCCGTGCGCAAAGGCATTAAAAATGCGCCGGGAGTTGGGAGCGTTCCCAGACATCATCATCAGAGCAAACTCGGAGCGCCGCAGCCGCTGCTCGTACAGGGCCGAAGCGACCGTGTTATGGTACGAACAGTTGACACACCTGTCCAAGCAGCTTGGTCTGGTTTGCGCTCACAGCCAGGCGCGGTTTGTGTGCAACTAGCTTCCCTGGCAAAAACAATGACAGTCCTGGACACCTCCCAGCCGATGACGTGTACGCGGCACCAGCACGCACTGGGGACAACATCCGAGCCGCAGGGTCTCGATGCAGGTACCCCTGGGCGCGCGTATGGCGCACCGAGGCATAGCGAGGCATGCGGATACGTCACACTGCGTGGGGAAGCCTGCGTCGAGCGGGCCGTCGACGGTGCTCAAAAAGGTCACGTTGTGTTCCGTCAGCTGCATGACTTTCTCTGCTACCTCCCTGCGGAGGTCCAAGTCCGGAGCAGCATCCAGGTCGCCTGTGGCGCCTCTGGGGGGTCGGATGTATTCAGAGTCAGATGTATTGAGGGCGTTGCTGACATCATGCCAGCAGAGCAAATGTGTAGCTGCCTGCAGCAAGTGCAAAGTACTCATAAATTTCTGTGGCGCCTCTGAGGGGTCAGATGTATTCAGACTCGAATGCATTGAGGCCGTTGCTGACAACATGCCCAACAAAGCAGTCGCGGAAGTGGCCTGCAGCGAGTACAGCGTACCCACGAAAAACACGCCCCTGTCGCGCGCTATCTTGTCGTCGGCGTGCGTGATGTGCCTGTCAATGGTTGGTGCGTGCGCCTTGTGCGAATACGGGACGGCCACTGAGCAGCGCCACGGGCGGCTGCGGCTGTGGGTGTCGAGCGTCTCATACCGAGCGACAGTCATGTTGGCCAGCGCCTGCGAACACGCGCCGTGTCACTTGCTGTTTCGACACCAACACAGCAGGAGCGCAGGTGAGTGCTGGGCCGCAGCTGCGCAGGCGCACCATAGCGAAGTACGTGGGTGGTTGCAGACCTCGGTCGACGTACTTCAGGCCGCTGTGGCCTGCCAAGACAAGGTGGTCCCGACCGCCCTTGGCCCTGAAGTAGGGGCTCGCAAGCAAGGCCTTGCCCGTGACGTCGAGCTGCTGCCGCAGTGACACGCCATTGCAGCCGGAGCCAGGTCCCCACGCCTCCCAGTACGCGAGGACTGTGAGGACGGGGACCACGAAGAGCTCCGCATCTTGCCAGTTCTTGTCAAGCACGCCTGCGCAAGCACGTCTGTGAGCGCACAGTCCCGGCCGCCCCTGCAGATATAGACTGCAGACAAAGGCACGGGCTCACGCTCTGGATGGTGTTGCAAGCGCTCCTGGAAGAGCACCTCGCCCGCATACAAGCTTTCGTGCAGCCCCTTAAGCTCCTTTGCGTGGTTGACTGAGCAGTTTCTCACCCAAATAAAGGCCGGGCCAGAGTACAGATAAAAAGGCACGGCCTGAGCGACTGTGTACAAGGAGCAGAACGCAATTACGAGCGCAACGGCGGCTGCCATTGCCACATTCCGCCAGGTACGCCAGCCCCTTGAGCTCATCCAGCGCATGGTGCGCATGCGCCGCGAGTATAGTCACCTGTAAGGGTTTTCAAGGTCACAGCCAGAGTACGACGAACGCTGTGAGGTGTACAGAGGTGTAAGCGGACTATGACAAGCCCAAGGTCTATGCACTACTCTTACAGGTTTAAGAGCACGCAGGTGTGCGCAGTACACTGCAAACGCAATGTGGTTGCGCCGCAGTGACCGCCTGAAAGCCAGCTGGCCTGCACCTGTTGCAAGCAGGCAGTCAATATAAAAACGAATGCAAATATTTGAAGGCTTCTAACGCGCTCTTCTCTGTCTACAAATATTCGCTCATGCACGGGTCCCTTGACGTACAAACCAGCCTGTGCCTGCTCTGTACGTAGCATGCCTGCTCTGTATGTAGCATCCAGACTTCTATTCTAGCAAAGTCTGTCTCTTTGAGCGACTGTAAAGTGGGCAACTCAGTCCGTGCACTCCCCGAACTCTGCTTCAATGGCCCTAGGCGGCACTGGACTGGACGCCCGCATTGCGCTTGCGGCTCTGCAACTTGCGCCAGGGGCGGCGCTTGTTGATGGCGCCCAGCATCGGCAGCACATTGTCGCGCGTACACACGACCTTGCCTTCACACTCGCTGCACGCGTACGCCAGGCTGGGCGCCATAAGGTGGCAGATCGCGCGGCACCGTGGCGAGAGCGCTTTCTCGTTGTCGCACGCGTCCGGCACGCACGCCTTGTTGAGGCAGACCTGGCCGGCCGCCTGGCACTTTGCCACCTGCGTTGCCTCGCACCTGCGGCAGGGGCGGGGGTGTCACACAGTATGTGCAGGCAGCGTTCGCACGTCACTCTCGCACAGCTCTCAGACAGGACGGCGGTGCTGCTGCACGCTTCGGCGCAGTACGTTGAAGCGCGCCCACGCTGACCTTGCCTTCACCAGACAGGTACTCACAGCTGCCGCGCACCCGTTCTGTTGTGCCTGAGAGCCCTCCGGCAGCTCGTCAACAGACTGCAGGCTGCGGCCGGTGCGCGGCAGCAAACCTGACACCTGCGGTCCACACCTCAGGCGTCTTCACGGCGTGCCCCCACACACTTGGAGCACTGCAAGGTCGTCTGAGCGGGGCGTCCTACCGCCTGCAACGCGACCAGCACCAGGACGCCCTGCAGCGCCGCAGGCCTCCGCATTGCGGTACCCCTGCAGCACTTGCAGCCAGATGGCTGGGCGCTACAGGCAGGCTGCTCTAGGCAGTTTTCTGGTACACAACGCAGTGTCCCGCAAGCTCTCTCAACCTCCGCAAGCTCTTTTCCAGGCAGCGAGTGAGAAGGCGAAACCTCTTCAGCCTGCGCAAGAGTGTCTTATATGGGACAAGCAAGCGCGCTGGATGCTCGTGCAGCCGCTACGTTGACGTATGCAAGACGACCGTTCCGTCTGCTAGCACAGATCTCACCTAGCCCGACCTATGGGGACTTTTCGGAGCATTAGAAGGACTTGGGCCCCCGAAATTGCCCCTGGCCTCGCAAACAGAGAGAGGAAGAAGATGTGCCGAGTGTATGCACAGGAGCGGTGTGATCGCTGCGCACGTTTTTGCTGCACGACTCACTAATAAACATGGCGGGCGCTCTGCTACCGTGCACGCGTACTGCGTCTGTGGAGCCGCGTGTGTGCACTTGCAGGCGGGCGCCCCGGCGCCTGCGCCTGTGCAGCCGCGCCCAGGCGGCCGCGGCACCCGCGGTGCGCGGCCCGCAGTGCTGTGTGGGAATGCGCTCTGCGAGCGGGCGTCTGGGCGTGACCTAGCCGCGCCCGCTGCGGAGCAGGTCGCCGAGGCGCCGGGGCGGACCGCCTCGACCGAGAAGGCGCGCGTGGCGGTGCTGGGCGCCAGCGGCTACACCGGGGAGGAGGTGGTGCGGCTGCTGGCGCTGCACCCCGTCTTTGACGTCACCGTGCTCACCGGCGAGACGCAGGCGGGCAAGGTGTGCCGGATTGTTTGCCGATCACACTCGCATCAGTCTGTGGTTTGTGCTGGCGACTGCTCTGCTGGGCTGCCACGGACAGCCTGAGCAGTGCGGTGCAGCACTCACACCTAGCTCTTGCGCTTGGTCAAGTCCCACTTCTTGCCTGTATGCCCCAGTTGACGTAGGGCATGGGTAGTGAGCTTGCCGACGGTGCTCCCGGACACTGTTCTAGTATCAAACTTGCTGCGGTTGAACACCTGGCGTGCGCGGCGCACTGGCAGGCGTTTTCAGACGTGTTTCCGCACCTGGTCACAGCGACCAACGTGCCGCGGCTGGTGAAAGTCGCTGACGTGGACTGGAGCGGGGTCGACGCAGCGTTCTGCTGCCTCCCCCACGCCACTACGCAGGAGATCCTGGCCTCGCTGCCCCACGAGGTGCGCGTGGCAGCCGCCCCCGCTGCGTGCCTGCACGCAGATCAAACTGGAGGAAGGGGGCCTGCAAGGTCAAAACGCTTGTCTGCTGGTGTTTGTCAGAGCAGAGCGGGTGTCGGCTCTGGCCGCCGCCCAGCGCGGCGCCCGGCCGCGCAGGTGCGGGTCGTGGACCTGTCGGCAGACTTCCGCCTGCGGAATGTGGACACCTACGCGCAGTGGTGCGCCTGCCCGCTGCCCGCCCGCCGCGCGACGCACCGGCCTTTGTCTTTCTGCGCTTGTCGTCTCGTCGGGCGATCCGTGCCCGTGAAAGCAAAGAGTGCTTGGATGTACAGAGCGCCCGACCCCAGTGAAGCCTTCAGATCCTGCCCCGGACAGCGCGCAGCGGGCTGCACGTACCCGGCAGGCTCTCGCACCCTTGTGTGCAGACTGCCACGGCCCGCCGGCGCGCAGGTACGGAGGCCCGCACAAAGCGCCGGAGCTGCAGAAGGAGGCCGTGTACGGCATCACCGAGCTGCACCGCGAGGACGTGCGGTCGGCGCGCCTGGTGGCCAACCCCGGCTGCTACCCGACCTCGGTGCAGCTGCCGCTGGTGCCGCTGCTCCAGGCGCCGCCCGCACCGCGCCCCCGATCTGCAAAGAGACACGAATAACATGCAGGAAAGTAAGTACTGATTACTGGTAATATGAGCAAGCCAGTTATGGCTGAAGGTGCAGACATAGATGTACTGGCGAACAACTGCAGCGTCCGTCCAGAGCATCAGGTGCCCAGCTGCTGGGACTGGGCTGGCCTGGCAGCGCGCGCCGCGTCTGCCGAGTGCCGTCTCTGCGCACCTCGCTGCGGTTCCCCTTTCTCCTGCTCGGCAGCATGCCATATGAGTCGGCTCGACATGCACACCGGCGCGGCTGCTGCACGCCGGCCGGGCTCGGCGCGCCGCTAAGCGGGCGGCCGCCGGGCCTCTGCCCCGGCCGCCGCCCCCGCGCCCGGACGCGGTCCCTGCCAGCAGCCGTCGGCTCGGGTCAGACCCTACCCATGGGTCCTACCCTAACCTGCGGGCACCCAGGCAGACCCTAACGTACCCCAATCTGCGCCGCCGCGCAGGCGGGCGCCATCTCCACAGAGGACATCATCATCGACGCCAAGTCCGGCGTGAGCGGCGCGGGCCGCGGCGCGAAGCAGAACCTGCTGTACACGGAGATCGCAGAGGGCATCAACTGCTACGGCGTCGGCAGCCACCGGCACATGCCCGAAATCGAGCAGGCGCGCGCGCACGCGCCCCGCGGCGCGCGCCTGCCCGCTGCAGCCTTGGACAGGCATCCTCTGGTGGGCGTGAGCGCCTTGCGTGCGCGGGCCTGCGCCTCACGCCGGCGCTGCGCGCGCGATAGGGCCCGACCTCAGGCCCTGCTTGTGCGCAGGGCTTGGGCGAGGCGGCAGGCGCGGACGTGCGCGTGAGCTTTACGCCGCACCTCATGCCCATGAGCCGCGGCATGCAGTCCACCATCTACGTGCGCCTGGACGGCGGCGCCAGCGTGGACGACCTGCGCGCGTCGCTGCAGGCGCGCCACATCAGTGCCCCTCGTCTTCGGCCTTGTTGTCTCCTTTGCTTCTTCAGCGCTTTCTGGGTGCAAACAGCACTGGTGCAAACTTGTTGAGCCAGTGCTGTGAAAGCACCGAGTGTGATCCATGTGGGTGGTCTCGCATGTGGAGGCGCAAACTGCACCCTATTCATTGCGCTTTGGTTCACACACATGGCAGCCCTTCACGGCACTCTGACAATCGACCCCGCGCACAGCAGAGCCGCCCGGGAAGGTGTCAGCCAGGGTGTCAGCAAAGCCGCTCTCACGCTGCTGGCCGGGGTCACAATGGTTGCAGCGCGCCCAGGCGCGGGCGCGCGGCCCGCGCCAGCGCAGCAAGGCGGGCGGGCCCGGGCCGCTGCACCGCGCGCAGCCGAGCCAGCAGGGGCCCCATCACAGCAGGGCAAGCAAGCAAACTCTGAGTGCGCGCCGCAGGCGCGCTACGAGGACGAGCCGTTCGTGCACGTGATGAAGGAGGGCGGCGTGCCGCACACGCGCTACGTGCGCGGCACCAACTACGCGTTCATCTCCGTCTTCCCGGACCGCATCCCGGGGCGCGCCATCATCCTCTGCGGTGCGCGCCCACGCAGCACGCCTCTGCGAGCGGGCCGGGTCGCCGAGGCAGAGGCAGAGGCCAAGGCAGAGGTCGAGGCAGAGAGAGAACAGCGCTGCCGCATAGCATGCTATGTTGCGCGCCCGGTGCTTGAAAGGCCGTGAGCAAGCCGCACAGAGCGTTGCGCCGCCCGTGCACGCGGTGAGCGGGCCCGTTGATGGATGCGGGCCGCCTCGTCCGGCGTCCTTGTGTCTGCTCATGCTCTACGCGCTGCATGTGCATCCATGCAGTACGCTTGCTGGGTGTCCACCAGAGCGCGCCGGACTCCCACCTCCTTTGCCGCTGCGTCATGCTGTCCCGTGCCTCAACCCGCCTAATGGCGCGCGCGCCTGACCGGCGCGCGGCGGCGCGCAGTGATCGACAACCTGGTCAAGGGCGCGTCGGGGCAGGCGATCCAGAACCTGAACGTGATGCTGGGCGTGCCGGAGACCACAGGGCTGCTGCAGCAGGCGCTGTTCCCGTAGAGTGCGCTGCTGCGGGGTGTGCCTCCCGTGCATGCATGAGCTGCGTGTCACCTGGCCCTCAAGGAGGGTATGGTGGTAACCTTATCCTTCGAGCTTGGGTGGATGAGAATGCTGCCAGAGCGGTGCGCCACCATACAGCAGGGCAACCGTGAAGCTTACAGAGGCTCTGATCGGCACTGCTGCATGCTGCACACGTCACACCCATGTCAAGCAGGACTCGGGCGGCCGGCTGCGGCCAACCGGCGACACCGCATGCGCGCCAGGCAGGGCGTGGCAGGCCAGGGCACCAGCCAGCACCCACTGCTCTCAGCGCGCGCCAGGCTTTCGAGCCGTGATGCCATGGGGTGGACGCGCTCTGCGACACATGCGGCGGCCCTTCTATCATACGCTAAGCGCAGCAGCTGGGTGATTCTCAGCTGCAGCTCATTCATCCAGTCATGCATGCGTAGAATCCCATCGACCCATGAAAAAGCGCTGATATATGCACCCTGGACCATGAAAAGTGCAAGTGATCGGGCACCTTCCTATAAGAAGAGTGCGTGCTCGTCGTCCTGACACAAGCGCTGGGCATGGACGGCATCTGCCCCCATGCGACAACCAGAAAGCTGCACATAGCAACGCAACAACACTGAGGACATGACAGCAGTGCGCGTCTCTCGCAGAGCTGTGTCTGAGCAAAACCCTCGTTGACACGGGGACCGGATCTTGTGGTCCTCTCCTACGACCAAAACACAGGGAGGGAGCGGATCTCAAAGTCCCCTCCCCGTGCCAACCAGCACCATGCATCAAATGCTACGGCCACCAGCTCAGAGGCTGGTCTCCGCACCGCTCTTCCGCTCGTCCCTGCCGCGCCTGCCAAGAGCGCGCGCGCGCGCGTTCGCGCTGCTCCGCCCGCGCGCCGTGGCTCGCACGGCGCTGTCCGCAATCGCCTCCGGCTGCCCCGCGCCAGGCGCGCCGCCCCCGCCGGCCAGCCGCGCCATCACGCCGCGCTCGGCCCACATGTCGGCGACCCAGTCGCTCGCGCCCAGCGGGAGCAGCTGGGGCACCTGCAGCCGCGCGGGCGCGAGGTCCGCGCCCGGCGGCGCCGCCGCGGGCGCCGGCAGCATCGCGCCGGCGTCGGGCGCGCCGAGCGCATGCCAGACGATCGCGTCGGCCGCCACGTCCAGCCAGCAGCCGAAGCGGTCGCCCTCGCCATACAGGATGCGCACCTGCGCGTGTTGCGACTGCCGCCGTGAGCGCCGTGCGGAGGTATGCACGCAACAGCCTGAGCGGGCATGCTGGCAGGCGGAGAACACTGCGTATCGGCGTTGGTTTGGGCGGCGCGCGCGGCGCACCACGCGCTGCAGGCCCTCCTCATCGACGCGGTCCATGACGTGAAAGGAGCCGACCACCAGCGCGCTGTCCAGGAAGCCCTGCAGGGTGGCCCAGCCTCAGGACAGGGTAGGGTAGGGTCATGGCGCGCTGGGCCCCTGGGGCGCATGTGCAGGCCGACCCCGCGCGTGCGCGGCCCACACGCCGCAGACAAGGCCGGCGGCCGCGGGCGGCAGGCGGGCGCGCGGGCGGCGGACCTCGTTCCGGAAATCGCGGGCCTTGACGACGGGCCCCGCGGAGACGTGCGTGACGGCGCGCGTCGCGCGGTCGATGCGCACGGCCCAGTGCGCGTAGTCGCCGCGCTTGGCGTGCAGCATGCCCAGCCACTCGCGGTGGCCGTCGCCGCGCTCGGTGTCCCAGGGCACCGGGTTGCCGCTGCCGTGGATGGGGAGGCGCAGCACGTCCAGGCCTGCGCACGCGCGTTAAGTCACAGGTGTTTAGCTTAGGTCGTTAGTCACTAGCTAATCCTGGTGCAGATCCTTAACCCGCGCGCGCGGCACGGTCGCGCACTAAGCTCCGCCTGCATGCAGCGCGCTTCCACGCCGCCGCCGACCCGCCAAGGGCACATGCAGCATCGCTTGGACACATGGGACGCAGCGGACAGGCGACATGAGCTGGAGGGTCATGCATGAGCATGTGGTGGTGGTGGCTGCTGCGTCCAGCCCCCATGAATAGTTCTGACACCCACCATCAACCCTGTAGCCCTCATCTGAGTATGGCATGCTGAGTGTGAAGTGGTGAACAAACAGCGCTCGGTTTCCGCACTGCCAGAACACGCAGCGGAGCTCCCGGCCCACCGCGCGCATGCGCAACCCGGGCCTCGGTTGCGCCACGCCGCGCACCTGTGGCGCGCGCGATGGCCTTTGCGCCGCCGCCGAAGCACGCGCGACTCTCCGTGCGCGCGGTGGCAGCCACGGCCGTCGCGTTGCCGAGGGACAGGTCGTGCGCCAGGACCACCGTGCACGGCAGCAGCGTGTAGAAAAGCAGCAGCTCGCCGCCGTCCTCGACAAGGCCCCAGTTCTTCTCGCGCGCGAAAGTGGACCCGGCCACAGAGGACAGCGACTCGGCCTTGGGGACCGGCGCGTGGCGCCCGGCGAGGCGTGCCGCGGCGACCGCGGGCGGCAGCGGGCTCAGCACGTGGAGCAGGCGCACGAGCCCGGCCTCCTCGTCGAGCGCGGACACGGCCATGCGCTCCTCGCCGCGCGCGTAATAGATCCAGTGCGCCAGGTAGATGCCGCTGCGCCACGCAAAGGGCCTGCGCGCGGGTGCGAGCTCAGCCGCCAGTGACTGTGCTCCTCGGTCCCGACGTCCTGCCTACTGTGCAGCTTAATAGTGAGCGAACGCCGTCGACGGCCAACCTCGGGCGCGCACCGCCAGTCGCCGCACTTGTAGAACGCCGACCCAGCCGCCCGCGCTGCCGCAAGGTAGCTCTCGTCGTACTCTAGCATGGCCAGCTCCCTGGGGCTGCCGCTCTGCAGCCCTGGCTTCTCCAGGCGCGGCAGCTTGAGCAGCAGCGCGTGGGTGTTGAGCAGCTGCGCGAGGTTTGTGCCGTTCCGCACCATGTCTGACAGCGTGAAGGACACCTGCGCGTGACGCTCGTGCGGTCTGCGGCAGCAGGGCAGCCTGCAGGCAGCCTGCTCGCGGACGCGAGTGCAGCTTGCGGCCGCCGCCACACGCAGCAAGGGGTGGAGCGCCCAGCGCGGGAGCTGCAGAGCTGGCGCGGCCCTTGTAGAGGGGCGCCGCACCTCGTCAAAGGTGTGCAGCAGGTACCACACGCCCGTGCTGGGGTGGCGCATTGCGGCCGGGTTGTAGGGCGAGGTGGTGTCATTGTACAAGTGCGCTGGCAGCCTGATGCGGTTGCAGCGCACGCTGCTCGCAGGCGTCACAGACGCAGAGATGTAGGCTTCCTCTGTCCCGCCACTGCCAAAGGCCGTGCTACAGACGACTGCCACAGCTGCCGCTGCTCCCACGAGCAGAGCGACTTGCAGCCACGCCGCTGGCTTCATCGTCTTTCCGAGCGCCCATGCGGAGTGGAGGAACCGGACTGAGGTGGTTGGAACTTATACTTCTACCAGCGTAGATACCGCGGGAATTCGGAATTGAAAACAGCCTCCGAGGGTTCGCAGGGTCCCCGTGTCCCTCAACGACAGCGCAAGCTCGCAAGCTAGCCACTCCAGTCCACTCCTGCAAGCTGCGTCGTTGAGAATAGCTACAGAGCGAGGCAAACTTACAGAGCGCTCGAGGACACGGGCACTCAAACCACCGGACTCCTTGTTATTGCCGCCTCGCCAACAAGCTTGCCAGGCCACGGTATGCACGCTGTGCAGCAATGCGCAGGCGTGCTTCGTCAAGCCTCGCCAGGCGCTCGGCAGCCGCTGCCGCCACCGGCTCTGCAGGTCGGCTATTCAGCTGGCAAGCGCAAGCTTAAACCCGTCGCGGAGCAGGCAGCACCTATGGCTGCCGGGCAAACACTTGCCGGGCCAAAAGAAAGCCACTGAGCGGTTGACCAAGGTAGATCTCAGGGAGCGCGACTTCAGGCGCTCAGTGCGCTGTACCTGCAGAGTTGCTGCAGTCTTGCAGAGCGCAATAGAGCATATTGTATGAGCATTACATCTGAACAGAGAGTTACACCTGGATAGTTGCGCAGTAAACAGTTATAGGAAATTCAAAGCGAGGAGGCGCGGCACTATGCAGCAATGCACTGCAACGGCACGAATAGTGCAAAATCACAACCGGATTCAAATATGCCGTGCTGTGCCGCGGGCCGGTGCCTCTCAACGACCTGTCAGACGCGCACGAGCAGCTCTTGCGCGCCAAAATACCCTATCAGTCGCCAGAGCCCTGTCATTACGAACAGGACAAACAAGTGATAATAAAAAGACTAGCTGTGCCCAAGTGCCTGGTCCCGTCCCACGATTAGCTAGAACGCAGAGTACAGCTATGCCGGTCAATGAAATGCTGGCAAAGCTGTGCACAGTTTAAGCTGGGATGCCCGGCCTGGCCTCCTCTACCACTCACATCAGGTGTGTACAAGCGCAAACCAGCTTTTATTGCCAATTGAAGCCTGGCGCATGACTGCCTGGCAGTGTGTCACCCCCCGCGCTTGAGTTGAAGGTGTGGTGCACAGCACGCACCGACTTTTGGAGGGCAGGCGCAGGTAGCGAGCGGGCCTGCGGCCGCCACGAAAGCTGCTGGCATGCCCCAGGCCGCAGCGACGCTGCTGGTGGGCCTGCTGCTGCTGCTGGCTGACGGCTGCGCGGGCGCTGCCCGTCCGCAGACAATCGGGCACCCGGCTGCGCCCGGCCTTCGTGCCGCGGCTGCAGCACGCGGCAGCGGAGCATCAGCGCCCGCCCAGGGCGCCAGAATATCGCCGGAAACCGCCGTGCGGCCAGCGCCGCGCGCCGTGCGCGCCCCGCGCGCCCCGCCCGCCGTGCACGCTGTGCTGTCGGCAGACCGCGCTGTGCAACCCCGGGCAGAGCAGCCGGCAGCGGCCCCGACGCTGCGGCGGCGGGGATGGGCAGTGACCGCGGCCCTGGCGCTCGCCCGCCGCGCACGCGCCGCGGCGGCGCCCGCCAGGCGCGCCGGGCCGGCGCGCGTCGAGCCACCGCGGCTGCTCGAGCGCGTGGCGGAGCGCAAGCGGGACGCTGGCGCAGCCTACCCTACCCTTACCCATCCTGCAGCGCGGGGCCGTCGGCTGGCGGAGTACACTGAACTGACCAACACGACCGAGCTGCCGGTGCTGCGCGCCATGGACCGGGGCTGCCGCCGGCTGGTGGTCGTCTGGTGCGCGGTCAAGACGCCGGGCGAGGGCGCAAATGTGTACGACTCCTACCTCAAGGTCTCCATGCTCAGCGTGCTGGAGAAGGCGCCCTCGCTGGTGCCGGTGCTGCTGTTCGACGGCGCGCCCGACCACCCGCTGGCGGCCTGGATGCGCGGCATGGGCGGCATCGTCATCGTGCACACGCTCAGCTTCAAGCAGGCCATGGTGGACGCGGTGACCGACGACCTGTACCGCTGGCAGACGACCACGTGGCTCGCCTCCTTCTCCTACTTTGACATCGGGCTCATCGCGGACGAGCTGCGCAACCGCACGCAGGCGCGGGCCTCGGCGCCATGGCGCCGGGTGCCTGGCGTGCAGCGCGGCGCGGCGGCTGGTCACCCGCGCTCGAGCCTGGGGCGGCGCCCGCACGCATGCACAGCTTGACTCCAGAGCTGCGCTCAGGAGCCCCCTGCTGCACCAGGGCCCTGCACTGCAGGGCAGGGCTGCGGGCCGGCTGTTGCACTGCTGACCGATGCTGGTCGCGGCCATGCCGCACCCCGGGCACGCCCGCAGGCGCAAAT
>JAABUY010004031.1_pt1 | contig 15681 bp, 23 predicted proteins | sample 5560271 | NCBI WGS metagenome assembly JAABUY01 (sample SAMN10711886, study PRJNA513374) | rock metagenome | isolation source: Antarctica rocks | place: Antarctica: Victoria Land, University Valley
ACGCAACGCGGCGGCGAGTCGGATCGACTGGCGCTTCACGACGGCGGATGCGCGCATCAAGCTCAAGCATCTCTATCCGATCACCCTTCCCGATGAATGCGGTGTATCCTCTGTGTCAGAATACTAGGCGTCGGCACAGGGAATCTAGCAATCCAGATCGTGGCGCACAACCCTCGAGTTGAAGTGTGGGCGGTTGATTCCTCCCGCAGAATGCTTGAGCGAGCCCAACAGAAATTGCCTGGGGCTCATCTCATTCAGGCCGACTTGCGCACGGGATTACTAGGTCTACATCTGCCTCGATTCGGCAGCATTGTCTCCGCGTATGTGCTCCATGAACTTCCTGACGAGCACAAGGTCGACCTCATCGAGCATTTGCTGCGACATCGGCTGGAACCCAGCGGGTGCTTGATAATTGGCGATATCGCTTTCACGACAACGGCTCAACGCGACGAAGCTCGTCGCACCATGGCCCCTTATTGGGATGCGGCCGAGCACTACTTGGTCGCCGACGTTTCTTGAAATCCTTGCACGCGCGAGGTATCAATGGCGCTTATCGCCAGATCTCGATGTGTGCCGGCGTTGTCACAATCCCGGCTGACCTGACAGACTGAGACAAAGGATTGTTTTACATGTTTGTCGTATTTGATAAGGGTAGCGGCCCGTCAATGCTCATTGGACGCCTTGTATGAATATCGGTGGAGCAAGATGTCCCAACGTCAAACTGATCCACTACCGGCAGCCGGTCATGAAGGAGCAGCGATGAGCACCGACGCCACGAAGGGCGCCCCCGCCAAACCCGTCGCCCATCCCCCGAGCGCGCAAAACGACTGGTTCGCCCGCAACCGCGGCACGGCGATCCGCGTGCGCTTCACCGACGGCACGGCGCTCGTCGGCACCCTCCTGGCCTGGGATACCTACACGATCGTTGTCGCCGTATCCGGGGAGGCGGAACCCCTGCTCGTGCAGAAGCATGCCGTCGCCTACTTCGCCCGCGCCGCTGACCCGCCGGGAGCGGCTACCCGCGGCGACGGGGGAGCGGGTGCGTGACCGACCCGCGCAGGGCGACGCGGGGGCCGTGCGCCGCTTCCATCGCATCATCCCGGCGCCGATCCCGACCCGCGCGGATTTCCGCGCCGATGCGGCAGTGGGCAAATCGCCCCTGCGCGACCCGGACAAGGGGCGCGACTGGCGAGGATGCTCGGTGTTCGAGACGCCCGCGCAGGCCCGCGCCATTGCCACAGAGCACCATCTTCGGGTGCGTGACCGTATCGCGCTGAACTTTCCCCTGTCGCTCACCGCACGCTTCCCGCACCTCATCGGCCTGTCTCCCATCGTACCGATCGCCACCGCCGGTCAGCGCATCCGTTCTCTCTGTCCCACCGCCCCGACCGCGCGCTCCCCGGAAGATGGCATGACCCTTGCTGTGCCCACGGGAGCGGCCAATTGGACAGCAAGAAAGAAGGGGCCACGATGAGCACGGGATCGAGTGGGCAACAAAGCCAAGGCGTCGGTTCGCCGATCAGCAATGAGGCGTACAATGTGCTTGCCGCCCTCCACGCCAAACTCGAAGGCCTGGAGGCGATGCGCAAATTCAGCGCGCAGGGCAACCAACCGATCTGGCAGCAACTCTCGGAGCGCGACAATGAGGCGGTCCAGGTGCTGGTGCAGGAGCTGGAGCGGCTCGTGCGGGAGGGACGGCTCCGCCCGGGCCAACCGGGGCAAGCGCGCTAGTCGCCCCCACCAAGACGGCGCACGGATGACGATCGGCAGGACACCAATGCGAGACCGCCCCCGCGAGGGGATGGTCTTTTGTCCGTGTCGGGTGCGCACTCCCGGCATGCGGTGTGATCGCTGTCCCCATCGTGGTGCGGGTAGCCCCGATCGTGAATGGAGGGGAACGAATGAAGGAACGACCGCGCGCGAAGTTGAGCACGACCGTCGACCCGGCGTTGCTCGACGCGGTGGATCGGTTCGTGGCGGACCATGGGGAGGCGCACCGAAGCCAGGTGATCGACGAGGCGTTGCGGCTCTGGACCGCGCGCGAGCGGGAGCGCGCCATCGAGGCGCAGTACGCCGCCCCCCGCTCGGTGCGGGAGCAGGAGGAGCACGCCGCCTGGAAGGGGCTACGGCGGTCGGCGGCCGCGCGGCTCTTCCGTGCCGCGTGAGCGGGAGAACACGCTGGCCCCGACGGGGGGAGATCTAGTGGGCGTTCACGCCCGGTGCTGGTCCTCTCGGTTGACGCACACAACCGCTCTACCGACAATCTGATCGTCATCCCGCTCTTCTCGAGCGGTCGCTTGGGGCCGACCCGCGTGCCGATCGCGGCAGGGATCAGGGACGTGGCGCATGCGAGCGTACTCTTCTGCGAGGAGATCACGACGATTGATCGCGACTATCTCGATACAGGCCCCTCGAGCCGCTCGTGAGGGCATTGAACATATCCCTAGAGCAACAACCACAGGATACTCGCAGCAGGCATCTACCGATCCAGCGCTGTCACAGTTGCGGCGACGGCGACGGCGACGGTGTTTGGGCGATTCCGTATCCGGGAGAGGACGGCGATCTTGGCGCCGCACGCGACGAGGGCGACGAGCAGGAAGCGGAGCGCTCCGCCGCCGCAGCATCATCGCGCGAGGCCGCCTTCGAGCAGGATCGCCCCCGTGCGCGCATCGAAGATCGCGATCCCCGTGGGGAAGGTGCCGAGCCGCCCGGGGGCGGGGCCGCCGCTAAAGGTGAACACCCCTTGCATCTCCACCGTGTAGACGAGCGTCGCTTCGGGCGGCGTGAGCCGCGTGCCGTACATCAGAGCGACCGCCCCGACCGTGGTGCGCCGGATGCTCGTGATCGTATAGTCCGGCGCGGTGGCGATCGTGAGCCCCATCCCCCGCAGCGGGTGCGTGCGGGCGAACTCACACACGTCCTGTTCACTATAGGTCGGCATGCCGGGCGGGGCGGCGGCAGCGCGCGGCGTGATGCCAGGAACACCCGCACCGCCGTTGCCCATGCTGATGAAGAGGCGGCGGGGCGGTACCCCCACGCGCGTCGCGGTCGGACTCGGTGGGGGTGGGCCGGAGGTGGCGGTAGGAGCGACCGTCGGTGGCACCGGGCCGGTTCCCGCTGGGCGCATCGGGGTCGGTGGTGGCCCACCAGCGACGATCCGGGGAGGGACAGAGGGCCGGTCAGGTGGACTGTCGCGCGTCGGGGTGGCGCGGATAATCGCCGTCGCGGTGGGCGGCGGCGGGCCGCTGGTGGTCGGCGGCGGCGTCGCGGTCGACGGCGGAATGGAGCGTGCGGGCGGCGTGCAGGGCGCGACAGTGGCGACGGTGGCGGTGGGACGGCCACCCGTCGGTGCGACACAGCCCGTGACGAGGCCGGCGGCAAGGACCGTGGCGAGGGCGCGGCGCGCGAGGCGGGAGCGGCGGCGCACGGTCAGATCGCTCACCGACCGCCCCCGTGTCCACGCGCGCCCCCCCGGCGCTCCCGCACATACCCAACCGACCGAGCCAGATCATCATAGCGGGGGGGACGCCCGCAGGCGCGGCAATAGGCCCGCAGATCACCAATCCCCGTCTCCACCGCCATCCGGCCCCAGAACGCCCGCCGGGCGGCATCTGCGGGGTCGGCAGGGAGATGCGCGGGAGGCATCATCGCTCCACATCCTATATCCGCCATCGCCACCGCTGACACTCCGGGATATGTCTCATCGTCTCCCCGCACCCCTGCCGTGGGACTTTCCCGCAGCCCTAACCGATCCGCGAGCACCGTCAGCATGTACGGCATCTTGTTCACGCCCCGCTCATCCCGCTTCTTGATCGCCGACGTGCGCGCCTGCGTCACCGCCCGCGCGCTGTAGACTGCCGTCACGAACGCTTCCCACGACACGTCTGATTGGCGGTAGAGGTTGAGCGCCCGGCTGGTGGTACTGCCCACCGTGGCACGGTCGCCCAGTTCATGCCGGACATCGCCGATCAGCGCTAGCACTGCGTCCCGTTCCGGATCAAGGGAGACAGGTGGGCGTGATATCCTTCGTGGCGCAGGAGCAGGTTGAGGCGCAGAGTGTCTAGGCTCCGAGGAGGATCGGCCGGGCGGTCCCTCAGAAACATTCATATGGGGAGGGGACGTCGAATAGTCGAATTCCCTCTCGTCTTCTTCAATTGCTTGTTCTTCTACTGAGAACCCGCGCTCGCCGGGTTCAAGAACCCGCGCCGACCGGGTACTGAGGGGCGGGGTGACGAGGAGGCGGTAGGTGTTGACGAGGCCACGCCCACGGCGGGTCTGTGCCACGCGGCCCGCCGCCACGAGTTCGTGCATCGTACGCCGCACGAGGTCCTCGCCGGCGTCCATCAGCACGCAGAGGCGGGCGTAGCCCACCCGGACAACGTAGCCGGTGCGGGGGCGGGCATGCTGGAGGAGGAGGGTATAGAGGAAGCGGGCATCGCGTGACAACGTGGGGTCGAGCAGGACGGTATTTGGGACCTGGGTGAAGCCAACGACGGCGAGAGGCGAGGACGGGGACGGGGACGGAACGAGAGCAGCGACCATACCGGCGCTCCTGTCCAGTGCACTGATTGTCGACAGGGTTGTCGTGTTTACCTGTTGACAAAGCGCACTGACATAGGGTACGGTGTGCCCAAGCGATTTGGGGTGCGCACCGCACCTGCCATAGTTGCCCGCGAACGCCAATTCGCGGGCAACTCTCGTTTGTGCCACAAGCGCCCCGGTGGTCACGGGGGTGCAGGCTGGCTTCTGGCCACTATACGCGCCCCCCTGTCCGTTCACAAGCCCCCGTGCAAGCGTGGCGTTGTTGCCGCTTGGCTACACGATCTCCCCGCCGTCCAACCCAAGTATGACGCGCCACCAGGAGCGGCGTGGCGATGCCTGTCCGCCCCCGTACGCTGCGTTCCTTGGCGAAACGGACGATTCCATCTCCGCGCCCGTTCGCGCAGCGTGGAGGGTTTCTGGCATGATCGGGGCCGGGTCGCTATCGGGGCCGTCCGACCAGTCATGTGTTTACAACACAACCCCGAATGCCGCTCAGCGCCGCCGCTCGCGCCAGTAGGTACACGCGCAAAAGCCGTCTCATAATCAACGTCTCACACGGGGGTTGCGGCGCTGACTTTGGAGCGCACAGGGTATTGCGGCGTCTCCCATACTCCGGGCCGTCTTTGCATCGGTTCGGGGCGCTACGATAGACCAATTTGGCGTCGTACGCCCCTGTGCGGCGTTTTATGGCAAGGAAAGGAAAAAGGACCCGATATGGTACAATACGAGCGATGAGTGAACAAAAGGAGAAGTGAAAATGCCTGAACAGGATCGCCCGAACCAGACACAAACCACACCGCTGCCCCAGCAGACACCGAGACCTAACCCCACGCCTATCGTCTACACGGAAAGTGCGACGATGACCAAGGGTGGACACCCGCCTGCGGAAGTCCGCATCGCCGAAATCAAGAGCCCAGAACGGACCAGCGAGTAGCGAGCGCTTTTGCGACTGGTGCTGCTAACACTGATAGCGCGAACAAACCAACTTCGAATGGAAAGGCTCTCACTGCCTCGTCGAGCAGGAGCGCCTTGCGCCGTAGCAGGTTTTCGTTCTTTGCGATTGAAATCGTGGCGATATAGTGACCATTGGCCAGAGAGACGGTGGCTTCGTCATACTCCTTCGCGGCAGATTCAAACTGCGACCATCCTGGTCCGGTATCCCACTGGCCCGCAGCATACGCCTGATAGAGCAGTCGCACGATAAATCCCCACCGACAAGTACCAGCGACCGCAACAACAGCTGCTATGAGACCGGCCTTACTAGTCAGCAGGCTATGTTCGGCACCGAGAATTGCCGCAACAAGTGGCAGCAGGACCGTGACAAGCGTGAACCACGTTGCGGTTTTTGCGTCAAGTGCATCGCCACTATTGAACTGCCAGCCTAAGGCACGAATCGCATGCTCATAGAACAGTCGCTCACTTGTCCCACCCGGTGTGCCAGCCATATCCGCAGTAGGGTTCGGGTGCCGCCGCTCGTCGCTACGAAGCTGCATATAGGCACGAGCAACGCGGAGGATTTCTTGAAACGTCTGGTGCCAGTCCCCGCGCTCCTTGAGGTTGTTGTGGGCGCGCTTGTCGGTGCGACGCAATTTCACCATGCATATCCCCCAAATTAGTTAGCCTGAGCGCCTTACTCGTTATCACTTCCCCGCCAATAGCCGCATCCACCAAGGCCACCGCTGCTTTGGAAATACCTCGGGTTCGCGCTCAGCACCCACAGGAGCGACGTTCGCCCTCGATACAAGTGATTCCCGCGTTGCGTTGGTCGACGCCTGGTTGTGATCGGTTGCACCTGCAAGCAAGCGAAGGCCCGCTAGCTCCTTTTTCGCCCCATCATACTCGTGTTCGAGGTGCTTCAGGCGCTCACGTTCCTGAACCAATTCCTGCTCTGTTGCCCCGAGTTGATGCTGCACCTTGCCCAACTCCTCGATGAACGGCGCGACCGCCTCGCGGATTACTGCGGCCAATTGCGCTTGGGCAAACGCGGTGACCGAGAGGTGGTCGGTCTCGACCGACATAGGTGGTGACAGAGGTCTCGACTGCCGGTCAGACGTAGGTGACCACCCGATATTCGATACATCCCGATCGAGGAGGACACGCCACTGGTCACCATCTTTGAATGCGGGAAGCGTTTTGTGCCGAATACGCATCCGGACGGCATTTGGGGAGAGGCCTAAGGTCGTCGCCGCCTCGCGGATGCTCACGCCTACAGCGGTCTTGACGGTCGTCGTCATTGGGGTGGTCTCCTCCTGACGTACGTCTCTCGCGACCGTGGTCTATAACCGCTGGTCTCATGACTAGTGTGCCACATGTGTACGTACACTGCAATATGCGCTCAGATAGACAGTACACGCACATCAACCCGACCGGCAGTAACGCGGAATATCTCCCAGTCTGATGAACTTCGATATGCGTGAGCCGGGATGGCGTGCAGCCGGGCGGCATCGCCCCGTCCCGGCGGATCGGGTATCATACCTGCACAACAACCCGGAGATGCGCAGAGGTGGCGGCCAGTGTGGAGCACCGCGAGCAGTTTCAACAACCCGACCAGCGACGTGCCTGCGGACGCCCTTCAGCGAGAAGCTCGATGGCTGAGCCGCGTTACGCCGTGATCGGCGAGTCCGAGGGCGATCCGATCCTCTACCACATGAACCAGACGCGCCCGAGCGCCGAGCAGTTGCGGCAGCGTCGCGAGACAGCCGTTGGCCAGCCGTGCTTCATCGTGCCGATGTCCGCGTGGCATGCCGATCCGCTCGGCGCATTGCGGGAGGCGCAAGGGGCGCGCGGAGACATACCGTGATCACCCTGACCTTCGCTGAGATCGAGGCGGCCACCGGGCCACTCCCCGATGAGGCGCGTTCCTATGCGGCATGGTGGGGCACGACCCCCTTCGGGCGCTACACCAATGCGCATGCGCTCGGATGGTGGCACGCCGGGTACGTTGCCGACCTCTCCGTCAGCCGCCCAAACTGTCACCTTCCGGCGGCTGGCGCGGTGACCATTTACCGCGCTCCACCACCGTAATTCCCCACCATCGGGGTCCGTCATCTTCTGCCACATGTCTCCTCCTTCCGCGCTGATACGGGAACACAGCGGCGCGCGGAGGCGCGAAAGGGCAGCCAGGGTAGCCCCCTATCGTAGCGGGTGTTGGCGGGGTGTGGCCCCCGCGCCGTGGTAGGGAGCAAGGCGTGTTTTCGTTGCACTCAAACGGCCTTGCCGAGGGTGTCCCCCCGGCCCCCATAACGCCGCGCTCCGTCTCGCGCGATCCCACCACATGATCCCCGCACGAACGCGTGACGCGACAGGTTCTCCCCGTCCGCACACTGACCGGCCCGTGACGATGCACCGTCGCGCGCACCGCCCCCCGCTGCGGCCTTTCTTCCCTACCGGCCCGTGCGGTGACGTAGGACATGTGTGCTACACTATGTACGGACATTACATAACGTAGCGGGCGGGTACGGCGTCCGCACCCAGCGGCACGGGGGTAAGAAGGGGGAGCGCGATGAGCGCGGAGGGGAAGAGCGGGGAGCGTCGCCGCCCCGGCCGACCGGCGAAGGCAGCAGCGGAGCGGCGTGACACGGTGATCGGCGTGCGCGTCAACGCGGGCGAACGCGCGCTGCTCGCCGACCGGGCAGCGGCGGCGGGGTGGGACGTGGGGACGTATCTGCGGGAAGCCGGGCTGCGGCGGCGTGTCGTGGGGGCCGTGCCGTCCGTCAACGTCGAGGCATGGCGCGCACTCGCCCGTACGACGAGCAATCTCAATCAACTGACGGCGCATCTGAATGCGGTCCACCGGCCCGATCCGACCGGTACGAGGCGGCTGGGAGAGACGCTGACGGCGCTCGCCGAGGAGGTGCGCGTGCTCCGGCTGGCACTCCTCGGCGTGACGCCGGAGGCGGTGGAGGAGGCGGGATGATCCAGAAGGCGCAAATCGGGCGGGGCTTTCGCGGCGTCCTGAACTACGTCTTCGTCGAGAGCGCCGAACGCGGGCACGCGCCGGCGCGCATTGTGGAGACGAACATGGCGGGGCGCGACCCGCGCGCGCTGGCGGCGGAGTTCGGCGCGCTGCGCCAACGCAATCCCGACCTGACGCGGGCGGTCTACCACTGCTCCTTGCGCCTGCCGGCGGACGAGCATCTGGACGATGGGGGATGGGCGGGGTTCAGCCGCGACTACCTGGCGGCGATGGGATTTGCGGATGTGCCGTATGTGGTGATCCAGCACGCGCCGGACCATGTGCATGTGATCGCCTCGCGCATCCAGTGCGACGGGCGGACGGTGCCGGACGGCAACGAGCGGTGGCGGAGCAACCGGGTGGTGTACGGCTTGGAGGAGCGGTACGGGCTGTCACACGCCCGCGACCCGGAACGGGAGCGCACGCCGCGACCGCAGCTAAGCCGAGACGAGATCGCGTGGGCGGAGCGGCGGGGGGAGATACCGCCGAAGCTCGTGCTGGCAGCGCGGATTGATGAAGCGATTGTCCGCAGCGACGGGACACGCGCGGGGTTCGCTCAGGAACTGGGGACACTGGGGGTAACGGCGCACTGGAATATCGCCAGCACGGGGCGGGTGCAGGGGGCGAGCTACGCACTGCGCGACGACGTTGAGGAGACGCGGACCTTCTTCAAGGGCAGTCAAGTGGGCAAGGAGTATGGGTGGAGCCAACTGGCGCAGCGGTTGGCTGCGCGGCAGCAGGAGCAGGAACATGGACGAAGCGACGACGCAGGGACAAGGGAAAATGGCCGACTTGCAGCGGCAGGCCCGCGCGACGGTGCCCGCACCGACCGCGACGCCGATGGAGGAACACCCGCTTCCCGCAGCGAAGCGCCCCGCGCCGAAGCGGGCCGCGACGACGGCCACGTCCGCGCCGAGCGGCAGTTCGCCGGTGCAGGTGGTCGAGCCGACGCCGATCATCAAGGCGATCGAGCGGCTGCACCAGACGGTGGGCGACGAGATGGCGACGGTGACCCGCTTCACACAGATGCAGGGGGAGTATCTGACCGAACTGCAGCGGGCGCAGAACGCGCTGACGAGCGAGTGGTACAAGCTCACCGCGCAGGTACCGCAAGTGGAGGGCGCAATGCAGCAGTTGGCGCACGAGATTCGGCTGCGCCAGCGGGAGATGGAGGCGAGCGCGCGGCTGGTGCAGCGGGTGGCATGGGTGGCCGTGGCGGTGATGACCCTCGCCGTCATGCTGACCGTGGGGGTGCTGATCGTGATCGCGCGGCGGCACCTCTAGACCGGACGACCGAGGCAGTGCGGCGCCACCTCGCGGCGATGGGATGCGACCGGTACGCGATCGGGGTGCGCGACCCGGCGCGGGGGATGCTGACGCGGCAGGGGAGCGCGGCGGAGATCGTGGCGGGGATCGGCTGGCTCAAGGCGATGAATGTCCAGGGGAATGACATCTCCGTGCGCCCCGTGGGGAGTAGCGGGCTCGTGCTGGTGGATGACCTGAGCGCGACGGCGCTCAAGGAACTCAACCGGGACGGGCTGACGCCGGCGGCGGTGGCGGAGACGAGCGCGGGCAACTACCAGGCATGGGTCCGGGTGAGCGACGGGCCGCTGCTGCCGGACATCGCGACGGAAGCGGCGCGGGAGATGGCGGCACGGTACGGGGGCGATCCCAACAGTGCCGACTGGCGACAGGAGGGGCGATTGGCGGGCTTCACGAATCAGCAGCCGGAGCACACGCGGGCGGACGGGCAACAGCCCTATGTGCGCCTGCGGGAAGCGCGGGGTGGAGACGCACCCGCTGCTGCCGCGGAGGTGTTGGGGAAGGCGCAGGAGCGCTTCGAGGAGCGCTTGCAGGAACCGCGATCCGTGCCCAGAGCATCACACCCACGCGAGCAAACCGGGGGCAGCGGACGTTCCTCCCGCGGCGCGGAGTATCAGGAGCGGGCGACACGGGATGACGGGCGCGGGGATCGGTGAGCTGCGGGATGTGACGCGGCGGTCAGTCGTCCCCGTGTGCCGGGACATGCAGCGCGCGCTCCGCGAGGGCAGACCCCGCCGCGACCGCCTCCTTGTGCGCACCGTCCGCGCGCGCGCGCAGCAACACCCACGTCTCGACCGCCGCGCGCCCGTGCGCCGCCACATACGCGGCCACCGTCGCGAGGGTCTCGTCCTCCGTGTCGGCCGCCGCGATCATGTTGGCCGTATCAAAATCGTGCAGTTCGTAGATCATCGTCGCCCTCACGCTCATCGGGGATTGTACTCGATCACGCACGCGAGGAGATCGGTCGCTGCTCTCCCTCACCCGTCGGCGCTTGCTCCCAAGTCTCGTAGATCACCCGCGCAATCGTGCGGGAGAGGACCATTCGCTGCTCTCCCTCCTCGTCGTCACCAACGAGCCCGTAGAGCGGCACGTCCGCATTGATCCGCAGTAGGAAGTAGCACTTCCCGGTATCGGGATGGATCACTGGCACGACACTCCCCGCCGCGAGGTCCATCATTGTCTTGTTCATCGCTCACTCTCCTTGATTCCTCGAGGAATCTCTGGCGTCCGGAGAGGGAATGCTGCTCAGCGTCTTTGCCGGCGTACCGGGCGGGATGAAACTATCTAGCGAATATCTGCGATACGAGATTGTCCATGCCATCGAGGACGTGGGCATCAGCCATTCCCTCATCTACAATATTTACTGGACTAAGAACGTACGCTCCTGTTGCTGGCCATTGTCCGTCCACTTTACACGAACGGTAATGCCTGCAGCAACTGCCCGTTGGACGCTTGCGGGATCTATGCCCGATACGTCAAATGTAATATCGCCACCGAAAGCGACAAGCGCCCCAGCCCCCACTGCGTCGAACGAAAGGGGATTCGTGGGAGTGAGTGCATGTGAAGCAAGCACCGGTGGCAATTCAATCATCACCTGCACGGTGTTCGCTATACTCCCGCCGCGGTTGCCAAGTTTAATCGAATAGCTGAGACGAGATTGATTGTTCTCCGCTTTGTGCAGGTTGACCGTCCCAGCAACCTCGAGATCAGCATTGCTCATCGTCGGTCCCAGTGCTGTATCTGTCGATCTCGGTGCATTTGAGGTGTCTGACATCGCTCCGGCAGATGGCGACCCACGGCCGGATGCGGGTGACAGGATTACCTGGCTAGCGAGCATCGCGACCATCTCCGGGCTGAGATCGCTGGCTGCGACAACGACATATCGGTCCGTCACCGTCGCCACCACATTCTCAACCGGCCAGTTCGGGCGGGTCGATGCCCATGCCTCCTGTCCATCAGCCAGACGGATGGTACGCTCACCGAGGGACAGCTGCTTCTCTCGGGCCATTGCTGGGGAAGGCTCGTCGAGCATTACGAGTACCGTATGACCGCTGCCACGATAGCGAACGATGGAACGGATCGCGATACCGATCGTGTTCGGGTCTGACCATGCGGATTCCGGGAGGAGGTCAACGTCAGTCGTTGCGTTCGCCTCGGCGGAAGGGATCGGCAAGTACGCGATGACACGCCCACTGTCCCGTGCCATCCGCGCCGGGTCAGCGGGATGCAAGTTAGTCATATTCGGCGGTGGAAGGAGCGGCGGAGCGATCACGCTCGCGAGACTTTGCGCTCCCATTGCCGGGGTACTTTCTGGGCGGTACACATGTAGCAAGCCTGCTGCAGATGCACTGACCGCAGCCAAGACAAGGGCGAAGGTCAACGGCGCGACAAGGCTGCTAAACCTCCGTGGCGACACGATTGACCAATTGGGATGTGGCCACAATACGCGGCGTGGCCGAGAACGAGGCATCACACGCATCTCGGTAGACGCGGCATTGGCGAGCACATCCTGCCAGATACGGGATTGGACCACGTCGTGGGGGGCAGGACCGCGTTCGGATGCGACCACTGATCGAGTAAGGATCGTCAATTCGGTGTCCAACTTGATCGGTGCTACCGCCTGTGAATCACGTACAAGATCGTCGAAAAAGGTATCAAGCAGTTCGGCGTTCTTTTGCATGTCGTTCATTGTCGATCCTCCGTTTCAAACTGCTCGTATGCGGCGCGGAGTTGCTGCATGGTACGATAGAGTGCGACTCGTACGGCACCTTCGCTCTTGCCGAGCACCGCACCAATCTCCTTTGCGGAAAGTTCACCCGCCACTCGCAGTGCGAGGAGTTCGCGCTGCGCTTCTGGGAGGGCGGCAATGAGCCGGTCAACGCGCTCCCGATCCTCAGCACGCACGAGGTGCATCAATGGGAGTTCGCTGGGATCGGGAAACTCCTCGAGCGCCGTTGTCGTCCTCCCTACATGGGAGGACCGAAGCCGGGCATCACGAATGTGGTTCATACACGTATTGTGGGCGATCTGAAAGAGCCACGCGGCCACGGAGCCGCCCTGGTAGCCGTGCATGCCAGTGAGAGCGCGGGTGAAGATCAGACTTGTAAGGTCCTCTGCCTCTGCCGATTGCGCGACGCGCCGCAAGCAGTACGCGTAGATGCGCGGGAAATAGCGTGCGTACAGTGGCGCAAATTCTGCTGGATTGGCACATGCCTTGGCGAGGATCTGCGTCTCATCTATAGCCTCTCCGATGAGCATCCCTTCTCGCTCATGCGTCACCATCATCTGTCCCCCATCGCAACCGGTTCACGCATATTCCTTCACCGAATAAAGACACGGCAACCCCGGCGACGTTACATACAAAGCACTCACCAGCGACGGGGATAGTGAATCGTTCCCTGAGGAAGGAGGTGAGCCAGGGGCGAGTGACGAAGCGACACAAGATGGGGGAGGAGTTATAACTCCTCCCCTCTTGGATAGGTGACTCGCGATGTGATTACTTGACGACCACTTGCGCCGCGAGCGCCTTGAGATCGTCAACGGGAAGATCCCCAGCTACAGTGATGATGAGATCACCTTTCATGTACACGACTTGGCTTGGAGGTCCACTCGCAATACCTGTCGAAACCCACGCCGTTGCCCCATTCGTGAGTTGTGCCGCTTGGTTCCCGAGACCGAGTTGATGTTGCGCCGCATCTACAGATGGCCGGGCAGTCGTGACGAATACGATGTGCCCCCTTACCGTGTACTGGATGCTGCCAAGAATCGTATACGCGATCCGGCTGATAGGTGCCTGCAGCACCGGGAAGAAGGTGCTAAGGGGTTGAGCGGCACCAGGAGTGAGTTGGGCAATGGAGCGATCATCAGAGGCGGTGATTGGCCCCCCAGCCGCGTACGGCGTGTATACTTCTCGCTCCGGTGGTAGCAAACGCGGTACGGCCAAGATCGCAGGTGTCGGCACTGTCGCGGATGGATGCATTGTCGCCGCCCCGGATGCGGCTCTGAGAGTTGCAGCTGAAATGGTAAGTAGGAGCGCTACCGCCGTGAGCGTCCCAAAGAGCCTTCGTCTGCTGAACATGGTAACCTCCATAACCCTAAACACCAAGGAGGGAGGAACCTCTCACCTTAACAAGTGAACTGGTTACCGAAGCTATACTGCGCACCACTAAAGAAGCTCGCATTGTGCTGGCCTTCCTCCATCCACGTTCCGCCTATATAGGTCGCGCCGGTATTCGCCAATGCACTACCTGAAGAGCCAGCGCCGTTGCCATAGCCGGTGGATTGGGTGTTCCACGAGCTTCCGTTCCAATACATTAGGAATCCATAGGTTTGGCCACTGTCGGAGGACGAGTACCCATCCCAGCTTAGCCATGACGCACCCTTTGGGGAACTGCCTGAGCAGTCGCCTTGACTCTGGATATTCCAAGTAGCAGCTCCCACGGGGTAGGAGGACAGGAATATCGCGGGGAGTATGCTGAGGACGATCGCTCCAATGAGGAATCCTCGGGTGAGCAGAGTGATACTAGGGTTCTTGGTGCCGACAGAATGCAGGGTTAGTTTCATCCGATGCCTCCTTACAGAAGAGGATTCTCGACATGTTGCGCAAACGGCAGTCATTGTCCTGTAGGGGTCAATGGGTAAATCAAGCGTTTACGGGTTCTGAGACGCTATGGCGGGAAAATATCTGATGAATCCCGCTCATCACCGCCTTTCTTTTTTTATGACCGCCTTGTACACGCTATTGTGCCATATGCCTTACGCAACGGATAGGCACGCATGTGAGTAATTTGGAAGTGGATTTTCGTCTACAGTTGTGTGTGTACGGACAGTAAATGCTGTCCTTCAGTTAGATGCATTACTCCATCAGGAGGGGCCGAACCCGTGTTCCTTCGCCCACACGACTGCCTCGCCACGTGAACTTATGTCGAGTTTGGTGTAGAGGTTACTGACGTAATGCCGCACAGTTGGCTCTGTGAGATTTAGTTCCGTAGCAATGCGATCATTTCTCCAGCCTTGAGCGATTCCATCGAGCAGTTGTTGTTCTCGACGGGTCAAGTGCGGCCGTCTCGTTTGCACTCCCACAGAGGGCTGCCATGTCGCCAACGTTTCCAGCACACAGCGGCTGAACCAAGTACCGCCCTGTGCGACGGTGCGGACAGCGGTAAGCACCACGTCCGTGACCTCGTCCTTGAGCACGTAGCCTGCTATTCCCGTTGCTATCATCCGATGGATATAGATAGCATCGTCATAGGCGGTGAGAATTACCACTCGTACGGTTGGACACTGCGTATGCAGGACGGTCACGGTCTCATGCGCCGTTGGTCCTGGCATCTGCAGATCAAGGAGCAGGACATCAGGCCGCAGTTCCTGACACACTCGCTGGGCGTCATCCCCACGCGTTGCCTCCCCGACGACGGTGATGTCATCCGCTTTTCTGAGCGTTTCCCGCACTCCCTGCAATATCAGCGGATGGTCATCCGCGATCACGACACGAATCGTCCCCGTCATCGGTTTCTCCCCCCGTCGTCGGTACCGGGACCCGCACGATCAGCGCCGTCCCCGCGCCCGGCTCCGTCGTGATCGTCAACTCGCCACCCGCGAGCGCTACGCGCTCGGCGACCCCGATCAGACCGAAGTGGTTACCATTGGCCAGCGAACTGAGCGGCGTCGGCACGACGAATCCGACGCCATCGTCGCGCACCGTCAACAACACCTCATGCGGTTCTATCCGCAGACTAGAGCGGTTTTCAGGCTGATTGGCGGGATGGCTGGGGATAGCCACAATGAGTGAACCATCCCTGCGCGTCCGCTGCCGTTACGGTCGCCATCGCCGCCGTGATCGCCGCATCCAATGCCTGCCG
>JAABUY010004033.1_pt1 | contig 15679 bp, 11 predicted proteins | sample 5560271 | NCBI WGS metagenome assembly JAABUY01 (sample SAMN10711886, study PRJNA513374) | rock metagenome | isolation source: Antarctica rocks | place: Antarctica: Victoria Land, University Valley
CGTCGCCGGATACAGCTACGGCGGCTTCATGACGTGCTACCTGACCAGCCGTGACGACCGCTTCGCCGCCGCTGTGACCGGCGGTGTGGTCGCCGACCTCGTCAGCCTCACCGGAACGTGCGACGGCGCCCCGTTCTTCACCGACATCGAGCTCGCGGCCCGACCGTGGGACGACCCCGAGCTCTACGCACGCCTGTCGCCGTTCACCAAGGTCGGCGCGGTGCGCACCCCGACCCTCGTCGTCCACGGGGTCGACGACACCACCTGCCCGATCGGCCAGGCACAGCAGTGGCACACGGCGCTGCGCCTGCGAAAAGTGCCCACCCGCCTCGTGCTCTACCCCGGCGCCGGCCACCTGTTTATCTTCGCCGGCCCACCGTCGCAGCGCCTCGACTGGAACCGACGCATCGTCGACTGGGTCGAACAGTACGCCGCCGATCCCGGGGGTCCACGCCGCCCCCGCGTCGACGCGACCGACTGGGAGAAGGTGCTCCGCGAGGCCTGCGACCGACACGGCGTCATGGGCGCCGAGCTCGGGATCCTGCGGATCGGCCCGGACGCCGACGGCAGTCGTGACGAGGTCGTCGTGGCCGCAGCCGGGTTGCTCAACCAGGACACCGGCCAGCGGGCCACCCCCGACTCGCTCTTCCAGATCGGGTCGATCACCAAGGTCTGGACGACGACCGTTGCCATGCAGCTCGTCGACGAGGGCCTGATCACGCTCGAGACCCCGATCGTCGACATTCTGCCCGACCTGCGGCTCAGCAGCCCTGAGGTCACCAAGTCGGTGACGCTCTTCCACCTACTCACCCACACGAGCGGCATCGACGGAGACCTGTTCACCGACACCGGTCGCGGAGACGACTGCCTGGCGAAGTTCGTCGACCTGCTCGCCGAGGCCGGCCAGAACCACCCCCTCGGGGCAACCTGGTCGTACTGCAACTCCGGCTTCTCCCTCGCCGGGAGAGTCATCGAGAAGCTGACCGGGCAGAGCTGGGACGAAGCGATGCGCGAGCGACTCTTCACGCCGCTCGGCCTGACGCGAACCGTGACGCTGCCCGAGGAAGCGATCCTGCACCGCGCTGCCGTCGGTCACCAGTCCGAAGCTGACGGCCCGCTCACCCCGACCCGGGTCTGGGGGCTGACCCGCTCGACCGGGCCGGCCGGCGTCATCAACTCAACGGCATCCGAGGTACTGTCCTTCGCCCGGATGCACCTGAACGACGGGGTCGGTCGCGACGCAACGCGGATTCTGTCGTCGGCGAGCGTCGCCGCGATGGCCGACCGGCAGGTCGGCCTGCCCGACCAGCACACCCTGGGTGACTCGTGGGGGCTGGGCTGGATCCGCTTCGACTGGGACGGCCACCGGCTGATCGGTCACGACGGCTCCACCCTGGGGCAGAACGCCATGCTCAAGATGCTCCCCGAAGCCGGGCTCGCCGTCACGCTGCTCACCAACGGAGGTGACAGCCGGGCCTTGTCCGAAGACCTGTACCGGCGTATCTTCCCCGAACTGGCCGGCGTAAAGATGCCGGCGTCACTCACCCCGCCGGACGAGCCGGTCGAGGTCGACGTGACCCCGCACCTCGGCGTCTACGAACGGGCCTCGGTGCGCATCGAGGTGCTCGATGGCTCGGACGGGCCCCGGCTGCACACCACCGTCACCGGACCGTTGGCGGAGCTGCTGGCCGACCCCACCATGGAGTACGACCTCGTACCGGTCGAGGAGAACCTCTTCGCCGTCCGCGCGCCCGGGTCCGAGCTGTGGAGCACCGTGACGTTCTACCAGCTCGAGAGCGGTGAGCGATACCTGCACTTCGGTGCTCGAGCGACACCGCTGGTCGGCGCCTCGTGACATCCGAGGCGAGGGCGAGCACGCCGTCGTACCGCGTCAGTACGGCGATCGACGAGCCGGAGCAAGCCTCGACCGACGGTGGCTCGTCGAGCCTCGAGCTGGCCCAGCAGGCGGCGCTCGGCGCCGCGGAGGCTGCTGGCGTCTCGGTGCGCTCCGTCGGCGACCTCGCCGAGCTGAAGCGGGTCGCCCGGCTCTGCGCCGAGATCTGGCAGGGCGGTTCCGAACCCCCGTTGACGACCGAGCTGCTCCGGGCCTTCGACAAGGCCGGCAACTACGTCACCGGCGCCTTTGATGGTCCGGATCTGGTGGGGGCCTGCGTCGGGTTCTTTTCCGCGCCCACCGAACACGCCTTGCACAGCCACATCGCCGGAGTCGCCCGCGGGGTGCGCAGCCGCAACGTCGGCTTCGCCCTCAAGCTGCACCAACGGGCTTGGGCCCTCGCGCGGGGCGTGTCGATGATCGAGTGGACCTTCGACCCGCTCGTGGCCCGCAACGCCCACTTCAACATCGCCAAGCTGGCCGCCGAACCGGCCGAGTACCTCCCCAACTTCTACGGAGACATGAGCGACGCGATCAATGGCTCCGACGACACCGACCGGTTGCTCGTGCACTGGATGCTGGACTCCCCCGCCGTCGCGGCCGCCTCCGCCGGGCGTCCGCGCCTCGGGAACGTGGTGAGCGAGGGCAACCGGGGAGCGGTCGTGGTGTTGGGCGTCAGCCACGACGGGGCCCCGGCCGCCGGCCGTGCGGGAGCCGACGTCTCGCTCGTCGCGGTTCCCCCCGACATCGAGCAGCTGCGGGTGCGCAACCCGGCCCTGGCGCGTGAGTGGCGGTTTGCGGTGCGCGACAGCCTGGTTGGCCTGATGGCCGACGGCGCGCGGATCACCGGTTTCGACAAGCCGGGCTGGTACGTCGTCGAGCGCTGAGACCCGCCCTGAGCGCTCGCTCCCCACGGGCGCTCAGTCCCGCAGCAGGCGCAGCTGGAGCATCGCGGCGAAGCGTGAGTCGGCGTCGTCGAGGTCGATGCCACCCACCTCGACGATCCGGCGCAACCGGTAACGGAAGGTGTTGACGTGCACGTGCACCACGGCAGCCGCCGCGGTCACGTCACCCGAGGCGTCCAGCCACGCAGAGAGAGTCGCCGTGAGATGACTGCGGTGAGTGCGGTCGTAGGCGCGCAGCCGGGCGATCGGCCCGGTCGGCTCAGAACCCTCAGCGGCCGCCAGGTCGGAGAGCTGCAGCAGCAGCGACTCCACGTAGACGTCTGAGACGCGAGCCACCCGGCGGATGCCGTTGCCCTGGCGAAGCACCCGCAGCGCGCGGTCGGCGTCGTCCCGGGCCCGCGACAGCCGCGACACGTCGGTGGCGGCCCGTCCGATCCCGATGAAACCGTGTGACCGAGAACCGGTGCGCGCCACGAACTCCGACGCCACCCGGGCCGCTCGCTCCTCGGCCGCCTCGGTCGCCTCAGCAACGGGCAGGATGCCATACGCGACGCCGCTCACGTCCGCGACCACCGCCCCCGGGTGCAATGCAGACAGGTGGATGGCGAGCGCGTCGGTCGCGCGTTGACGCTCCGTCTCACGCCTGGCCATCGACAGCGCCTCGGGTTCGTCGACATCATCGGACAAACCCATCGCGAGCACGACGACCGCACGATCGGCCAGCCCCAGCCGGGTCAGCGCCTCGACCGAACCGGGCCCACCCTCCAGCGCGGTCGCGACGAGGTCGGCGACCAGGCGCCGGCCGACGTCGGCCCCCGCGCGCACCCGCAGCAGGTGGAGCGCGACGAGCTTGGCGGCATCCGCGAACGCCTGTTCCCGGTCGGGCGAGAACTCACCGGGCAGCACGGCCCAGATGGAGCCGAGCAGCTCGTCACCGGCTCGCACCGCCACGGCGGCCCGGCCGAGCGTGACGCCCATGCCCATCTCGTCGGCTCCGACGAACACGGGCCGGTCTGACGCGTAGAGCCGGCGGTAGACCCCCAGCTCTTCGAGCCGGCGCATGTAGCGCTCGGGCACCTGGCGGCCGAGCACCGTCTCGATGCGTGACTCGTCGGCCTCGTCCTGGCGCCCCGAGAAGGCGAGCAGGCGCGAGTTGCGGTCTTCGATCGTGACCGGTGCGTCCACCAGGGCGCCCACGGCGTTGGCCAGGGCGAACAGGTCTCCGGCCGGCACCCCGGCGAGGGTCTCGGCCTCGGCCGGGCCAAGGCCGTGCTCGCCGAGCAGCTCGCGCAGCAGGGCCGCCAGCTGGTTCCAGCCGGCGCCGCGGGTGAGCCCGAAGAGCACCGTCCCGGTCTCTCGGGCGACCTCGAGCACCGTCTCGTCGACGGCTACCGGGGCTCGCACGACCAGACCGGCCCCGTCCTGCTCGGCGACGTGGCGCATCAGCGCCGCGATGTCGGCGGTGCCCTGCAGCCCCACGCCCAGCACGAGCGACCTGGCCGGGGGCGCCTGGTCGTCGAGAGGGTCGTGGATGACGACCGCTGCCACCCCCGGCCTGGCACCGGGGCCCTCGGGATCACCGGCGACGAGGTCGAGCAAAGTGGAGCCGAGGTGGTCGATGATCCGGCCGAAGCCTGTCTGCGAGCTCATCCGCGCTTCCTCGCGACCTGGTTACCGTGTGACTCGTCCGACCGTCCGATCACCCGCCATCATAGGCGGGCCCGGCGACCCCTGAGAGTCACTGAGGCACACCGGACCGCACCGACGTCGGCCGCACGGGCTCACCCCAGCGGAACGTGCGTCACCGACGTCGGCCGCACGGGCTCACCCCAATGGAACGTGCGTCACCGACGTCGTCACCCGCTCGAGCACGTCGGGCAACGGGGCCACCCCGAGGCCGGGCCCGGTCGGGACCGGCAGATGGCCGTCGTCGAGCCGGAACGGCTCGGTGACATCGGTGGCGTAGTAGCGGTCGGAGGCGGAGATGTCGCCGATGAGAGTGAACCCCGGCAGGGCCGCGAGCGCGAGGTTGGCGGCTCGCCCGACGCCGGTCTCGAGCATGCCACCGCACCAGACTGGGATCCCGTTCGCCACGCAGACGTCGTGGATTCGCCGAGCCTCGAGGTAGCCCCCGACTCGCGCCGGCTTGACGTTGACGATCGCGCAGGCGCCGAGCCGGATGGCGGCTGCCGCGGTGCGGGCCGAGGTGATCGACTCGTCGAGGCAGATGGGCGTGGTCACGGTGCGGGCCAGCTCGGCGTGCCCGAGGATATCGTCCTCCTCGAGCGGCTGTTCGATGAGCACGAGGTCGTACTCGTCGAGGCGGGCCAGGTGGCGGGCGTCGGAGACGGCGTACGCCGTGTTGGCGTCGACCTGCAGGGCGATGTCGCCGAAGCGCTCGCGCACGGCGCGCACCGGCTCGAGGTCCCAGCCCGGTTCGATCTTGAGCTTGATGCGCAGGTAGCCCTCTTCGAGGTATCCCTCCACGGCGTCGAGTAGCTGCGGCACCGAGTCCATGATGCCGACCGACACCCCACATGGGACCCGGTCGCGGGCCGCTCCGAGGAAGGAGGCGAACGACTGCTCCTGAGCACGTAGTTGGGCGTCGATCACCGCGGTCTCGAGGCCGGACTTGGCCATCCAGTGGCCGCGGAAGGACGCGAGCACCCGGCCGACCGCATAGGCATTGAGATCGCCCGACGCGGCCAGCGCAGGCGCGAGAAAGCGGGTGATGACGTCGGCTGCGCCGTCGACGTACTCCGAAGAGTAGCGCGGGTCGGCGAGCGCGGAGCACTCCCCCCAACCCTCCCCCGCGTCGGTGACGATCCGGACGAGCAGCACGTCGCGCGCGGTCTGCGTGCCGAAGGAGGTGCGGAAGGGTGACACCAGCGGCATGGCGACGCGGCGTAGCTCGACGGCATCCAGCTTCATCGGGTAGTCCTCTCGAACAGGGGATGGGCTTAGGCGGCGCCGGAGCGGATGGGGCGGCCGGGGAGGGCCTCGGGCAGGAGCTCGCCGTCGCGTACGACTGCGGTTCCGCCGACGAGCACGTGCCGCACGCCGACCGATGGCATCAGCTGGGTGTATGTGGCCCGGTCGCCGATGCGGTCGGGATCGAACACCACGAGGTCGGCGTCGCAGCCCACCTGGACTCTGCCCTTGCGGCGGAACTGGGGAACCGCGTCCTCGAGGATGCGCGCCGGCAACAGGGTGCACCGGCGCACCGCCTCGACGAGGCTGAGCACGCCGCGCTCGCGGACGAGCCAGCGGAAGGTGCGGGCGTAGGAGCCCGCGCTGCGCGGGTGCGCGACGAGCTCGGGAGGAAGCGGCCAGTCGTCGCCGGCGAGCCGGCCTCGCCGGTCGACGGCGGGCATCGCATCCGTGGCGATGGCGGTGTCGGGCATGAGCAGCGAGCGCTCGAGGATGGCCAGGTCGCCCTCGTCAGCCTCGTCGAAGAAGTGCACCACGGCCAGGGCCCCCGGGTCGGCCTCACGCAGCTCCCGCAGCCGCGCAGCATCCCGAATCCTTTCTCCAGTCGGCAGATACGTGATCGAGTCGGGTCTTAGACCAGACCGCGCCAGCAGCTCAGGGGCGAGGAAGGCCGCACCGATGACCGTGGAGCCCGCCCCGTAGGGGTACGCCTCGGTGCTCACCCGAACCCCGTCACCGCGGGCCCGCTCGATGGCGTCGGCCACCAGGTCGATCATGCGGTTCGAGGTGCTGTTGACGTGGCACAGGTGCATATGGGCGCCGGTGCCGGCGGCCGCCGAGATGACCTCGAGCGCTCCCTCGAGCGAGCTGTTCGGCCCCTCGTTGGACAGGTAGCGGGCGTGGGTAAAGGTTGGCACGCCGAGCCGTTCCGCCAGCCGTGACACCTCGACGTACTCCGAGCGCCCACTCTCGGGCGCATAGCCGACAAGCACACCGATACCGATGGCGCCCTCGGCGACCGCGTCACCCAGCAGACCGAGGATGCCGCCTACCTCGTTTGTCTCGGCCGGCCCACGCCAGCGGGGCCCGGCCTGGTGGGCGGCGAACGTGGCGAGCGCCCCCTGCGCGTTCGGCTCGAGGGTGACGTCGTCGAGCACCTGCATGCGGGCCGACGCCCACGCGGCGGAGAAGCCAAAGTTCAGGGGGCGGCCCTGCTCGGCGGCGGCTGCGTAGGAGGCCGCGACCGGGAGTGCACCAGCCTCGAGGTCGAGCGCGGTGGTCACGCCGTCGAGGGCCTGCAGGCGGTGGCCGGTGATGCTCTGGGCGTGGCTGTGCAGGTCGATGAAGCCGGGCGCCAGCACCAGCCCGGTGGCGTCGATCGTGCGCTCGGCTCGCGGCACAGGCTCACCGGCAGCCGTGACCGAGACGATGGTGCCGTCGCTCACTGCGACCGTGCGTACGGCGTCGAGCCCGGTCTCCGGGTCGATGACCCTCGCGCCGGTGACGAGCAGGTCGCAGCGTCGTGGCGCGAGCGACCCTGCCCCTGATGACAGTTCGTCGACCGGGGCCGTCATGGCCGACCCGTCGGGTCGTCCGCCGACGCGAAGTCTCGCTCCGCGAGCACGTGCTCGACCAGGCCGGCGAGCAGGGCCGCTCGGGCCGGCATCGTGGCGACGACGACGTGCTCGTCGTCACCGTGGGCGCCGCCGCCGACGGCGCCGAGTCCGTCGAGGGTGGGCACCCCCATTCCCGCGGTGAAGTTGCCGTCGGAGGCGCCTCCGACTGTTACGGCGGTGAGCGGTTCGAGACCGAGCTGCTTCGCGAGCGAGGTGGCCACCGCGAAGAGACCGCGCGAGGCCGAGGTCTCGAGCGGCGGGCGGTTCGGGCCCCCGTTCACCTCGAGCCCGGCGCCCGGCACGACCGGTGTGAGCGAGTGCATCGCAACGTCGACGCGCTGCTGCTCCTCGATGGTCAGGGCGCGGGCGTCGACGGCCAGCCCACCGGCGGCGGGCACGGTGTTGTGGGTCGTGCCCGACTGTAGCGCGGTGGGGGTCACCGTGGTGCCGAGGGCCTCGTCACCCAGGCTCGCGATGGCGAGCACCTGGTGGGCGAGCTCTACCGTTGCGTTGACCCCACGGTGCGGCTCGAGGCCGGCGTGGGCGGCGCGACCGGTGACCCGCACGTCGTAGAGCGAGGCTCCCTTCCGTCCGGTCTTGAGCGCACCCCCGTCGGCACTGGCCTCGAGCACGAACACCGCGTCACAACCGTCGGCCTCCTGCTCGATGAGGGCCCGCGACGACGGCGAGCCGACCTCCTCGTCACCGGTGACGAGCATGGTGACGCCGTCGAGCGAGCGGCCGGCCGCGCGCAGGGCAGCGAGAGCGTGAAAGCCCTGCACGAGGCCGGCCAGCATGTCGAAGCAACCCGGCCCGCGAGCGATCCCGTTGCGCACCGACCACGGCAGCCGCGCCAGCGTGCCCACCGGCCAGACGGTGTCGTGGTGGCACAGGACCAGCACCCGGCCGGGACCCCCGCCGAGGCGCCACCGCAGGTGACGGCATCCGTCGATGTCGACGATCTCCGGTGCCGCCCCGAACGCCCGCTCACCCTGCCGGGCAACGACGTCGGCACTGGCCCGCACGGCATCGAGGTCAGCCGAGGGCGACTCACAGGTGACGAGCGCCTCGAGGTCGGTCAGCATCGCGGGCAGGCAGCCTTCGAGCTGCGCCACCAGAGACGGCCCGACCGGGACGGCCAACGCGGTCACGAGCGCTTCGGGTTCGCCCGGACGCCGTAGTGCAGGTAGGGCGCGCCGTCGTCGAGGCGGTAGAAGGTCACTGGGGTCCAGCCGACGGTCTGCGGGGGGCGCATCACGAACAGGTCGTCGGTGACAGGGTGCAACGTGTATTCGTGGCTGAGCTCCCCCTCGTCGTCGATCAGCGGGGCCGTGCTGGTGGCGCGCAGCACGAGTGCGCCGTCCTTCTCGAACACCTCGGTGCGCACGGAGGTGCGTTCATAGACGCCGACGTGTTTGGTCAGGTCGACCTGGGGGGCTGGGTCGGCCGGCTTGAGGGATTGTGGTTTGTCGACGCCAGCCACCTCCGCAAAGACCTCCGCACACAGCTCGTCGAACAGGTCCTTGGTGTGCCCACCGTTGGTGAGTAGGGCGACCGCCAGTCCGGCGTCGGGCAGGATCCGCAGGAAGGCGTTCTGGCCCAGTGTGGAGCCATCGTGGCCGAAGACTCGGTGGCCGTCCCAGGTGAACAGGATCCAGCCAAACCCCCATCCGTCACCCAGGGTGTGCCGGTCGGGCAGCTCGGTCTGCATCTGCTGCATCGCGGTGGTCGACTCGGCCGATAATACCCGGGTGCCGTGGGCGGCAACACCGTCAGCGAGGTGCATCCGGGCGAAGGTCGTCACCTCCCGGGCCGTAGAGTTGATCAGACCGGCCGGGCCCAGCGAGCGCGGCATCAGCCACCGGGGTGTGGGGTGGGGCTCCTCGTCGGGTTCCCCGATGTGCCCCACCGCGGCCCGCCCGAGAATGGCCTCTTCGGGCAGCGTGGACGTGTGGTGCAGCCCGAGGGGCACGAAGATCCGCTCGCGCATGGCGGCATCCCACGTCTGGCCCGTGAGCTTCTCGATGACCCGCCCGGCGATGATAAAGCCGGTGTTGCAGTAAGAGAAGGTGGCGCCCAGGGGGTGGTTCTGGGGCACGTCGCCGAGGGTGGCGACGTACTTCTCGAGGCAGTCGTCGCCCCGGCCCGGGTCGGTGAAGACGTCGCCGTCGATACCGCTCGTGTGCGTCAGCAGGTGTCGCATCGTCACCTGCGCCGAGACCTCCTCGTCGGCCACCCGCAGCTCGGGCAGCACGTCGCGCACCGGGGCGTCGAGGTCGAGCCGGCCCTCGTCGACGAGCTGCATGGCGACGGTTGTGGTCCACACCTTGGTGATCGAGCCGATCTGGAACGACGTGTCGGTTGTGACCTCCACCCCGGTGCTCGTGCTCAGCACGCCATGCGTTGCTTCGACGGCCTCGTCGCCGGCACCGTCGTGGCCCATGCGGAGTACCGCGAAGCCCGCGCCGGGCACACCGTGCCGGCGGGCGAGCTCGCTGAGCCGCTCCTGCCAGTGGGTGGCATCGAGCGGAGGTGAGGCTGCCGGGGCGGTGGGGGCGGTCTGGGTCGTCGCGCTCGTCACAAGGGGTCATCCTTCACGGTGCTGGTACTGGTCGGGTCGGGCCTGGTGGGCTCCCAGGGCCAGTGAAACCGTCACCAGCACGCGGGGTCTTGGTGCATTCCGACGAAGTTCGAGGGCTCTTCTCGTGTTCTGCCGATGGTCAAGCCGACAAGACACCGACTTGCCGGGTAGGCGCCCTCAGTAGGGTGAGGCGGACCGACACGGTCTTGATGACGCGGTCATCGGTTCACGCTTGGGGATGCAGTGCCACCCGCCCGAACAACCCGCCTTGCGCGAGGGTGCGGTAGGCATCCTGGACGTCCGACAGGCCGAACGAGGCGGCGATGGGCACGTCGAGCTCGCCGGTCGCGGCCAGCTCTGCCATGTGGTGCAGGGCATCGTTTCCACCGGCCTCTCGGGAACCCCATGTGGTCACACCAGCCCTGGTGGCCGCGGGGAAGTCGACGGCAGTGTTGATGCGAGCCTTCGCACCCCCCAGATCGAGAGCCAGGTCGACGTAGCCCGAGCCCGCCGCATCGATGAGCGCATCGACGTCACGGCCGGCTGCAGCGGCACGGATGCCGTCAGCGGTCCCCTCCCGATAGTTCACCGGCACCGCCCCGTAGGCGTCCAGCCGGCCCACGCTGGCGGGGCCGGCCACGCCGATGACATCGGCTCCTGCCCGACGGGCCAACTGAGCTGCCGTGAGACCCACGCCGCCAGTGGCGCCCGAAACAACCACCAGCTCGCCACGCTGTGGCCGCACGGCCATGGCTTCGGCGAACCCGGCCATGGCAGTCACGTACAAGGAGCCAGCCACGTCCCAGGACAGGTCGCGGGGTTTGGGGACTAGTTTTTCAGGCCCCTTCCGGGGCCGGCGCGGTGCGGGGAAAATGGGGTCGGGCTCGCCCGGGTGGGTGCCGGTCGCTCCATGATGCGGTCTCTGCTTGAGGACTAGTTTGGCTTGGAGCCGTCGTTTCAGGGACCGCGGATTGTTGCCGGTAGCACGCGACGCAGACTCTTGCGTTCATCCTTGACGGCTCTCTCCCGGGCGGGTCCTTCTGTCCACATCGACGAGGGAAGGGAGCCGGTCGTGGATCTTCTACATGACCGTTGTGCGGGACTGGATGTGTCCAAGAAAGACGTCAAGGCGTGCGTGCGCAGCCCGGGGGCTCGGGCCAACCAGCGCCACAGCGAGGTGCGCACCTTCGCCACGACCACCAATGCACTGTTGGAGCTGCGGGACTGGCTGGTCGAACAACGAGTCACCCTGGTCGCGATCGAGGCTACGGGCGACTACTGGCGGCCACCGTTCTACCTGCTTGAAGACGACGTGAACGTCATCTTGGTGAACCCCGCGCACGCGAAGGGGCTACCTGGACGCAAGTCCGATGTCACCGACTCGATGTGGCTTGCACAGCTGGGTGAGTGCGGGCTACTGAAGGCATCGTTCGTTCCGCCCGAACCGATCCGTCAACTGCGGGACTTGACCCGCTACCGGACCACGCTGTCTCGTGAGCACACCCGTGAAGCCTCCCGGCTGGAGAAGGAGCTGGAAGACGCTGGGATCAAGCTGTCCAGCGTGGCCACCGACATCCTGGGTGTGTCCGGCCGGGCGATGCTCGAAGCTTTGATCGCCGGGGAACGTGACCCGCAGGTCCTGGCGCAGATGGCCAAGGGCCGGATGCGCACCAAGATCAGCCCACTGCCGGTCCTGGGCCCAGCCGAGCACCTCGTCGCCGACGACCACCTGCTCGACGCCTGAGCCGACGCCCACCACCTCGCCGGCCAGATCTCGAAGGGGCACATACGATGATCCGTTGAGCGCCGACAGAGACCCCGGGTTGATGCACGAGGTCCGCACCCGGACCACCACGCGACCAGGGACGGCCTCTGGAACGGGTACCTGCTCGATCCACAACTGATCGACGCCCTCGAACCGGTCATAGCGAACGACGCGCATCCTGCATCTCCTTCCTGGCAAGTCCTGGAAAGGGACTGTCGACGGCCAGCTATCGAGCTGCCTATCGCCGTCCCCGCTGGCTCTGTGACCGTCACGTGTTCAGGCCGCTCGGATGTCCTGTGCCGCCCAGCACCGGGAGGATGACGTCATCGACGACATTCTCGACAAACGGCAGGTCGCAGGGCGCGAGGAGGATGCGCTGGGTGAGCAGCGCAGGGACGACCTCGGCAAAGAGCTCGGCCTGACCCGTCGGCGAGGCGCTGTCCTGTGCCGGCGACGTGCAGCGACGCTGCCGCGACCATCACCTCCCGGTCGCGAGCCAAGATCCGGCGCATCTGGTGGCAAGCACCGGGTCACTACGCATCCCGGCAAACAGCGCGCCGAGCAGCCCCACCTGCTGATCCCCGATGTTCCGAGTCAGCCAGTCCACAGCCTCCCGAGGCGGCCACGGAGTCCTGGCCCCGCTGCAGGTATCGCCGCTGCAACAGACACGGGAACATTGTCGTCCAAGGGGCGTTCGTCGACCGCGGCTACCACCAGCTCAACCTTGCTCGCGAAGCGGCGGTAGATCGTCGCCTTGCCCACCCCGGCCTGCGTGGCCACAGACTCGATGGACAGCTGGTCATATCCCACTTCGACCAGCAGGTCGCGCGTCGCCACCATGATCGCTGGGTCCCGCGGGGCATCCCGTGGCTGGCCTCTGGCCCCACCGGGGAATGGCCCGACCGTCACGTTGGCGCTGGTGCGACGCGCATCCTTACAACCTGCGGCCAAGACACCCTCCCAGATTTCGATACGCGACGGAACCGTATAGAATTGGGCACCGGTCATCGGCATCCTCAGACGCGGGCAGGCCGCAGTTGGACGCGGGGCCACGAACAGTGACTCTGGCCATTCCTCGTGAAAGACACGCGGCGGCTGGTATGCGGACTGCGAAGGTGTCAGCGACCGACTTGGGCGCAGGATTTCGCCGCGGCCCACAGCCCGAGTCTGTCGACGCCCATTCCTGCAATCTGCTCCACGACCATGTCGTTGATCCGCAAAATCGAGTTCGTGAAGTTCCCAGCCGCCTAGATGCTGTGCCTCACAGACGTCGGCGAGGTGAGTGAAGATCTCACCGGCGGCGCCGGTCAGCACGGGTCGCGGGCCGGGCGCCGACGCGGACGTTGGCGTCCTCACCGCCCGCGACCTGATGCTTCTGGTGTCACAGATGCTCGGTCACCTGCCCCCAGACGAGGACCGTGACCCGTGGCTTGCCCGCCGGGAATCCATCCCCACCCCCCGACCTCGGCTCGTGGCATTTCGCTGGTCGGCGACGAGTGACTTCTCCGTCACGGCAGGGTGCCCCCCCTGGTAACCACAGACCTTCCGGTCTACTGTCGTGAGCATGACAATCAGTGACAACTGGATTACCAGGCGGCGCGCGAGATGTTGATCCGCAGCCGGCTGACACCGCGCGCCCCATCACCCACCAGTGATCGGGGCGCTTTCTTTTTGCCCACGAGAAGAACGAGGACGAGTGATGCAGCACCAGGTGCTCAACGACACCACCAGTAGGGCCACGCTCCCGGGGGTCACAGATGCGACGATGACGACCGGCGCCCGGTGGATCGTTAGCCGACTGCGCGAGCTCGGGGTCGCCACGCTCTACGGCTACCCAGGCGGGGCGATTATGCCGCTCTACGACGCCCTCTACGACGGCGGGCTGACCCACGTACTGACCCGGCACGAGCAAGGCGCCGCGCTCGCGGCCATCGGACACGCCCGCGCCAGTGGGCAGGTCGGGGTCTGTCTGGCCACCTCGGGCCCGGGCGCAACCAACCTCATCACCGGCCTCGCCGACGCGCTGCTCGACTCGGTGCCAGTCGTCGCGATCACCGGCCAGGTCGCGTCCCCGGTGATCGGCACTGACGCCTTCCAGGAGGTCGACGTCCTCGGCCTGTCGCTGGCTTGCACGAAGCACAGCTATCTCGTGCGAGACGTTGCCGATCTGCCGCGGGTGCTCGACGAGGCTTTCGAGATCGCACGGAGCGGCCGACCGGGACCGGTGCTGATCGACGTCGCCAAAGACGTACAGCTCGCGCACATGCCCATCCCAGTCGTCGGTACGACCCCACGAGTACCCGGGCCGCCGGCTGAGAACATGCACGCAGTCACGGCTGCGCGAGCGCTGATGCTCGGCGCCGAACGGCCGATGCTCTATGTCGGCGGGGGTGTTGTGTCGGCACAGGCCACGAAGGAACTGCGCGCGCTCGCAGAGCTGAGCGGCATCCCCTCGACGACGACCGCCAAGGGGATCGGCACGGTGCCCGCCGACTCTCCGCTGCACCTGGGCATGCTGGGGATGCACGGCAACAAGGCCGCCAACCTCCTGGTCCAGGAATGCGACCTGCTCGTGTGTGTCGGTGCCCGCTTCGATGACCGCGTCACCGGTCACGTGCCGAGTTTTGCCCCGCTCGCCCGGGTTCTCCACCTCGACATCGACGGCGCCGAAATCGGCAAGATCCGCCGGGCCGACGTCAGCCTCCTCGGCGACCTGCGCCGCCTGCTCCCCCAGCTCGCCGTGCGTCCGGCGATAGAACCGTGGCGACAGCGGGTCCGGGAGGTGGCCGCCATCCACGGCTGGCGTTACGACCACCCCGGAGACGACGGCATCTACGCCCCCGCCCTGCTCAAGGAACTCTCCCATCAACTGCCACCGCGGTCCGTCATTACCACGGACGTCGGCCAGCACCAGATGTGGGCCTGCCAACACATGAGCGTCGAAGACCCCACCGACTTCATCACCTCGGGCGGCCTCGGCACGATGGGATTCGGCCTCCCGGCGGCGCTCGGTGCCCAGATGGCCCGTCGTGACAACACGGTCGTGTGCATCAGCGGTGACGGATCGATCATGATGAACATCCAGGAGCTCGCAACCCTCGGCCGTTACGCCTTGCCGGTCAAGATCGTCCTCATCGACAACCAGCGGCTGGGCATGGTGAGGCAGTGGCAACAGCTCTTCTTCGAGGGCCGGTACAGCGAGACCACCCTCGATGACAACCCCGACTTCGTCGCGCTCGCCGCCGCCTTCCGGATTCCCGGCAGACGGATCAGCACCAAGGGCGAGGTCACCGGCGGGATTGCCGACCTGCTCGCCGCGCCGGGCGCGTACCTGCTGCACGTGTCGATAGACGCGCGGGAGAATCTCTGGCCGCTCGTCCCACCCGGCGCTAGCAACACCGACATGATGGAAGACGCATCATGACCGTGGTTCACCTCGAGGTCGTGGCCCGCGCAACCCCCGAACTGCTCGAACGCGTATGTCGCGTTCTCCGCCACCGCGGCGCAACGCTCGAGCACCTCATCCTTGACGCCACCACCGACGACGCGCCAGGTCACGCGTATGTCGATGGCGCACCCGTGGCTGCTACGGGCAGCATCACCAGGGTCGACATGACCCGGATCGAAGTGCGGGCCAGGCTACGCGGCGACCCGGACTTGATCGTGCGCCAACTCGTCCGCCTGCCTGACGTGCACCTCGTCCGACGCCGAGATGAGACTTGCCCATGACGAAAACGCGACGAACGAAGATCACGGCCTCGCCCGGTATGACGTTGGTGCCACCGGGTCGGACCTCTACTCGTCCGACGTTGGCGGTGACGTCCTCGTCGGCTAGGGCTGCATCGCGTAGCGCGAGCACGACGCGGGAGGCACCAGCCAAGGCGTCGCGACGCTCGGTCATTGGTGTGGTGCCCGGTGCTGTCGAACATGGAGGTGCCGAATCGGGTGCCCTCCTCGTCGTCGAAGGCGGCGATCCATAGGAGCCGG
>JAABUY010004035.1_pt1 | contig 15665 bp, 14 predicted proteins | sample 5560271 | NCBI WGS metagenome assembly JAABUY01 (sample SAMN10711886, study PRJNA513374) | rock metagenome | isolation source: Antarctica rocks | place: Antarctica: Victoria Land, University Valley
TCGGGGTGATGGTGATCGCCCTCGCGGTGATCGCGTTGCCCTCGATGATGAAGTTCTTCTCCTTCGTCGGTAACGGCATCGGCGGTGGTGGGGGTGGTGGTCTTGCCTTGGCGGCCGCCGGTGGTGCGTCCGCCTCCCGCATGATGGGCGGCGGCGGTGGTGGTGGTGAGGCTCCTGCTCCCCAAGGCGACAGCTCGACGTCCCAGGCCGCGTACATGAACTCCAGCGGCCCGGGCACCGGGCAAGCCGATCCTGACCCGAGCCCCGGCAGCGGTGGCGGGGGCGGGGGGCAGGCCCCGGGCTCGGATGCCGACGGTCCGGGTGATTCGCCCGGCCCGGACGGTGGCGGTGCGGGTGGTTCGGCGAGTTCGGGCGCTGACGTCGAGGGCGGTGAGTCCGGTGAGTCCGGTGAGCAGAGCGACGCCGAGCACTGGGGCTCGTTCTTCGATCAGGCCGAAAGCGAGCGAACCGATGGGGAGGTCGCGGCCACCGGTGGTGGGGCAGGCAACCCGATGCAGGAGGCCCTGAACGAGGCGGGCAGCGGCGCCGACAGCGGCGGAAGCCCTGATGGTGGGAGCCCTGGTGGTGGCGGCGATGTGGGTGCCGGTGGTCCCGATGTGGCCGGTGCGCTCGGCGGTGGTGAAGGCGCCGCCGCCACGGGCGGTGGTGGTGCTGCCGCGGGTGGTGGTGCTGCCGCGGGTGGTGGTGCTGCCGCGGGTGGTGGTGCTGCCGCGGGTGGTGGTGCGGCGGCGGCGGGCCCGGTCGGTGCGGGTGTCGCCGCGGCGGGGATGGCGATCGAGAAGATCAACGACGCGGCCGATTCCGCCTCTTCCACCATGACCAACGACAACGACGACGACGACGACGACGACGACAGCGATGACGATGAGACCTCTGGGGGTAGTGATGAGCAGTGATGTGCGTGGGTACGGCGGTTACCGGTTGGCGACCGGGTTCGGTATCGGCCGGTTCACCGGCCGCCAGGTCAGCCTGGTGGCGGGTGTTGCCGCGGTGGTGCTGATCACGATGAACTTCTCCTTCCGGTGGGCGCTGGTGTTGGCGGCGGTGGCGGTCCCGGTGATCGTGGTCGGGGTGGTGCCGTGGGGGTCGGCGCGGCGCACTATCGCCGCGCGGGTGTCGTGGTTCGCCCGCCGCACGGAGGCCAGGACCCGTTCCTTGGACGCGGTCGCGGCGGGACCGCTGCGGGAGGTCCCCCGCGGGCAGACCCTGCCCGGTGTGTTGGCCCCGTTGCTGCCCTTGGACGTGGAGGACGGGCGCGGGGGCACGCAGTGCTTGCTGTGGAACCGGCGCACCGGCATTGTGTCGGCGGTGTTGTTGGTGTCCCCGGTGGGGATCACCCTGGCTGATGCGGAGGACGCCAACTCGTGGGTGACCACGTTCGGCGGGTGGATGGCCGATCTGGGGTACAAGCCGATGATCAGCTCGGTGTCGTTCACGGTGGAGTCCTCCCCCACCGGTGGGGTGAACCAACGCTCCTACACCCAAGGCCGGATCGACCCGAAGGCCCCCGCGGTGGCGCGGAAGGTGATGCACGAACTCGTCGCGTCGCAACCGACCTCGACGGCGGGGGTGGTGACCACGGTGACCATCAACTTCGACCCGGCCAAAGCCAACCCCCGCCCGAAGGATTTGATGTCGGGGGCGGCGGAGGTGGTGCGGTGGTTGCCCGGCATCGAGGCGTCGTTGACCGCGTCGGGGGCGACGGTGATCGGGCGGGCCAGCACCGGGTGGTTGATCCGCCGGATCCGTTCCGCGTTCGACCCCGCGGTGCGGGTAGCGATGTCGGATGCCGAGTCCTCGGAGCTCACCGAATGGGCCGACGCCGGACCGATTAGGGCGGAGGCCGATTGGGAGGTGTACCGCCACGACTCGGGATATTCGGTGTCGTGGGTGATGACCGCCGCCCCCTCCGGGGTGGTGCGCCAACGCATTTTGATTCCGTTGACCGCGCCGGGCCCGTATTCCCGCCGGTTTTCCATGGTCTACAAACCGTTCCTGGCCTCCCAGGCCGCGGAGCAGGTGGAACGGGAGATCAACGCGGGCAGCCTGCGCCAGGCGTGGGCGAAGAAAACCAAGAAGGACGAAACGCAACGCGACCGCGATGACCGGGCCAAGGCCCGCCAAGCCGCCCGGGAGGAATCCCTGGGGGCCGGGGTCGGCCGGTTCACCATGTACTTGACCACCACCGTGCGCAACGAGGCCACCCTGGACGGGGCGGTCGCCGACACCGAGGAACGCGCCGCGCAGACCAAGATCCGTTTCCGCCGGGCCCGCGGGGCGCAACCGGCGGCGTTCGCCGCCTCGTTGGGGTTGGGGATCGACCCCACCAGTGCCCTGTCCCGGCGTGCGGTCGAGCGGTGGATCGCATGACCCTCACCCCGATCCGCCCCACCGACACCACCCCGACCCGCCCCCGGCGGGGTTGCAAGGGCGACCCGTGGCTCTACCGGGTGCTGGAGCGCTTCCGCACCCCCGAGCCCGGCGAGAACACCGCGACGGAGGTGCCCGCGGTCACCGATCACGGCTTCACCGAGCGCCAGGAGAAGGCCCCGACACCGGCGGCGGACCCCTACCGGGGGTTCACGGTGCCGGAATTCGTCCCGGGCGCGCGTGGTGCGCGGGCGGCGTTCGGCGGCTACGCCGCCAACGTGGACGCCGGGGCCCTGTGGCAGGGCACCACCGCGCAGATCGCCGGGCTGTTCCCCTTCGCCGCGGCCTCAGGCGCCCGGGTGCGCGGCGTCCCGTTCGGGCGTCATCTGCACACCGCCGAACCCATCGGCCTGGACCCGGCGCAGTGGTTGGTCGACGGGCTGGTCACCAATACCGGGCTGTGGGTGCAGGGCCAACCCGGGGTCGGCAAGTCCACCGCGGCGAAACGCCTGTTGGTCGGCCTGGTGGCGTTCGGGTTCACCGCCGTGGTACCCGGTGACATCAAGGACGAATACACCGCGATCACCCAACGGATGGGCGGGCAGGTCTTCCGTATCGGCCCCGGCCTGGACTCGTTGAACCCGTTAGACCTCGGCCCGATGCGCGACGTCATCGCCGGGGCGGTGGGGGCGCACCGCGCCCAGCTGCTCGCCCAGGCCCGCTCCCGCCGTTTGGAGCTGCTGGAGTCGTTGTTGGTGATCGCCGGGTCGCCGGCCCTGTTGCCCACCGACCGGCTGTTTCTGGCCCGGGCGGTGGACATCGCCTCAGCCGGGCACACCCGCGCCGGGCACGGCGACCCCACGATCCCCGACGTGCTCCGTGTGATGGAGCAGGGCCCCGCCGAGTTGCGCCAGGTTCTGGTGGCCTATGAGGACCGGGCCTATGAGCGGTCCTCCCGCGATTTCCGCAACACCCTGGATTTGCTGTGCAACGGGCCGATCGCCGGCATGTTCGACCGGCCCAGCTCCTTCTCCATCGATCGGGACACCCCGGCGTTGTCGCTGTCGCTGAAAGCGATCGAGGAATCCGGGGACGACGTGGTGGCCTCGGCGATGATGTGCGCCTGGGCGTGGTCGGCGGCCGTGATCGACGGGCACGCCGCCGCCGGGCGCCGCCGCAACGTCATCCAAATCCAGGACGAGCTGTGGCGGGCGTTGCGGGCGGCCCCCGGCCTGGTGGAGCGCTCGGACCGGATCACCCGCCTCAACCGCCACCGCGGGGTCGTCTCGGTGCAGTCCACCCACTCCATCACCGACCTCGAAGCCCTGCCCACCGAAGCCGACCGGGCCAAAGCCAAGGGCATGGCCGCCCGCAACGACATCAAACTGCTCGGTGGCATGGACAACGCCGAAATGAACCGCCTCCACGAGATCGCCCCGTTCACCTCCCAGGAACGGGCCCTGGTCACCTCCTGGGCCGCCCCCCCGACGTGGGTGCCCGGCCAACGACACCCCGGCCGTGGCAAGTATTTGATCAAGTCCGGGGGGCGGATGGGTTTACCGGTCGCGGTCACCCTCTCCGCGACGGAGCTGGCGCTGTATGACACCGACACCGCCTGGGACTCCCTCGACCCGGTCGCCGGAGGCACCACCCCGTCTTTGCAGAAGTCCCCGTAACCACACGCTCAGGAAGGCACCGACCATGACCAACAACAGCGCCACGCCGCGCCCCGCCGCCCCGTGGGTCGCCCAACCCCACCCCGACACCCCGCTGGACGCCGAAGTACAGGACGGCGCGGCACCCGACGCCGGGCAGGAGCACGAACCGGGCGCCGAGCACGCCGACGGAGCGCTGCCACACGAGTTCGCCGCCGCAAGCCGGGCGGCGGAGACCCGCACCGCCACCGACCGGACCCCCGCCGGGGCGGGCGAGGCTTCCCGGCGGCCGCTGCGCCTCGCGGAGTCCCCCGCACCCCTGACCCCGGCGCCCGCACCGGAGGCGACGGGCCCGGTGCCACCGTGGGGCCGGGGCCCGGCCGCCCAGTTCGACACCCCACCACCGCCGAAGCAGACCTCGGGTCGGCGACCCACCGAACAGCAGCCGCGGCCGGTCGATGCTCCCCCGGCCCGCCGCACCCAGCTGCCCCCGCCAACCGGTCAGCTGCCCCCGCCCGCCACAGCGGAACAGCCCGGGCCCCGGCACAGCGGGGAGATCAACCGCGACATGCTGTTCCGCCCCACGAAACGCCCCCCGGCCTCGGGGTGGCGGCGGATGGTGCACCGCATGAGCGGGGGTGGGGTCAACCCCGGGGAGTCCCGCGACGATGTGCGCCGCCGCCACCTGGTGGAGCGGGTGAACCAACCCATCCGTGGTGACTACAAGATCGCCGTGCTCAGCCTCAAAGGTGGGGTCGGCAAAACCACCACCACCGTGTCCTTGGGCTCCACGTTCGCCGCCCTGCGCGGGGATCACGTCGTGGCGATCGACGCCAACCCCGACCTGGGCACCCTCGCCGCGCGCATCCCCTCCCAAACCCCGGCCACCGTGCGGGACCTGCTCCACGACCAACAGGACATCCACCGCTACTCCGACGTGCGGGCGTTCACCTCCCAAGCCCCCTCCCGCCTGGAGGTCCTGGCCTCCGAGCGTGACCCGCACAAAGCTGAGGCGTTCTCCGAGACCGACTACCGCGAAGCGGTCGCCATCCTGGACAACTTCTACAACCTCATCCTCACCGACTGCGGCACCGGCCTGACGCACTCGGCGATGCGTGGGGTGCTGGACACCGCCGACGCCCTGGTACTGGTGTCCTCACCCGCACTGGATGGGGCCCAGTCCGCTGACGCCACCCTGAACTGGCTCACCGCCCAGGGCTACGCCCACCTGGTGGAGCGCACCGTCGTCGTCATCTCCTCGGCCCGCCCCGGCTCCAGTGGCATCAACATCAATGAGCTGGTGGCCCACTTCGTCAGCGAGGTACGGGCGGTGACCGTGATCCCCTTCGACACCCACCTCGCCGAAGGCTCCGAAGTCGACCTCGACCGCATGTCCCCCACCACCCGGGACGCGTTCGTCGAGCTGGCCGCCCTCGTCGCCGAGGACTTCCCCGACGCCGCCGGCCGCCACCACGGGCCGATCCGATCCCGTCCCGGCACCCGCAGTCCGGGCGGGCGGTGATGGCGGGCGGTGACGTGCACCCGCTGGGTACTCCACACCTGCCGTGCCTGTGCACGCCACCAATGCCCCGGGCGCCCTACTGGGTGTTCGGCTCGTGGGTGCAACCCACAGGCTGGGTGCTCGTCGCGGTGGGCGTGCTGGTGAGCGTGGCGGCCGCGGCACTGATCGTCCACCACCACCGCCGGGGTGTGCCCGTCGCGGCGACGGGCACGGTGGTGATCGTCGCGGTCTACCCGGCTGTCTTCGCCCTGGCGGTGGCGCCCGCCCTGTGGGTGGTGCGGTTGACCACCACCACCTCGGCAGTCCTTGTTCTCGCCGTCGTCTTGGGCGTGTCCGCGGTGGTCGTCGCGATGCGCCGACGCGGCGACGAGTCGCCAGCTCGCCCCGGCCCCGCACTGACCCACGCCGCCACCGCCGCCTCGAGAAAGGTCCTGTGATGGATCACGACATGTGGAAACCGTTGGCCCTGGTCGCTGCCTTGGGGGCGTTCTTCGGGGTCCGCAAGGCCCTGGACCTGCACGCCCAGGGTTGGCCGACGTGGCTGCTCGTCACCCTGGGCGTGCTGATTGTCGTGCTGCTCGTGGTGATGGTCGTGGTGGGCCGGCGTGTGTTCGGCCGCCGTGACGGACGGGCGGCGATGGGCTCGGCAGCCTCGGTGGCGGTGATGACCGGCCGCGACGCCAAGCAGCGCGGCAAAGCGCTGCGCCCCTCACTCGCCTCGGCGGACCGGAAAACCCAGATGAGGGAGTACGGGTCCCTGCTGGGCACCGTCGGGCGATCCCCGGTCTACAAGTCCTGGGAGGACGTGGCCGTGGTGTTCATGGGCCCACGGTCGAACAAGACCTCGGCGATCGCCGTGCCCGGCATCCTCTCCGCCCCCGGGGCGGTGGTGGCCACCTCCAACAAACCCGACCTGTGGATGCTCACCGCCGCGTTGCGCCACGAAGTGGGCGACGTGTACGTGCTGGACCCCCAACGCATCGCGTTCGTCCCGCAAACCTGGTGGTGGAACCCCCTCTCGGCGGTCACCGACATCGACAGCGCCGAACGCCTCGCCTCGCATTTCATGCGGGAAGTCGACGGCGGGGGCGCCACCAGCAGCGGTAGTTCGGCGTTCTTCAACCGGGCCGCCTCCCAAACATTGCAACGGTTGATTTTGGCTGCCGCCGTGTCCGGGCGCTCATTGCGCGACGTGGCGTCCTGGATCGCCACCCGCTCCGGTGAACCCACCGGCCTGTTGGCCGATCACGGGTTCGGCGAGCTGGCGCAGGCCCACGAAGCCGACCTGGAAGGCCCCGTGGAGACCCGCGGCGGCATCTACGCCACCGTCGCCGCCGCCGTGTCCTGCCTCAACGTGGAGTCCGTGGCCCGCTGGATCACCCCACCGACCACCTGGCGGGACCCTCCCACCGAACCCATCGCCGAGTTCGACCCCTGGACCCTCGTCGCCTCCGAGGTCGGCGGGCGCCACCCCACCCTGTACCTGCTCTCCCGCGAAGGCACCGGCACATCCCGGGTCCTGGTCGCCGCCCTGGTCGATCGGGTCTTCGAGGTCGCCGGCCTCGCCGCCACCGCCCGCGGCGGGCGGGTCGACCCACCGATCACGGTAATGCTCGACGAAGCCGCGAACGTCTGCCGTATCGACGCACTCCCGGACCTGTACTCGTTCTTCGGCTCCCAAGGCATCTCCGTCACCACGATCCTGCAGTCCTACAAACAAGGGGTGCGGGTGTGGGGCAAAGACGGCATGGACGCCCTGTGGTCGGCGGCCACCGTCGCGATCGCCGGCGCCGGGCTCAAGGACATCGAGTTCTGCAAAACCCTGTCCGACCTCGTCGGGCAGCACGAGGTCGACAAACGCTCGCACTCCACGTCGAACACCGGCAGCTCCCAATCCACCAGCACCCACTGGGAACCCATCATGCGCCCCGAGGAAGTCGCCGCCCTACCCAAAACCAAAGCCCTGCTGTTCTCCTCCGGCGCCTCCCCGGTCACCCTCACCCTCAAACCCTGGTACGCCGAACGCGACGCCGATCAGATCACCAACTACAACCACACCGCGACCGGGCAAGTCACCACCGCCGCCGTGGCCTACCTCGGCCCCCGCAACGCCCTCTCCCAAGCGTTGCAGCACACCGGACCGATCGAGACACCATCGCTATGAGCAGCCCTGACGAGCACGACCAGCTCGCTGCACTGCAGCTACAGGTCTGCCAGCTCGCCCGGCAGCTGGAAATGGTCGCCGGTGCGGTCGACGAAATGGAAACCGTGCTCCACGACCTCCCCACAGTCACCGCCGCAGCAGGACTGGCACCGACCGACGACCAGCCGACAGAGCCGGCACCATTCGACTTCGCCACGCTCTACGCCTGGGTGCACATCCACGTCGCCACCATCACCGAACGCAAAATCAGCAAGAGCAGCGAATCCGGGATCGGAGTGCGCTGGTGCACCCAGTGGTACGAACACGACGAAGCCATCGCCCGCCTCGAGGCGCTGCGCCGGACCTGGGAAGAACACGTCGCGCAACCCGGCGCCGCCATGTCCAACTGGTACATCCACCACTACGACCCGCACCTGGGCGCCCTCACCCCCCCCCCCCCCCGCCGGCCCGTTCTGGCAATGCAGCCCCGGACACCACCAACCTGCCCGCCCGGTCGGACACGAGCTGCTGGAGGGCTACTCCACCATCGAGGTTCAACGACACCGCCGCAGGCTCTATGACGCGGGTGGAGATGATTCGGGTCTCATTAACGGTAGGCCAGACAGCGCCTGACCGACCCGCAATCGGGCCTCCGGTGTGGCCCATCGCAGCTGGGTCGGCTCTGCGGTATACGGCAGCGAGGCCGCTATTACTACCCATATCGAGAGGTAAAGAGGTCCCGTCGTGGCTTAGAAAGGTGCGTCGAACCCGCCGACCAAGCGCGCGATACGCCAAGCGCAGTCCTCCCCGCAAGCCAGTGCGAAGCGGTACGGACCCGCGCTGACGATGGTAGTGCTCCCTCCGCTCGATGAGGCGAGCAGCAGGTATGCGTGCGCGGTGATCTCCATCCCGCATGGCTCGTCCACGATCACATTCGTGAACAGGTGGCGCCGCTGGTCATTCTGCTCGTTCCAGAACCCGGATAACCAGGTGACGACTGCCCCGCGTCCCTTATGTGGGCCGATCTGGTCGACACCCATAAGCCGGCCCTCCCATACCGCCTGCTCGGTGAAGCAATCGATCAGCGCGTCAGAGTCGCGCTCGTCGTACGCCCAGCCGTACCGATAGATACGTTCGGCGGCGAGGATCCGGTCGGGTATCCTCGCGGTGTCAGGTGCCGACACGCAGGGCGGCACAGCGAATCCGCTGTGCGTCGCCCAGCCCGGTTTCGGCTGCAGTGCTTTCCCGTTCACGAGGTCACCCCCGCGGAGATACCCGCGAGCCACGAGTCATAGTCCATGGATGCTTCGAGGTCGCTGCGCTGGCGACTCCTGAGTGCCCGTTTAAGGGCGGACGACGATCCAGTCGGCAGCGAGGCCAGACGCCCGGCCAGTACGCGCGCCTGTGACGTATCGTTGAGTACCTCGCTGAGCAAGCCACGGCACCGACACTCCTCGCTGGACAGCACGTCGCCGGTCCACGCGAGGTGGGCGACGGTGGCGGTCCCGAGGGCCCCAGCCAGTAGCCAACTAGACCCACCAAGCAGTGCAGCTGCTGTTTCTGGGCGACCCATCGAGAACGTGGTGCGCGCGGTGGCGACGCGCAGGTCCGCCGCCATGGCCAGAGCCAATCCGAAGCCGCTCACTGGGCCGTCCAGGACTGCGACGACGGGACGGCCCAGTCCGTAGAGCTGGCTGGCCAGCGCCTGGAACTGATCCGCCACCTCGGCCTGGGCCCAGTCGCCTGGCCTATACGACGTCACTTCAGGCGCGTGGTCCCACGCGGACTCCTCTACGGTGACAAGGACGCAGCCCGGCTCCTTTCCCCTCGTGCTCTTCAGCTCTGCCCGCAGGGCATCACGAGCCTGTGTTCCGAGTCGCGTTCCTGGGCCGAAGTCGTGGACGACGATGTCTGCAATGCTGGGGTTCACTGGTTCTCCTGCTCGTCAGCGGCCGGTGAAGCGAGGAGTGCGCTTCTCGAGGAAGGCGTCGATGCCCTCGATGTGATCGTCGGTGGAGAGCAGTGTCCCGAGCAGCGCGCGCTCGTGCTCGAGGCCGCCGGACATCGGCAGCTCCTCGGACGCCCGTAGAGCCGCCTTGCCGAGCCGCGCTGCGATTGGACTGTGCACCGCCAGGCTTAAAGCCGCTGCGATTCCCGCCTCGACGATGCACTCGGCCGGGACCACGCGATTCACCAAGCCCATACCGTGCGCCGTCCACGCGTCGACCGTACGGCCAGCGAGCACCAACTCGGCGGCACGGAAGCGCCCAGCGACGCGGGCCCAGCGCTGCGTGCCGCCTGCCCCCGGGATGATTCCCAAGCGGATTTCGGGTTGGCCTAGGACTGCCGAGTCAGCAGCCACGACAAGGTCGCAGGTCATTGCGAGCTCGCACCCGCCGCCCAACACGTACCCCGCGACAGCTGCGACGGAAGGCTTGGGGAACCGGCCGAACCGCGACCACGCCGCGATCCGCTCGGACGTGAGGTACTCGGCCGGTGTCGTGGCGCGCAGTTCACGCACGTCGGCGCCGGAGGCGAAGATGCGTGGGCCGCCGGTCAACACGACTGCCCGGACGTCGGGGTCGGCCTCGGCTCGGTCGAGGGCGTCAACCAAGGCGCGCAGAACGTCGGTGCTCAGCGCGTTGCGCGCCGCTGGCCGCGAGATCGTCGCAACGGCGACGGCACCCCGCACCTCATAAATGACGGGTGGAGGAGCGTGCTCCTCTACCTGCGTCGGAGTGCGCGTAGGCACATGGGCCTCCAGTGGTGGACGGACGGATCACACTGCACCATACCGTCTGGTACGGCGTCAAGGGAACGGTCATGGTTCCATACCCTGGCAATCAACTGGAAAAACAAGCTTGATCATAGGTCTTGACGCCGATGGGTGTGACCGACTACACACTACAACCTACGCAGTAGTACGGCGATGACTCGATCGCCTCGGACGGCCGGGAGGCTTCTGTGAAGGTCACAAAACTTATGGGCGCGGCGGTGATACTGACGGCACTGGTCGCCGGTTGCGCGAACAACGGAGGCACGTCGTCGTCCGGAGGCAACACGGGCAATCAGACGGGTCCGATCAAGATTGGCGTCATCGTCCCTCAGAGCGGACCGGCTGGCCCGAACGGTGCCGAGGTACTCGGATCAATCCAGGTTCAAGCGGATCTCATCAACAAGGCTGGCGGGGTGCTCGGACGCCAGCTCGAGGTGGTTTCGAAGGACGACCAGAGCACGCCCGCTGCAGGTGTCAGTGCCGCGACCGACCTCGTCTCGCAGGGTGTGTCGGTGGTGATGGGTGGCTGGAACAGCCCCGTAACCCTCGCCATTCAGCCCGTGCTAGTACGCGCTGGTGTGCTCAACGTCACGAGCATCCCGCAGAACGCCTCCATTATCGGAGGCGCCGACCCAGACGCGGTGCGAATGAACGCTGGAAACGCCGTGGGCGCGTACGCAGCAGGCCAGTACATCGGCAAGACGCTGAACGCCAAGACCGTCGCATACCTGCTTGAGAACGATGCGTACGGCACCGACGCGGGTACGTACCTGACCAAGCAGCTCCAACCCCTGGGCGTCAAGGTGGTCGCGGAGCAGAAATTCGCATACAGCGACACCGACTTCCGCGTCCCACTGAGCAACATCAACAGCGCTCACCCCGACGTCGTGTTCTCGGCCAACGCTGCGGAGTCCTCCGGGATGCCCGCCATGGCCAAGCAGTACGTCGAGTCGTCTATCAAGGCCCCGCATTTTGCCGCCCTGGGTACCGTTTCGCCCAAGGTGATCAAATTGGCCGGGGGCACCGCCGTCGACGGCCTGCTGTCGGCCGATGATTATTTCCCGGGCGCGCCGCAATTTGCCGACATCCCCGAGAACAAAACCTTCATCGCTGCCTACCAGAAGAAGTCGGGCGAGTTGCCGAGCAAGTACGCGGCGCTGGGCGCGCAAAGCGTCGACGTTTGGGCGAAGGCGGTCGCGAAGGCGGGCACCACCGACCGCCAGAAGGTGGCCGACGCCATCCACGGCCAGAGCTTCACCGGGACGATCTTTGGTGATGTGAGCTTCACTGACAAAGGTCAGATGAAGACGAAGATTTATGCCTTCACCGTTTCGGGCGGCAACATCAAGGTCCTCAACGAAATCCCGATTCCGGATGAGGTCTGGCAGCAGTGAATCGTCCGACCAGTCTCGGATCAGGTGAGTGATGACCGTGCCAGTGGAATCTATCCCCGCCTTGCAGGTTGAACAGTTGACGGTGCGCTATGGCAGCCTCCAGGCGCTCTCCGACGTGTCGTGGAGAGTGGATAGCGGTGAGATCCTCGGCGTGATTGGCCCGAACGGCGCTGGCAAGAGCAGCAGTTTTTCGGCGGTCAGCAACACGATCAGACACGAGGGCTCGACGCTGTTGCATGGCGTTAGCACCGCGGGCGTTAGCACCGAACGCCTTGCTCGGCGAGGGCTTCGCCGGACCTTCCAGCAGAACTCGTTCTTCGGGGGGTTGACCGTGCTCGAGAACGCGATGGCGGCTTTCCAGGTGCTGGACAGCAGCCGCCTACTGTCCAGCATCTGCATGCCGTGGAGCGAGACCCGACAACGGGGCCGGTGCCGGGTCGCGGCGGGCGCCCTGTTGAGCGACTTCGGGATCACCTCGCGCTATCACGGTCTGTTCCCGGATGACGTCCCGTACGGCCTGCAACGAATTCTGTCCATTGTCCTTGCCTACGGCGCCGAGGCCCGGGTACTGCTCATCGACGAGCCGGCAGCGGGCGTGGGCGGAGATGACATGCAGAGTCTCGCTGACCTGCTGTGCGAGTTGCGCAACCGGGGCGTCGCGATGGTGCTCATCGAGCATCACATGGACCTCGTCATGCAGCTCGTTGATCGGTTGGCGGTCATCGACCGTGGCCAGCGCATCGCCTACGGGCGGCCCGCGGAGGTGCAGCGCGACCCGGTCGTCCTGGAGGCGTACCTCGGGAAGGCAGCATGAGGACGCTCCTGGAGGTCAACGACCTACGCGTGCGCTACGGCCGCAGCGCTGCCCTGCACGGAGTCGACCTCACGGTCGGTGAAGGCGAGCTCGTGGCCGTAGCTGGCGCTAACGGCGCAGGCAAAAGCACCTTGGTCAACGCGGTCGCCGGCTGGTCCCGGGGGAAGGCCACCGTCACCGGCCAGGTCCGGCTCGGCGGCGAGAACCTAACCGGTCTGGCGGCGCACCGGCGCTCGAAGCTCGGCGTTGTGCTTGTGCCGGAGGGTAAAGGTGTGTTCGACGGTCTGACGGTCGAGGAGAACCTGCGACTCGTGCAGCCTCCCAAACACGCGCACGGCAAGCGGTATGAGATCTCCGACGTCTACGACGTATTCCCACAATTGCGTGACAGATCCGCCGCGCGCTGCTCGACGCTGAGCGGGGGTGAGCGTCAGATGGTCGCCGTCGGCCGGGCGCTGCGAGCCGCGCCCCAGCTGCTGATCTTGGACGAGCCGTCCGTGGGCCTGGCGCCGAGACTGGTGCTGGAGGTCCTGCAGCACATCCGCGCGCTCGTCCGCCAGGGGCTTTCCGTGCTGCTGGTCGAGCAGAACGTCCAGGCGACGCTGCAGGTCGCCGACCGCCTTTATCTCCTTGAGCAGGGGAACGTCGCCGCGTCGGGCAGCGCTGCCGATATGCGTGACGATGACCGGATCGCCGCCGCGTACCTGGGAGGGCTGCGCGGATGACCCTCATTTCTGCGCTCATCAATGGACTGGCGATCGGTGCTGGCTACGCCCTTCTTGCGGTTGGGTGGACCGTGCTGCTCGGGGCAGCACGCCTGGTGAACTTCGCGCACGGTCAGCTGTACATGCTCGGTGCGTTCGGGACGTGGTTTGCAGTGTCCAAGCTGGGTCTGCCCTACCTGGCGGCGATCCCACTGGCCCTGGTTGCGGTGGCTCTACTGGGTGTCCTGATGCAGCTGGCTATGACGAAAATGACGCTGGATCAGAACATCGTGAACCTGATGCTCGTTACGCTCGCCTTCGGTTATCTGCTCCAAGGCGGGGCTTCGCTGCTCTTTGGCGGAAACCCGCAGAGAATCAAAAGTCCATTTGAGGGCCGACGTCTTACGTTGGGGACGGCGCGTTTCACCCAGCAAGACTTGTTTATCGTTGTTATAACGCTAGTGCTGTACGCGATCACTTTTCTCGTACTCCGAAACACTAACATCGGACGAATTGTTCGCGGTGTCGCCGAGGATCCCAAACTTGGCCAGTTGTACGGCATTAATGCGGCCCGCGTGTACCTCGGGGTATTCGTCTTTGCTGCGGTCTGCGCAGCACTGGCTGGCGCCACCATCGGTGCCCGCAGCCCCATCCTTACATCTATCGGGTTCGAGGAGGTCATCATCACGTTCCTGGTAGTCGTCTTGGGTGGCATCGGGAGCATCATCGGCGGCCTGGTCGCGGGACTGGGTCTCGGCGTGTTCGTTGCGGTGTTCGGTACCTACTTCCCGCCTGCGTACTCGACGGCGGCCGCTTTCGCGGTACTGCTCGTCGTCCTCGTCGTCCGACCTGAGGGGCTGAAGACGCGATGAGCACGGCCAAAACCGAGGCCCGCGACCAACCTGCCGTATCCGGTACCGACCGCATGACCCTTGCGCGGCGCCAGGTAGAGGGGCCAGTGCGCATCGCAGGCTGGTTGGTGCTGCTGGTGGTGGGTTACCTGATGCCTGGACTGCTCGGAGGGTCGACCCGTATCTTCACTACGTTCGTCTTGATCGCGATTTTCGCGACCATGTCATACGGCGTCGACATCGTCCTGTCTTACCTCGGCGAGGTCAGCCTTGGGCACACGCTGTTCTGGGCTGCGGGCGCGTACACGACGGCTGTGATGACGGTGAAGTTCGGCTGGGGACCGCTGACCGCGCTGCTGGCCGCACTCGCGGTGGCGACGTTGCTTGCCGTGGTACTTGGGTTGATGACGATCCGCACCCGCGAGTTCATCTTCTCCCTTGTGACGTACGCGGCGGCTGTGATCGGGCTGACAATCGTGTCGAACAACACTTTTCTCGGCGGCTCGGACGGCTTGGTCGGGGTACCCCTGCTCAAGTTGCCGGTGATTGGTGGCGAGTACGTCGCGAGGTCGGGCGCTGACCTGTGGCCGATTGCCTACGTGGTCGTGGTGCTCGTGATCTTGCTGATCGCGCGGTTCCGCCGCTCGCGGCTGGGCACTACGGCCTTAATGGCGCAGATGAACCCGAGCTTGGCCACGACGCTCGGAGTGGACGTTCGGCGTACCCGGATGATGGTGTTCGTCCTTTCCGCCCCAGTCACCGCGCTAGCGGGGTGGCTGTATGCGTACCAGCGTGCCTACGTGAGCCCCGACCTGTTGACGCCGTTTTTCCTGCTGTTCATGCTTACCGCGGTAATCCTGCCCGGGCGGCGCCTGCTGCTGGGCCCACTCGTGGGCGCGGCAATCCTGACCAGCCAGCAGCAGCTGGCGTCCTTCGGGGGGGACGTAGACAAGATCATCCTTGGCGGGGTGCTCGCGGGCGTCTTGCTGCTCTCACCCGGCGGGCTCATCGGCATCTGGCGGGCGATTGTCCGTCGGCGTCCCGGACGCCCGGCCGCACCATCCGCAGCAAAAACGACAAACAATCACTGAAGGGAACACAACGTGTCCGTTATCTGGGAACCGCAGTTCGATTCCGAGGGCCAGCGCTGGCGCGACCTGGCCGCCCAGCTCTCCGCCAAGCACTTTGCGCCGCTCGCTGAGGAGATTGACCGCAAGCAACGGTACCCGTGGGAGAGCGTGAAGGTACTCGCCGAGAGCGGCCTGGCAGGCTTGTTCATTGGCAAGGAGTACGGCGGTCAGGGGGCGACGTTCGAGGTGACCTGCGCGGTCATTGAGGAGGTATCCCGCGCTTGCGCTTCCACGGGTGCCATTCTGACGGCGTACGCACTGGGCGGCACCCCGCTGGTGCTCGCG
>JAABUY010004038.1_pt1 | contig 15654 bp, 9 predicted proteins | sample 5560271 | NCBI WGS metagenome assembly JAABUY01 (sample SAMN10711886, study PRJNA513374) | rock metagenome | isolation source: Antarctica rocks | place: Antarctica: Victoria Land, University Valley
CCATGAAGCATACCTTGGACGCAGCATCACTGCTGCCTGCCAGGCTATACCCTCGCGGGCAGTAGGTGGAGCCTGTGTATCTGTTGAATGCCTGTTCCTGTATGGCCATCACTTGGTGTGTGTTCGGCGGCGACTTTATTGTATTGCTATGGCTAACCATTACATTACAACGCAGAGTTCACACCCCCCTACAGGGTCTCTGCCATGCTCTTACCATGTGGCTCTCCGGACTCTTGCTTCCGCTCACCGTTTGATTCCACACTTGAGACTTGATTAAAGTTTAAGTATAAAAAGAAGCTATAAATGACTGAGAAACAATATTTAATAAAGTTTGTTAAATATAGAATGTCAGAGAATGTGTTCATTAAAGAAGTATAAATTTATTTAAGTAAACTTAATAAAAAGATTGCTGCAACTCAGTCTGATATAATCAGATTGTTTAAATTAGAATGATGATTTTAAATGCTGCTTTAAATGTTATTAATTAAATATGTTGTGATCTGTAATGTCATTGATACTTAAAACAATTTAGACATTAAAAAAGATCTATAAAAGCTTTAAAAGAAAGAGACACAGCTTAAGACTGATAAGATTGTTATTGTTTTGTGAACAGATAAATAGAAAGAAGATTAATATTTAATGAATTAAAATTGCAGTTCATTAAATTATTATATAATTAATATTAAGCAACATTATTGCAGATCATTCAGCTCAGACAGTAATCATTTTTCTTATTGTTTTATTAAGTACTTTCTTTGCAATAACTCTTATTTCATTAAAGATTGTGAATTTCTTTCTGATATTAAGCAAAATACTTAAAAGAAGACAAGCAAATTGACTGTAATTAAGCTGTACAGATTGACTGCAGTTAAGTTGTATTAAAAGTCAGTCTATAAAGAAAAAGAAAAGAGATACAGAGTCTTTAATGCAGAAGTTAGTGACAATAATGATGATGATTTTTTCTTTAAATTTAAAAAGAAAATTAATGATGAAATTGCTGCTCTGTTTAAGAAGACTGTCAGTAAGATGCTTAAATCTGAATGAATTACAGACTTTAAATTCTTCTTATATATAATTAATTAACTTTAACTTTTCAGTGACTCTCTTATATAAATAAGATATCAGTAAATTAAAGTTAAAAAAAGACATTTATACTCTTACTATTGTGAAGTAATCATTATGCAAGTTAAGTTAAGAAATTCTATAAGATTAAGTTTAACATTTTATGTATTTAAACTTGAGATCAATCTTCTGTTAAGAAAGCAGATGTGTAAAATGAAACTGCATAAAAGCTTTAATTAACACTGTCTTTAAATGTATAATAAGTACAGCAAAACTATAATAGAAGCATTAGAGTAAGATAAAGTCTATATAATTAAGTATATTATAAAAAGTCTTAATAAATTTGCTTTAATATTTATAATATACATATCACATTCAGAGACTGTCTTTTCTATTACTGCTTTAGATGCAAGCTTATATGTTTAGATTTATGAACATAATCTTATGACTAACTTCTTAGATGTTGACACTGCATTATTAAATGAAAAGATCAAGACTTACAGACTTTGACATTAATGATTTGCTTATCTTGATTTTATAAAGTTATATAATCTTTACAAAATGACAATTCTTAAAAAGTCAATTCTTATTATTGAGAACAACAAGAACATGTATGAGATTTATACTTTAATTAAGTTCATCAATAAGTAAGATTATACTGTAAATAAAAGAAAGATTAACATTCTTGTTTTTATCTTTATTAATATATGTAACTTATTACTCTTATTATTTAGTGAATATCAATACTTTCTGAAGATAGTAGATAATCATTCTTAGAAGACATAAATAATATTGTTAAAACAATATAATGAGATCTTACAGACACTGCAAGAATGACAGCTGAAGACTGAACTTTAGATTGATGCAAAGATTCTTGCTATATAGAGTGACAATGAAATGAAGTTAAAGTTCACTTTAAATGACTGATGCAAGTCTCTTAACATTATACTGCAATACACAGTGCTCTATATGTCAATTTAGAATAACATTACTAAAAGAGTTATTCAAATCACTGAGAACTCAGTGCACATCATAATTAAAGAAATATAACTATTAATAAAGTTCTGAATGCAGACAGCACAGATAGATGCTTATCTTTGTAATTGAACAGCAACTGATTTTTTAATTAATAATAAGTAGATAACTTTTAAGAAAGCTTTCATTGATGTAAAGTTATTTATCAATTACATTTATATATAAGAATGCAAGTACTACAGCTATATTGATCTCAAGTTATTATCTGAAGATAGATATAATAAATTTATAAATTAAGAATAAGTAAGAGTTTTTATAAGCTATATTAAGAAAATCACAAAGCAGTATTAGCTTTGAGCTTCAGATCTTAAGTGCATCATTAAGAATTATGCTGTGAAGTTTGCTGAAAGTAAAAAGAAAGATATGATTAATCTTAAACTGTAATGATAAATATTAAATGTTTTTCTGAACAGAAGATCTATTAAATGTTTATAGAAGAAGTTAATTATTATGAAGATCACAGCTTCAGATTAAACCCTCACAACTTAAAACAGTAAGATACAGTCTAACTTAATTACAGTTAAGCAGTCTAACTTGATTACAGTTAAGACTGATAAGTCTTAAGATAAATAACATGAGATTAAGTTGACTGCAGTTAATTTAGATAAGTTATTAAATAAGAAGATCAACACTAATTAAATTAAGATGATGATACTTAAAGAAGTCAGAACCTTTCTGTACATTGAGATTCTGAAATAAAAGAAAGACAATAATGATGATAATTAAGATGTAAATAAGCTCTTAATTAAAATATTAAGCAATTATATTGACACTTACAGCATTCTCTATAGACAAAGAAGACTCTATAATTAAATCTGACATTTTAATGTCTGTTATTTATGCTGAAGCAGTGAAAGACTCAATTTGAAAAGAAATGTAAAAAAATGTTATTTATGCAGAGCTGACAGTCTTGACAGTAAATGAAATATAAGAAGTGACTGTGTTATTAAGAAAAATCAACATTGTAATCAATAAATAAATTTTTAAATTTAAGCTAAATATTAATGAATTCTTAAATAAGCTTAAGTCAAGACTTATGACAAGAGACTTCTCATAAACATATAATGTTGATTATAAAAACATTTTTATTTTAACTGTTAAGTTTAACACTCTGCAAGTCTTTTTGACTATTGTTGCACTCAAAAATCTAAAGTGTCATCAAGTAAATGTTAATAATGTCTTCACAGAATTCTTTCTAAAAAAAATAATTTATATAATACTTTTTTTTAAAGTCAATATCATATCTAATTATGTTCTGCACATACTGCACAGCCTTTATGATCTTAAGTAAGCTGCACAGAATTGACATAAAGAATGTATCATTAAATTATTTAAATTAAGTTTTCATCAAAGCAAGATTAATCTCTGTCTTCTTTTTCACAGCATTAAAAGAATTATGCTGCTTCTTTATGTAAATAATATTATTATAACTTCAATAAATCTGCTACACATTCTCTGATTTAAACAAGCTCTTGTGAACATGTTTAAAGTTAAGAACTTAAGAAAGATACAGAAAATTCTTGACATTTAAATTATATATAATCACAAAATGAGAATTCTGTGCTTGAATCAGACTCATTACATAAATAAGATATTAAAGAATCTTTATATGCAATCTGATAAGCATAGAGTCATCAACATTTTATTTAATAAATATAATGTTTTTTATCTTACTGATTTAACTGACTAAAGAATAGATCAAAGACAGTATTAATAGACAATTAAAAGTTTAATGTATGCAGCAATTTATATTTAATTAGACATTATCTTCATATTAAATCAATTAAGTTAATATTTCAGTGATTCTGTGAAGCATTATGAATATATACTTAAGAAATTACTGCAGTACATAAGATCAATCATTAATCTCAACATTATATACAGCTTTAATGAAAATTAAGTAATGCTTAAATACTCTGACTTCAATTATGCTTTAAATAAGCAGAATCAGAAATCAATTTTAAAGTATGTTTATATGCTTAAAGATGAATCAGTGTTGTGAATAAGTTAAAAATAAAAGTTTATCATTATTTTAATTATTAAGACTGAATACATAATCATGTCAATGTGCACAAAGACTGAGATCTGACTTGAATAGATATTAAAAAATATAAATATAAACAAATATCTTGAAGTCAATTCACACTGTGTGAATATTTAAAAGAATAAAGCTCATTAAATATCTTTATTCATTCAATTTAAAGAAGACAATCAAGCTGTCTTAATCTTAATTAAGAATGTATATATATATAAATAATTAAAGTACATTAATATCTTTTATTACAACATCTATGATCTGCATAACCACAATCAGATTTAGATAGACTTTGTGCTCAGTTAAAAAATAATTATTAATGAGCTTATTAAGTTTCTGTCTAAACAAATCTTTAAGCAATTTATTAAATTTATAAGATTCACTATTAATGATTAATTAAATTCTTAAATAATTTGTTGAACTCTTAATGATGCATTTAATTATCTAATGTTTGTTGTCAGTAAGAGTCAATAGATGCAGTCTTACTGAGTAAAAGTGTTAAGAAGTGATGTTTTAACTGTTTTTATAAAGTGAGATAAAATTAATGTTAAAAATTAAGTAAAAATTCTATTTATATTAACTGCAGTCAACATTCTTTCTACTTCTTCTGTAACTCTCTTGACAAAGATATGCTCATAGGCAACATAATTTAAAAATTTCATTAAATAACATAGTATAGTATAAGTATCTACTTTCTTTCAATAGCTACTGTCAATATAAAGCTGCTTAATAACAGAAGTTAATTAATTCTAATTTAATTTAAGCTGTCAAGAATAGTTCAACTTAACTCTGTCTGAAATCTGATTCTGTACAGAGTTGAGTTGAGTTGCAAAGTAGAGTCTGATGAGTTAAGTTAAGTTCTAAAATCTGAGTCTAACCTGACCTGATGGTCAGCCTAATCTTTAGATTGTGAGAATTGCCAGAAATTGATGTTTATTGACATGAATATCAGGAAAAATTGTTCACAGAGCAAGTCTTCTTGAAGTGACTCAATTAAGATGTAGAACTTGTCAGACAGCAAAAGTTGAAGAAAGATCTTCAGTAGCACTCATCACAAGAGATTTCTCATACTCTTATCTAGATCAATTTGTTCCTCATGATGCCAGTCACTAAAATGACCATCTGCAATTTCCTGAATGGCTTGAGAAGAGTTAACTGAGAGAGCTGACAAATGTTCTTTTCACAACTTTCTTTTGAGAAGATGATCAGGGTGATTGATCAGGAGAAGATTTGATGAGGAAAAGAAGTCAAACATGAGCTGATGATATGCAGGTTGAACAGCAAATGTGTCTAGATCAAGTTTTTGTTCATGTGCTGCAGCTGTGATTGACATCTGATGCTCTTCACTGTCAACCTTCAAGATGTCCTTGCACATCTGATACAAAGCCAGGACAGAAACATTCCAATTAAGAATCTTCATGTGAACTATTCATGAGGGTGAGGCTTCTGTACCCGAGGGGGCCTGCTGAGATAAGCGCAAAGATGCATCTCTGACTCAAGAGAAAATGAAGGATTCAGGTGAGGAATGGAAGGAGAGGCTCTGAGAGAGGGTTGAGAAAGCAGAAAAATCTTCAAGAGGAAGTTATGGTGATAGGTTCTCGAACATGATTTAATGATCTGGGCTCATGGACGTAAAGTTGACGACGGTACGTGCCAAATGCCAACAGCAAAAGCCGGGGTTCCTACAATTGCGCAGAGAAGCGACATGTCATTCGTCACTTTCGCATAGGCCACGTCATGGCAACACTAACTGCCGGCAATCAGCCACTCCCTCGTTTCCTTGACAAGAACATTGGGGACCACGTAAGATCTCTCGAGGTCTTTGATTATATTGACCTTGTCGAGTAATTCTAGGACAATCCATATCGTCAGCTTCTGAGATGGATGTCTACGATGTCATCATCATCGGCGCCGGTAAGGGTCTGCTTCGTTTCGGTCGGCCGTCCGGGGGGGTGCTGACCATGACCCTAGGACTCTACGGTATTGCGGCTGCAAGATGTTACCTTGAAATCCACCCAGATAGCGAGGTGATTATAATGGAATCGGAAAGTGTTGTAGGTGGCACGTGGAGCAGTGGTCAGTTGAGATATTCATTCCTCATCTCTATGATCTTACCAATCATCTGCTGTAGAACGAATGTACGACGACTTTTGGACTCAAACGCCGCTGGGCATGGCCGAGTTCTCAGATCGTCCCCTGAAACTTCCTCCCGAAGAGAAGCCTTATCATGGCTATTTCCCAGCAAGATATATCACGCGGTACCTGGAAGAGTACCTTGATAGCCATAAGTATTCCGGTAAGACTCTGCGCGATCGGGTCCTTCTCAGTCATGAAGTCGATCGTGCGGAGAATCATTCAAATGGATGGAATATCCTCTGTAAGAATTCAGAAGAAGTCTTCGTCACAAAAAGATTGATACTTGCATCCGGTCTGACGTCGACGGCAAATATGCCCTCCCTACCCAATCGCTCTGCTTTTTCCGGCAGGATATTGCACCACAGGGAATTTGGGCAATCAGAAGTACTCAAAGACTCTCAAGTCGATAATATTGCTGTTCTTGGGGGAGCAAAATCGGCAGCAGACATGGCCTACACTTGCGCCAAGGCTGGTAAATCCGTCTCATGGGTATTGCGTGAGAGTGGGTGTGGACCAGCAGGTCACGCAAGAGGCACCGGAACGGGCCTGTATCAAAGCTCTGTAGACATGTTCAGCACAAGAATGTCGTCTTCATTTAGCCCCTCCATCTTCACACCTCCGTCCACATGGTCCTGGCTGTTACACGGTACCAATTTGGGTTCAAAATTGGTCAGTTCGATCTGGTCGAACGCAGACCGTCAAAACCGAGCATCGGCCGGCTATCAGACAAGGAAAAGCCTTGGAACTGGCTTTGAAAAACTGGAGCCTGAAACGCCGTAAGTTGTGTCTCCCACTTTCAACCTGATGTGTGAATTGTGAGAGATTCTGGTGCATTCTGAAAATCTAGGTAGTTCTAATGCTGACCCAAAGTGATACAGAGTATTTTGGCAGAACGACGGTAGTGGGATAAATCAGAGACCAGACTTTTGGGAGGTTATAGCCTCGATGGTTCATGTTTATCGATCAGATCTTACTGAGCTGAGCGCGAAGACTATCAAACTCCGCGATGGAACCGTGGTTCCTGCGGATACTATCATCTGTGCCACTGGTTGGGACTCTGGATTTAACTTTTTGAGTGCCCAAGAACGAAGTAGACTCGGACTCCCAAGTCCTCGAGCGGATGAGGACTCAGATGCTGCAACAGAATGGCAACATCTGGACACCCAGGCGAGGGAGGAAGTGCTCCAACGATTCCCAAGCTTGGCGCATCCTCCGGCTCATTTTGCACGACAGATGACGACCACTCCATACAGACTCTATAAAGCAATAGCTCCGCTCGACGATAAGAGCGTCGTTATCCTCGGACACATCCAGGTTGGGAACAATTTCATGGCCGCCGAATGTCAAGCTTTATGGGCTGTTGCATATTTTGATGGACGAATCGATCTTCCTCCACGCACAGTCATGGCGAAAGAAATCGCTTTGAACAACGCGTGGTGCAGTCTTCGTTATTTGGATAAGGGAAATTTGGGTACATGGTATTATTTCGATCTCGTTCCCTATGTAGATATGCTTCTGGGTCACATAGGGTTTTGCCCATACCGCCGCCCTTGGCCTTTAAGTGTGTTATTACCGGTCACGGCAAAAGATCTGCGGGAACTCTGTCAAGAATATAAAGAGGCTCAAAACATATGAGCGAGAGTTGGCGAGCAGCAGTCGAGAAGTGACTTGCTTTTGTTTGCCGGGTATCCGCTGAATGTACCTTTGAATAACTTTGTTCCTCGTCAACGTTTAGTTCTTGTCGCAAGAGGTTGTTTCCTTTCGGCCTTCAGAAACGGTATACTCCGTAAATGCTTCTTTCCTGCAACGTCCTGCATGAACCAGTCTTTGATCACCGGAACCTTGCGGTCTGAAGAGGACTAACACTCCACTTCAAAGCGTCACTTTATCCCGCGTTATCTGCATAATGAATGGCCGAAGTCAACTTGATTATGCAAGGGATCAACGCATCGTGGCGCAGTCGCGAGCCGCGAGCAGGCTGGCGGATGAGGAAGCGGCTTCCGTGATAGATGATCCAAAGTTCGCCTGCAGGAACGGATAGGCACTCTGTCGTGCATAGTTGAATGAAGCATCGATAGATATAAGGTACATGATTCCCTTCGAGTCAGTACCATCGCCTCTGTCTGTCTATCTTCACCAGCATTTATCTCTTGATTACTCTCTGGGAAACAGTTGCCTCCTTCTCTACACATTTTCATATCATCATTAGGCACACCACTTCTCTTGGTGATGGCGTGTACGAGCTGGAGAAGGCGCTTAGCGATCTAACGCTATTCTATGGAGACCATATGGAGCTTCTGCTTGGCTGCATCGAGACAACCCTCACTCCCTCGAAACTTATGAGGAAAGTCAGTGTTTTGTGAGATAATTCTGCAATTTTTCTTGAGTATCACTGAAGGTGAAGGTTGTGCTATGCGTCCGTCAGCCAATGATATCAGAATAGTGAGACTGGTCTCACGGCTCAGGCTTCCGGTCAACACCTTTATAATGCGCCAGTGTCACTTCTATGGCAAGGATGAGGGTCACTTGATCCTCAACATGAACTAAGAAAAGGGGGATGTCTTCCTAGAGAGCTTTGCTTCTGTCATGTGTGTGAATTCTGAGCCAAAAGTTGTCAGTCTCCTCGTTCTAAGCCTGTAGAGATAGATAATGGATGAATGTGTTGTCATTCAATTGGGTAGCCAGACTGATCCTTCACTCAGTGATGAATCAAGATCAGAAGAAGATTGTCAACACTCATGACTGACTTCAGCTTCATCATAGAATCAAGGCCAAACTCTTTCTTCAGTGAACTCATGATGTACTGAAATAAGATGTATCAGACAGCAGTACATGCAAATGAGATCTGGCTTTTCTTACCTTATGAATCTGATTCACAGTGTTCTTTTCCATCTTGTAGCTCATGCATCAAACAAAAAGCATTTTGAATTGTCTTTAATACTGCTGGATTGTCCTGAGCTTGGGTACGTTGCAAGATTCAAGAATGAAGTGAAGAAATGTCATGCAAATTCTCTTGCTACAATGATTCACAAGAAAGTTGTAGAAATTGCTTTCATCAAGGTGATTGCAAAATCTGTGAGATCTTAGCAGAGCTTGAAAGAAGCTGACTGAAAGATGTGAGAACTGTATTGAGAAGTGCTTTTCAATTTGTATCTATTTTACTTGTTGAGAATGCCCTCAAGATTGACCTTCATATCTGCAGCATCTCATGATTCAATGACTTCTTGCTTATCTAGCTGCTTGCTGAGTGCAAGATACTCTTTTACTGTAAGCTGAGTGAATTCATCAGGTTCACAAATACAACATTGAATGAAGCTTTTTGATGCATGCAACTCATTAAGCAGTCATTGTGCAATGATGAGAGTGCTCTGAGTGAGAGTCATGTCAGTCATGAGAGCAGTGAGACATGTTGATTGAGATAATTATGAACTTTAAAGCCATAAGTGTTTTGTGAATGTTCTTAAAGCAAGGATGAGAAACTGATGGTTGAGGAGAGAAAGATGAAAAAACACAAGATACTAGATAAAGAGTCATTTTTGAAGACTTTGAAGATGAAGGTTTGCAAGATCTGAAAAGGTGTAAAAAATGAAGATAAACAGGTTTGATACCTTTGTAAGCAGCAGAAATTGATCTCTATTAATGATGATGAAAATTGAGCTTAAGCTGAATTTTGAGGCCTTGATATCTATCAAGCCTCAACTGTCACTGTGTTGAGATCATCAAAAGCAGCACTCAAAAATGCTGATTTTAACAGTCTCAACATCACAACCTTAAGTATTTCTGTATTTACTTTCAGATGTTTATATAGTCAATATTAGCTAAGATTATAGATCACTTTAAGCAGTCTGAACAGCTCTCTCAATTCATTCTTGACATTAAGAAAGAAACTTACTACCTTTAATTAGAACTCTTAATGTAATATGTTGACACAGCTTTATTTTATCTTAAATTTTAAGTCATCACTCTCAACATCTGCAGTGACTATAAGTACAGTATGACACTCACTTACTTATACTCAGTGCACTCTGCTCTTAACTTCATGAACAAAGCAGAAGTTCAGTCTCATCATTTACTTTAATTACTGTTGTTCTTATCTTAAGTCACTAAGTTAAAATCACCTTTCTAAGCAACCTCAACACACAATAACTTATATCAATGTTGCTTGTCACTCTTCTTTACAGCAGTTATTCATCATGTCAAAAAGACAAAAAGTCATCAAGCTTTTCTTAGCTTTCTACATTCAACAGTATAAAGAGTTTGCAAAGCTGAGAAAACTCTCTTTAAACTCTGTCAACAACAAGAAGAAGAGTCTAGCATCTGTAATAATAAAGATTATTAAGTAAGATGTTTCTGAACTTATATTTACTATTACAGTCAATATTAACAAGGTGTTAAGCATTGTTGTGAGCTTCAGACAGACTCAGAAACCTTCTTGAAAGAAGAGATAATATTAGATTTTAAGGCATTTTTGTTATGAGTGATGAACAATTACAACAGAATTGAAGCAACATTGAGTGTTAAGAACTACTGACAGATCTTATAAATGTATATACTTAATGAGCATGATCAATTCTTCAATGAGAGCAATATAAGAGATATATATAACATAAGATACAATGTAAGATCTAAAGAAAATGTAGCTGATGAATGAATCTTTAATAGTTTATTAAAAAGCTTAAGATTGATTTTGATCTCTATATGCTGTCAATGAAGAAATCAGTATCAGACTGAAATGATCTATATTCTTAACTTTACTATTACATAATTCTCAATGACTCAATGTTTTCAGACAAGCATCAGCAACTTTAATATTGTAAACTTACAAGTCTCTTATCTATAAGAGACTGATGAGTAAGATATGTGACAATGTAAAACACTATGTTACAACAGCTATTTGATGAAGTTCTGATGTTAAGGTCTTGTATTGATGAAGATTAACAACTAAGAAACTTAAAAGATTTATATGTAAAGACTGTCTATATAGTACTTTGCTTATTAATCATTGTGTAAGAAGTTCAGCTATGATTCAGTATAAATACATAATAATATCATAACAATTGTCTCTTCTTCTATGTGCTGATTCTTCAGTGCATTGACATATCACTGATATTATAAATATGTTGTGATTTTATAAAATCAGATCAGCAAGATATAAGTGATGATTCACTTAACATTTTTATGTATTTTATTTGTTATCTATCTCAGCTAAACTAATGATCTTGTACAATACTTCAAGTTTGCTGCATTTAAATAGATGATGATTCAGCTTTGTTTGACAGTGAATAATACATAAAATATAAGTAAAATTAACTTTTCTTTGTTTCTGAATCAGTTAAATCAGTGATCTCTTTGTTTAATTATAATATATAAGAAATTCTTTCTCACACACAACTTGCATTCATTTCATCTTCAACATCTTAATATATCAAAGTCATAATAACTTCATATCTTTGAGTGACACTTTCTTCTCATAACACTGTATAAACAGCACAATAGCAAAAGCATAGCAACAGTAACATCATAATTATTAAGAAAAATAAAAGAGATGTTTTCTTTGCTGTATCTTTCATTAAGAATTCAGCAGAATTGTCAACAATTTCTGTACATATAATATTTAAAACATCAACATGTTTTAATAATGTTGCAGTTTAAGAGATGTACTCATATAAATATAAAGAAACACAACAAGAAATCTTTAAGTTCTTATTGCTCTCATTATCAGACACTGTTCATCAACACAGTTTTCAACATTAATAAATTAATAAATTTATCAGAGTCAGTTCTGAAGATTAAGTCTGTAAAAGTTAAGTTAATTAAGAATGCAATAAGTACTGTAAGTAACACTGTTAATATATTTGCTTCACTGAAATGAAATGCAGAAACAGAACACAGTAAAGAAGAATATTAAGTATAAGAAATGTAAGTGTCTTGAGATGAATCTGTTGATAAAATACTTACACAATAATGATGAGATGCATACTCTGAATAATGTTGTTGTACAGAAGAGACAGCAGCAAAGATTTTACTGCTGTATATAGACATGATTGTATTTACTTAATCTTTTTAATAAAATGTCATCTTTTCACATCTCATTCTTACTTTCTCAAGCCACAGATAAGTCATTGTTGACAGATTTAATTGAAAATGCTTATTTAATGATCATCAATGCACTGTTAACATCACAGAACATCATTCTCAGAATGTAATCAATTTGTAAGAAACTCATCATTTAAAAAAGTATTGAATTTAAGATTATAATCAATGAACATTTCTCTGCTCTGCATTGTATATTACATTTCTCTTTTATGATAGCATCATTACACACATTGCATTCTGATTTCATTTTCACCTCAGTCTTTAAAAATGTTGATGCTTCATAATATTTTATTCTCAGCAATTTCTTTACTTTCTTATTCATTCACACTGACATCATCTCAATGTCACATCATAATCATTACATCAATAACAAGTTAAATTCTTTCTGTTATCTTTGCTGTTTAAAACATATCAGCAACAACATTAGTTAATGCAACATTGTTAAAAATCAGAATTGCAACTATTATAAAACACTTTAAAAGCTGTGTAATTCAGTTTAACAGAAAGTTTCTTATCATCTTATAACATATTAATGATAATAGATCTCTGCATTCTTTAACTGTTAAATTAACAACTTATATGTACTTATTAATTATGTTGTCATCATAACAGTCAATAATATTCATTAATCTCAGCTTCAGCATCATCTTAATTATATATAGACATCATTTATTAAGTATGTCATCATCTACATCATTTATATTGTAAGACATCACAGTGATCATCATAAGTCTGCAGAAATTCACAATCTGTTGTTGCTCATAATTTAAAAGCAGTGAGCATTCACTGCAGTGCAGATATTTATATTAAATATCTTTCATTTTATAATTTATTCTTTTAATTCTCTTACACTTTACTGTCATCATCATGTTACTTACTTCACTTCAAGTGTGAGCTTCTCTTTCTTCAGTTAAATAACAACATCTTAAAAAGCTTTTACAACTTAATGCTATGACTTAATCACTTTAACAGCAATTATAACATTAATAAGCAGTTACTGTTCTTGTCTTTTGCTTCTGATAGTGACACAGATGCAAAGATAATAAAGTGATTTATTAATATTTTGTTAATGTGTTAATTATGTTTTAACTTTACTTCTTTTAGATGATACTATGTAGAATATTTTCAATAAAAGTTTTTAATTTCTTAAATTTCATTTATACTTATGCTTTCTCTTTATTCTTATGTCATATTCTTGTCACAACACTTCTACATCTCTTATATTCTCTACTTAAAGTCACTCATTATATTCTGTTAAATATTCTATTCACTTAATTTTATATTATAACTGTTCTTTTCTTTATTTCTTATTTAAGATCTCTTTGATCTTGTATTCTTTCTCATCATTTATGAGATTTAAAAAAGACAGTTTTGACAAAGAATTATTGTTTAGACAACATTTATAAAACTTTAAATATAAGACATAAAATACATTATGAATTCTGTAATGAGCAGATAGAATCAGTTAGTATGCTTATTTATTAATAAAATTGACAATTTAAAAAGACTTAATAAATTTATATAACAGTTTCTTGCTTAATCTGTGTTGCTTTAAGTTCTTAATGAACAATAACATTAGATCATTAATGTTGTAGCTTTTTTGAATATGATTTTTGTTAAAGTACTTAACTTGCACTTTTACAGCAGCTTATCATTACTTTATCATTATAACACAGATTTTCTTCATTTACTATACTCAGTCTTTTGCTGCTGACATTTTCTCTTCATAAATGTTGTTTTCAATGTGTTGAGTAATTCTTAAATAATAGCTCATTAATGTCTTAAATGATGTTTAATTAGTTGTTGTATGTTTTTTATTTACATACATAAACTTTATTATTAACAGAAAGAACACTCAGTTGTTTTGTTCTTTACAACAATAATAATGTAAATAATATTCTAAAATTTAATTCTGTCTTTTAGTTTAATCATCAGTTTGCAAATAAAAGATAATGCTTAATCTTTGCTTCATTTAAAGTTAATAACAGAATTTAAATCAATATATATTGATAAAAATTAATTCTCAGTCTGAGACAATATTTCTAAGTTCTTTATAGCAACATATGATTTATTCAATATATATGTCAGCTAACTTGATCACAGTGTGTTTTTTAGTGACAGAAATATATTGAGTTATCTTTATAAGATGATTTACAATTATCAGTATAAAGTTATAAATATTAGTTTCTCATCTGTTAGATAGCAAGTCAGTGATTATGTTCATTGTTATTTTCTTTTATGATTGAGTAAATAATGACAACAATTGTAATTTGTCATATAAACAATGTCTTGATACTTAAATTCTTAAACATACAGTACACAAAGCAACATATTCTTAAACATTATTCATCATATTAACTCAATAATACTTTCTAAATAGCAGATTAATTGTTCTGTTTACTTTATAATGTTTTGTTAAAACATCATCATAATGCAGCTTCATAAGTTCATTCTTAATGACTTCATCAAATAATATGTATATCTTACTTTTGTGATAAAGTAATTCAGTAAAATTAAACATTTACAGACTATCATTAATATTTTAATAACTGCAATTACTCTGTAATTTTAAGTCTTATCACATCTTTACTGTTAAAACATCAATGTTCTACAAAAGATAAACAAGTTCAAGAAAGAATGATTACTTCTTATTATGTATTATTTCATCATTAATCACTTTCTGAATCAATATACATAAAATGAACTGTTTTCAATCAGTAATTTCAGCAATAAAGTTAAGCAGCTCTTCTGTTATATTGTATATAAATAAATTAAATATATAATTATCATTCTTTAATTCATTTCTAAATAAAGACTTTCTAAATTTCTTATTAACTTGTTCTTAACAGTCATAGTCTTCAGTTTAAGTACTTAATTAATATTCTTTTAATAAAATGATCAGTATAATTTGCAAATTTAAGCTTTAAGTATTGATCTGATTAATTAGAGCAGTAATGCTTAATTTTAATTCTTAAAATAATGTAATTAACTTTCATTGCAATGTTAACAGCAATCTGTTAATGTTCTTCTTAACTTTGTAGTCAGAGCATCTCAACAACACATTAATGAGATTTGTTTTTTCTGATTAATGTATAATTATAAAATTATAAGCAGCTAGTTTCATAACTCAGTGTGTTTGTCTTTTATTTAATGATTTTACATTCATAAATTCTTGTAGATTATTGTGATTCATAAGTATCTTCATAAGATAATGACTATTCTTAAGATAGTGTTGTCAGTATTTAAATATCTTTATGATTGTCAACAATTCTTAATTATAAATTTCATAG
>JAABUY010004039.1_pt1 | contig 15647 bp, 12 predicted proteins | sample 5560271 | NCBI WGS metagenome assembly JAABUY01 (sample SAMN10711886, study PRJNA513374) | rock metagenome | isolation source: Antarctica rocks | place: Antarctica: Victoria Land, University Valley
CCTTCTGCGCGTGGGACAGCTCGCTGAGGTCAAGGTCGGCGCTCACCCTGACCTTGAATCAAGCCGCTCGCTGCGCGTCAAGCCCCAGCCCGGTGAGCGAAATAGAGGGCGGGTTGAGCAGTTACCCTGGATGAATGTCTCATCCTCGACGATGCTCGGCGCTCTGTCTTCCAAAGTCATGGCGGGTGAGAGCGGTCAGGCTGCCAGCAAACGGGCAGAGTCGTACTCGATCCGCGCGGTCTCGATCTCCTGGCGCCTGGCGCTGGCCCACCGCGCCAGCATCGCCAGGGGCTCGGTCAACGAGCGCCCAAGCGCGGTAAGCTCGTAGTCCACGCGAAGCGGGACGGTCGCGTAGGGCGTCCGCTTGACAAGGCCGTCACGCTCCAGCCCTCGCAACGTCAGCGTCAGCATGCGGTGGGATACGCCGGGTATGGCGCGCATCAGGGCGTTGAAGCGCGTGGTGCCGCCCTCGGACAGATGCCCCACGACCATCACGGTCCATTTGTCGCCAACCCGGTCGATGATCTGCGCCAACCCGCGGCAGTCATCTCGCTCCGGCTGGCGCGTCGTCTCGGTGGCAACGGCGGCAACGGTGGCAACGGCGGCCATGGGCGGCATCATCGACTTCCCTTCGTCCTGGCCGCCAACGCACATCGGTGTGCGTTACGGACATGCCTGTACGTTCTTGCGCCAGTTGTCACGGCCATTCACATCGTAACACACAAAATGTGCGCAGGTGAGGGTGCTATGAAGATCGGTGTCAGCGGTGCCAACGGCAACATCGGCCGTGCCGTGGTGGCGAGGCTGCAAGCCCTTGCTCCGGGAGAGGAGATCATTGCGATCAGCCGCACGCCAAACACCCAGGCGGGCGCGGTGCAGACGCGCTTGGACGATTACGACAAGCCGGAAACGCTGGCGAGCGCCTATGCCGGGCTTGACCGCCTGCTGCTCATCCCCGGTGCCGACCTGCAGCCCGGCGTGCGCAGCCGGCAAGCCGTGGCCATGGTGGATGCGGCCGTGGCGGCGGGCGTCGGCCACATCTTCCTCCTGTCGGCCACCGGCACGCGCGAGGAAGCGGAGCCGGCGATAGGGGCAGGCTATTGGGCCAGCGAGCACCAGCTGGTCCGCAGCGCCGCCAGGCGCTGGACGATCCTGCGCATGAGCTTCTTCGCCGAGACCTTCGTGCAGATGTCGCAGCCGGCCGTGCAAATGGGCGCCATGTTCGGCCTTGCCGACACCCGGATGTCGCTCGTCTCGCGTGCCGATGTCGCCGCGGGGCTGGCCGGCGCCTTGGCCGGCGAAAACCAGGTGGGCGCCATCTTCAACCTGACAGGCCCCGCCGCGTTGTCCGGGGCCGAACGGGCGGCTGCACTGGCCGACGCCGCCGGCAAGACGCTGCCTTTCGAGGTCGTCAGCGAAGACCGGCTCCGGGACATGCTCGCCCAGGGCGGGCTGCCGCCGCCGATGGCTGACATGATGATCGGCATGCTGGCGCATCAAGCCAGTGGCGCCTACGACATCGTCACCGGCGACATCGAGATGCTCTCAGGCCGCGCGCCAAAGCCGTTCCGTGACGTGCTTGCCTCCCCTGCGCTGTGAGCCTTCAACAAGCAACGCCTCGGGAGGGCAGCGCGGCCGGTGGCCTCGCCAGCTTCACGCACCGGGCGAAAGCGGAGGCTGGCTAAAGCAAGGCCAACGTCGCCGAAAATGGGCGGCAGGTCGTGCGATCACTGGGTTTCGACAGCATCAACCTGGTCGGCACCGATACCCGGCACTGAGATACGGCGAGGCGGCGGCAGCGATGCCGCCGTCCTGGCGGGAGCCGGGGTGAAGACAGGCAAGGCTGGGCTCTCCCTCCGCTGCCCCCTCCAACGGCGCAAGCGGGCCGTCGGAACCTTTGGGCGGCTCCGCCCGGACCCGCCAGGGGGGAAGCCCCCCTGGACCGGCTTCACTCAAGTGCTGGTTTCCAAAGGGCTCGCCCTTTGGCGGACGAGGCAGAGCCTCAACCTTGCTTGCCTTGCCTGCCGTCCACCGGCTGCGCCATCTCCGCCAGCGCCGCCTTCGCGGTGCTGCCCGGCACCGTGGGCGAGTTGCCCGGGGTCGCGCCCGGCGCGCGCAGGCGGCCGGTGACCGCGAAGGCCGCGGCCAGGGCGAGCAGGCCGAACACCACGCCGCCGGCCGCCTGCCCGAGCAGCACGCCGGCCGGGCCGTAGCGCAGGCCGAGGGTCACGAACGGGATGGTGCCCAGCGTGGCGCGGCCCCAGTTGAACGCGGTCGCCAGCACCGGCCTGCCCAGGTTGTTGAACGCCGCGTTGGCCACGAACAGCGCGCCCACGAACACGAAGCCGGGCGCGGTCCAGCGGCAGAACAGGCGGATCAGCTCGGCCTGCGTGCCGGTGGCGGAGAACAGGGCGACCAGCGGGCCCTGCAGCAGCACCAGCAGGACCCACATCCCCAGCACGCAGCCGGCCACCAGGGCGAGCGAGCTGCGCAGCGTCTGGCGCACGCGGGCGAGCTGCCCGGCGCCCAGGTTCTGCGACAGGATCGGGCCGACGGCGCCGGTGAGCGCGAACACGAAGCCGAAGGCGACCGGGACGATGCGGTCCACCGTGGCCTGGCCGGCGACGGCGGCCAGGCCGAAGCCGGCCATGGCGTGGGTGGTGTAGGCGCTGCCCACCGGGGTCGCGAGGTTGGTCAGCGTGGCCGGCGTGGCGACGCGGGCGACCTCGCGGGCGTCGGCGGCGACGCCGGGCCAGTCGGGGCGCTGCAGCAGTCCGTGGCGGCGCACCGCGCGCAGGCCGAGCGCCGCCATGGCGGCGCGCGAGGCCACGGCGCTGACCGCGGCACCCGCGAGGCCGAGGTGCAGGGCGAAGATCAGCACCGGGTCGAGGACGGCGGCGACGCCGGCGCCGGCGAGTGCGATGGTCATGGAGCGCCGCGCGTCGCCGACGGAGCGCAGCAGCGCGGAGCAGGCCATGCCGAGCACCACGAGCGGCAGGAACGGGCCGGCGATGGCGAGGTAGCGCCAGGCCTGGCGGTGCGCCTCGCCGTGCGCGCCCAGGGCGTCGAGGATCGGGCCGAGGCCGGCCACCGTGGCGAGGCCGAGGGCCAGCATGGCCGCGGCCATCACCACGAGCGAGGCGCTGGCGATGCGGCGCGCCTCGTCGTGGCGGCCGGCGCCGATGCGGCGCGAGACCACGGCGCCGAGGCCGATGGTCATGCCGATGGCGACGGAGATCTGGAAGTAGCCGACCGCGCCGGTGAAGCCGACGGCGGCGGTCAGGCCCGGGTCGCCGAGCAGCGAGATGTAGAACAGGTTGAGCAGGTCGACCACGAACACGGCGACCAGGCCGACGGCACCGGTCGCCGACATCACCGCGACGTGGCGGGTGATGGAGCCGGTGAGGAAACGCGCGCCCTGGGGCGGGCGAGGCGAGGCCGGCGGGCCTGGGATGGGCGTGCCGTGGATGGGTGTGCCATGGATGGCCGGGGCGGGGCGGGCCGGGGCGGAGCGGGGCGGGGCGGGCGCGTGCTGCGGTGGTGCGGGGTCATGCAGGGTCGGGGCCGCCGTCATTGTCACGCACTCTCCGCATTCGCTTGCCTGCGCCGCGCGGGCCAGGGCGCGGGTGCAGATCGTGCCGTTCGCCTCGCATTCCAGCCCGGTTTCGCGGGACTGCCCTGTGGCGCGGCGGTCTGGCGGGCGCGCAGTTGCACGCACGCGCGTGCCGCAGGGGATTGCGCCAGTGCGGCGCAGGCGGCAAGAGGGTGAGACGGAAGCGCAACGTGTCTCCCACGCTGATCAAAATTGCGACTGATTGTTGGTTTTTGAGACGTTCCGAGGTAGAAGGGAGAGGCCCTGTTCCGGAGCGAGCGACGATGAACGCCATCACCAGCCCCATCCTCGGCCTCGACCCGGGCCTGCCTGGCGCGGCGGGCGCGTCCGGGCGCGCTGATGTCGCGGACGTGGTGGACCGCTTCCTGCTGGTGGCGCGGATACAGCCGGCGCACCCCGCGGTGGTCACGCCCGGGGCGACGCTGAGCTACGGCGGGCTGGAGCGGCGCGTGCGGCTGCTGGCGGCGCAGTTCGCGCGCGTGGCGGCGCCGTGCGTGCTGGTGGCGCTGCCGCAGGGGGCGGACGCCTACGCGGCGATGCTGGCGGCGGGGCTGGCGGGCGGGCACTACACGCCGCTCAACGTCGCGGCCCCCCTGGCCAAGCTGAGGCGGGTGGCGGAGCTGCTGCGGCCGGACTTCATCGTGGGCGGCCCGGAGATCACCGCGGCGCTGGCGGTGGACGGCGCCGCGTGCATCGACCCGGAGCGGCTGGCGCCGCTGCCCCCGCTCGAGGGCAGCGGGCGGCGGCACACGCAGGCGTACACGATCTTCACCTCCGGCTCGACGGGCACGCCGAAGGGGGTGATGGTCGGGCGCGCGGCGCTGAACCACTACGTCGCGTGGCTGGGGGAGTCGGTGGGGTTCGGGCCGCACGACAGGGTGTCGCAGTTCCCCAACATCGCGTTCGACCTCAGCGTGATGGACATCTACGGGGCGCTGTGCTTCGGGGCGAGCCTGCATCCGGCGACCGGGCAGGGCGACCGGCTGATGCCGGCGCGGCTGATCGAGCGCGAGCAGATCACGGTCGCGGTGTTCGTGCCCAGCGTGATCAGCCTGATGATGCGCGCGCGCGAGGCGACGGCGCGGCGTCTCGGCTCGCTGCGCCGGGTGGTGGTGTGCGGCGAGGCGCTGCGGCCGGCGCAGGTCGAGGCGATGTTCGCCTCCTGCCCGGACGTGGTGGTGCAGAACACCTACGGGCCGACCGAGGCCACGGTGTCGATGACCTCTGTGGAGCTGCGGCGCGAGGACTACGCCGCCGCGTGCGGGGCGACGATGGCGATCGGCGACGCGATTCCCGGGATGGCGCTGCACCTGGTGGGCGGGCCGCACGCCGACGAGGGCGAGATCGTCATCACCGGGCCGCAGCTCGCGCAGGGGTATTTCGCCGACCCCGAGCGCACGGCGGAGGCGTTCCGGCCGGTGGCGGGCGGGGGGCTGGGGTATCACACCGGGGACTGGGCGGAGCGGCGCGGCGGGCAGGTGTTCTTCCGCGAGCGGGTGGACTTCCAGGTCAAGGTGCACGGCTACCGGGTGGAGCTGGACGAGGTCGCGGACGCGTTCGCGCGCTCCGGGTGGCCGGTGGTGTGCGTGTTCAAGCACGGCGAGGCGCTGGCGGCGGTGGTGGAGCGCAGCGGCGACGCGGAGCCCGACCTGGTGGCGCTGCGCCACGCGCTGCTGGAGCGGGTCGAGGCGCACGCGGTGCCGGAGCAGATCCGGGTGATCGACGCGATGCCGCGCAACGACAACGACAAGGTGGACCGCAGGCTGGCGATGGCGTGGTTCGCGGCGGCCTGAGCGAAGGCAAGGCTGGGCTCTGCCCAGACCCGCCAGGGGCGAGCCGCCCCTGGACCGGCACACATGGCGGCACGTCGCGGGGTGGGGTGCCGCCGGCCTGAAGTCGTGGTTTCCAAAGGCGAGCCTCTGGCGGAGTTTGAGGCCCATGCTTGAAGGCGGGGCCTCGACCTTGCTTCCTGCCGCTCCGGGCTGCACTTCCTCCCCCATGTCGAACGAAGCCCGTCGCGCCAGGATCGCGACCACCCTGGTGTTCCTGCTCAACGGCGCGCTGCTCGGCGTGTGGGCCACCGAGGTCGCGCCGCTGCGCGAGCGTCTGGCGCTGTCCGCGGGGGTGCTGGGCGGCGTGCTGCTGTGCGGTGCGGCCGGCGCGCTGCTGGCGATGCCGCTGTCGGCGCGGCTGATCGCGCGCTTCGGCACCGGGCAGGTGATCCAGGCCGGCGCGGCGGCGGCCTGCCTGGCGCTGGCGGGCGCGGTGGCGGCGCCGACGCTGTGGGCGCTGTGCCTGTGCCTGCTGGGGTTCGGCGCGGGGTTCGGCACCGTGGACGTGGCGATGAACGCAGAGGCGGTGCGGGTCGAGCAGCGCGCCGGCCGGCCGGTGCTGTCCTCGGTGCACGGGATGTGGAGCCTGGGGTCGTTCTGCGGCTCGGCGGGCGGGGCGGCGCTGCTCGGCGTGGCGTCGCCTCCGGTGCAGGTCGCTTTGGTGGCCGGGGCGTGCGGGACGGCGCTGCTGGGCGCGGGCGCGATGCTGCGCCGGCCGCCGGGCGAGGCGGCCAAGGCGGCGGCGCACGAGGTCGGGGCGGGCATGTCGCCGGGTGGCCGCGGGTCCGTGCAGGACATGCCGGAACGAGGCGGGGCGGGGCTGTGGGCCAGGCCGGGGCTGCTGCTGACGGGGGCGATGATGTCGCTGTCGTTCGCGGTGGAGGGGGCGGTGCTGGACTGGGGCGCGGTGTACCTGCGCGACGTGCGCCACCTGCCGGTGGCGTCGGCGGCGGCGGGGTTCAGCGCGTTCTCGATCACCATGATGGTGCTGCGCTTCGGCGGCGACCGGGTCAGGGCGCGGCTCGGCGACGGCTGGGTGCTGCGCGCGGCGCTGGGCGCCACGGCGGGGTTCGCGCTGCTGCTGTGGGCGGCGCCGCTGTGGCTGTCGCTGGTGGGGTTCGCGCTGGCGGGCGCGGGGGTGGCCAACGTGGTGCCGGTGCTGTTCGGCCTGGCCGGGAACCAGGGCGGGGCGGCGTCCGGCGGCGGGACGGCGGCGGCGGTGGGCGTCGCCTCGATCCTGGGGTACGCAGGGGTGCTCGGCGGGCCGCCGATGTTCGGGCTGATCGCCCAGGCCAGCTCGGTGGGCACCGCGCTGGCGACTGCGGGGGCGCTGTGCGCGGCGGTGGGGCTCGCGGGGGGCTGGACGGTGCGGCTCAGCGGGCGCTGAAGGGCGAGACAGAAAGCAAGGTTGAGGCTCTGCCTCATCCGCCAAAGGCTCGCCTTTGGAATCCGTTGCTCAAGAGAAGCCGGTCCAAGGGGGGCTTCCTCCCTGGCGGATCTGGGCGGAGCTGGCCAGAGGTTCCGATGGCCCGCCTGGGTCATTGGAATGGCCAGCGGAGGGAGAGCCCAGCCTCGCTTGCTGCCTGCGGCAACTGTGCGGTGCCGGCGCGGTTACGGGTGCCCAGGGGTGCCGCGGCGCCGTGCCAGGACAGGAACATCGTGATGAGCAGAGATCCGAACGACGGCGGCAACAACGCCAGCCACGCCCGCTCGGCCAAGGCGCAGAAGGCCGACGAGGTGCAGGCGGCCGGCACCGCCAAGGCCGGGGGGGCGCACGGCGAGGACTTCGTGCCGGAGGGCGGGCCGGCGCCGGCGCCGCTGCACAAGAAGGGGGAGCCGATGCCGGCGGCGTCGCGCGCCGCCGCCGACGGCAACGAGGCGGCGGGGACCAGCAGCGCCACCGTGGGCAAGGCGGAGAAGGAGGCGGCCCAGCGCAACGCCGAGCTGACCAAGACCCAGGACGGGCGCGGCCACCGCAAGCACGACTGAGGCGGCCCGCGGCCGAGTCAGCGGGGAGCCGCAACGCCTTTGCCAGGCCGTCCACGGCCGGGGTACGGCTGCGGAGGCCTGGCATTGGCCGATGCGCCCCCGCCGTCCGGCAGAACGGGCGGGCGCGTCGAAGGCGAGGCACCGGGGCCGCCGCGCGGGCCGGGATGCGGCCCGGGCGCGGCAGGCAGCCGGGCCTATGGGGTGTGCGGCCTGCGGCGCGGGAGGCAGGAAGAAGGGCTGGGCTCTCCCTCCGCTGGCCATTCCAATGACCTGAGCGGGCCATCGGAACCTTCGGGCAGCTCCGCCCAGACCCGCCAGGGGCGAGCCCGCTCGTCCGGCCCTTCCAACGACCCAAGCGGGTCGTCGGAACCTTTGGCCAACCTCGCCCCTGGACCGGCTTTACTTAGGAGTGGATTCCAAAGGCGAGCCTTTGGCGGAGTTTGAGGCAGAGCCTCAACCTTGCCTTGCCTGCCGTGCGTCAGAGGGCGCGGCGGCCGGCGACCGCGTGGTAGATCACCAGAACCACGATCGCGCCGATCACCGCGACCACGAGGCTGTAGACGTTGAGGCCGGTGACTCCAACCGCGCCGACCAGGTTGAAGATGAAGCCGCCGACCACGGCGCCGACCACGCCGAGCACGATGTCGAGGACCAGGCCCTGGCCCGAGCGGTTGACGATCTTGCTGCCGATGAAGCCGGCGATGAGTCCCAGGATGATCCAGGCGATGATGGACATGGTGGTCTCCGGGGGCGCGCCTCGATGGCGATCGCCATGCGGGCTGGTGTTTCAGGGGCCTGGGACAGACGAGCGGGTCCGTGCCGCGCGGAGTGCAGCGCCGGGGAGACGGGCGCGGTGCGGGAAAGGCGCGGCGGCGGGAGGGTGCCCGCCGCCGGTGGGCCGGATCAGAGGGTGCGGTAGCGCTCGCGCGAGGCGACGATCTCGGACTCGGTCATGGCGGGGGCGGAGGTGTCGTGCTTGTCCCAGCCCTCGGCCTGGTAGGAGGCGCGCAGCGAGTTGGTGTTCACGCTGCCCTGGCCGTTCATCACGGACTCGATCTGGGCGGCGTCGGCGTCGTCGGCCTGGACGCTGACCAGGGTGCCGCCGCGGCGCACGCCCTCGGAGTAGACGTGGGCGTCGTTCTCGTGGACGCCCGCGCCGGTGAGCATGCCGAGCAGGCCGCCCGCGCCCGCGCCGACGCCCGCGCCGGTCAGGGTCGCGACCAGCCAGCCGGCGGCGACCACCGGGCCGACGCCGGGGATGGCGAGCGCGCCGATGCCGGCGAGCAGGCCGGCGCCGCCGCCGAGCACGGTGCCGAGGCTGGCGCCGGTCGCGGTGCCCGCGCCCTCGTCGGTGGTCGGCGCCACGCTGTCGGGGTCGCCGGTGCCGAGGCGGGGGCCGGTGGTGCCCGTCGTGCCGGCGGCGGCGCCGGAGGACTGGCTGTTGGCGACGAGGCTGATCCGGTCGTGGGCGATGCCGTGCGCCTCGAGGGCGCGCACCACGTTCACGGCGTCGTCGTAGCTGTTGTAGAGGTGGGTGACGGTCCGCATGGCCATTGGATTGCTCCTGATACTCGGTTGCTCGGGTGGGGCGCCCGCCCGCGACGCGGGGGCGGGCGCGGCCTGACTACTGCGCGGCGCCGGCGCCGGCGTTGCCCTTGTAGTCCAGCCACACCGCGGTGGCGGCGCCGTCGTGCGTGGCCTGGCCGCGCCACACGCCGTTGGTGTCCTTCTTCAGGCCGGACACCTGGGTGAAGCCGCGGGCCTCGAGACGGCGGCGGACCTCGCCGCGGGTGAAGGAGTTGGCGCCGTGCGCGGGCGTCGTGGCGTTCGCCGGGGTGGTGGCGACGGCCTGGTTGTCGTTGCCGGAGGCGGCGGCGGTGCCGGAGCGGGTGCCCGGGACCATGCCCGACGCGGTGCCCTGGCCGGAGGGCGCCGCCATGCCGGTGGCGCGGCTGGTGCCCATGCCGGGGGTCGCGGCCGTGCCCATGCCGGTGCTGCCCATGCCGGTGCCGGCGCCGGTCGTGCCCATGCCGGTGCCGGTCGTGCCCATGCCGGTGGTGTTCTGGGTGGAGGTGGTCTGTGCGAGGGCGAGGCCCGGCGCGAAGGCGAGCGCGGCGGAGAGGGCGGCTGCGGCGAGGCCGTGTGCTGCGGGTTTCATGGTGTCTCCGGATTCTGGTTCGGAGCGGCACACGGCGTGCCGCCCCGGGTTGGGTCGTGCCGCGGGACCTGCGTCCCGGCGGGGTCGTCGTCGCGGCCCCGGCTGGGACCACGCTGCGCAAACGCGCCCGCGCCGGCGTCGTTGCCGCCGCCTCGTGCCCGGGGCGGAGGTCCGGTCCGGGCGCGTGGTGCCTGAACACCGCGACCCGGGTGGCTCCCGCCTCGAGCGCCCTGCCTGCGCAGGGACGGGCAGATGGCGGGACTACGCCGGCGGGCACCAGGCGTTGCGCAATACCTGATAAAAACCGGGCGCCCCGTCAAATAAACCGGTGTTCCAATACTTTTGCACCAGTGCGGCGTGAGGTTCGCACTACTCGGCGTGCGGTCCGCGCGGCCGGCCTCGCGCCGCGTCGGAGGCGCCGCTCCTGGAGACGTGGGTGGCGGGGGCGTTGTCGGCGGAAGCGGGCGCGCGGGTGCGGGCGCCGGAGGCATGGGCGGCGGGGTGGGGCAAGGCGAGGCCGCGCTCGCGCGCCCAGACCACGGCGGCGCCGCGGCGGCGCACGCCGATCTTGCGGTACAGCTTGGAGACGTGGTTGCGCACCGTGTTGCGCGCGATGCGCAGGGCGGCGGCGATCGCGGCGTCGTCCAGGCCGCGCGCCATCAGCCCCAGCACCTCGCGCTCGCGCGCCGAGAGGTCGCAGGGCTCCGCGCCGGTGGCGCCCTCTCGGCCGGGCGCGGTGAGGCGGGCCATCTTCTCGACGATCTTCTGGCCGAGCCAGGGGCCGTCGCGCATCACCGCCTCGATCGCCTCCATCAGCTCGGTCTCGGTACGGCGGCGCTCGGCGATGTCCTGCATCACGCACAGCACGCAGCGCTCGCCGCCGATGGTCACGGTGTCGGCCGAGAGCAGGTGGGCGTGCTCCTCGCCGCCCTTCGCCCTGAGCGCCACGTCGACGCCGCGCAGCGTGCCGACCTCGCGGGCCTGGCGCTCGACGCTGCGCTGCGCCTCGCCGCCGCCCCACAGGCGCAGCTCCCCGGTGCTGCGGCCGCACGCCTGCGCCGGCGTCCAGCCCGTCGTGGCGCAGAACGCATCGTTGACGCTGAGCACGCGCAGCCCGTCCAGCGCCACGACCAGCATCGGCGCCGGCGCCAGGTGGAACGCGGCGGCGAAGCGCTCCTCGCTCTGGCGCAGCGCCATCTCGGCGCGGTGGCGCGGGTCGAGGTCGACGAAGGTGAACAGCATGCAGGCGACCTCGCCCACGGTGATCGGGTGGCCGGCCACGATCACCAGCTTGCGGCTGCCGTCGCCGGTGCGCAGGCACGCCTCCTGCTGGCGGATGGTCTGCCCCGCGCGCAGGTGCTCGATGGCGGCGTCGCGGTGGGCGGCGCCCTCCAGCACGTCCAGCTCGTAGGCCGTGCGGCCGAGCACGGCGTCGCGGGCGTGGCCGGACATCGCCAGGAAGCCGGCGTTGACCTTGACGTAGCGCAGGTCGGACAGACGGCAGATCACCGCCGGCGCCGGGTTGGCGGCAAAGGTGTCCTCGAAGCGCTCCTCCGCGTCGACCTCCTCGGTGAGGTCGCGCAGCACCAATGCCAGGCAGTCGGGGACCAAGCCGTCGGGCGGGGCGCCGTCCCGCAGGGCAGGGCCGTCGTCGCGGCGTGCCGGCGCGCCGGGGTGGGCGAGCGCTAGGGCGTGGATGCGCCAGGTCCAGCGCGGGGCGTCGCGGGGCCGCTCCACGGTGACGGTGAGGTGGCCGAACGCCTCGCCGCGCGCCAGGCGCCTGTCCCGCCGCGGGCTGGCGCAGGGCGCGCATCGGGAACCGCGTGCGATACTCGTCCAGGGTGCGGCCCAGCCCGGCGGCGTCGCGCACGTCGTGCATCGCCAGCGCCGCCGCGTTGGCCGACAGCAGGGCGCCGCCGCGCGCGATCAGCACCACGCCGTCGTCGAGCCCGGCCATCAATGGGGCGGCCCACCCGGCACGGGTGGCGTCCGGGACAGGGGGATGGGCGGGGCGCGCGGTCATGGCGGGGAGACTAGCCGATCCGGCGCGGCTGCCCAGGGGGGCGGCAGGTCAGCAAGGAAGGTTGAGGCTCTGCCTCAAACTCCGCCAAAGGCTCGCCTTTGGAATCCACTCCTTAAGAAAGCCGGTCCAGGGGGGCTTCCCCCCTGGCGGGTCTGGGCAGAGCCCAGCCTTGCTTCCTGCCTGGCGGTTCCGGCTGCCGATATGACAGGCTTGTGAGCAGGCCAGCTTCCTGCGGTTTTCCGCCAATTCCGCCCCTCGTCCGTGCCCCCGTGCGGCGCGTGTCGCGGTGGCGGGAAATCCGGGGGCGCCGGCGTGGCGTTGCGTCGCCGTCATGTGGCGGCCCGTGCGAGGCCGCGTCCGATCGCAGGGGAGCCGTTCGATGGCCGACACGCCGAAGCTCAAGCCGCTGGCGCAGCAGACCGTGGTGATCACCGGCGCCACCTCGGGCATCGGGCTGGCGACGGCGCGGATGGCGGCGGCGCGGGGCGCGCGGGTGGTGCTGGCGGCGCGCAGCGGCGACGCGCTGGAGCAGCTCGCCGCGGAGATCAACCGCGGCGGCGGACGCGCCATCGCCGTGGTCTGCGACGTCGGGGTGGAGGCGGACGTGCAGGCGGTCGCCGACCGGGCGGTGGCCGAGTGCGGCGGCTTCGACACCTGGGTGAACAACGCGGGCGTCGGGATGTACGGCAGGGTCGCGACCGGCGACCTCGACGCGATGCGCCACGTGTTCGAGACCAACTTCTGGGGTCTGGTATATGGCTCGCGGGTCGCGGCTGCGCACCTGCGGCCGCGCGGCGGGGCGATCGTCAACCTGGGCAGCGAGGTGAGCGAGCGCGCGGTGCCGCTGCAGGGGATCTACTCCGCGTCCAAGCACGCCATCAAGGGATTCACCGACGCGCTGCGCATGGAGCTGGAGGACGAGGGCGCGCCGGTCTCCGTCAGCCTGGTCAAGCCGGGACAGATCGACACGCCGTTCACCACCAACGCCCGCAACGAGCTGGGCTCCGAGCCGCACCACGTGCCGCCGGTCTATGCGCCGGAGGTGGCGGCGAAGGCGATCCTGTTCTGCGCGGCCACCTCGAGGCGGGAGATCTTCGCCGGCGGCGGCGGGCAGGCGATGGCGATGCTGGGGCGGCTGGCGCCGGGGCTGATGGACAGGGTGATGGAGGCGGTGGTGATCCCGGGCACGCCGAGCGGGCGGGCGCCGCGGCGCGGGTTGGCCCAGAACGGCCTGGACCACGCGACCGAGGCGCTGGAGGAGCGCGGCAACTACGAGGGGCACGTGATGGGCACGAGCCTGGCCACCGAGGCGGCGATGCACCGGGTGCTGGCGGCGGCGGGCGCGGTCGGGCTGGGGCTGGCGTTCTACCGCACGCTGTTCTCCGGCTCGCACCGCCCGGCGCGGGTCGGCGGGCGGCGCGGGCGCTCCGTGGAAAGCGGGCGCTCCGTGGAAAAAGCGCTGCACATCCGGCTGGAGGCGAGGCGGGGCAAGGAGCGGGAGCTGGAGGCGCTGGTGCGGGGCATCCGTGCCGAGGTGGAGCGCGAGCCGGGCACCCGGCCGTGGGTCGGGGCGCAGCTCAGCCGTTCCGTGTACGAGATCTTCGAGACGTTCCCGGACGAGGCGGCGCGGCGGGCGCACCTCGCGGGCAAGGGGGCGGCGCTGCTGATGCGGCGGTCGAACGCGGTGCTGGCGAGGCCGGCGCAGATCGACAGGCTCGACGTGGTGACGACGAAGCGGGCCTGAGGGAAGCAAGGCCAGGGCTCTGCCCCATGCCTGAAAGCGGGGACCCGCCAGGGCGAGCCGCCCTGGACCGGCATTCCGAAAGAGTCTTTCGGATGCGGGTCTGGGGGCGCTGCCCCCAGCGGGTCCAGGGCAGAGCCCTGGCCTTTCTTCTCTTCTCTCCAAGTGAACCGACCCAGAAGGGGACTGCGACATGAAGGCACTTTGCTGGCACGGCCGGGGCGACATCCGCTGCGACACGGTGCCCGACCCCACGATCGAGGACGCGCGCGACATCATCCTCAAGGTGACGGCGTGCGCGATCTGCGGCTCGGACCTGCACCTGATGGACGGGCAGATGCCGACGATGGAGAGCGGCGACATCCTGGGCCACGAGTTCATGGGCGAGGTCGTGGACACCGGCTCGGCGATCAGCAAGTTCAGGAAGGGCGACCGGGTGGTCGTGCCGTTCAACATCAACTGCGGCGAGTGCCGCATGTGCAGGCTCGGCAACTGGTCGTGCTGTCTGAAGTCGAACCGCAACGGCGAGATGGCCGCCAAGATGTTCGGCTACCCGACGGCGGGGCTGTTCGGCTACGCCCACATCACCGGCGGCTACGCGGGCGGGCAGGCCGAGTACGTGCGCGTGCCGATGGCCGACGTGGCGCCGATGAAGGTGCCGGACGGCATGGACGACGAGCACGCCCTGTTCCTGACCGACATCCTGCCGACGGGCTGGCAGGCGATCGACCACTGCGACCTGCAGGGCGGCGAGATCGTGGCGATCTGGGGTGCGGGCCCGGTCGGGCTGTTCGCGATCAAGTCCGCGGTGATCAAGGGCGCGGGCCGGGTCATCGCCATCGAGAGCGCGCCGGAGCGGATCGCGCTGGCGCGCCAGGCGGGGGCCACGGACGTCATCAACTTCGAGGACGAGGACGTGATGGAGCGCCTCAAGGAGATCAGCGGCGGCCAGGGTCCGGACTGCGTGGTGGACTGCGTCGGCATGGAGTCGGTGGCGGGGCACGGCATGTTCAGCGTGATCAGCGCCGTGCAGGAGAAGCTGACCGGCAACCAGCGGCCGTACGCGCTAGAGCAGATGATCCAGGCGGTGCGCTCGTGCGGCATCGTGTCGATCCCGGGCGTCTACGCCGGGCCGATCCCGATCAACATGGGCGCGCTGGTGCAGAAGGGCCTGACCATCAAGAGCGGGCAGACCCACGTGAAGCGCTACCTGGAGCCGCTCGCCAAGCTGATCCAGGACGGGACCATCGACCCGACGTTCCTGATCACGCACCGCTCCACCAAGCTGGAGGACGGGCCGGAGCTGTACAAGACCTTCCGCGACAAGAAGGACAACTGCGTCAAGGTGGTGTTCCACCCGAACTGAGCGCCCGCCGCCGACAGGCAGCGGCGTCGAGGCCCGGCCTTGCGGGGCTGGGCCTCGGGCCGCGCCGGCGGCCGGGCCTGCGGCGGCCGATGCCCGGGCAAGGCGGCGCGCGGGGCTTGGTTTCCGGGAGCAGGGAGACGGGCTCCTGACGGTGCCGGGACAGTGACCGGGTGCGGAGGGCGCTGCCCGCATCTGCGGCAACCCACCCGTCGTAGTGGGGCAATGCGGGTCGGGCATCCCGATATTCACGGCAGGGCCCTGCGCGGGCGGGTGGGGTGACGCCGACGCGACGAAGGGCGCGGTGGCGCACGCGGCCGATGCCACGGTTGCAGGCCTGGCCGGCCAACGTCTCGAAGGATGCCTGCCGGGCGTCGCTCGCAACCCGCCTTTTGTCGTGGAAAAGATACAGCGGCGGCGCGAATGGGCTGTTTCCGGAGTTTCTTGTTGCCGGACATCTGAAAAAACGATAATAATGGCAAATTCTCGTAGGGTGAGACGATCCAGCGTGGAAATTGCCCGCACCCGGCGATACCCTACCCCAGGAAGAGCCATGAAGATCCCGTTCCTGCAGCCCAATCCCAGCCGCCTGAGCCAGCTTGGCGCGGAGCTGGCTCAGATCGAGGACAGCGGGGTGTTCTCCAACTATGGGCCGGTCAACACGCGCTTCGAGCGTGGCCTGACCGACGCGCTGTTCGACGGCGTCGGCGGGTGCGTCACCGTGTGCAACGCCACGATTGGCCTGATGCTGGCGATCCGCCATGGCGTGGACGTCATGGCGGACCGGTCGGCGCGCGGCCAGGCCGAGGCGGGGCGCCGGCGCTACGCGCTGATGCCCTCGTTCACCTTCGCCGCCACCGCGCACGCCGCGATCTGGTGCGGCCTGACGCCGCTGCTGTGCGACATCGACCCAGACACCTGGCTGCCC
>JAABUY010004041.1_pt1 | contig 15641 bp, 21 predicted proteins | sample 5560271 | NCBI WGS metagenome assembly JAABUY01 (sample SAMN10711886, study PRJNA513374) | rock metagenome | isolation source: Antarctica rocks | place: Antarctica: Victoria Land, University Valley
GAGTGCGGCGAGGCCATCCCGCTGGGCAGTGAGGTCTTGGTTGGTCGTGGAGACCCTGGCGTAGCCGATCTTGAGTCCGGTCACGCCGAGCAGTGTGCCGTATGACGTCCCTGAGCGGGACTTCAAATCGGACGGGTCTATTGGGACAGGTGCTCCTGCTCCTGCTCGCGTGCTGGTCAGCCGGTGACCTTGTGCCGATGGCCGTTCGTCAACTGACACAGCGCTCGGGCGCGGTAGCGGGGGGTCAGCCTCTTGGTGAAGTGGCTGCCGATGATGTAGGTCAGGGTCGGACGTAGGTGAGAGCTTCCAGTGCGAGCCCGGGCCAGTCCTGCTTGTTGGCGTGGTTGAGCACAATCCACTCCTTGAGGGGGCGTCCCTGACCGCGGTCGAACGGCTGTGCCTTCTGTTCGGCGACGAGTTCGGCGCAGCGGCGGGCGGGAAGCTTCACGACGAGGCCGCCGGGTGCGAGCATCGCGAAGATCTTGCCTTGCACTCGCAGTCCTGGGGCGGATCCGAAGCCGGTGCCCTCGGCGACGCCGGGCTCGCTGAGCAGTCGGTCGGCGATCGCCTGGAAGGTGGCCTGGTGGGTCACGCGGCGCTGCGCAGGACGGCGGTGTCGTGTACGTGGCGGATGCGCTGGATCAGACCACCGCTGACGGTGAAGTGTTCGGCGACCCGAAGGCGGCCGTACGGCTGGGTGTGCATGTCGTAGAGCAGGAGGGCCTGGTGCCCGGAGCCGAACTCGGCGACCAGATCGACCCGTTCGGCGAGGCTGCCGAAGCTGGCGACTGCTTCGGCGAAGTCGTCCCGGTCTGCGTAGGTGTTGATGGGGACCTCTGTGGCCAGGCCGGCGGCGAGCAAGCGGCGGGCGGCGTCGAAGTCGTGGGCGGTCCACGCATGGTGGTAGGCGCGGGCGACGTCGAGCGCGTCGCGTCGGCGCGGAAGGGCGCACCCTGACCGGTTTCGACCAGGCGGGTGAGGCTGTCCAGGAAATGGTCCCAGCCGGCCGCTACCTGTTCGGCGGGCAGGCCGAGGTGGCTGAAGGTGAGGGTGCATCCCTTGGACCCGGCGTCGCCGAGCTCAAACTGGATCGTGGTGGCCGACCAGTCCGCTGCGCTGCTGTGCCCAAGGCAGGTCCACCGCACCCGTGCTGGGTCGCTCACCTCGTCCACCCGCATGGCGATCGCCTCGTCCATGCCCTCAAAGCCGAATGTCAGCTGCCCGCCAGCTCGCGCCCTGCCGGCGACGATCGGCGTCCACCAGCCGCGAAGGCCCCCGATTGTTGCGACGGCGGCAAAGACCCGCTCCCGCGGCGCCTGACAGGTCACCTCGCGCACGTAACTGTCGCCGGCGACCGTTTGGACTGACTCCCTCACTGCGCACCCTCCTCCCAGACGTTGTTACAAGCCTAGGCTTACACAAGCCGAGGCTTGGAGCAACCGGCGAGGACGCTTACGCTTGCCTGGTGTCCGCCGAAGCAGCCCTAGCGGCGTTGGCCGAACCACGCCGTCGCGCGATGCTGCTGCTGATGCGGGATCAGCCGCTGTCCGTGGGCGAAATCGCGGGGCACTTCGGCATCACCCAGCAGGCGGTGTCCCAGCACCTGAAGGTCCTGCGCGACGCGGGCCTCGTCGACGTCCGTCCCGAACGCCAGCGACGCCTCTACCTGGTACGTCCCGAAGGCCTGCAGTCGATCGAAGCATTCCTCGCCGAGCTGTGGCCGGCCAGCCTGCAGCGCCTGAAGTCGGCGGTCGAGGCCGGCCATGACAGCTGAGCCGATCACCGCCACGGTGCACATACAGGCGCCCCCCGAACGCGTCTTCGAGCACTTCACTCGACCCGAGGCGCTGTTGCTCTGGATGGGTGAGCACGCCGTTCTCGATCCCGAACCGGGCGGGGAGTTCACGGTGGACATCCGCGGTGTCCCCGTCCGCGGCCGCTACCTCGAAGTCGAGCCACCGTGCCGGCTGCTGATCAGCTGGGGTCACGCCGGCTCCGACCGGCTGCCACCCGGCGCCAGTCTCCTCGAAGTCCGTTTGCATTCCGTAGCCGGCGGCACGACCGTGACGATCTCGCACAGCGGACTACCCCAACCCGAAGCCACCGGACACCGCCAGGGATGGCGGCAATTCCTCGACCAGCTGGCCATAGTGGCCCGTAGGTGAGGTCGAGCCGCCCCACACGTCCCAGTGACCCAAGGTGTCCCTTACCGAACAGCGCGAAGAACTGCGTGTGCTGGTCCGCCGATCACCGCGGAACCCATCGGCGGCGATCGGGGCCGGGGTTGTCGATTTGGGCGTTGTTCGCTCGTCGTATTAGTAGGCGGGCAGGTGGTGCCGGCCACAGCGGAAGGGAGCCGATGATGGCGAACTATGTACTGGCGTTCCGGAGCCGGGCGGACCGCACCCCGCCGCCAGGGGAGGACGCTGCCTGGGGCGCGTGGTTCGGGTCGCTGGGGACCAAGGTGATCGACTTCGGCAACCGGGTGGGCCAGGTACGCACCGTCGCCGGGCAGGGTGCAGGCGAGGCGGGCGAGTTGGTGCTCAGCGGCTATGTGGTGGTCTCTGCCGAGAGCCTGGACGCGGCAGCCGAGCTGGCGGCGGGCTGTCCAGGGCTGAAGTCCGGGTCCAGCGTCGAGGTCGGCGAGACAGTGCCCGCCTGACTCGTCAACGACCACCGGCCGGGGCGTGTGCGCATCCGGCCGGCTCCGGCTTCTGGGGGAAAGGAACTGTCAGATGGCCGAGTATCTGATCTTGATCTATGCCGACGAGGCGGCATCGGCAGCGGCGAATGAGTCGCGGGCGCGCCAGACCCTGCAGGAGCACTCCCGGTTCGTCGCGGCCCACGCGCAGGTGCTGCGCGGCGGGAACCGGCTTCGGACCAGCGACACCGCGACCAGTGTGCGCTCGGGCACTGGCGGGGGTGTCACCGTCACCGACGCGCCGTTCGCGGAGGCCAAGGAGGCTTTGGGCGGCTACTACCTGATCGACGTGGCGGACCTGGACGAGGCGCTCGCGGTCGCCCGGGCGGTACCGGCGCCGTTCGGCGGGGTCGAGGTCCGCCCGGTCTGGCCGGCCGGTCCGCAGACAGGCTGAGCGCGGTGCTGCTTCCCGACCCGGTGGTGGCTGCGGCGGTGGCTGGTGCGCACCGCCGGGAGTGGGCGCTGGTGCTTGCCGCGACAGTGCGCGTCGCCGGTGACCTGGACCTGGCCGAGGAGTATGTGCAAGACGCCTACGCCCAGGCACTTGTCGTGTGGCCCCGAACGGGGGTGCCTGCCGACGCCGGAGCGTGGCTGACCACTGTCGCCCGCCGGCGTGCGCTGGACGGGCTACGCCGCAAGGCGACCTTGGCGGGCAAGCTTGCGCTGCTCGTCGAGCCGGACATCGTCGCGGGACCGGAACTGGTCGAGCCCGAACAGATCGCCGATGACAGGCTGCGGCTGGTCTTCACCTGCTGCCACCCGGCGTTGGCACCCGAGGCGCAGGTCGCGCTGACCCTGCGGCTGGTGTGCGGGCTGAGCACCGCCGAGGTCGCCCGCGCGTTCCTGGTGCCCCAACCGACGATGGCGGCCCGGATCACCCGGGCGAAGAAGAAGATCGCCCAGGCGGGGGTTCCCTACCGGGTGCCGCCAGCCGAGGAGCTGCCGGAGCGGGTCGAGGCGGTACTCGAGGTGGTGCAGCTGTTGTTCACCACAGGACACACCGCTCCCGCCGGCACCGAGCTGGTGCGCCAAGACCTCATCGAGCGCTCGGTAGACCTGGCCCGGATGCTGCGTGCCCTGCTGCCTGCCGACCCGAATGTGGCCGGGCTGCTCGCGTTGGTCCTGCTCACCGACGCCCGCCGGGAGGCGCGAGTCGACGCCGCAGGACAGCTGGTGCTGCTGGCCGAGCAGGACCCTGACCGCTGGGACCGGACCGCGGTCAGCGAAGGGGTTGCCCTGGTCCGCGAAGCGCTCGCCCGCCGGCCGCCGGGCCGGTTTGCGTTGATGGCGGCGATCGCCGCCGTCCACGACCAAGCGCCGAGCTGGGAACACACCGACTGGGCTGAGATCGTGGCGCTCTATGACCTGCTCGGCCAGCTGTGGCCCGCACCTGTGGTGGCGCTCAACCGCGCCGTCGCGGTCGGGTTCGCCGCAGGGCCGGCCGCCGGCCTGGCAGCCCTCGACGCACTTGCCGGCGAACCGCAGCTGGCCGGCTACAGCTACCTACCCGCCGCCCTCGCCGACTTCCTGCGCCGCCTGGGCCGGTTCGAGGACGCCCGGATCGGCTATGAGGAAGCGCTGCTGCTCACCGAGAACACCGTCGAACAGCAGTTCCTGGCCCGCCGTCTCACCCAACTCGGCTAGCCAGCAGCCAGCAGCCACCGGCTACCGGGACGGATCCAGACCGTGAACCTGTGGGCGCCAGCGGGGCTCCGGGTTCCTCTTGACAAAGGGGTGGCCTCTACGTACGCTTACAAAGGAGCCCTTGTACAAGGGAGGGGATGTAGCGCTTGTGAGAGGTGCCACTATGAACGAGTCCACCGCGATCGACAGCGTTGAGGGTCTTGACCAGGACTACGAGTCGCGGCTAACGCTCAACGCGTCCGCCGACATCGTTTTCGACGCGTTGACGACGGTCGAGGGCCTTGCCGGCTGGTGGACGCCGGTCACGGGTGTGGGGCTGACCGGCGGCGAGTTGAGGTTCAGCTTCGCTCCGGGTGCCAACGCCGTGATGCGGGTGGACGCGGCCGAGCGCGGTGTCGGAGTCCGCTGGACCACCCTGGCCTGCCACCTCCAGGACTGGGTCGGGACGACGCTGCACTTCAACCTCGAGGCAACCCAGGCGGGCGGCACCGAGTTGCACTTCTGTCACGCCGGGCTGACCCCGCGGCTCGAGTGCTTCAGCGACTGCAAGAGCGGCTGGGATCATTTCATCCCGAGCCTTCAGGCCTACGTCGAGACCGGCACCGGCAACCCGTTCATGTCAGCGGCAGACGTCGCCCGGCGCGAGGCGCGGGCGCAGCGCCGCGAGTCGCCGGACGTGGCATGAGATCGTTGTGGTCGTGAGCGCAGCACGGGCCGGTGCGGCCGACCACCCCCGCGACCAGGGTGACCCGGCCGAGGCCGTGCTTCGGGCGCTCGCCGACCCGCACCGCCGTTCCATCCTTCGACTGGTGCAGGGCGGTGAGCTGGCCGCCGGTCAGATCGCGTCGCACTTCGACGCGAGCCAGCAGGCCGTTAGCCATCACCTGCAGGTGCTGGCCAGAGCCGGTCTGATCAACGAGCGGCGGGACGGCGCGCGCCGGTTGTACGCGCTCGACCCGCAGGGCCTCGACCCAGTTCGGGAGGTGCTGTCCGAGTTGTGGCCATCGGCGTTGGAGCGGCTCAAGCAGGTCGTCGAGCGGGACCGGGAGAACAAAACCGCCGGACCGAAACCGACGGGCGGCAAGTGGTGACCAGTGCAGCCGTACTGACCGCGACGGTGCGCATCGCCGCACCGCCCGCAGATGTCTTCCCCTACTTCACCAACGCGGCGCTGATGGTCCAGTGGATTGGCGAGTGGGCTGACCTGCGCCCTAAGCCGGGTGGACTGTTCGCGCTCGACATCAGCACGACGCCCGTGCGCGGTGAGTACGTCGAGGTCGAGCCGCCGCGGCGGGTGGTCTTCACCTGGGGGGTGGCCGGCAAGGACGCTCTTCCGCCTTGCTCGACTACCGTGGAGGTCGTGCTGACCGCGGACGGGTCCGACACGGTCGTTGAGCTGTACCACCACGACCTGCCAGCCGAGGACTTCGACGGCCACCTGAGCGGATGGACGGCAAAGCTCGACCGGCTCGTGCAGGTTTGCGCTGGCCGGACGATATACAGCCGCCGACCAATTGAGAGCCCTCCCGGGCCCGCAACAAGCCATGTGACGACCAGGCACCGGCCATCGTGAGCGGTGCCCCGGAGGGTCGTCCCGCTGGCCGTTCGGCTTGCGGCACTGCCTGTGCCGGCGGTCGGTCGGGTTACGGGTCGGGCCACGCGAGCAATATCCGGTCTCTCGCCCGATTTGCAGCGGACAGCGGCCTTCCACTGCTACCGAGGTCGCGCTGCGCACCCGGCTCGCGAGCCGCTGTCTGCCGCAACCGGACGGGGGTCGTGGTGCCGGTGCGCTCGTGCTACCCCGGCGCGGTCGAGCGCCGCGTTTGGCCCAGGTGATCAGGCTCCGCTGGTCGCTTCTCACCCCCGGGCGTCGACGTCCGCAGCGCCTCGCTGCGCTCCAGCGCCGTGAGGATTGGCGCGAGGCCGCGGTCCCACCGCTGCATGATCCGTGCGGGCGGCCGGAGCGGGCCGTGAGTGACGAGCAGCCATTCGCGGAACCCGAAGGTGCTGAGGTCGGAGACGGCGTGCTGCGCAAGCAAGGACGGGAGGTTGGGGCCGCCCTGCGCTGCAACTGTCTCGGCGGCCTCCAGCGCTTCGGTATCCAAGATGGCGACCTCGCGACAATCGGACTCTTGAAGCAGGCCGGCGTCGCGGAGCATCGTTCGGACTCGGGCCGTGATGATTGGATGAATAGGAAAGCCCTCGGTCGTCACGAGCACCGGCCAGAAGTGCCTTGGAACTAGAGCTGGTGCCTGGGTTAATCGGCTCTCGTCGGCCCGCAGTGCTCGGATCGTGGCGTCTAGTTGCTCTGCCTTCTCGATCACGCCATAGGTGATGTCGGTGATGAGGTCCTCGTCGGGCAGCGCTGCGGCGGTTTGCCGGGTGACCGAGCGAGAAGAGATCTCGGCGACGACCCAAGCCTCGGGCCAGTCAATAGCGCAGTCGGCGTTCTTGTCTTTCGTGCCGTAGGCCGTCTGGATCTGCTCCTCGTCGTACGGCGTGCCAGGTGGGGCGCCCGCAGCAGCGAGGTGCGCGAGTGTTTCCATCGCGTGCCGTTCGGTCGTGTGCCGTAGGTATACCTCGGCTTGCTTCGCTCGCTTGCGTCCCGCAGATCCCAGCGCCTGCAGGCCGTTCGTCAAGTCCCAGCGCGGCAGCCACCCGAGCGTCCGGTGCACTAGCAGGTGCGGACTGACGACGAGGAGCCCGCCGTTCGCCAACCGCACGACCGGCCTCTGGCCGAAGAGCGATGTCTCGTACGTCGACCCGAGATCAGGGGCCGCGCTTACCCGGTCCGCGGCCGCCAGTTCGTCGACGGTGCCACTGATGAGCGCCAGGGCGCGCTCGGTTCGCTGAGGTCCCAGCCCGAGATCGTCCAGGTATCCGGGTCCTGTTCTGGGCCCGCTGCCGCTCATGACTCTCGCCCACAGCGTGAGGCCGATCATCCGCAGGTCGGGGAGCGGAACGCCTGTTGCTGCCAGGTACTCCGCTTGCAGGTCGACGGCCCCTGCCTGCCCTTGCTCCTGCCGTGGGATTTCCACCCAGCGGCGCTCGGACCTGTCGAACGCGCTGGCAGGGAACGGCATGTGGTTGACCAGCAGGTTTGCTGCCAGTTCGGCCTCCAAGCCGGTGACGACCGAGCCGTCGAGCACCAGCGTCCCGTTCGGCAGCCGCAGTCGATCGTCGTCCTGGCGACGATCAGAACCGGCGTGATGGGCGAGTACAAGCATCGCCGTCCGCATCGCGGTTTCGTACTTGGCGAGCGCCTCGGGGTCTGGTTGGCGTCCGGGGCAGCCGTGGATGAGTGCACCAGCGCCAGCCGGGCGAGCTGAAGCAGGATCTGGGGTGCGAATAGATGTCGGCGCCTGGTGAGCACTAGGTCAAGGGCGGCCGCCGCCGCCGAAACGCCGCCGAACCAAGCACGCGCCTCCCGCTCCTGGTGCCGCCTCCAGTCAGGCCCTGCCGATGGGGCGAGCATTCGAGCGCACCAGTCCACTGCGCGCTCCTTAGGTACCTCAGCAAGTCCCCGAAAGACGAACCCCGCCTCGGGCACGGGTCCCAAATCCGCCGCCGTCAGAAAAGCGCCCTCCAGGTCGTCCCGCCCCGTCCGCGAGGACCTTCGCGCCGTCCTTGCTCGCGGTGTCGCCATGAGGGCAGTCTCGCGCTTCTTTGGACGCAAGCCGTGCGCGATCGCTCCCAACCTCCCGGATCTCCGCCGGTGGCAGGGTCAATTCTCAGGGGGTGAGGGTTTCGAGCCCGGCGGCTTTGGCTCGGAACCGCATGCCTTGGTCGAGCGTCGCGATCGTCACCGGCCTTCCGCTGAGGTCGCGCAGCGACACCGCCCGCCGGACCAGCTCCGCGTCGGCGTCTGGCAGCCGGTGATGGGCGGGTGGGTCCAGCAGTAGTTCAGCCCGAACCGGCATGGCAGTCGGGAGCGGGTCAGGGCGGATTGTTGCCACCCACAGTGGGTCGCCGAACAACTCGCTCAGCGTGCGGAGGGTTATTCGCGCGCGAGTGCCGACCGTCTCCTCGTGGCCGCGCCGTGCCTTCACCTGGCGGTCGGTGCGCTTCTGTCGATCGAGCTCGTCGACGACGAGCAGCGGGATGACGAGATGGACACCGGCGGAAGAGGCAGACACCACATTGGCCCAGTCGATCGCGTCGAACCGGCGTTCGTGATGGAGGTACACGTTGGTGTCGGCGACCACGAGCACCCCCTGGTGGTGGTCGAGACGGGCGATGCGGTGCGAGAGCACATCGACAGCAGCTTCGAGTTCCCGCTTGCGGAGATCAAGCTCGAGGTCGACCAACTCGACCTCCTGGCGCCGTGCGTCCAGATGCAGCGACACAAGCGCCCAGTACCGAGGAGTGGTGATCAGACGGTCCACGTCTTGCTGGTGGAGGACTCCCGAGGCTGATCTTGCTGCCGAACTGACCCAGCGCTGGTACTGTGCGAAGCGGCCGTCCGCGTCGCCGCCAGCGCCGCGGGCGTTCTGACACGAGAACATCAGTTCGCGAAGTGCGTCGTGCAGACGTTGCGGGCCGACGCCTGGCAGAGGTACCAGCTCCATAGTTCGTACCCTGCCAGGGCCGGCGCGACTGTCTGTGCCGTGAGAGGCTCGACTACGACAGTCCCGGACGGCTACCCGACCAGAACGAGTCTCGCTTCCTTGGTATCGACGGTGGCGTTGATGTCGAGGTAGAGCCGCAGGGCCTCCCGCTCGAGCTGCTCGTGCTCGATTCTGTGGACCTGGGCCGCGGCGGAGCGGACGTGTCTCACGAGGACGTGCGCAGGACGACGGCGGCATCGAGGCGGCGGTGCACGAGCGAGAGCGTGGACAGCAGGTCGAGCGCGTCGGGTTCCGACACGTGCCAGAAGACGCGTGGCTCGTGTGCAGAGGGGTTGCGGAAGGCGCTGAAGACGCCCTTCATGATGTTGCTAAGTCCGTTCTGCTCGTTGCGTTCCGTGTCCGTGCGCAGGCTGTTGAAGGCGACCATCGGTCCGGGTCCGCCAAGGCTGAGTGCGGCGTCGACCAGTCGGTGCCCATCGAGGTCGACCCCGGTCATTCGGCGCAGGCGCTCCGCGAGGCCCTTGGTCGCTTCGAAGACTGCTCCGAAACAGTCGTCGCTCACGAGCTCTCTCGTGCAGTAGCGGAAGACTTGAGCGTGGCCCTGGCGCCGCTGCAGCTCGTCGCGCAACCGCCGGCTGGTGGCCGCGGCCTGGTCATGGGTCTGGGCGACGGCTCGCTTGTGCACTCGCCCGTCGGCCTGGACCTCGAGGCCGGCGTAAGCCAGCACGGCGTTGAGGTCCTGACGCATGCCGTCGAAACCCGGCTGATTGCCGCTCCACCGCACCGGCTTCATCGCCGTGGTGACGAGGGCGACGACGCAGTTGCCGGCCTTGGTGCGGGTTTGCTCAGCGTGCAGGGCTTGACTGACCCGGTGTCGCTTAGTCATCTCGCCGGGGTCCGGGATGCCGCTGCGTTGCAGCAAAGAGGCGATCTCCCCGCCGGAGAACCCGGTCGTCGTCTCCCCGATGACCGCCGCAAGGCCGTCGATGACCGCCTCATCGAATGGCGGAAGCGCCGTCACGATGCCTCCTCGGGGGGTGAATAGTCGACGAGCTCGAGGGATGCGGGATGATCGAGTGGTGCGAGATCCGGCCGAGGGCCTCACTCCCGACGGAATGATCCGTACCGGCGCAAGCCGTACCAGGGTGGCCGCCGCGTTTGAGCCGGTTCTTGCTGCCGCCATCGAAGCATTCGACCAACTGCAGGCCAGGTCGGCCGAGCTGCACCTCTGCGGCTCGGTCGCCACTGGGATGGCGCGCGTCAACAAGTCTGACGTGGACCTGCTACTTGTCGGCGGCTCCGAATGCTGGGCGCGCGACCTCAGCGCCCGTCTGACGGCACGATTCACCGATGTCTGCCGGGGTGTCGAGATCGGTCCTGCACCGCGCTCCGCGTATTTCGGCGACGGCGACAAGGCTTACGGAAACTGGGTATTCCTCCGGCACTACTGCGTGCCGCTCGCGGCCCAGATGCGCTACGCCAGGCGGCCCCGTTTCCCGGCGACGTGCGTGCTGCCCGGGGGTTCAACGGGGACATCGGGATTCACCTTGCGCGGTGGCGGGAGGGCGCCCTCGCGCGGCAAGTCGCTCGGAAGACGCTGGTTGCCGCGGCCGGCGTGGTCAGCATCCGCCGGCATATATGGACCACAGATCGTGAGATCGCCGCCCGCGGGTGGGTCGACTTCGAGCCGGAGCGGCGCGGCGAGCTGGTGAGCCTGCTGGCCTGGGCCGAGGACGAGCGCGTCGCGTCGGCCGAGGAACTCAGCGACGTCCTCTCGCCAGATGGCATCGTCTCGACGATTGCCGATCGATTTGCCGCAGAAATCGGCCTGTGGGCTCCCTCTGGACGATAGTAAGTCGGCAGAGCGTCGACATGCGGCAGCGCTGATCGATCGACGTTGACGGTTACCGATAGACGATCGGCTACTGCGACTGAGTGTCGGCCGCGTCGATGGCGGCCAACACGGCGGCGAGGGCGCCGGTGACGGCATGGACAGTCGTCTCGTCGGAGATCAGTCCGTCAGCGCCGACGGCGTTGCGATCGAGGGGCACATGCGCGCAGGCCTGAGGCAGCACGCGCGCCTGGACGTACCCGAGCACAGTGGCCAGTTCGGCGTGGGCTCCTTCGCCGCGGCGGGCGTCTGCAGCAACCTTGATCCATGCGACGGGCTTGTCGCTGAACACGGTGCTGCCCACGTCCAGTCCAGGGCGTTCTTGAACGCTCCCGGGAGGGCGCCGGCGTACTCCGGAGTGCATAGGACAACCGCATCCGCACGGGCCAGCAGATCGCGCAGAGCCGCGACGGGTGCCGGCAGCGGGTCGCGGTCCAGATCGGGGTCGAAGTGGGGCAGTCCGGTCAGGGCGACCCAGGCGGTCACAGTGGCGCCTGCAGGGGGGTGGGCGGCGGCCGTGCGCGCGAAGGCGGTGTTGGTCGAGGCGGCACGGGTGCTGCCGGAGATGACCACCACGCTGCGCTCCGTCACTCGTCATACTTACCGCTTACCGAAGCGAGTGCGACACTGCCCAGCGCTCAGCGCCCGCTCGTCGTACCGCTGGAGGATCGGCTTGGGTACGAGATTCAGGCACGTTGAGGGCCCGGCTGGGTGACGGCCAGGTCCGCCGGTTGCGTCGATGCTAGGGCGCGTCACTCACCGGGGGCGGTCTAGGAGCAGTTGGGTGCAGCGGAAGACGGCAATCGTTCGCCCGGGGTCACCGCCGTCGGTGTCTATGGTGACGGCGGCGTCCCAGACCTGGGTGGTCCTTCCGCGGTGCACCGGTGTCGCCACAGCCCGTAGCTGTTGACCGATCGTGGCCGTGGCCAGGTGGTTCGAGGCGAGCTGCACGGTCGTGAATCCGGCCTTGCCCTTTGGGAGGGCAGCCAGGCAGCCGTAGCCGCACACGGTGTCGGCCAGGGCCACCACGCAGCCGGCGTGCAGGTACCCGGTGGCCGCGAGGTGTTGTGGGCCGACGGTGAGTGCGGCGTCGACGAGATCGGCGGACTCGGTGAGGATCGTGATGCCGAGCAGCCCGGGCAGCCCCGGCAGCACCGGCGGCGTTGCGGACGACCCGGCGCTCATCGATGGCTTCTGTCGACGGGGTCGGTCTGGGTGGTCGGGTCGCCCGGTGCCGCGGTGGTTTGGCGCGCGGTCCAGGCGAGGGTGAGCGCGGCGAGGCCCGCCACGACGAGCAGCAGTGCTGCGGCAGGGGCGACGTGCGCGGCGGCGGCGAGTAGGAACGGCAACGCGAAGCCCAGGTAGGACACGGCCTGGTAGACGGCGGTGAGCCCGGCCAGTGACTCCCGGCTCGCGAGCCGCTGGATCTCTTGCAGCCCGCATACTTGGCAGGCGCCGTAGCCCGCGCCGAGGGCCAGGATGGCGAGCACGACGATGGCCGGTTGCCCGGTCACCGCCGCGGCCGCGGACATCAGCAGGCCCGCGACGACCAGAGCCAGCGAGGTGGTGATCAGCCGCGTGGAGCCGGGGGCGTCGATCCGCCGGGCCAGCGGCTGTACCAGGATGCCGGCCAGCGCGGTCAGCATGGTGACCACGGCGGTGAAGGCCAGCGCCGCGGTGCCGAGCCGGTCCTGGACAAGGCCGGGCAGGTAGGCCAGCGCGATCGCGGCGGAGCCGAAGACCCACGGTGCCAACGGCAGCACCACGGTCCGGAACCGCTGCTCGCGTAGCTCGGGCATCCGCCGCCGGCGCGCCACGGCAGTCTTCTGCTCGGCGGCATGGGTCTCGGGGGTGTGCAGCACCAGCACGATCCCCACGGCCAGCAGGGCGAGGTGCGGCAGGTAGGGGATCACCGTCGGCGTCGGCGCCCACTGCGCCAGCAAGCCGGCCACCAGCGGCCCGCCGCCGAAGCCCGCGGTCATGGTCACGGTCACCCGACGCGCTGCTGTGCCTGCACTGTCCGGCCCACCGGCGACGGACAGTTCCTTGATCCACGCCGCGCCGGAGCTGAACGCCGCACCGCTGGCCACGCCGGCGACCAGCCGGCCGACGAACAGCAGACCGACGGTGGAACCACCGGCGATGAGCAGCACGCTGGCCAGCACCGACGCGGCCAGTGCCGGCAGCATCACCCGGCGCCGCCCGAACCGGTCAGACAACGGCCCACACACCAGCAGACCGGGGATGAGTCCGAGGGCGTAGAGCCCGAACGTGGCCTCGACAGTGGTCGCCGACAGGCCCAGGTGGGCGCGGTACACCAGCAGCAGCGGCGCGAACTGGTTCGCGCCCCACCCCACCGCCGCCACCGCGACGCGCCGGCCCGCAGCCACGCCCACCGGTCCACGCCGGCCTGGATCGTGGGCAGCGTGGTCGTCTCAGACTGCAGTTGCCTGTTCACTCCATCGAGACTGCCGCGCCTATCGACCGTCCGCCAGTGTCTGAAACGACATCGTGCGTACAGTTACGGACATGACCTCCGTTGCGCTCGCCGTCACCCTTGGCGTCCCCGTCTTCGAAGTCGCCGCACCGTGCGAGGTTTTCGGGCTCGCCCGCCCAGACTGGGTGGACCCCTGGTACGACTTCACGGTCTGCGCCCCCGCCGACGTCCAGTTCGGCGGGTGGTTCCGGGCCGATACCCCGCACGGCCTGGACGAACTCGCCCTCGCCGACACCGTGATCGTGCCCGCCTGCCACGACATCGACGCCGACCCGCCGACCGACCTGGTCGATGCCGTGCGCGCCGCCCACGCCGCCGGCGCCCGCATCGCCTCGATCTGCACCGGCGCGTTCGTGCTGGCCGCCGCCGGCCTGCTCGACGGCCGGCCCGCCACCACCCACTGGATGCACGCCGACCGCCTCGCCCGCCGCTACCCGAACGTGCAGGTCGAACCCGACGTGCTCTACATCGACGACGGTGACGTCTTGACCTCGGCCGGCACCGCGGCCGGCATCGACCTGTGCCTGCACCTGGTGCGCACCGACTACGGCACCGCCGTCGCCAACGACCTGGCCCGGCGCCTGGTCACCGCCCCGCACCGACCCGGCGGCCAAGCCCAGTTCATCCCCGCCCCGGTGCCCGACCCCGCCCAGCACGGCCTCGCCGAGCTACTGACCTGGGCGCTGGACCACCTCGACGAACCGCTGACCGTCACCGACCTGGCCCGACGGGCGAACATGAGCACACGCACCCTGACCCGCCACTTCACCGCCGCCACCGGCAGCACCCCCTTGCAGTGGCTCCTCACCCAGCGCATCCACCGCGCCCAAGAACTCCTCGAAACCACCGACCGCAGCGTCCAGCACATCGCCGACACCACCGGCCTGGGCACCGCGACCAGCCTGCGCCGCCACTTCCACCGAGTGATCGGTATCGCGCCCGACGCCTACCGGCGCACCTTCGGCCAACAACCCGCCCTGCAGCACCCGCAGGCCGCGGTGGCCGGCCCAGCATCGACACGACGCGCACCACGCCCTGCCAGCCGACCCGCCGTCGTCGCGGGCCCGCGGTGAACAGCGCGAGCGCTGGCTGCGGCAACGGGTGGCAGGTCCGGGCACCCCGAGACGGGGACTTCCCCCGATGGCGACAGCTGTACCGGGCATACGCCGACTTCTACCGGACACCGCAACCGGACGCGGCGGTACTGCGGGTGTGGTCCTGGATCCACGACCCACACCACGAAGTGAACTGCCTGCTGGCCGACAACGGGGCCGGCACCGTCGCGGGCCTGGCGCACTACCGGGCCTTCGCCCGACCCCTGTCGGCCAGCACCGGCTGCTTCCTCGACGACCTGTTCATCGACCCCGCGCATCGAGGCAGCGGCGCCGTCGACGCGCTGCTCCACGAGCTACGTCGAACCGCCCGAGCTAACGGGTGGACCGTCATCCGATGGATCACCGCCCACGACAACGCCCCAGCGATCGCCACCTATGACCGGCACGCCACACGTACCAGCTGGCTCACCTACGACCTGCCGCCCGCCCAACCCTGAGCAGCCAAGACAAGCTCTGCCCCACGCATGTCGGTCAACGGTCGGCTGCCGGAGCCCTGTTGGGCCGTTCAGGCTGATCGCTGCTCTCAGCGGGTCAGATGTCGCGGTCGGCCCGGCGGTGGACAGCCGGCGCGACAAGCTTGGCGCCGCAGCACCGGGCGGCACCGGGCGGCACACAGCAGCGGCCTCAGGCGCCGGCCGCACTCCATCGGGCCGCGCCGGTCGTCCCGTAGAGCAGGATTCGTGCTGTGAAACCGCAGACGTGCCTGGTGACCCGAGACGACGTGGACGCCGCGGCGGGACGAATAGGCCATCGCGTCCGGGTGACACCGGTGGTGGATCTCGAGCCGAATGCTGTGGGCGTCGAGGTTGCTCTCACGCTCAAGCTGGAGCTGTTGCAGCACACCGGTTCGTTCAAGCCACGAGGGGCGTTCAACAAGGTCCTCACCACGGGTGCGCCGGCCGCGGGACTGGTCGCCGCCTCCGGCCGCTCTGGCCGCACTGACAAGCGGCGCCTACCGGCCGGCCCGGCACGAACGGGTGGCCGTGGTGATCTGCGGCGGCAACACCGACCCTGCCGACCTCGTACCAGAGGCGTGACCCCCAGCCCGAATCGCGCGTGCCGGCTCCGTACGCCGTAGCTATCAGGCCCGGTCACTAATCAGATCCTCGGCTTGGTCCTCCGCGACGTTCCGCATTGTGGGTAGCACGATCGGGACATGTCTACTGCGATGGTGACGAGCGCCCGTCCGACCAGCACCGCCAGGCCGAATCGAGCGAAGCGGCGA
>JAABUY010004042.1_pt1 | contig 15638 bp, 12 predicted proteins | sample 5560271 | NCBI WGS metagenome assembly JAABUY01 (sample SAMN10711886, study PRJNA513374) | rock metagenome | isolation source: Antarctica rocks | place: Antarctica: Victoria Land, University Valley
CGCTCGCCTCCCTGTTCGGGACATGGCGGTTACGCGGCATCAATCCCTTCCTCGCCTGCCGCTCTCTCCTCGTTTCCCCTCGTCCCTGAACAGATACGAGCCAGGGTGTCGGCGCGGCGCTCGTCGGGGCGGCGAAATCACTGGCGCGCGAACGATCACTGCGGCGGCTGACCGTCGGCACGGGGCACGCAAACTGGCGGGCGCAACTCTTTTACTTGCGCAACGGCTTCATTCCTGAACTTTGCCACCATGATTTCGGTGGCCCTGGCGTCCACGAAGTGCTGCTCTGGCAAGACCTGTAAAGCTGCGACGCCTCCGTAGTTTAGAGGGTTTCTCAATCCCCAAACGATGCGATCTGCTTTGTCTGGGCGCGATCCTGGGCGGCGCCAATCGCCGCTTCGACGTGGGCGCGATTGGGGCCAACGAGAAAGAGATGTTCGTGGTTGCGGAGATGGGAGATTTTGCCGACTTTCTCGCCGCTTGGGTTGAAGATGCCGATCTGCGCGCCGACGTACCGTTTAAAGTCGAGCGCGACAGAGGCGACGTATCCCTTGCGATCGAGCATCGCAGTGATTTCGTCACGGGTGAAGTATCCTTCGGAGTTGAACGAGACAAGGAGATAGGGCGCGCGGATTGCATTCAGCAGATCGGTGAAGACCGTGGCCGCCTGCTTCTTTGAGTTGTACGCGCTCTTTTCCGTGCGGCAATCTTCCCGCTTCTTCGCGATGCCGTAGGTCGGCGGCGCGTCGTTGCGGACGAAGGTCTCCCAGATGTGGTAGTTACTAAAGTAGGAGTGCTGGTTGTAGGGCGGGTCAATGTAGACAAGGTCAATCTCCGCGTCCAGTTGCTGGACGAGGTCATTCGCATCCATCCGTGTCACGGCGCCACTACCGGGGAGGAGATCGGGTAATCGCAAGTCGAGCGGATTGGAGGAGCGAGCCGACCATCCCTTCAAATACGCCATTTGCAGCCCAGTGGTCGAGTCCACGCGGTCAGCGGCTTCAATCAGGGATGTAAGCAAAATTGCCCGCTCGGTTTCGTTCGCCGCGTACGCATCTATGCCCGCGCGAATGGCATCCATCTTCATCCCGTTGAACGGCTGGAAATAGCGTGCCTCCTCGCAGAACGTCTCAGTGAAATAGCCGCGTACCGGAGGCAGTGCCATGAGTGTTGTGAGGAGTCGCCGTAGCCGCTCCGCGTCTACGGATGCAACGTCGGTGGCAATATACGTTGTGCCGAAGATTTCACTGTAAGTCGCGAGGTCATTGCTGTGGACCCAAAGGCCGCAATGCTTGAGCGCTTGCCCAATCCGTGTCGTGCCTGCGAAGAGATCGCAGACCCGCCGCGCGTCCGGGAGGCTCGCGACGATAGCGCGGATGTATGGCACGAGCGTGCGCTTCGAGCCGATGTATTTAATCATCGGGGCGGGGAACCACGCTCCCGGCTCCCGGCTCCGTTGCCGGCGCGAAGGCGCGGTATCGAAGCTTGAGGGCGATGAGGAGAGGGGCCGACCGCTTTACCAAAGTCTTTTTCCTTAGTAGCGTCGCCGACCGAACTCGTCGCGCTCCGCGTCGTGCTTGGCGTGCGCGCCGTTCCGTGGCTTCGCGAATCGCCTCCACAGCCAGCCAAGCAGAAGGATTGCGATGATGAATGCTAACACGTACCCCGTGAGCGCCCAGACGAGATGCAACGCAAACGCCAGCACCTTCGCGATGAGGAAGGCGAGTGCCGCCGCGACAATGAGAAAGGCGACCAGCCGAACGCCGGAAAATGCACGCATCATGATTCATGACCCTCTCCGAAGCGCTGTTGAGGAACATGTTTCCTCGGTATTGCAATTATACGACGATGCGGGGCCACGAGTTACAAAATTACGGGTAGGGTCCCTTTATTCCAGAGATGTTTCATTGATTGGTGCTTTCACCCACGATGACATCGGCGCGACGTGTGAGTACAATACGCATGATTCATTCATTGCTCCGCCATGGACGCAAAGGAGGGCCACGATGCGGTTAGCGTTGCTCCCCGGTGGTTCTGTGTATCTCGACAAGGGCCGCGCCGTGACGCCCGGCGTGGATGTGGGCGTACGTGTTCATGTGCCGGTCTGGAGCGCGCTGATCGAGACGGACGACGGACGGCGGATCATATTCGATACCGGTATGCACCCAGATCACATCGGCCATCCGGACGCGACGTACGAGGGAACGAAATCGGCGGGTCTGATGCCTGCCGTGATGACCTACAATGACCTTCTACCGAACCGCTTGCAACAGATGGGCATCGCGACGAACGGCATTGACACCGTTATCCTCTCGCATCTCCACTGGGATCACTGTGGCCAGACGCATCTCTTCCCGCAGGCGATGGTGTATGTGCGGCGGGATTGTCTGGAGACATGGGCGCAGGAAGTCAACCCGCGCGTCGGCAAACGGGATTTTCTCTCCGCCGCCGACACCTACCAATTCCTGCCGGATGCGGAGACGGCGGAGATCGCGCCGGGCGTCATGGTTATTCACACGCCGGGGCACGCGGTCGGGCACGTTTCGCTGCTGGTCACATTGTCCGAAACTGGCGCGGTGCTCCTGCCGGGAGATGCGCTGCCGATGCGCGAGTGCGTGGACGGCACAAGCCACGGCGCGGGGCCGGATCAAGCGGCATGGAAAGCGAGCCGCGCCCACCTTCTCCGCCTCGCGGGCGAGCACGATGCGACCTTCTTTCTCTCCCACGATCCCGACCAGTGGCCCCGCCTCCGCCGCGCGCCGCATTGGTACACCTGAGAAGTAGCGAGTAGCGAGTAACGAGAAGGGCGTCGCATCCCCTCGTTACTCGTTACTCGTTACTTTTTTTGCCCTTGACGGCATCACCTCATGTTAGGTACACTACTCGTCTGTCCGCGCGGCTGCGGCGTTTGATGGTGTCTACGAGAGCAGGGAGAAGACCCGCAGATGGCAAACTATACTGGCCCGAAGGCGAAGGAAATGCGCCGCTTCGGCATGGCGATGACCAACTCGCCGAAATACGTCAAGATTCTCAAGCGGCATCCGAACCCGCCGGGCACCTCGCCCCAGGGCAATCGCCGCCGCCCGAAGCAGTCTGAGTACGCGAAGCGGTTGATCGAGAAGCAGAAACTTCGCTACACGTACAACGTACTCGAAAAGCAGATGATGAACTACATGAAAGAGGCGGTTTCTCTGACTGGCAATAGTGGCACGATCCTCGTGCAGTTGCTCGAATGTCGGCTGGATAACATGGTGCATCGCCTCGGCTTCTCCACGACGATCTGGGGCGCGCGCCAGTTCGTCAATCACGGCCACGTTCAGGTCAACGGCAAAAAGGTGGACATCCCGTCGTACCGTGTCAAGCCGGGCGATACGATCACGCTCGCCCCGAAGATGCGCGAGAACCCGATCGTGCTCGACGCGCTTGATCAGCATGCGAGCGTACCGACCTACATGACCTTCGACCGCAACGCGATGGTCGGCCGGCTCGTGACGATGCCGGAACGCGGTGACATCCCCGTCCAGGTAGATGAGCGGTTGATCGTCGAGTTCTACTCTCGCCGCGTCTAATCCGCATATCTTTAGCAGCCCGTGCGGAGGGGCAATCGCCTCTCCGTATGCGAAGCAAAGTTGCCGCCTCGCCCCATCAGCAATGACGGGGCATTTTGCTGGTGATGATTATGGCCGCGATCCCTTGAACGGCGGTTCGGCACGAAATGCTTTGGGAATGCGCCCGCTCCATGCCGCCTTATTTCTACCATTGTCACGGTGTTGTCAGGGTGCTGTCACTTTTGCCCCGGCAGTGCGGTCGGCATACTGTCCCTATCCGGTTGCAGCGCGTGCCGCAACGGTATCCAACGAGGAGGAAACGGGATGGAGAGACTGCGGACAGCGATCGGCATGCATGGAGAGAAAAGGCATAGGACAGTCAACGCGATGTGAGTAACCGCTACGCGCGGTGTCATGGCCACCCGGTTTCACCCACGCGCATGGATTCACGCCTTCGTTGCGTCGTTATTGCTCATCGGCGCGCTCGCCGCCTTCGCGCCCGTCGCGGTCTCGGCAACGAGTGGGTACGATCGCGTGAACGACCCGGCAATCAATCCTCTTATCGGGGGCGGATACCGTGTCGCCGTCGCCGCCTACGCGACCTTCGATCCGAGCGTCGGTATCGTGGCCGCCCCGCATCCCTCGATTGACTGGGGAGAGGGCACAAGTTCCAATGCGTCCGTCCAATTCTGCTCGTCTCGGACGGTAACCTCCGGGGTAAACATTACCACCTCCTGTTCGGGTGGTGACCTCTCGGGCGAGCATGTCTACGCCAACTACGGCGCTTATCACATCCGTCTCCGGTATTACACAGGATGCTGCGTCTCGTATGACGCGACATGGGACGTGACGATCCCCCGGACGACGGATGCCATCAACCTCTCGACCACCGGCACCGGTTCCGGCGTCATCACGTACTCGCTTGCGGCGAACGATGGCGGCACGGTCTGCCCACCTAATTGCACGCCGCGATTCCCGGCGGGTACGGTCGTCACACTGACGCCGACCGCCAACGCGTGGTCCGCGTTCGGTAACTATGTCGGCACACTCTGCGGCAAGGGCGGATGCCATTCTCCATGCTCCGCCAATCCCTGCACCCTGACGATGCCGGAGGATTATGGGTACGCGACCGATGTGAAGGTCTCCTTCACGCGCACCGACACAACTCCACCGGTGATCACCGCCAGCGCCAGGACGACGGGCGATAACCGGCCATACACGGCGGGGACGTGGACGAACCAGAGTGTGCAGGTCGGCTTCTCGTGCGCGGACGGCGGCGTCAACCCCTCCGGGGTCGCCACCAACACCGTCGCGGGGGCGACGGTGAGTGCTGAGGGCGCCAACCAGTCTGTCACAAATACGGGTACATGCATGGATAACGCCGGGAATACCGCCAACGCGGTGACTTTCAGCCCGATCAAGATTGATATGACCAAGCCCGCCATCACGGGGAGCGTCGTCAAGGCCGACACGACGCCGTATACGCCGAATACCTGGATCAATCAGAGCGTGACGGTCGCCTTCAGTTGCGCCGATACGGGCACGGTGCAATCCGGGATTGGTACAAACACCGTCGCCGGGGCGACGATCAGCGCCGACACAGCATCGCAATCGGTGACGAATACGGGCGTCTGCGTGGACAACGCCGGGAACGCCGCTGCTTCGGCGACGGTCGGCCCGATCAAGGTAGACACAATCAAGTCGGTCATCACTGACAAAGCGACGACCGCAGACGGTAAATCGTATACGGCCGGGACGTGGACGAACCAGAATGTCACCGTCGCGTTCACCTGCGCGGATGGTGGGAGCGCGCCCTCGGGCGTCGCCACGAACACGCTGGCGGGTGCGACCATCAACAGCGAGGGCGCGAATCTCTCCGTGACCAACACCGGCGCCTGCACCGATAACGCGGGCAATAGCGCCGATCCCGTTACCTTCGGCCCAATCAAGATTAATAAAACGCCGCCCACGGTGACGGGCGCCATCACACCGGGGAGCATCTGGCCACCGAACCATAAGTTTGTGCCGATTACGGCGACGGTGAACGTCGGCGACAGCGCATCGGGCGCGGCGAACTTCGTGCTCGTCTCGGCCACGGCGAGCGGCGACGCGAGCGACATCCAGGGCTTCACGGTCGGGCAAGCGAGCACGAGCGGACAGGTGCGAGCGAATAAGGACGAAGTGTACACGCTGACCTATCGCGGCATGGACAACGCGGGAAACAGCGCGACGCTCGTGCTGACGGTCAAAGTACCGCACGACCAGCGATCGTAGCGCGTTTTTGCGACGGGGAGGCGGTTCGCGCGGCCGTGCTCCCCTCGCCTTCGGACAAGACCGTAATCGTCTCTACCCATTGCGTACGATTGAGCCATACCGGTTGCGGCATGGCTCTCTTGTTTGCCTGAAACAGTACGATGTACTCGATTCGACGCGTGGGGAATATGCTATCATCCCTCTATACAGTTGTGTCCACGAACCAGCGTGAGGAGGATGCCGAATGCCTGCCCATCCAGCGACGCTTGCGGAGGTGGTGCGTGATGTCGCCCAACGCAACGGAGCAAAACCGGCGATCATCTTTCAGGATACCGACATCAGTTATGCCGCCCTCGATGCGGCCATTGAGCGGGCCGCGAATGGCTTGGCGGCGCGCGGCATCGGGCACGGCAACCGGGTGGCGATCATGCTGCCCAACCTGCCGCAGTTCGTCATCGCCTACTACGCTGTTCAGCGCGTCGGTGGCGTCGTTGTGCCGATCAATGTGCTCTACAAGGCGGAAGAGATTACGTATGTCCTCAACGACAGCGGGGCGACGGCGCTCTTCGTCTACGAGGGCTTCTATCCGGGCGCGGCGGAGGCGCTGCCCAACGCGCTCTCGGTGATGCACATCTTCTTCATCGGCGCGGGTGATGCCCCCGACGGCACGACGCCGTGGAGCGCCCTCACCGACGGCACCGCGCCGGAGCGGACGCCGGTGGAGATTGCGCCAGACGATCTCGCGACGATCTGCTACACCTCCGGCACGACCGGGCGCTCCAAGGGCGCGATGCTCTCGCATCGGAACTTCCTCGCCAACTGCGAGCAGTGTGACGACTTGCCGCGCTGCGCCGCGCAGGAGGAGGATCGCGCCCTCGTTGTCCTGCCGCTCTTCCACATCTACGGCATGAATGTCTGCATGACGGCGATGCTCCGCGTCGGCGCGACGATGGTGCTGCTCCCACGCTTTGAGGCGACGCAGGTGCTCGAACAGATGCAGAAGCATCACTGCACCGCCCTCTATGGCGCGCCGCCAATGTTTGTCGCTTGGGTCAACCATCCCGATTTGTCATCATTCGACCTTTCCAGCGTGCGGTTCGCCTTCTCTGGCGCGGCGGCCTTGCCTGTGCAGGTGCTGGAAACCTTCCGCGACACAACCGGTGTGGAGATTGTCGAGGGCTATGGCCTCACCGAGGCATCCCCCGTCTCGCATAGCAATGCCGCCGGGCCAGTCAACAAGCCCGGTACGATTGGCCCCGCGATCCCCGGCGTCGAGGCACGGATCGTGGACGACGACGACCACGACGTGTCACCCGGCGCGGAGGGCGAAATCCTTCTGCGCGGCGAGAATATCTTTTCGGGCTACTGGCGGATGCCGGAAGCGACGACGGAGGCGCTACGCGCTGGCTGGTTCCACACTGGCGACATCGCGACGGTGGACGAAGATGGCTACTACACGATTGTTGATCGCAAGAAGGACATGATTAACGCGGGTGGCCTCAAAATCTGGCCGCGCGAGGTCGAGGAAGTCTTGTATCGCCATCCGGCGGTGCAGGAAGCCGCTGTCGTCGCGATGCCCGATCCGTACGCCGGCGAGCGCCCGATGGCCTTTGTCGCCCTGAAGAATGGTCAGACCGCGACAGCGGACGATCTCATCGCCTATTGCCGCGAACACCTCGCCACCTTCAAAGCACCCCGTCACATCGAATTTCGTCCCGAACTGCCGAAATTGCCGACCGGCAAAATCCTCCGCCGTGTCCTGCGCGATGATGCCAGGAATCTCGCAACCGTTGCGGGAACGTGAGAAAGCAAGTGAACCGCAAAGGCGCGAAGAGCACAAAAAAGGGAAGGAAATTGAACCACGAAGACAGGAAGAGGGAAAAGAGGGGAAGGGGTGATTTCTTCTCTCTCCTCTCTGCGCCTTTGCGGTTCAATCGGTTCGCCAATCTTTGGAGGATGCATGCGTGAGACGATGCGACGCGTTGCTGTATTAGGCGCTGGGACGATGGGAGCGGCGATTGCTGGGCACTGTGCGAATGCCGGGCTGATCGTCACGCTGCTGGACATCGCGCCGGATGCCCTCACACCGGATGAGGAGAAGAAAGGGTTGACGCTGGAAAGCCGGGCGGTGCGCGACCGGCTCGTCCATGCCGGGTATGAGCGGATGATACAGTCTCGCCCGGCATCGCTCTACAGCGCCGCCGTGGCGGAGCGGATTTCCCTCGGCAACTTCACCGACGACTTCGCGCGGGTTGGCGAGGCGGACTGGATCATCGAGGTCATTATCGAGCAATTGACGCCGAAGCAGACCCTCATGGCACGCATCGAGGGGACGCGCAAACAGGGGAGTATCGTCACCTCGAACACCTCCGGTATCCCCCTCCATCAGATCGCGGCCGGTCGCTCTGAAGAGTTCCGCCGCCACTTCCTCGGCACGCACTTCTTCAACCCCCCCCGCTACATGAAACTGCTGGAGATCATCCCAACGACGGAGACTGACTCGGCTGTCGTCGCGCAGGTGCGCCGCTTCGCGGAACGGACGCTCGGTAAGGGCACAGTACTCTGCAAAGACACGCCAAACTTCATCGCCAACCGCATTGGCACCTACAGCGGCATGACGGGGATGCGTTATGCGCTCGACAACGGCTTCTCAATCGAGGAGGTGGACGCGCTCACCGGCCCGCTGATCGGCAGGCCGAAGACGGCATCCTTCCGTCTCGCTGACCTTGCCGGCGTGGATATCATGGTGGATGTCGCGGAGCACCTCTATGACCTCGTGCCGGACGACGAATCGCGCAACGAGTACCGCGTGCCGGAGTCGGTCAAACGAATGGTCGGGGCGGGACGGCGCGGCAACAAGGTCGGCGCGGGCTTCTACAAGCGCGTGGACGGCCCTGGCGGCAAACGCGAATTCCATGTCATTGACCTCGACACGCTCGACTACCACCCGCTACAGGAGCCGGACCTCCCGCTCCTCAAAGAAGCGGGCGCGATCCGCGACCTCGGCGAGCGGCTGCGCTTCATCATGGAGAGTGCGGACGCGGGCGACCGCGACGCGCAACTCGTGGAGGCAACGATTGTGCCGACGCTCGCCTACACCGCGCGGCGCGTCCCGGAGATCAGCGACACGATTACCGGCATTGACGACGCGATGCGCTGGGGCTTCGCGCAGGAACGTGGCCCGTTCGAGATGTGGGACGTGCTCGGTGTGGCGGAGACCGTCGCGCGGATGGAGCGGCACGGTATCGCCGTCGCACCGTGGGTAACGACGATGCTTGCAACCGGCCATGCGACGTTCTACCGGAAGGAGAACGGCCCGACCGAGGCGTATAGCCCAATGACGAAGCAGTACGAGCCAATCCCGCGCGACCCGAACAGCATTGACCTCGCGGCTCGCAAAGCGGCCGGGAAGGAGATCGAGGGATCGAAGGGCGCGAGTCTGATTGATCTCGGTGAGGGCGTGCTCTGCTTCGAGATGCATACGAAAGCGAACGCCGTCAGCCAGGACGCGATGCGGTTGCTCGACCGCGCGTTGACACTCCTCGCGGATGACGATGCGTGGCGGGCGATGGTGATCGGCAATCAGGGTGAGTACTTCTCCGCTGGTGTGGATTTGCGCGAGATCGGCGGCATTGCGCAAGCGAATCCGGGGGCGCTCGTCGGGTTACTCGAATCGGGGCATCACCTCCTGCAACGGCTACGATATTCCCCGAAGCCCGTCGTTGCGGCCCCGTTCGGCAATACGCTCGGTCTTGGTGTTGAACTCGCCCTCGCCAGCGCGGGCATCTGCGCCGAGGGCGAGACGTACATGGGACTGGTCGAGGCAAGTGTCGGGCTGATTCCCGGCGCCGGTGGCTGTAAGGAGCTCGTCCGCCGCATCGTCTCGCCCGCTATGAAGGTGGTGGGGACGAACGCGCTCCCATATCTGTCGCGCATCCTCGAAAACATCGGGCAGGCGAAAGTGAGTACGAGCGCCATCGGGGCGCGCGAGCTTGGCTACCTCAGCGACACCGACCGCGTCGTCCTTGGCAGAGATCGCTTGCTGGCGGAAGCGAAGCAGATGGCCCTGGGCCTCGCGAATGCTGGCTACCAACCGCCGCTGCCCGGCAAGCATTGCTACGCCGCTGGGCAAGGCGCGCTCGCCGCGCTGCTTGTCGGCATCCACCAATACCGCGCGGGCGGCTTCATCTCCGTCCACGACGCGACGGTGCTGCGGGAGGTCGCGACGGTGATCTGCGGCGGCAATCTTTCCTCGCCGCAATGGGTGGCGGAGGAATACTTCCTGCGGCTCGAACGGGAGGCATTTCTTCGCCTCCTCAAGAACCACAAGACGCAGGAGCGGGTCACGCACTTTCTTGAGACAGGGAAGCCATTACGAAATTAGGAGAAACCTAACCCCGGCCCCCTTCCGTCATGCAGCGTGGGAAGGGGGAGGGTAGGGGCGCATAGCATGCGCCCTCTCGCGGCAGCAGGGCGCTTAGAGAAGGCCACGACATTTCGATTGAGTCAACCCCCTTCCTCGCGGGAGGGGGCAGGGGGTAGGTATCATGGTCAAAGAAGCGGTGATTGTCGCGGGCGCGCGGACGGCAGTCGGGAAAGCGCCACGGGGCACACTTCGGGCGATGCGGCCAGATGATATGGCGGCGGCAGTGCTTGCCGATGTGATGCAGCGGGCGAAGGGCGTGGACCCGGCGGAAGTCGAGGATGTCGTGATTGGCTGCGCGATCCCTGAGGGCGAGCAGGGAATGAACGTCGCACGGATCGCTGCCTTACGCGCTGGGTTGCCGGACAGTGTCGCGGCGCAGACAGTCAACCGCTTTTGCTCCTCCGGCCTGCAAACAATCGCGCAGTCCGCTGAGCGGATCATGGCGGGTTTCGGCACATGTATCCTCGCGGGTGGCACCGAGAGCATGAGCCTGATAGCGGCGGCGACGATGCGCAGCAGTCCGAATCCGACGCTTGCCGCCGAGTGCCCTGATGTCTATCTCAGCATGGGGCTGACGGGCGAGAATGTCGCGCGCGAATTCACCATCAGCCGCGAGGAGCAGGATGCCTTCGCCCTCCGCTCGCACCAGCGCGCGACGGCGGCGATTGCCGAGGGAAAGTTCAAGGACGAAATCGTTCCCCTCCACGTCGAGAACGTCTGGGTGGACGACGGCACGACGCGTCAGTCGGAGACGATCTTCGCCACCGATGAAGGCCCGCGCCGCGAAACTTCGCTGGAGGCGCTTGCGAAACTCCGGCCTGTCTTTGCTGCGCGTTGAACGATCACGGCGGGTAACTCATCGCAGACGAGCGACGGTGCCGCCGCCGTCCTGCTCATGGAGCGCGAGGCGGCAGAGCGACATGGCCTGACACCGCTTGCCCGCTTCGTCGCGTTCGCGGTCGGTGGCGTGCGGCCCGACATAATGGGCATCGGGCCACTCGTCGCAGTACCGAAGGTGTTGAAACTGGCCGGGTTGAATCTTGAAGACATGGATCTGATCGAACTGAACGAAGCATTCGCCTCGCAATCGCTCGCTGTTATCAAGGAACTCGGCATGCACAGAGAGAAGGTGAATGTCAACGGTGGCGCCATCGCTCTCGGCCACCCGATGGGCGCGACGGGTGCGAAACTGACCATAACCCTTATCAACGAACTCCGGCGGCGCGGTGGCCGCTACGGCATGGTAACGATGTGCGTCGGCGGCGGCATGGGCGCGGCTGGCATCTTCGAGTTGTTGAACTGAAGAAATTCACCCCCGATCCCTCTCCATATACTGCCGAGTAATGCAGAGGGATCGGGGGTAAAGCTCGTTTCCCGTTTACTTCTTCGGCGCGGCAGTCTCGTAGCCGGCGTCTTTCCACCCCTTGAGGCCGCCATCAATGATCGAGACGTCCTTGAAGCCCATATCTTTGAGGGATTTCGCGGCGAGCGCCGCCTGCCCACCCGCAGCGCAGACAATAAGCATCTTCTGATTGCGGTCTTCGAGCGCGGGATCGCGCATCGGCAGTTCGGTGTCTGCCTTGATCTCCAGCACGCCGCGCGGGATGCTCCGCGCACCGGGGACAGTGCCGCTTGCCGCGATTTCCTCCGGTTCGCGCACATCAATGACTGTCGCGCCGCCCGTGTCAATTTCCTTCTTCGCGTCCTGCGGGCTGACAACGCCAACGTTGCCACGCGCGTCCGCCACCATCTGTCGGAATGTCTTTCCCATTGATGCGCCTCTTTCATCTTCACATCCAACCACCCGCCCGCCAGTCGAGCGCGGCACTTGGCAGTATAACAGTCAGTTGATAGTAGTCAGTAGTCAGAAAATGCGGAATACCTCGAAAATGCTCCGGAACCGTTTTGGCACGCATCCGTAAAGAGCATCTGTTATCTGACTACTGACTACTGACTACTCGTGCTACAATCTGGCGTGCGCGCAGGGGAGGAAGGAGTGCAACGGGTGGGTCGTGTACAGGAGTACGCCGACGCGGTTTTAGATCGTGTCGGTGAGGTCATGGTGGGGAAGCGGGAGGTCGTGGACCTCGCACTCGTCGCATTGCTGTGCGAGGGGCATATTCTGCTCGAGGACGTACCCGGTGTCGGCAAGACGACGCTGGCTCGGTCGCTCGCCCGTGCAATTGGCGGCGATTTCCGGCGCGTTCAATGCACGCCTGATCTCCTACCATCCGACATTAGCGGCCTGACATACTTTAATCAGCGCATGCAAGAGTTTCAGTTTCGGCCTGGCCCGATCTTCGGCAATGTCCTCCTCGCCGACGAGATCAATCGCGCCACGCCGCGGACGCAGTCCGCCCTTCTCGAAGCGATGGAGGAACGGACAGTGACGATTGAGAACGATACACTCCCGTTGCCGCGCCCCTTTATCCTGATCGCGACGGAGAATCCGATTGAACTGGAAGGGACGTTTCCCCTGCCGGAAGCGCAACTCGACCGCTTCTTCCTGAAACTGAAGGTCGGCTACCCGGACGAGGACGACGAGGCGGCAATCCTCACACGCTTCCAGGATGCTCATCCGCTCGATAATTTGCAGCCGGTGGGCGACATCGCCGATTTCCCCTCGGTCCAGGCAGACGTGCGTGCTGTTCATGTGGATGACGAACTACGGCAATACATCACGCGCATCGTCCGCGCCACGCGCGTCCACGAATCCATCGCGCTCGGCGCGTCGCCACGCGGATCGCTTGCCCTCTATCGCGCGGCGCAGGCATACGCCGCTGTCCGGGGGCGGGACTACGTGACGCCGGAAGACATCAAGGCGCTCTGGGCGCCGATCCTGACGCACCGCATTATCCTCTCGTCCGAGAGCCGCCTGCGGGGCCGCACTGTCGAGAGTATCCTGCGTGATGTGGTCGCACAAGTGCCCGTGCCGGTTGAGGCCGTCTAGCGATGGGTACCGGGGCCATCTACGGACAGGCATGGGTTACGGGCTCGGTCGTCGTCATCCTCCTTGGGATGCTCCTCGGCCAGCCTGCCGTAACCGTGATCGGTACGATCACGCTCCTGACACTTGCCCTCTCGTGGTTCTGGAACAAGCATGTCCTCGACCGACTGCTCTTCGAACGCAACACGGACGCCGACCGCTGCTTCGCGGGGGAATCGCTCCATCTCACCCTGCGGATGACGAACAAGAAACTGCTGCCGATGCCCTGGGTGCGGGTGGAGGATGCCGTGGCGTCCCGCGTTCGCGTCCGTGATTGGGAGGCGTTCCAATCCGAGTCGCCGGGCACGCAAATCGTCTCCTTCTTCACCGCCCTCCGCTGGTATGAGCGCATCACCTGGCACCTGACGCTTCAATGCCCGCACCGGGGCTATTTCCGCGTCGGCCCTGTCACGATCCGTGCAGGCGATCCGTTCGGCTTCTTCGCGCACCGACAATCCCTCCCCGGCGAGCAATATCTGACGGTCTATCCGCGGCTCGTCCCGCTCGATGAACTCGGCCTACCACCGCGCCATCTGCTTGGTGAGACGAATGTGCGTCGCACCGTGATTACCGACCCCACACGTATTGTTGGCACGCGTGAGTACCACCCTGAGGACCCGTTCAAGGCGATCCACTGGAAGGCGTCGGCACGCGCTGGGGTCTATCAGACGAAGGTCTATGAACCGACCGCGAACCTCCAGATTGCTATTTTCCTCAACCTCGATACCGTCGCGCGTTACTATGAGGGCGTGGATCAGGAGCATCTGGAGCGGGCGATCAGCGTTGCCGCCTCCATCGCCGAGTGGGCGGACACCGAGAAATACGCCGTCGGCGTCTTCGCGAACGGGCTTCTTGCGCAGACCGATCAGACACTCCGCATCCCGCCCGGCCGCCGCGAGGACCAGTACGCGCGCATCCTCGAAGGCCTCGCACGCCTGACGCCGTTCACCTACGTGAACATCGCCGGCACGCTGGAACAGGAATCGCCCCGCTTCCCGTGGGGCAGCACCGTGATTGTCGTGACGATGACGATGACCGATGCACTCCGCCGGGCGCTGGCGAACCTCGTGCAGCGCGGCTTGCGCGTCGTCATCATCGCGCTCGGCTTCGTGGATGATCCCGTCCTGTCGGGCGTGCTCGTCCACCGGCTCCCTTGGCAAGCCGTCGAAGCAGCAACGAAGGATGCAGGACGGCGTGCTGAGGGCTGAGGAAGCATTCCACAGTTGCACATTCGTCTACTCGAAAAGAGAGCGTATCCCATGAGCGACGATCGAGACCCTTCAGTCCCCAGCACTCAGCACTCAGCACTTGGTACTCAGCACTCCGTCCTGAACGGCTATCTCAGCCGTCTCGTGAAGGCGTGGGATTGGCGATCCGCCGCGCTCAGTTTCACGCTGATCAGCGCGGAGGCAATGCTCGTTTCGCTCGTCGTTGGATTGATCGAAACGCCAGGAGCGGTCTCCACGGGCGGAGTCGGGGGCATCCCGCCGCTGGCGATCCTCGTTGTGATGATCGTGGCGGCGGCGATCCCGCGCCTCGTCGAGGCGTTCCAGTTGTGGAGCCCGGATTACGAGGTCGCCATTGGCGTCGGCATTGTCCTGACGCTTGCCGCCCTGCTCTACATCGGCGCGTTCCGGCAGTACGCGCCCTGGAACCCGGAGTGGCTTCGCCAAAGCGCGCATGCCTACATCTTCCGCCCGTCAACGGCGCAATCGTCCGTCTGGCTAATCACAATCGTCATTATCTACACCTGGGCGCGCGGTCGTTTGCGGGAGACGCCATCCCTTGACACAACCTATACGATGTTGCGCGTCGGCGTACTGGTCGTCGCCGTAACGAGTATCCTGACTGTCACCGCGCAGGAGACAAATTCGCCGGGGAGAGTGTACGTACGCATCCTCGTTGTCGGCTTCTTCTTTTTCGCTCTGAGCGCCGTGACACTGGCTCGCCTGCAAATCGAGGGCTTGCGCGCGCAGGGGAGGCTGGGGCCGCAGTGGATCGGTCCGCTCGTCCTACCGGTCGCGCTGATTTTGATCGTCGGGCTGCTCGCGTCGGCGGTCCTTTCCCATACCTTCCTCCAGACCGTCACGGCGATCTTGCACCCACTCTTTGTCGTCCTGAATTTCATCCTTGACCTGATCATCGCGATCATCAGTTGGATCGCCTATATCTTCTATCTCGTGCTCAGTTCGCTCGTGAGCAAGATCACCGGCGGCAGAGTCGCCAACCTGCCCCTACCTACCACTCCACCCCGCCAGGTCGCAGAGCAGGCCACTCATAAGGTAGCCGTGCTGCCCGATGCGATCCGCTTTATCCTGCTCGCCATCGTGCTTGTGGGGATCATCTGGCTCCTGACGCGGTTCATCTTCCGGCGGCCAACACGCCGCCCGCGCGGTAATGAGGAACGAGAGTCGGTGATGGACTG
>JAABUY010004044.1_pt1 | contig 15631 bp, 19 predicted proteins | sample 5560271 | NCBI WGS metagenome assembly JAABUY01 (sample SAMN10711886, study PRJNA513374) | rock metagenome | isolation source: Antarctica rocks | place: Antarctica: Victoria Land, University Valley
TATCTCAATATGATGATAAGAAAATACTACACTTGATGATCTTTTATAGTAAGAATATGTCTTCTGCTGAGTGCAACTACGAAATATATGATAAAGAACTGCTAATCATCATTTAAGCATTTAAACATTGATGATTCAAACTGAAGTTAACTGACATTTCTATCAAGATGTTCATTGATCATCAAGCGCTCATCTCATTGATGAAAGACAAAGAGCTAAGCAAACAATAAATGCGCTGAGTACAAAATCTCATTGACTTCAACTTCAAGATAATGTATTGATCTGACAAGCAGAACATCAAGATCAATGCATTAACTCATTAAGTCAACGTCTTGCTCAGAGATTTCAATGATGAATGCATTGAATATCAATGAATCACTATTCTGACGTTGAATTGAATGAAGATTGCTGATCTAAAGAAGAACATCAGCAAATTAATCTATAAACAAATTCTTGAGATTAATAGAATTGATGAGAATTGTACATTACTTCATGAAGCAATAGCAAGAGATGAAATACAATTTGAAGATATCAAATTGAAGAATTGTTATGTTCAGAAGAAAATCTTGTATCATGATAATCAGTTATAAATCTTGTTCAATAAACTTCTACAAATGAATCTGATTCGTGAAGTACATGATCAGTCATCGATGAATCATTCTGATATTCTTAGAACTATGAAAATCATAAAACGAAACTACTATTGATCATTCATATGAAAGACAATAAATCATTATATTTGAAACTGTTATATCTGTCAATGTTCAAAGACATTTAAAGATAAATCAAATGAACTGCTACATTCTTTACTCATACTTGAACAGCAATGACAAGACATAGTTATGAACTTCATTATTGATTTATCTGATTCATACAACTACAACGTTATTCTGACTGTCATTTGCAAATTGTTAAAAGAAAGACATTATATTTTTTGCATCATTAATGATGAAGATATCACAGTTGAAAGAACAGCTGAGATGTTAATTCAGTGAGTATATTAAACTCATGATTTATCAAGCTTCATTGTATTCGATCAAGATACTCAGTTCACTTTCATTCTCTGAAAGTTTCTTTACAAATGACTGAGCATTTCTCTTCAATTATTCATTATTTATTATTCTCAGATCAATGATTAAAGCGAATGAGTCAATCAGAATGTTGAAAGATATCTTCATTTCTTCTGTTTGTACATGCAGAATGACTGATTCAAGTGATTGCTCATGATCAAGTTTATCAACAATAACATCTTGTTTTCAATCATCTTCTTGATTCTCTTCTTCATGAATAAGAACTTTCATTCTTGTATGAGCTTTGATTCTGACATCATTGAATATGAAAGCACTCACGAATGCTTGCAGATCATCAGAGTTGAAGATATATTCAATCACATGAATAAGACGTTAATCTTTGCTTACAAAGCTCTGATCAAAACATGAGAATGAATGATGAAACAAGCTAACAAGCATAGAAAGAAGATCAATTACAAAATTGAATCAAAGATATTTCTGAATGAATGAAACATTGTTACAGCGAGACTTTTCAAAAAGCTGAATGACAAGATGCTCAATTCATTTAAGATCACAGACTCTGTTGACTTTTTCTATGAATTGAAACTATCAGAAACTATGCATATACATGATGTATTTCATTCAGAGCTTCTTCATTCTGTTGTTGATGATTCTTTGTCTGATCAGAAGAATGAATTCTTGAGATCAATAGTGATAAACAATGAGAATGAATGAAAGATCAACAATATATTGAACTTTTGATGATATTGAAGATGATTTCAATATCAAATTAAATGAAAGAGTTATGACAATGATTTCAACTGATATAACGCTGACAATGATGAATTTATGAACGCTCAAGAGATGATTAATGACTTTCATATCAAATATTCAAGAAAAGCGCATTAAGAAACAACATTCATGCGAACATGAATAGTCAAAGAAGAGAAGTAATGTTATGATTTTAGTCTTTGTTTATTCTTTAACTAATCTTTATCTTGATCTCATTCTAATCAAGCTTAGTGAGCATTCAAGCTAGAAGTGATGTCATTAAAACTCTGCATCATATGTGTAAGACGTCAATTCTTTCAAGTTTAACACAGAGCTGAGAAACATACATAAAAGATAAGTTCTTTTCTATAGATACTTTTCTTTCTTAGCATTTATCTATTAGTTAAATGACATTCATATGACTTGCTTTATGTCGATCTTTAACAGATAATGACAGTGCTCATTCTTGAAATCTCTGAGCATGATATCAACTTAACAAGCTAATGCATTGATCTTGATATTCTGTTTATCAGATCAATACATTATCTTGAAGTTGAAATCAATGAGCTTTTATACTCAATGCATCTGTCATCTACTAAGTTCTTTATTCTTCATCAATGACGTTAGCACTTGATGATCAATGAAGACTTTGATAGAAATATCAGTCAGCTTCAGCTCAGATCATCAATGCTTAAATGCTTGAATGATGATCAGCAGTTTCTTATTATATATCTTGTAGTTGCATTCAGCAAAAGACAGATTCTTGCTATAAAAGACAATAGAATGTAATGTTTTCTTGTCATCATACTGAGATAGAACTTCATCATTGACGTAGTTAAATGAGTTAATTTCAAGAATTGTTTTGCAAATTCGATTAAAATGACGAAGTATTGAAGTCTTAATCATGCACTTCTTCATATGATTGAACATCATCTGACAGATCTGATTTTATTCAAATATGATTTTCTTTTGAGTAAGTTGAATCATAAAATGAACAATCTTCAAGAAGTTCTTAATAAAACGTTGATAGAAATTATAAAAGTTGATGAAGAATTGTATCTGAATGAGATTGATGAAAGTAGATCATTCAATGATCATCTGTATCTTTCAAGAATTCATCTTTAATTTCTTGATGAATATTAATAGTTCTAGAAAGATAATCTCTTGCACATGAAACTTGCATTTGTTTATGTCTATCTGTAGATCAGTCTCTTGTAATCTCTGTAAAATCAATCATACATATTGTTTGTGCTCTTTCAGAGTCTTGCTATAAATGATAATGTCATTTAAATAAATCTGACAAAACTGATGTAGATATTCAAACAACACGTCATTCATATAATGCTAATAGAAAATAGATTCGTTGATTAAATCAAAGAGCATTACATGATATTTGTATGAATTGAAGAAGATAATAAAGATAGTCAAATTCTCGCTGTTTAAGTGCATGCATAGTTTGTTGAATGTGATAATTATGTTCAATTGAGTCAGATACTTGCTTTTTTGTATATGAGTGAAAGTCTCATCTATCAATGACAAAGAATAGTGATTTCATTTAATCAAAGCATTGAGCTTTCTATAGTTTACACAGAAACGCAAGCTATTATCTTTCTTTTTAATGAACAAGATGAGTGAGACGTAGAAAACGAAGCTTGAGAAAATAAATTCTTTGTTCAAATGTTTAATCAGATACTCTTTTATCTTTTGAAGTTTGTAGTCAAACATCTTATAAAGTCTACTTCAAGAAGATGTTTTTTCGTCAATCAATTCAACTTTGTAATTATAGAAATGATGAGATGATAGCTGATTGATCATTGCTTGATTGAAGACATTTAAATAGTCATGATACTTGAAGAGAAGCTTGACTTTGATCTGCTCAAGAATCTTGACGTGAAAGAGTTCATGCAGATTTATATTTTTGAACTTATTCTCAACTGTACTTATGAGTCGATTGATTTCAGAGATGATAACAGCAAAAATGTTTACATTAACGCATTTGACTAGCATTTTATAAGCAGCAGCTTCTATCATTGCAATGTTCATTGAATCAAAGAATGATTTGAAAATTTTGATGTTAATTAAAGTTGCATCATGCAATTTTAACTGTTCAATTAATTTTACTGACTTTTCATTAAACTGATTGAAAGAGAATGATTTTTGACTAGATTGAGATGTAACAGAAGTGAAAAATCTCTTTAATATATGAGTAAAAGTTAAGCTCTTCTGTTTCAATATTATTTTATTACTTGAAAGTAGAATAATCAATTTTAAGTAATGATTGAAAATTGAAAATTGAAGAAAGTTAATTTACATGTTTATCACTAAATTGATTTTGTTCATTCATGTTTTTTCTAAAATCATTTGATGTTGTTTTAATTGAGTGATCAACATAAAAGCAATGTCTATTGTATGATCTTGAATCATTGAATTCAAATAAATGACATGAGTAATGAGTTTTTTTGCATAATGATCATTGAATTCTTGTATTGACTTTGCTTTGATCAAAGTCCGAAACTCAATTTGCAACTGATCATAAACAATTTGTGCAATCACTTCATCAATGAATGAATAGTCAGCAGCTTCAGTGTCAATCAATGACTTTAATGAATAATTAATTTCATTGCTAGAAAGTATATATTCAATAGTTAAAGATTCAGAAGCAAAAGAATCATCTGACATGCTCATCATTGAAGAAATTAACACGTCTTTCATTGCATCTTTGATGAAAGTCACTAGTTTTTTGTCTCATCATTCTCAATAAACATTTTCTCATTCTCTTTATTCTTAAGAATGATGATTTCATGTAAATGAAAGATGAAAGCATGAGATGTTGAAGTGCTGATCTTGTTTAACTGAGAGCAGTTCTTGAATAAGTAACTCAAAATCTTGCATGTATAGCAGATGATAAGCATTCTCGCTTGATCAGATTCAAGAGTAAAAAAGATGATGAGTTTAACATAATTAATTATTAAGATTGATAGTGCTGACGAGAGAATTACACATTTGTCAGATACTGCAGTGAGTTTGATGATTCATCACTTGCTGCGTAACTGATAGTTGACTCACTGTTTATTATTCATATCTTAAAGAAAGTTCTTTAAATGAGTGAGCAAGACAAAATTCTTGAGACAAATTGATAAAGCATTCTGTAAGCAATTATTGATTTTATTCTGAAGATCATTCATCAGAGTGCAATCATTGTAGTTGAGATAGTTGAATAGCTTCATGAACTTAAAGTAAAAGACATTGAAAGACTTGTTAATTTGTTTCAGAGCATTATACTTATGACAACACTTTTGATTTTTATTTAAATCATCATATATTTTCTTCAGATACTTGAATAGCTTGTCAGTTGATGTGTATGAGTAAGAGACATTATGATGACGTCTGATGAAAATGTGTTCAGCAGCATCATCTTTTAGCCTAGATATCACATAGACAATATGAATATTCTCAATATCAAAATAATTAACATTTATCTTAAGCTTGTCATCAATCTTGACTCTTCAGCTGTTTCATGTTGATTCATCTTCATCAGTGAATATAAATGAGTTTGAAAACTTGAAGAATTTGTAATGATCATTTTCAAATAAAGTGAATAACTTTCATTGAGTAGAATTCTCAATAGCAGCTCATGATTCAATGTCTTTTCATGCTTGAAACTGATTAGCTTGACGTTGTTTCTCTTTGAAAATCAACATTTCTTCTTGTAGTTGAGTGTTGATCTCTTCTAAAGTGTCAATTGATGCATGATTGATCTTTAGTTAATTCAATCTCTTGTTATGCTTGATCTGCATGAAGATTCAATGCTTAATGCACTTCAAAGTCAAATCTTGTTAAGCTTTAAGCTCATTCAACATCTTAATAATCTCGTTGAGCTGACTCTTGATTTATTGATACAATTGATTCTTGTTCTTCATGTTTCATAAAATATCAACTTTCTCGACTTCATTTGAAACATTAATAAATAGCATGAAAACTCATTTATTTGCAATGCTTTTAAGCAATTGAGCTGATCATGACTCAACTGACTCAAAGTTGCATGTCATGATAGATGTGTGTATAATGTAATGATAGATGTAAATTCAAAGAAGCTTTTGTGAATTTTCTGATAAATAAATGAGTGCAAATTTGAAGAATCTTTTGCGAATTAAAAGTGATATAAATTCAAAGAATTTCTTGCGAATTTTCTGAATAAAAGAAGTAGATTATTTCGTATCATTTACGCGTTGATAGCAGAGTAGTTTGATGAGCATTTATCTAATGTTAGAAGTCAGCATAAAGCAAGTCATATAAATGTCATTTTACTAGTAAATAAATGCTAAGAAAGAAAAGTATTTACAGAAAAGAACTTGTAGATTATATGTGTATTTCTGATTTCTGCGCTAGACTTGAAAGAGTTGATGTCTTACACAGATGATGCAAAAACTCGATGACATAATTTTTAACTTAAATACTCACTAGACTTAATTGAGTTGATTGAGATTGAGATTGAGACTGAGCAAGCTTTAATCAATATGCAATCAACACGCTAAAGTTGATTGTATATTGATTAAAGTTAAACTAGATCAGAATCATAACAAGTTGTATACTTAGCATTTAAATGTCATTACTGATTCTTTTCAGCTTTCAGTCATGAGAATTAGTGAAAGAAATGTTGATGCTTCTGAAATATTGAACAAAATAATATGCATAAAATGTGCATGTAAATTTCATGATGAAAAGATGATGCAAAACTGCAATGTTAAGTTTCATGAAAAAGTTGTTATGAGTCTGCATAGAGCGAATCATATGAGTGTATTCTAACTAGAAGTTCAAAGCTAAAGAAGAAAGAAGATGAAACACGTCAAGAGTCTTATACTCACGAAGACGCGCTAAATCACTAGCGTGTCAACATCAGCTCTGTACTAGTCTATGATAGTCTAACACGATCTATGTTAGACTAACTCAAAGTAATGAGACATGCTTGCAACAAAAGTGATGTATTAATACTGCATCTGATGTACAAAGAAAGATGTCATATGCATTGCAATAAGTAAACTTATTCAATGCATTCATTAAACACTTATGTTTGAATTTTTAAATTTTAAATGTATGCATTTAAACATTAAATGAGTCTTTTCAACTTAAAACAATATTCAAGACTGTATCAAAAGATGATTATGTAATTATTATTATGATCTTTATGATCAATCAGATGAAATTGAGAAAGAAGTTCATGATTGCAACATATGTGAAAGATTGTTTAAACAATACATGTAAGTTTAAATCATTTGATGTACAGAGATTGCAGCTGAAAGAAGTAATAACAGTTAATGACATTACTTGCAATGCGCTCAATGCATTTTGCTATTCTGTATATTTTATTGCATTTCAATATCATTTGATTACAGTTTTATAACTGACATGATATATTTATAAATAAATTCGCTCATTCTGAATTCACTCACTTCATGCTTAAATGTAAATTTGAAGATGAATGAGAAGAAAACTGCAACTTCATCGAATCATCTTTCATTAAAGATAATTGATGAAGTGATGATTTTATGATGATTATGCTTTCATGTTGAACGTGTTTTGCGTGTTTTGCGTCTCTGCACTTTTTCTTCTATCTATGTTTTTTCTTTTGTTTGAGTGTTAATATCTTTACGTGATCATTTCATTAAAGAGCGAAAATCATCATAATACAGTGATTCTTTTTCTTTCTAATCATGAATTTATGCTTAAAAGTGAGTAACTATACTTTTTGCTTATGTTTCAGTCTCATTTTGAAAGCTTCTTTAAGCTTCGAGATATTTTTCATATTTTCACTCAATATTCATTGATTATATTTTACAGAATATTATTTTCATTGTATCTTATAATATAAGATTTTCTTTCTTTTTCACTTCTGTAAAATCTTTTCTACTTTTCATTCTTGCTCATCATCAATAAGCTTAAGAATGAAATACTCAAGTATAAAATCATTGTTTAATCTATGATTATATAATTCTAAGAAAAATACATGAAAGACAGAATGAATTTTATAAATGATTGAAAGACTCAAATAATATGTCTGCTTATTTATAAATTCTTATATATGAAAGAGTTTTAACATCTTATTTGATAACTTCTTGCTTAACTTCTTCTGCTTCAGATTTTTTGCTGATAACATAATTAAATCATTAATATTAAAAAACTTAAACTTATGTTTTTAATTATAGTACTTTGTCTGAGCATTAATTGCATTTTATCATCATTGCATTAACGTGTTTCATATGTTTTGCAGCAATCAGCAATGAAACTCATTTGTACATAATGCTGACTATGAATTTACTGTTTAACTACAGTAAAGTTTAAAGATTATCAAAAGTTTGAATGACATCAAAATGCTGCTTGATGATGAAGTGCTGTATGTTAATTACATGCAAAGTTTTCATGATCTTGCAAATCTTGATAATCTCAATGCGTATGCTACAAGTAATCTGCATACAGATGAGAAAGTTAAATAGAATGCAGAACTATGAGAAAAATTGCTTATAAAAATCATTCAATTCAGTATCTTGTTGCTGCGTTTATGATGATGAAAACTGAGACAGAACATTCTTGTATTTGATCTGTTGAGAATGATTAGCAGAAAGAACTTGAATCATGAACATTCTTTAAATCTATATGCTAATTACATATAAATCTCATTAAGATTGCGTGTCTGTTACTACAACATAAGCAACTCACAAGTTTCATTAAGTTCAACATAAGCAAACTTGAAAGTTTTATTAATATTGTTTAACAAATGTTTAAATATAAGCATTCTATACATAAATGATATGTTGATAAAAAGACTTCATTAAGAAAAGAAAAACATAAGTAAGTTAATAAAGAATTGATTGAACTACACTGTCTGATTAAAAGTGTAACAGATGAACATCTTTGCAAAATATGATTGATCTGCATGAGAAAAATTTCTACAAATAACATGAAATAAATGAGTTGCATACTTTACAAGCAAAGTGAGCATCTGCGAAGCATGATATATAATAATAATAATTGTTGACTTCAAGAATCTCATTTCTTTACTGAATTCTGACTTTCAAATGTCTTGATAATAGAATCAATCTTTAGTCAAAGACATCATCTGTATAACTTAAGAAAACAGTAATGCATGTTGATATAATTAAAGAAGAAATTGACTGCAATATATATGTATATTGTTGATGAAACATCTGTGACTCATGCTTAAGAAGTAAACTGTTGAAATTTAAGCAGCGAAAGATCTTGTTCATCTTAAACTGTGAATCTGCTGTAAGTAAACTGATCATCAAGTTGAGTTTCAAGTTGACATTTTGAACTTGAATCGAGATCAAGTTGAGTTGCTCACATTTTCAACTTGACTTGAGTTGAGTTGCTCATATTTTCAACTTGACGTGACTTGACTTAACTGAAAATTGAGTCAACTTGACTTGATTCGTCAAGAACTTAAGCTTGACATCAAGAAAGTTAAATATAGAAAATTTTCCGATTTTTAACTTTTGCATTACCTTTTTGCATTATCTTTTAATAGAAAGTCATAAAGAGAAACATAAAGATCATTTGATAGAAAGTCATAAAGAAGAACATGAAGATCATTTGATAGAAAGTCATAAAGAGAAACATGAAGAAAGTCATGACAAGAAACATGAAGAGAAACATGAAGAAAAACATGAAGAAAAACATGAAGAAAAAATATGAAGATCATTTGACTTTGATAGAAAGTCATGACGGAAAAACATGATAGAAAGTCATGAAGAAAATCATGAAGACTGTTCAATCAAGCTATTTACATTTATTTAATATCTTGTCGAGTTGAATCAAGTTTTCAAGTCAAGTTATCGAGTCAAGCTTCTTAACTTGACTTGAGTGCTTGAGTTCAACTTCTCAATTCGACTCAACACTTTTTACAAAAAAAAAAAACTCGACTTAACACTTTTTGAGTCAAGTACTTGACTTGAACTCAAGTACTCGACTTAACGCGATCAGTCTAGCTGTAAGAAAAACTCTTTGAATGATCTTTTGAATTTAAGAAGAAAATCAGCATAAAGATCATGTTTTATGTATGTTGCATGCAACGTATGCAACATATTTTCAATAGAAAAAACATAAAACACATTAAAAGCATGAAATGAATATTTGAAATATAATGATCACAAAAACAAGATCATCAGACAAATAAAATGTATACACTTCAGATCACAGATGCATGAGTTAAGCAACACATTGAAATCAATATGATGCTTTGCAAAATAAATCAGAATTGAAAGTCAATTATTTAAAAAACTTTCTCAGTTTTTGTCATTGAAATAAGATGATACTGATCACATGATAACAACATTTGAGAAAAAAATCAAGATGCTGCAAGAAAAATTCTTTTCTTCATTTTTATAAGCAGATGTCAACAATATTTCAGATTCATTCATATTTTTAACAGTATCATCAAATTCACACATTTCAAAAAATGAGATGAAGTAAGTAATTAAATGAGTAAAAGTGAATAAAGCATCAGACATCTCTGAAATTTCAAACAAAGCACTTTAAGCAGATTTTACAGAATTGATCTCAGTGTTAACAAGTTTATTCAATGCATGCATGATACACAAATATCACTTGAAGCAGTTCAAAAAGACTTAAATAATAGTGTTATATAAATCAAAGAAAAGTGATTATATTGATTCAAAAACATATTGATTCATTGCTTTACTTGATATCATGAGCAAAGTTTTAAAGTCAATTATGATCAAAAGATTGAATGACATAACTAAGATTTATCACATGCTTTTAAATGCTTAAATAAAAGCAAGATGCAAATGATTTATAATCTTGACATTAAATCTACTAGTAAATTAAGTTCACATTGTGTGAACTGCAACATCAAGTACGTGATCTTCATGCTAAGTTTAAACATCATCAAAGTATTTGATCAAGTTTTGCACATCAGACTACTGCATATGCTGAAAATGAAAAGAATGTTAAGTTATATAGTTGAATGAATATGCAGCTTTCTAAAGAACAGAGAGATGTCGTTGATATTCAATGAGCAAGCGAGCATTATACACAAGATTAATGCAAACATATTTTAAAAATCTTTCATTTCATTGATTTTCTTTCTATTTTTCAACGCAAGTTTAATTTGAAAATTGAAATCAAAGTGCTTAACTTCATAAATGATATTAACATTCTAGTTTATGACAGATTCATTGAAGAAATTTGTAAAATACTGAGCAAAACACATGATGTTTATGCAAAGTGAGTTCAAACTCATGACGCAACGTTCACATCAGAAAAATATAAGTTTATACATTTCACTAGAAAATCAAGAAAATTCAACATAATGATTAATATATAAATAAAAAGTTCAATGATTAAGTTAAAGTCAGACGTGCAAGTTTTAAAGATTCAACTGAACATGAAACTGCAATGAGACACGCATCTTTGACAGATAGAAGTGAGTCACGTCACAAGAATGCTTACGCTTAATCATTTAAAAGTTTTCATATGAAAAACAATTTTCACAAAAGTAAAACAAGTGTATTCAGCTGTAATGAGATCAGAAATTGCATTTGAAGCATCAATCTAACATCAGCATGACAAAGAGAAAAAACTGTTAAACAAGAAATGCAAATTAGAAACTTTGTAAAATCAGACTTTACATTATGTTGCAAAAGCATTTAAAAGAGTAAGCATCAAAATGCTAAAGATCGAAATGTATATAAGTTTGCTGCATGTTCATCTGAACATGCTGCAGAATAAAGTCATATTACATAGTTAAATCAACGACAGAACGCAAGAGATTAAATGAGCATGCAAACTCATACACATTTAACTGACAAGAATTAATCATCTTATCTTTCGCTTTTCTATCATCAAGAAAATAGTACTTTTGAATATATTTATTCAAGAAGATGTAAGAATGCAGTTTAAATGCAAATGATTTGATCTTTCTATGATGATTTCAATAAGCGATAGCATCGCAATAGTATTATATCACAAAGATCAATGAAAGCAATGATGGAAAAAATACAAGAAATGTATTGTAAACATTAATGCAATTTCAGCACAAAGATTTCATTTATTCAACAAGATGATAAAGATGTGTGATGATTTTCAGAAGATTGAAAGCATTCTTGCAACTTACATCAGAATTGAACGCATAGATTTTAATGTCTATCTGCACTTGAGAAATGTTTTAAGCATGAATAGCTTGCAATGTGACTGCGAACAAAGTCATCAGACAACGAAGCATGTACTCATGCATTGCTTGAACTGAACGCATCTGCGATTAAAAATGCTACGTGATGTTAACTTCTTGAACTATCAAATAATCATCATGATTATGAAAAATCTTAAAGCAGCAGTGAGAATAATGATGAAAATGAAGCTTCTGAAGCAATTTAAAGTGACTAGAACATTCATTCTTTAATGTGCAATCAATGTGAACAAATTTGATACATAGTCTTAATCTTGTCATTTCAACTGCGTGAAGCAGCTGTATAAATAGTGAGTAATTTTCTATCTCAGAGAATTTTGTTCACTCAACATACATAGCATAAAGTTTCTCATAAGTTAATTTAATCAATGTCACAAGAATGTATAAATTTATTATTATTATTATGTTTTGCAGCATTTCAATGTATTCTTTTGCTGCTGATACTTCTTCTTTCATAACATTGTTTTTAATATATATGTTAAAAATTGATTTATAGTCATACATGATTTTAAAGAGACTACAGTTCAACGAAGCATGCTTCATCTGATGATACATAAATTCAGCTATAAGTAAAAGTGTAGCTCAGTTATCTTACTCATTGAAATAATACATTCTTAAATAATGTTTTAGCATTTGATTTTATCATTCAATCTGATCATCTGTTTGCAAATGAAAGATGATGCTTAGTCATCATTTTATCTTCATGTGAAAGCAGATTTCTGATCAAAACACATTGATAAATAAATTATTTTTATTGATGATTATATCATTTGAGATTTTATATCTTAAAGCAATCTTCTTGAAGAACAACTTTGTTAACTCTACAACAGTCAGAGTTTTCTTTGTAAACAGATAATGCATCATCTTTATGTAATGATCAACTATCATGAAAATCAAGTTATACATGACTTCTTTTCATTTACTAGATGACAGATCTGTTATGAAATTCATAGTGATTTCTTTTCAGAAATCTGTGAATTGAGATAATAATTTCAACTTATTATATGATAAATGATGTTTCATTTTTACTCTTTGACAAATGTCACAAGTATTTATATACTCTTTGACATTCTTGATCATACTTTTTCAGTAATATTTGCAATTTAACAACTCGCTGATCTTGTTAACATCAAAATGCTTCGTTAAGAAATTATCATGATGATGTTTCAATAACTCTTCTCTGACAGAAAGATTTTCTGAAACATACAATAATTTGTTGTACTTTATCATTTCTTAATTATTTAATATTTAAGCTTTGACATCACTCTTTTATATATTCATCATCTCATCTGCTTTTAACTTTACAGTAAATTCATTTTCTTGCTGTAAAATCTTGATGAGCTTGACTATAAATTTACTATTAAAGTTGTATATCATTTCATGAATTATCAATACTTTGATAATTGCATGTAAAATGAGTTGTTTGCAATCAACAGTTTTAGCAACAAAATTAAGCTGTTTCTTAATTATGTTATGATTTTTATGAATTAACGTTTCATCATCATGTTTCTTTAAGTTTTCAAACTCAAATTGAAGAATTTTATTTCTTAAGAAATGTACTTCATTTAAATGTGTTTCTTGCACTGCTAAAATTATGACTTTCAGCAGCATACTTCTGACATGCATTGCTGAACATGTATTTATGTTTTCATTAACATTGTGAACAGACATCTTCTTAACTTCGTTAATCACTTATGTACAGTAGATTTTATCTTGCAATCTGCTTTCAACATGTTTCGCTAAATATCTTCTTTCACTGACATTCTAAATGAATATTTTCTCAACATTGTTTATCACTTATGTTCATCAATGAATTTTATTTTGCAGTTTGCTTTCAACATGTTCTGCTGAGTATCTGTTTATACTTATACTGTGAATGAACATCTTCTTGACATCATTAATCATTTATATACAGTATAATTCTCTGATTGCTATGAATATAAAGTTATTTAAGCTTTCTATTCTAGTCAGCTTTCGCTGCAAAGTGAATAATAAATGATTTGCAGAAATTTTCTTATTCTTATAGTTAGATCATTTCAATGATGCATTAATTGAGTTTGTTTTTTCTGATTTATATGCTATTTCAAAGTTGCAGATCAACAATTTCATGATTCATCTGACTTGTTTTTTATTTAACTTTCAAATGTTCATAAAACTCTTTAAATTATTATGATCAGTCAGAACTTCAACAGTATGATAATTGTTTTTTACATAGTGTCATCAATGTTTAAACATTGCTAAGTACTATGACTAGAAGTTTCTGATCATATATATTATAATTTATTTTAACATTTATCATCATTCTGAATCAAAATGCAATTGAATATCACTGATCTTCATCATTTGAATGAAACAAGATACTTGCAACTGCATAATCAAACACATTGATCTTGATGCATATATATTACTCTGAGTCAAAGTATCTTAATATAAATGTTTTCATAAAGACGTTGTAAAGCTGATTAAATGCTTGTTTCACTTCATTCAATCATATAAATGAGTTAATTTTTACATCTTTTACATTATTTCTTAACAATTCTATTAAAAACTCTGCTATCTAAAAGTAGTAATGTATAAAACGTCGATAGAAATTAATGAATCTCAGAAAAACTTGTATTTCTCAATACATCTTTGATCTGAGTCATGTTTTAATAATGTTTATTCTATTTAGATTCATTGAAATGTTCTCTGTAAATATGATAAATTTTAGAAAATTCACTTTAATAATGAAGAATGCACACTTCTTCAAGCTAGCATATAACTTGAACTTTCTTAATCTCTTCAGAATCTACTTCATGTGATTTACATGATTCATCTTCTTTACAAAGAAAATTAAAATGTCATTCAAATAAATAACATAAAAGTTATTTAAAAGTTCTGTCAAGATCTTATTAATATAAGTCTGAAGATTGACAACGAGATTCATCTGTACGTGATGTTAACTACGAATCTTTTGATTCTATTCTGTGTTCAAATAGAAGTCAGAAGAGTCAAGAAATCTCAATTCGACGCAGTTCAAACAATGTTAGAACGTTGCGTGATCATGAAGACTGTCATGCAGAGTTTTCATCTACGTGACAACATTTCTTCTAACAGTCACAATCAATCTACAAAGAAGATTAATGACATGTCGATGTCAGTAAGAGATGAAAAGATACTACTAGTAGAATAGTCGACTCAGATGAAAAGTCTGAAAGTCGTGACTACAAGTGATCGAAGAATTTGCAACTCGTCGACTGCGTTGATATTGAAACGTCTTCATCACATTGACAGTGTTGTCGAGTAATTGATGAAAAGATATCAGATAGAATAGATGAATCAGATGATGAGTTTTGAGTTTGTGATTACATGTGTTCGAAGAAGTAGTGATTCGTCAATCACGCTGATATACTGAGAGAGCTTGAGCTCATCTTCTTTACTTGACGTCAAGTCATACATCTATCTACATGAAAAATCGAAAGTGCATGAAAGTGATCAGAATGCATCTCTACTATCGATCAGCTAAGCATCAAACGATTGCGATTGCACATTTATACTAACAATCTATTCAACATCTACGTGACATAAGTCAAATCAAGAGAAGAAAAGAGTTATTCAGTACAATCACACTCTATCTTCTCATCATGCACGT
>JAABUY010004046.1_pt1 | contig 15630 bp, 24 predicted proteins | sample 5560271 | NCBI WGS metagenome assembly JAABUY01 (sample SAMN10711886, study PRJNA513374) | rock metagenome | isolation source: Antarctica rocks | place: Antarctica: Victoria Land, University Valley
AGATTCACGAGGGCTTGGAGGTGATCGAAACCTGGAACAGCGCGAACGACTTCATCCTGTATGGGAAAGGCGGCGAGTTTGCCAGCAACAAGACCGAGGACCACGAGATCCTCATGCTCTCGCTGCACTTGCTGCAGATCAGCCTCGTGTATGTGAACACCCTGATGATCCAGCAGGTGCTGGCCCAACCGGCCTGGCAGGGGCGCCTGACCGCCCGCGACCTGCGCGCCTTGACGCCGCTGAAGTGGCAGCATATCAACCCCTACGGCACATTCCTCTTGGATATGCAGCGCCGCTTACGCTTGGACCTTGTCGCCTGAGTCTCCTGCTACTTTGCCGAAATTGCGGCCTTCGCTACCTTAGGGCCTACACCCGCAGCGCGTTCATCCTTATCCTCGCGGCGACCGCCATGGCCGTCGTCGCGGCGGTCACGGGGTTCGCGGAACTGGTCGGCATCAGCCCAGAGTCGCGGGCATGGAGGACGGCGATCGCCCACATGAGCGTGCAGCTCACCGCCGTCACGGTTCTCCTCGTCAGCCTGCTGCTGCGGCTCCGGCATGTGGATGACGCGCGCCCGCCGCTCGCCGCCTTCGTCCTGGGGGTCGTCGGGACGCTTATCCTCTTCGTCGGTGGCTGGCTAGGCGGCCGCATGGTCTTCTGGCACGGCGTCGGCGTCGAAGCGCCCGACGCGACAAACGAGTAGCGATCCGGCCCGGCATCCCGGATCGACACACGCCGGGGCCATTGCGCGCCGGCAAGGAGACGATATGCGCATCTTCCTAGACACAGCAAACATCGACGAGATCCGCGCGGTGGCGCACTGGGGCATCCTCGGCGGGGTGACCACCAACCCCACCCTGGTAAGCAAGACGACTGGCAAGAGCCACGAGGACGTGATCCGCGAGATCGCGGACATCGTCGGGCAGGACATTAGCGTCGAGACGGTCAGCGCGGATACCGCAGGCATGCTCGAGGAGGCGCGCCGCTTCGCCGCGTGGCATCCCGCCGTCGTCGTCAAGGTACCCTCCACGCCGGACGGCTGGGCAGTGGTGAAGCAACTGAAAGACGAGGGCATCCGCACGAACGTCACGCTCTGCTTCTCGGTGAGCCAGGCACTCTTCGCGGCACTGGCGGGCGCGTACATTATCAGCCCGTTCGTCGGGCGACTCGACGACATCGCCGTGGACGGCATGCAGGTGGTGCGGGACACGGTGGAGATCTATCACCGGCATCAACTACCGACGCTGGTGCTGGCCGCGAGCATCCGCGGCCCGCGCGACATCATCGCGGCGGCGAAGGCGGGGGCGGACATCGCCACGGTGCCGTTCAAGGTGCTGCAGCAGGCGGCGAAGCACCCGCTGACGGACGCGGGCCTCGCACAATTCGCGGTCGACTGGCAGCAGTTCACGGGCCGGGAGACGGAGCGTCTGACCGCGCCGCCCGTCTGATCGGGACGGGGCCTGCGCCTCTTCCCGTCAAGGGAAAGCCTGTTGAATGTTCGTGGCGTGAGCGCTCCTGGCGCCCGGTGTCGGGTCCGTGCTGTCGATTGCTCACGCCCTTAGCACGGGAAGGAATGAACGGATGTACACCGCGCTGGGGGTGAGAGGTCTGTGGGGAGAGGCCCACACAGACCTCTCACCAGGTGCCTGCAGTGAAGGGAGCGACCGCTCACATGCCAGCGTTACTCCGCAGCCGAGTGGTGGTCAGCTCCCTTCGCCAATACGCGAACAGACAGACGTAGCGCGGAAGTTTTCGTACTTCCCGTACCCGCTGAAACATTGTACGATGTCATGACGCGAGACCAAGCGAGCGATCCCGCGACCTGATATGGTCCTACCAGGGGAGGGCGATCATCAATACGCCGGTGATCCACCGCGTTGCAGACACCCACTTGCCGACCCGATACGGCGACTTCCGGCTGCTGGTCTATGGCACGCCGGGTGGCCAGGAACACGTCGCACTCACCGTCGGCGTCGTCGCCGATGGCCCGCCTGTCCTGGTGCGACTGCACTCGGAATGCCTGACCGGCGATGTTTTCGGGTCGTGTCGCTGTGATTGCGGCGAGCAACTCGACGATAGCCTGCGCGTGCTGCAAGAGCAGGGGCGCGGGGTGCTCCTCTACCTCCGTCAGGAGGGCCGCGGCATCGGTCTGACGAAGAAGATTCAGGCGTACGCGCTCCAGGACCAGGGCTATGATACGGTCGAAGCGAATCTGGCCCTCGGTCTGCCGGCGGATATGCGCGACTACCGTCCCGCCGCCGCGATGCTGCACGACCTCGGCGTGCGGCAGGTGCGCCTGCTCACCAACAACCCAGCGAAAATCGTGGGGCTGGAACGCCATGGCCTCACCGTCGTGGAGCGGGTGCCACTGCAGGTATCGCCAAATCCCGCCAATCTCCGGTATCTGCGGACGAAGCGGGAGAAGATGGGCCACCTGCTCGCGCCACCGGTCCCGAGCGAGGAGACGCAGGAAGCGTCAGACGACCACCCGCGCTAAACGCCCGCCGAGCGCCCCCCTCCCTCGGCGGTACTGGTCGGCCGGAGAAGTTCCGCATAGGCGGTCAGGCAGCGTTCCGCACAGGCGCGCCATGTGAAGCGCGCCAGAACCAGTTCGCGTGCGTTCCGGCCGAGACGTGCGGCGAGCGCGGGATTGCCGAGCAGCTCGGCCAGCCGCTCGCGCAGTTCAGCCACATCGCCCGGCTCAACGAGGAAGCCGGTCACACCATGCTGGACGATCTCCGGCAGGCCGCCAAGGCGGCTACAGACGACCGGTGTGCCACTGGCCATCGCTTCGAGCGCGACCAGGCCCAGCAACTCCGAGACCCGGATCGCGCGGCCGTAGCAGGTGTGTTGGACCGAGGGCAGCGCCAGCGCCACCGCCTGACGGTAGAGCGCCGGGAGCTCCCGGTCGGGCGCCGGCCCCAGGAAGTCGACGGCGCGGCCTGCGGCGAGTTGGTGTAGCAGCCGCGGGTAGTCGCGCTCCGGCAGGTCGGGGTCGTGGCCCGTGGAGCCGACGATGCGCAGGTGCGCGCCGGGTGGCAGCGCGGCGAGCAGGCGATCCACGCCCTTGTGCGGGGTCAGGCGACCGACGAAGAGGATGCCCTTCCGCCCAACCGCCGGGTCGGGCGCGAAGCGCTGCGGATCGGCGCCGCCGTAGATCACCCGTGTGCGCGCGGGCGGCGCACCGAGGTCGCGCGCGGAATAGGCGGAGACGGTCAGGAAGCGCGCGAACAGGCGCGGCAGCAGACCGCCCCAATCGCTCCCCTGGAGGCCGTGATCGGTGACCACGGCGGGCTGGCCGTGCAGACGGGCGGTCACCGCCGCTAGTCGGCTGGGCGTACTGCGCATATGATGGGTATGGACGAGATCGGCGCCCGACAGTACCGCCGGCAAGGCGGCCGTCAGCGGGTGGGCGGGATGGCCATGCAGGTGGGTGAGCGCCCGCAGCGTCTGCCGCCGCAGCCCGCCGGGCTCGCGGTACCGCTGCCAGCGCGGGCCGAAGGTGATCAGTTCGCAGTCGATGTCGGCGGCGAGCGCGCGGGCCAGCTCGAGCGGATACCGCTCGCCGCCGCCGAGTAGACCGTCGGGGCCGAATGGTGTTGGAGCGACGTGAATGACGCGCATGCTGACGATTGCCCTCCTCACACTCGGCGATCCGGGCGCCCTGACCGGCGGCTACCTGTACCACCGGCGGCTGGCCGAGTTTGCCCCGGCACACGATGCCCGGATTGACTTCGTCTCCTTCCCCCACCGCCCCTTCCCCCTGGCGGCGTGCGACGCGCGGGCCGTCCTCGGGCGCGCTCAGGCGCTGGGCGCGCGGGCACTGGTGCTCGATAGTATCGCCGCGGCGTTCCTCGCGCCAGCGTTGCTCGCCGGGCCACCGTTCGCGCCCTTGGTCGGCATGCTCCACCAACCGCCCGGCGGGATTGACCACGGCCCCGTGCGGACTGCCGTGCAGGCGCGCCTCGACCGGCTGGCGTACCGGCGCGCCTGCCGCTTGCTCGTGGCGAGCGAGTCACTGGCCGAGCAGTTGTCCACCACGGGTGTGCCCCGCTCCCAGCTCCGGGTGATTCCACCCGGACGCGATGTCGCGGCGACAACGGGATCACCACCGGGCGATTTGCGGCAGGGTCGCCAGGCGGCGTTCCTGTGCGTGAGCAACTGGCTTGTACGGAAGGGGATCCACGACCTGCTCGAAGCCTTCGCCCGCCTGCCGCCCGCGGTCGGCACCCTGCACTTGGCGGGCGACGAGCGCGCCGACCGGCGCTACGCCGCGCGGCTGCGCGCGCGCCTCGCCCGGCCCGACCTCGCCGGACGGGTGGTCACCCATGGCCCGCTGCCACGCGAAGCGATCGCGGCGTTCTACCACGCTGCGGATGTCTTCGTCCTGGCGAGCGTCAAGGAGCCGTACGGCACGGTCTACGGCGAGGCAATGGCGGCGGGGCTGCCGGTGGTGGGCTGGCGGGCCGGCAACCTGCCCTACCTAGCCGAGGACGGACGGGAAGGAGTGCTGGCGTCCCCGGGCGACCTGGCCGGACTGACCGCGGCGCTCGCACGGCTGGCCGGTGATGCGGCGCTGCGGCGACGACTGGGCGAGGCCGCCCGGCAGCGAGCGCTGGCGCGGCCAACCTGGAGCGAATCAGCGGCACGGTTCTTCGCAGCCGTGCGGGAAGTGGTGGCAGAGGAATGATCGCCCACTCCGTTACGCGCGGCGGCGCGCAAGGAAGAGCATGACGCGCGAGTCGGAAGTAAATGGCTCGCGCCGGTATCCCCCATAGACTGCTTCAAGCTCGAACCCGGCGCGTTCCAGCAGATGCTCGGCCTCAAAACGGTAGATGTAGCGGAATGGCCACTCCACGAAGCGCTTCGTTACCGCGCCCGCGTCCGTCACGACCTCGTAGGCGGAGCGAATGACGCGGACCTGGGTGGCGAGATCGGTGCTGACCACCGTCTCGGTGCGCGCTACGATCACGCCCCATTCCGGCACATGCCGGACGAGATCCTGGCGGAGGCTGCCCGGAGGCTCAAGGAGCCACGCCGGCGCGGGGTGCAGGAAATCGAGCGCCAGCAGACCGCCCGGGCGCAGATGGGCGCAGATGGTCCCCAGTGTCCTGAGTTGCGCGTCCGGGTCAATCAGGTAGGCGAAGCTCTTGACGGCGACGATCGCCAGGGCGAACGGCGCACCCTCCTCGCGGTCGAGGGCGAAGGAGCGCATATCGCCCTGAACCAGCCGGGCACGGGCCGCCACCGCCGGGCCGGCCGCCGCGAGCTTGTCGCGCGCCAGCGCCAGCATCGGCGGCGAGGCGTCCACGCCGATCACCTGGTTGCCTGCCCGCGCGAGCGGGACGAGCACGCGCCCGCTGCCGCAGGCCACTTCCAGCACCCGGCCACCTTCGGCCGCCGCGAGATCGCGATAGAGTGGCAGGTCGGCCGTGAACGGAAACGCGTCATAGAGGCGTGCCAGTGCCGCGTCGCCCCACGGCTGATCGGCCTGAACGAGTGCGCCGGATACCGGGACCTCGTCGTGCTCTCCCATCGCTTCCTCCATCGTGCGCGCGGCTCATCCAGCGTGCAGTCCGTGCCGAACCGGCGCCGGTCGAGCGTCGAGGAGACCGGCGGCAGCGGTGAGCACGGCGTCAACCGTGATGGCGGTGACGCAGGCCGGTTCTCTCGTCGCGCCGCAGGGCGGATCAATGAGGGTGCGGCACGGACTGCACGGCAGTTGCACCCGGACGATCCGCTGGCGTTCTGGCGGGCACCAGGGTCCGAACTCGACCGGGTCGGCTGGCCCATAGAGGCCGACGACCGGCGTGCCGACCGCGGCCGCCAGGTGGAGCGCGCCGCTGTCCGTCGCGATCACCAGACGGGCACGACGCTGGAGCGCCGCGAGGCCGCCGAGTGAGAGCCGCCCGGCCAGTCCGCGGGCGTCGCCCCCGCTCGCGGCTTCCACCGCCGCGACGAACGCGCCCTCGCGCGACGTGCCGACGACCAGTACGGGGGCATGATAGCACCGCGCGAGGGCGCGCGCCAGCTCACGCATTGCCTCATCAGAAATCTTACTTTGGCGGAGTCGTTGCCTCATGAAAGAATCTTACCCATGCCCCTTCGCTGGGCGCATGGGAGGAAGATGAGGCGATGATGAGTATGACGAGCAAACGCGAACTGCTGACGACCGTTTCACCGCGCTACGTCACCGCGACGGGTGCCGACAAAGCGCGCATCCTCGCTGAGTTCGTCGCGACCACGGGCTATCATCGCAAGTACGCGCTCGCCCTTTTGCATCATCCCCCGCCGCCCCGCGCGAAACCGATCCGGCGATCACGCGCGAAGACGTATACGCCCGCCGTCCAGCGCGCCCTCGTCCGGCTCTGGGAGATCGCCGACCGGATTTGCAGTAAACGGCTCGTGCCGGGATTGCCCACTCTGCTCGACGCCCTCGCACGGCACGGCGAACTGACCCTCGACGCGCCGACGCGCACCCTCCTGCTGACCCTCAGCCCGGCGACAGCGGATCGCCTGCTCGCGCCGACCCGTCGTGCCGCCCTGCCGCGTGGGCGGACAACGACGAAACCGGGATCGCTCCTCAAGCACCAAATTCCCGTCCGCACCTTCGCCGATTGGGATGACGACCGGCCTGGTTTCCTCGAAATCGATTTAGTCAGTCATGGCGGGGAAAGTGCGAGCGGCGAGTATGTACACTCGCTCGTGCTGACCGACATCGCGACGCAGTGGACCGAATGCGTCGCACTGCTGAACCGGGGCGAGCAGGCAGTGAGCTCGGCGATTGCCTGAGCTCGGCGATTGCCGCTGTTCGCACGCTTTTGCCCATGCCGGTGCTCGGTCTCGACTCGGACAACGGTAGCGAGTTCATCAATCACCACTTGGTGCGGTACTGTGAGCGTGAGCGGATCACCTTCACGCGCTGTCGCCCGTACAAGAAGAATGATCAGTGTCATATCGAGCAGAAGAACTATTCGATCGTTCGCCAGACCATCGGCTATGATCGCTATGAAGGAGAAACGGCGTGCGCCGCACTGGCGACGGTCTATCGGTCGCTTCGCTTGTACACGAACTTCTTCCAGCCGTCGGTCCAACTCGTGAGCAAGCAGCGGGAAGGCGGCAAAGTGACGAAGCGGTATGATGTCGCCCAGACGCCGTATCAACGGATGCTGACCGCGCCAGGAGTGAAGGAGAGCATGAAAGAGCGACTGCATACAACGTATCTGACGCTCAATCCAGCGGCGTTACGGCGGGAGATCGAGACCGCACAGGACGCGCTCTGGCAATTGGCCAGAGTAAGAAACATTGGTGAGGCAACGAACCCCCAAGAGTAAGATTTACCCGTGAGGCAATACGGCTCACCCCAGCGAGCGGTCGGCCAGTTCTTGAGCGGCCAGCCCGAGCCGGGATGGAGCACAATCGGCACGTCTCTGGCGGGCGTCGTGGCGAGCGCCGCTACCGCCTCGGCCTCGTCGGCCGCAGTCGGCACGAAGCATATTGGCCGCCACGCTCCAGCATTGACCGCGCCGGGCGCACCGAGGCGAGCAGCGGCGGCCGCCGCCAGGTCGAGTGCGAGGCGGGCAACGTGTCGGTGAGCGGGCACGGGCAGTGCTGTGGTCAGGGAGGGGCGCGTGCGGGGCGCGGCGTAGCCGAGCCGGATGGGGATCGCCGCCGCGCCGATCAGCGCGCCCGACCAGGGATCATCGGGGCGCGGCAGGAGGGCGAGGTCGAAGTGCCCGCGCAGGCCACTGGCCTCGCTCACGGCGCGTCTGTCCCAGTCGGATCGCTCCAGTGGGGCCAGCAGTGGGGGGAACGCCGCAGTATCGGTCTGGTCGACAGCGGGGCAGTGGTCGGGAACCGCCTCCAACCCAATCGGTACCAGGAAGGTGATCCGCGCGTCGGGCATCGCGCCGCGCAGTGCGGTGATCGCCGGCAAGGTCAGCAGCAGATCGCCGAGGTGATCGGGGCGCACGATCAGGATCCGTGCCGGTGACATCGCGAATCCCTTTCCCCACCTTGCCGGATCATCATTGGCGACGTTCCGGCGCGAGCGTCATCGTATTAGGGGACAAGAGCGTCATCGCGGGCCGCGTAGACCTGCGGCGACTCCCAGACCCGCACGAGCAGCGAGGCGAGTCTCCCGCGCAACGGTGGCGCGAGCGTCTCCCAGCAATGATGGGCGACCGCTTCGGCGGTCGTGTTGACGCCCGCCAGCCCCGGCACCTCGCCGAGATCGCGGTAGTGGAGCGAGGCCGCGAGTGCGTCCACCGCCGCCCGCAGCGCGCCGATATCATACAACGCTCCGTCCGCGTGCAACCGCTCGCCGCGCACGATCACCTCGAGGCGGTAGGTGTGGCCATGCAACCGGGTGGCGGGGCCGAAATCGCCGACGAGCCGGTGCGCGGCCTCGAACTGCGCCATCACGCCGATTTCATACATCGCACGCTCCTTCGTCGGTCGAGGTCAATCATCGTCGTACGTCAACACGACCTGCACCGTCTCGCCGGGATGCGCGTCGAGGAGTTGGTACGCCTCGGGGGCGCGGGCGAAGGGAAAACGATGCGACACCAATTCCGCCAGACGCAACTGTGGCAGCAACTCCATGACGGCCTCCGTGCGGCGGGCGTAATCCCAGCGCGGGGCGAGGTCCGGGTTGAGCCGTCCGACCTGGGACGACCGGAGGCGCACCCGCCCGCGATGGAAGTGGCCGCCGAGCGTCAGGGTAACAGGCTTCGTGCCGTACCACGAGGCGACCACCACCGTTCCCTCGACCGCGACGGCGTCAATCGCCGCCGGCAACGCCGCCGGTGCGCCACTGACCTCGATCGCCAGATCCGCCCCGCGTCCCCTCGTCAGCGTGCGGAGACGCGCGGGGAGGTCATCGTCGGGGGAGAGCGCCACGTCCACACCGACGGCGCGGGCCAGGTCTCGTCGCCGCTCCAGTGGGTCAACACCGATCACGCAGCGCATCCCCGCCCGCTTCAACAACTGGCTGACAAGTAGCCCGATCGTCCCTTGCCCGAAGACGAGTGCCGTCTCCCCGAGGTGGAGGGGCGTATCGAGGAGGATATTCACCGCCGTTTCGACGTGGGCGGTGAAGACGCCGATCAATGGGTCGAGACCGTCGGGCAGGCGCACGGGCATCGTCTCCGGGACGACGTACGCGCTCTGATGCGGGTGCAACACGAAGACCGCGGCGCCCGGCGCGAGCCGCCGGACAGCGGGACCAACATCCGTGACTCGCCCGACGGACGCGTAGCCGTACTTGATCGGGAAGGCGAACTGGCCCGCGAGCGTGGGGAGATCGAGCGGGAGATCGTGCGGCACTTCGCCGCGATAGACGAGCATCTCCGTCCCGTGGCTCACCGCCGACGCGAGCGCGCGCACGCGCACCTGCCCCGGCCCCGGCGGCGGCACTTCCTCGCTGCGGAACGCTGCCGTGCGCGGCGCGGTGAGCCAGAGCGCGCGGGACGCGATCGGCCGGGCGGCGGGCGCTTCAGCGGACATCGGCGCCGTCCGGGTACGTCACACGGCCATCGAGCACCCAATCAACGCCATAGGCGGTCACGATCATCTCCTTGATGAGCACTGCCTCATCGAGGTGGTGGATGCCGAGATCACCGACGGCGGCGATGCCGACGCCAAGCACCTTCGGCGCGACAGTGACGGCAAGACGGTCCACCAACCGGGCGCGCAGGAGCGCGGTGATCACCGCCGCGCCGCCCTCCACCAGCACGGAGCGGATGCCGCGCGCGTGCAACGACGCAAGCAGCGCCGTGAGGTCCACGCCGCCTCCCGCTCCTTCTGGAAGCAGCAGAACCGCCGCCCCACGCGCGGCAAGCGCGGCGCGGCGCGCGACGGATGCCCGCTCGGTGGTGGCGAGCAGGGTGCCGGGCGCGGCTTCCGCGCCGAGCACCGCCGCCGTATCGGGCGTGCGGAGTGTACTATCCACAACGACGCGCAACGGATCGCGCCCCGGCACGAGGCGGACGGTGAGGCGCGGATTATCCCGGCAGACCGTACCGACACCGACCAGAATCGCGTCATGGCTCGCGCGCAGGGCGTGCGCGAAGCGCAGCGATTCCGGCCCGCTGATCCATTGCGAGCTACCCGTCGCGGTCGCCGAGCGCCCATCAAGCGTTTGCGCGTAACTGACCGTCACGAAGGGTCGTTCGATCGCCGCCACCTTCCCGATCCTCATCGGGGTAGGATACCATAGCAGGGAAGGGGAGCGGCATGCCGCCGCGATGGCGCGGATGGAGGGGATGCGGGATGAGCGAGGACCACATTCAACTCAATGGCATGGTCTTTTTCGGCCATCATGGCACGCTCGCGCCGGAACGCGAACTGGGGCAGCGCTTCATCGTCGACATTGACCTACAGTGCGATCTGCGTCCCGCCGCCCGCACGGACGATTTGGCGCAGGCGCTCGATTACAGCGCGGTCTACCGCAGCGCGCGGGCGATCGTCACCGGGCCACCCGTCCGCCTGACGGAAACGCTCGCGGAGCGGATCGCGGACGCCGTCCTGACCGAGTACGCGCAGGTCGAGGCGGTGCGCGTGCGCGTCACGAAGCCGAACGTCCGTCTCGATGACACCGTCCTGAGCGGTTCCACGATTGAGGTCGTGCGCCGCCGCGACGGCGGAGGCTAACCAACCGGCGCGTCCGTCGTTGTCGGTCTGTGCGGATGGGGCGGGCTGGTCGGGTGCCGCTCCGTGTTCGTCATCCGTGCATGCTCACGCGAAGTGCGGCAGCACCTCCTCCATTACCCGCTTCAATTGTGCCTTCTGGTCCCAGCTCGTGATCCGCACCGTCACCTCATCGAAGCCGAGCCGCTCGATGACACGCAGGTGCTCGACGCACTCCTTCGGCGAGCCGGCAGCGACCCATTGCTCGACGAAGGGCATCGGGTATTCCGTATCGCCGTCGCGTGCGCCCGGATGTCACGCCTTCTATCGATCCATTATGGTTTTGAGACAAGTTGCAGCTGATGAAATGGCGGCGGGGCGTCAGGATGGGGTCTACTCTAACCTGATGTCAGACCGCCCGCCTCTTTCGCGTCAGCATAGCGTTCCTTTCTCGATTTCCTGACAGTCGGCGTGATGCGTCAAAGACTCTTTCCTGACAGGGGCGGCGAGCTGGATCACCCCGGCCCGATCTGCACAACGGCGGAGCAGGGCGCTGAGCGGGCCGTTTTCTTTGCTGCCACGCTTCACGCCTGCCTCACCGGTACGGATGCGGCGGATTCTCGCCGAACCAGTCCGCCATCTCAGGGCCTGGGCATCACGACGTTCGGTCGCCGCCTGCCCGCTACGGCCCCCGCCGATCGAAGACGATCGTGAACCAGGTGCACCTTCCACAGCGCGGGCAGAATTCCGCCGGTTCACGCCCGGGGACATGCGGAGAATCGGTGTCCAGCGTGAACCGGACCGGCACCGCGGGGTCGGAGCCGCACTCGGGACAGGTGGCTCCGACATGCCGCCGCGTCTCAAGCTTTTCGAGCCGGCGAACGTCCGTCACTTTCATCGCGCCTGCCCTTCCACGAGCGCAGCGAACGCCGCCTGATATTCCTCCCAGAAGTCCGGCTCCTCCACCAGGCAGCGCCCAAACGCGCGGGCGAAGAGATCGTACCTATGATCCGGCACGGGCAAAGCCGCCGCCTTGCCCCGCCATTGCGCGCCGGACTCCAATCGTGCCAGTCGCGTGCGGTCGCTCGTCCTCACCGCACACCGCCTTCCGCACGCGGCGCGGCCACCGGGGGGTCGAGGATGATCGGCTCGTCCTCGATGCGATCCGGGTACAACAGCCACAGCGCGGGGTATTCTTCGCGCAACCGGCTATTCAACAGGCCGCGATACCGGACGGCTTGCGCCTCGTCGCCCTGCAGCGCGGCGTCGATGGAGAGCGTGAGAAAGCCCGCCGCCCGGCAGAAGGCCAGACTCGGCGGTCGCGCATCGAGCGCGAGTATCCCGTCCACCAGGGGCCACCACGCCGCGCCGAGCGGGTCGCGCAGCTGGATCAGGAAGGCGCGCTCCCATTGATCGAATTCCTCATCGGTGATGTGATGGACCGACTCGGCGGCCCGCTGCCGGCCTTCCAGTCGCTCGATGCGCCGGACGTCCCCACTTTTCATCGTGCCACCTCCTGCCCCTGTTCGAGGGCATCCAATCGGCTGCTGATGTCCTCGATCTCCGCGCCCCGGAAGGCCAGGTCGAGGATCGTTCGCGCTGCGGCGAGCCGCACGGCGGGCGCGATCGTGCGGTCGGCCATCAGCGTGACGCACGTCCGCGCGGCGCCGACGGCGTCGCGTTGCAGCGTCGCCGTCGCCGTCTGCAGGAGTCGGCGGCGCTCGGCGCGATAGGTAGCCTCGAACTGCGGCATCTTCACCCAGACGTGCGCGGTCCGCCTGCTCACGCCCGCCGCTGCCGCCGACGCCGTCATCTCGCCCGTCGCCAGCAGGGATTCAAGGAACGTCCACTGTTTCGCACTGAGGGTCACATTCTCGGCGGGAACTGCACACTTCGTCGTCATCATGCCCTTCTTCGCTGGGAGCATCATAGAGGTGGAGGTCGAGGGATATGTTTTCATTCTGCCCTCCGTAGATCCGCATCCGCACCGACGGCATGGGAGGCCCGCAGCAACCCGCGCACCCGCAGCGCGGCACGGAAGCGGCGCGCGTACGCCTCCGGCCATTCGTCCGCGCCGACCGGGAAGATGTGCTTCGCCGCCGCGAGCATCGGCCTGGTGAAGGCCTTCGCCGTGTCGTCGATCAGCCAGGCGCGCACGAGATCCCAGTTGGCATCGCGGGCGCGGTCGTCCAGGGAGCCGAAGACGACGAGCAGCAGCGCCTCGCCTTGTGCTCCTTCAGCGCGGCGGCCATCGCGATGGTGACGACGCCCTTCGGCGCGTCCACATGCAGTCGGTCGCCGTGCGGGGCGAGGGTGATGCCGGCATCGTGCAGCGCGAGCAGCAGTTCGTCCGGCCTCATACCTCGAACTCCTCGCGCTCGTTATCTTGGTTCGTTTGCTCGTCGGTCAGTTGGTCAGTACATCGGTACACCCCCTTAAGGGGGGGTGTACTGACGTACTGACTGACCACGGAGGTACATCGTTAGGGACGTACTTACTATGTACTGATGTACTGATGAGGAATTTCTCGGTGACGGTGAAGTGCCACCCCCGGTGTTTTCCGCTCTCCGGTGGTGGATTAATGAAGGCTCCGGTGAGGAGTTTCGTCTTTGCACTGTAATACGTCGTACGGTCGATCCCGGCGCTCTCACAGGCTTCCTGCCATTGCGTCGCCGTCGCGCCGTCGTCGCCGAACGTTTCGAGCAGGATTATCCCGACGCGCTTCTGTGTGCCCGTCAGTTCGCCAGCAACGTGATCCGTCTGTTCGAGAATGAGCGATGAGCCTTCGTTCGGCAGTTCGATTCGCTTCGTCCGCAGAGAGATCGGCTCTCCTTCCTCGAAATCCTTCGCTTTCGTTATGCGCAGCACCGCGTTGTCACCCTCACGCGTGAGGGTGAGTTCTACATCGAGCGCGCCGAGCAACGCGTTCGATCCGCGTGCGCTGTCGCCGGTCTTGTTTGGGTGATGCAGAAACATCACTCCGCTACCCGTCTCGCGCCGAATACGATCAGCCGCAGCGACGAGTTGGCCCATGTGTTGGCTGCTATTCTCCTCGCCAGCGAACACGCGCGGCAATGTGTCGATGATGATCCAACTCGGCGGCGCATCGGTGTCCAGGATCGTGGCAATGAGCGCGTCAACGTCGTCCGCCGCCAAGAGTTGCGGTGCATCCGCGATGACGCGGAAGTTCATCGGCGCTTCGCGACTGTACTCACGGAGCCACGCCTCGATGCGAAGGTGCAGGTTCGCGGAGCCTTCCGCCGAGACATAGACAATCCCGCCACGTCGAACTGCGTGTCCATGCCACGTCTTGCCACATGCCATGTGGAGTGAGAAATCGAGGGCGAGGAAGGTTTTGAAATGACCGGAACGCGCAATCAGTGCGGCGAGCGCGTTCCGTGGCAGGACCTTCTCGATGTCGTATTCGAGCGGTGGCCGCGTCATCAGTTCCGGAATGGTGAAGGTTCGGAATCGGCGCGGCTTCTCATCGTCAGCGTCGTCAATGTCCGGCTCGACCGGCGCTGTCGCGGCGACGAAGGCGATCAACCGTTCCTTCGTCCCGCCGCCATCGAGCCAATCAACCACGTCGCCCTTCTCCGGGAGGCCAGGCAATCGCACGTCACGGACGATGGAACCAACCCGTACAAGATCAGCAGCGGCCTGCCGGGCGAACGTGCGTCCGCTTTCGTCGTTGTGCGTGAGGATCGCCACGTCGCACCCGGCGAGTTGATCGGCCATCGCGGGATGCCAGTTGTCCGCGCCGCCCGCCGCGACTGCCAGGAGTTCGAGTTTTTCGAGTGCGTCTTTGTCCTTCTCGCTCTCGGTAAGGAGAATGTCGGCGGCCGGCTGCGTCACGAGGTGCTCCGCGCCATAGAGGGTTTCTGGCGCGGCCTCGTCCTTGTCCGTGTACCAGCCGTCGTCACCTGCGGGTGAGAACCAGCGGAAGTCCTTTTTGCCGTCTGGTGTGATGTAGCGTGCCTTGACGCGGACGAGCGCGCCGTCCGTCGCACGGTATTCGTAGGTCATGATGGGATCGGTGTCGTATTTCGGGAGGCGCATCGTCGCTACTCGCTTGCGTTGCTTCGGCGTCGCTGGTTTCAGTCGTGGCGGCGATGGTCGAGAACGATTCGAGGTGAGCGGCGCGATAGGATCGAGGAACAAATCGTTCATCCTCAGTCCCGCCGCCTTCACGATGTCTTTTATGTCGCACCCGGCGTAGCAATAGACGAGGACTATACCGTCGTCGCCCTCACGAATACCAAGGCTTGGATTGTGGTCGTCGTGCGCGGGGCAGAGCGCGATATATTTGCTCCCCTGCTGCTTCACGCCGTTGAGGTGGTCGAGCACGTTGCGAAGGGGATCGCTGACCGCTTTCATGCCGCGTTATCCTCCTCGGCACAGAGGTCGGAGAGCGGCAGCGCGAGCGCCCCTGGGTGGCGTCCTTCGCAAGTGATGAGGCCACCAGCAAAGATGCAGGCAACCATGCCATCAGCCGCGAGGCGGTAGGATTCGTTTGCCATCGGCACCAACCCGAGGAAACCGTGCGTCGCCATCAGCCAGGTGGCAAGCGCACCGGGATTCAATGTTTCGAATGAAAAGGGTGAACGTTTCCTTAGTGTCGGTGTCGCCATTGTCCGCTGCTCTCTTGCAGCGGCGAGTCCTGTAGAGTATAGTAACTCTTAGCTGTTGTTTGACAGGTTACCCGCCGCCGTGTGCCGCATCCAAAGCACTGGGTGCGGTTTTCGGTATGCCAGAGCGGGCAGTGGTTGGTTGTGCTATCAGAATAATTGCAAATGTGGATGTACACATGTATACTTCCATTGGCATATGGCACACCCAGTTGCCCGTGAACTGAATCGTTGATGCTTTGCTTCCTAGTGCTGCTTGGCAGAAGTGGCCCGTCGGTTTATCCTGTCTCCCCGTGTGCATCCTGTCGCCCACGGAGGGAGTGCCTGTCATGTCTGGCCCGCAACCCATCCCGATTTGCCTTACCCCACGCCA
>JAABUY010004048.1_pt1 | contig 15615 bp, 15 predicted proteins | sample 5560271 | NCBI WGS metagenome assembly JAABUY01 (sample SAMN10711886, study PRJNA513374) | rock metagenome | isolation source: Antarctica rocks | place: Antarctica: Victoria Land, University Valley
GTCGTTGTCGTCCAGGCGCTTGACCAGGCCGAGCATCGTGCCCCAGTGCTGCGCGGGGTCGATGCCGACCAGGTCGAAGCGCCAGCCTTGCGGGACGAACATGCCGAACCTCATGCAAACCTCCGGGAGAGTGGGTGTCGAAAGGACATGTGCTCACATCATGTCATCGCCTGATGTCGACGCTCTTCCACCGGGACGGCGCCCGTGACGACGCGCGGCTCGCCAGCGGCAACCTTCGGCTAGAGGGAGCGCGCGTACAGGAACATCGAGGCCATCATCTCGACCTCCGGCGGAGGGTCGACCCGGCGTTCGAGACGCCATTGTGGACGATGAGTTTCGACCCATCGGGTGAAGGACCGGTGCCGCTCGTGCGGTGCCACCTGGGTACCCTCGGTGTCATTGCTGCAGATGACGACGAAGCGTTCCGCGCTATCGAACAGCAGGTTCATGTAGTCCTCGAAGACCTCGTCCTCTCGAGGTGGAAAATCACCTCCATGGAGAGCGCGAGATCGGCTCGCAACCAGCCGGCCGAATCCGCGAGGTGCTCCGGGTCGAAGCGCAGGAAGCTCTTGGTGGGATCGTTCGTGAACTGCTCGATGCAGTGACGCACCGCCGTCGCGGACCGGTCGAGACCGAGGTAACGAGGGTAGTGGGCGAGGGTCAGCTGGTTGCCGTCACCGCAGCCCAGGTCGACGACATAGGTCACGGCGAACTCGCGGACCCAATCGTTGACGAGGTCCGCCTTCCACTGTGCCTTGGCTCCGTAGGACCCCGCCCCCGAGGTGCCCCCCTTCGCATATCGCTCCTCCCAGTAACGGGCACTTCCTCTGAAGATGCGCTGTCGGATCAGCACGCCGGGTCGGCTCGTGGCGGCTCTGGACAGGAGGGCGTGTAGTGGCACAGGAGCACCATATTCGGCTCCTGCGCCGCAGGCGACGTGGGGCGCGGGTGGCCGTGTGAGGATGAGACGTGAGCTCCTACGACAACGACCCGGCCGTCATCCGCGACCTGCTGACGACGCCCGGCACGTGGGCGGTGGTCGGCCTCTCCGCCAACCCGGGCCGCACGGCATACGGGGTCTCCCGCTGGCTCGGGCACGAGCTCGGGATGCGGGTCATCCCGGTGCATCCCCGGGCCGAGAGGTGGCCGGCGAGGCCGGGTATGACGGCCTCGCCGACATCCCGGACGGCACCGACGTCGACGTCGTCGACTGCTTCGTCAGCTCGGCGCGCGTGGGCGCGGTGGTCGACGAGGCCATCGAGCAGAAGGACCGGCTCGCGATCGCGGCGGTATGGCTGCAGCTCGGCGTCGTCGACGAGGCCGCGGCCGGGCGCGCGGGCCGCCGGCCTGGCGGTCGTGATGGACACCTGCCCCAAGATCGAGTACCCGCGGCTCACCCCGGGCGACGGGGCCGGGATCGTCGCCGGCTGAGCCGGGACCGACGTGGGGCTCGGCCAAAGCTCGGCTACCGGCCGCCGGTCTGCTCGCGCAGGGCCGCCCCCTTGGCGTGGGCCGCGTCGCGCAGGTCGGACTGGAACCGGACCATCGCCGAGCGGATCCGCTCGGCCTCGGCGCCCCGTCCGGCGCCGAGGATCCGTGCGGCGAGCAGCCCCGCGTTGCGCGCCCCGCCGACGGACACCGTCGCGACCGGCACGCCGGCCGGCATCTGGACCATCGAGAGCAGGGAGTCCATGCCGTCGAGGTGGGTCAGCGGCACCGGCACGCCGATGACGGGCAGCGGCGTCACTGCCGCCAGCATCCCCGGCAGGTGGGCCGCGCCACCCGCGCCGGCGACGATCACCCGCAGCCCGCGGTCCGCCGCCCGCCGGCCGTAGGCGATCATCTCGTCGGGCATCCGGTGCGCCGAGACGACGTCGGCCTCGTAGCCGATCCGCAGCTCCCGCAACGCAGTTGCCGCCTGCTCCATGACCGGCCAGTCGCTGTCGCTGCCCATGACCAGCCCGACGACGACCTCGGGCCCGGTGGTCTGCTCACTCATCGATGGCTCCCCGGAGGTAGTCGGCCGCGTGGGTGGCCCGCGCCCGGGCGTCGTCGAGCGATCGGCTCGAGACGTTGACGTGCCCGATCTTGCGGCCGGGCCGGACCGCCTTGCCGTAGAGGTGGACCTTGACGCCGGGGTCGCGGGCCATGACGTGGAGGTAGGCGCGGTAGACCTCCGGGTAGTCCCCGCCGAGCACGTTGCCCATGACCGTCCAGGGCGCCCGCGCCGACGGGTCACCGAGCGGCAGGTCGAGGACGGCCCGCAGGTGCTGCTCGAACTGCCCGGTAACCGCGCCGTCCATCGACCAGTGGCCGCTGTTGTGCGGTCGCATGGCCAGCTCGTTGACTGCGTATGCCGGCTCGCCTGCAGCGCTGCGGACCTCGAAGAGCTCCACCGCGAGGACACCCGTGACGTCGAGCTCGCCGGCGATGCGCAGCCCGGCGGCGGCGACGACCGCCGCGAGGCCGGGGTCGAGCCCCGGCGCGGGGGCGAGGACCTCGGTGCAGATGCCGTCGGTCTGGACGGTCTCGACGACCGGCCACGCCGCCGCCTGGCCCGACGGGCTGCGGGCGACGAGGACGGCGAGCTCGCGGACGAAGTCGACCCGCTCCTCGAGGAGGAGGCCGTCGCGCAGCGGCCCGTCCCGGCCGACCTGAGCCAGCCAGTCGGCCACCTCCACGGCGGCGGAGACGACCCGCACGCCCTTGCCGTCATAACCGCCCCTCGGCGTCTTCACGACGATGGGCCAGCGGGCGTCCCGACCGAAGGCGGTCACCTCTGCGGCCGACATGACCCGTGCCCACCGCGGGCACTGGATGCCCAACGCTGTCAAGCGTTCTCGCATGGCGAGCTTGTCCTGGGCGAAGCGCAGGGCGGCCGGCCCGGGGTGGAGCACGACACCGTCGGCCTCCAGGGCCAGAAGGACGTCAGGCGGGACGTGCTCGTGGTCGAAGGTGACGACGTCGCAGGAGGCGGCGAAGGCCCGGACCCGCTCGAGGTCCGTGGGCTTCCCGACCGGGGCCGAGGGGATGACCAGCCCGGCGGGGGCGTCTGCCGCCTCGGTCAGCACGCTCAGCTGGATGCCCAGATCGGTGGCCGGGCCGTGCATCATCCGGGCGAGCTGGCCACCACCGATGATGCCGACGACCGGGAAGCCGCCCGGGGCACGTCGTGGGTGCGTCACGAGACGCGAGCCTAGTGCGGGCGCCGGTCGCCCGGCATACGGGCAGAGCCTACTAGAGTGTGGGGCGTGAGCACCGCAGGAGGGCCCCGACCGCTCGACCGCCTTCGGGCTCTGGTCGAGCTCTTCTGGCGTGAGCTGGCGAAGTTCGGCCTCGTCGGGGCGGTGGCGTTCGTCATCGACTTCGGCGGCTTCAACCTGCTGTTCTACGGTCCGCTCGCGGGTCACCTGGCCACGGCCAAGATCGTCTCCGGAGCGGTAGCCACGGTGGCTGCCTGGGTGGGTAACCGGCTGTGGACCTTCCGGCACCTGGACCACCGGCCGGTGCACCACGAGGCGTTCCTCTTCTTCGTCGTCAACGGCGTCGGGCTGCTCCTCTCGACGGGCTACCTCAACGCCACCCACGACTGGCTCGGCTGGACCTCGCGCCCGGCCGTCAACCTCAACACGGTCATCGGCACCGGGCTCGCGACCGGGCTCCGCTTCTTTGCCTACCGGCAGTTCGTCTTCGCCGCCGAGCTCCCGGGCAGCGTGGACGACACCGTCAAGGACCTGCACCGCTAGCTAGCCCTGCTCGGCCTCGGAGAGGAAGAGCGCGAACCTCGCCGGCTGGGCCGAGATGAGGTCGAGCCGCCCGCCGTTGGACTCGGCGAGGTCGCGGGCGAGCGCGAGCCCGAGGCCGGTGCTGTTGCCTCGCCCACTGCTGACCGACCGCTCGAAGATGTGCGGGGCCATCGCGGCGGGCACCCCGTCGCCCTGGTCGCTGACCTCGACGACGACGGACGGACCGCTGCGCCGGGCCTGCACCTCGACGGTGCCGCGGCCGTGGACGAGGGAGTTCTCCAACAGGGTGCTCAACACCTGGCTCAGGGCGACCGGGGTCGCCTTGACGACGAGACCGCGCTCGCCGTGCACCCGGACGCTGCGTCGGGCCTCCTCGAAGGCGGGCTGCCACTCCCGCTGGAGCGCGGCGATGACCGAGTCGAGGGACACCTCCGGGCGCGGCAGGTCGGTGCCGCGCCGCGTGCGACCCATGAGGTCGTCGACGACCTTGGTCAGCCGCTCGACCTGGGCGATGGCGATGCCGGCCTCCTCCTGGACGACCTCCGGGTCGGTCGTCTCGGAGATCTCCTCCAGCCGCATCAGCAGCGCCGTGAGCGGGGTGCGCAGCTGGTGGGAGGCGTCGGAGGCGAAGTCGCGCTCCGCGGCGAGCGACTTCGTCACCTGCTGGGCGCTGCGCGCGAGGACGTCGGAGACCCGGTCCACCTCGGGGATCCCCGAGCGCATGGGCTGAAGACGCGACTGGCCGGCGCCGAGCCGTTCGGCGCCTCGGCCAGCTCGATCATCGGCTCGGCCACCCGCCTGGACTGGCTGGCCGCGACGAGGACCGTCAGGGCCACCACGAGCGCCGCCTGCAGGAGGAGGCCGAGCACCACCTGCCACCCGCGGGCCGCGGGTGCCTGGGCCATCCACCCCACGAGCAGGTCGGGGCGCTGGGCGCCCAGCCAGGTCCCGAGGACGGCCGTCGGCAGGCCGGTGAGGAGCACGGCGATGGCGACGGCCAGGAAGGTGGAGCGGACCAGCTGTCGGCGCATACCGTTCAGTCCTGGTCGGGACGCTCGAACCGGAAGCCGACACCACGCACGGTGGAGATGTACTGGGGCTGTGCGGCGTCGTCACCGAGCTTGCGACGCAGCACGCTGATGTGCATGTCGAGCGTCTTGGTCGACCCGAACCACGCCGTCTCCCAGATCTCGCGCATCAGCTGCTCGCGCGAGACGACCTTGCCCTGCTCGCGCACGAGGACCCGCAGGAGGTCGAACTCCTTCGCGGTGAGGTGCAGCTCCTCGTCCTTGAACCAGGCACGCCGTCCCTCGGGGTCGATCCGGAGCTGGTCGGTGCTCGGGACACTGTCGGCGGGGTTGCGCCGCAACAGCGCCCGCACCCGGGCCAGCAGCTCGGCCAGCCGGAACGGCTTCGTGACGTAGTCGTCCGCCCCCGCGTCGAGGCCGACGACGGTGTCCACCTCGTCGGCCCGTGCCGTGAGGATGAGGACGGGCACGGTCTTGCCGTCGGCCCGGATTCGGCGGCACACCTCCAAGCCGTCGACGTAGGGCAGACCGAGGTCCAGCACGACGAGGTCTGGGTTTTCCCGGGCGCCCTCGAGAGCAGCGTGACCGTCGGCGCGGACGTCCACGTCATAACCCTCACGGCGCAGCGCTCGTGCCAGGGGGTCGGAGATCGCCGGGTCGTCCTCTGCCAACAGCACTCGGGTCATGGGGGAATGCTAGCGACGGCACGCCTCCGACGACGTCGTGAACACGGTGCGGCCGCTCAGCCGCCTGCCGGGCCGTCTCCTCGGCGTCGCGGCCAGCGGGGCCGGCGCTTCTCGACGAAGGCCGCGACGCCCTCGACCCGGTCGGCGCTGAACGCCGTCTGGCGCCAGCAGCCGTCCTCGATCTCGAGTCCCGCGACGAGGTCCAGGTCGAAGCCGAGCCGCATCGCCTTCTTGGCCTGCCGCAGGCCCACCGGGGAGTTCGCGGCGATGGCCGCCGCGAGCTCCAGGGCGCGCTCTCGGGCCGTGCCCGTCGGGACGACCTCGTCCACCGCCCCGAGGACGTGCGCCTCCGCCGCGGAGAGGCGCCGGGCCGTGAAGACCATCGACGCCGCCCGTGACCAGCCGACCCGGCGCGGCAGCAGCTGGGTGGCGCCACCGCCCGGGATGACACCCACGGACACCTCCGGCAGACCGACGGCCGCGCCCTCGCCGGCCACGATGAGGTCGCACGACAGCGCGAGCTCGAAGCCGCCGCCGAGGGCATGTCCCTCCACCGCGGCGATGGCGGGGACCGGCAGGTCGAGGATGCTGCGGTATGCCGCCCGGCCGAGCGGTCGCTGCTCGAACAGCTGGGCGTCCGTGAGCTGGTTGCGCTCCTTGAGGTCGGCGCCCACGCAGAAGGCCCTGTGCTGCGACGAGCTGAGGACGACACAGCGCACGTCGGGGTCCGCGGCGACCCGCGCGCCGACCCGCGCGATCGCCCGGGCCATCGCGGTCGACACGGCGTTGAGGGCATCGGGGCGGTCGAGGACGATCTCGACGACCTCGCCGTCCTCCCCGTGCCGCTCGGTCCGGACGAGCTCGGTCTCGCTGCTGCTCATGGGTTCTCGTTCCTCTTCCGGTGGGTGCTCGCGTTCCGGTGGGTGCTCGTGTTCCAGTGGCTGCTCGTGTTCCGGCGGGTGCTGGCGTTCCGGCGGGTGCTCGTGCTGGACCGCGCGAGCACGTAGGGCTTGACCTGTCCCACCCCGCGCAGCGCGCGCCGGCGCAGCGGCGTGAGGTCGAACCCCGACAGGCTGGCGAGCGTGGTCGCCATCTGGCCGTCGATGAGGATGTTTCCCGGGCGGGCGATCGCCGTGAGCCGGGACGCCCGGTTGACCGTGGTGCCGAAGACGTCCCCGAGCCGGGACAGGACCGGCCCGGCAGCCATGCCGACCCGCACCGCCGGAAGGACGTCGTCACCGGACATGGCGTCGACGAGGTCGAGCGCGGTGGCTGCCGCGGGCGCCGCCTCCCGGTTGGAGAAGAGGATCTCGTCACCGACCGTCTTGACGATGCGCCCGCCATGGGCCGTGACGATGTCGGAGGTGAGGACCTCGAAGCGCTGGACGACCGTGACGAGCTCCCGCTCGGACAGCCGGCGCACGAGGGTGGTGAAGGACACGAGGTCGGCGAACCCGATGTGGCGCCAGACCCCGTGCTCGTCCGTGGAGGGCTCGGCATCGGAGAGCATGCGCGACACGGCGTCGGTGAGGTGCCGACGCCAGGCGTAGACCAGGAGCGGCTCGAGGTCGTCGACCATGTCGATCAAGGCACGAGCGGTCGCGTCGGCGCTCGCGCCGTCGGGCGGCGCCAGGGGGTCCTCGTCGCCGCGGCTCTCCTGTGGCGCGAGGGCCTCGGCCACGAGCTGCACCTGCCACACGGCGAGCCGGTCGGCGGTCCGGGCGAAGGCCCGGGTCAGGGCCAGGGCGGTCGGCTCGTCGAGGACGCCGTCCCGCACGATCCCCGCGACCGTCCGCAGCGCGGTGAGGTCGGCCTCGGTGAAGAGCGCGTCGTCGCTCGTGACGAGGGGGAAGCCGAGCGCGTGCCAGAACTTGCGGGCGCTGAGCAGCGACACCTGCGCGCCGCTGCTGACCTCACGCCGGCCCAGCGAGCGCGGCCGGCCGAGGAGCGCGGCGGCGATGTCCTCGGGGCCGGGGCTCTCGGGCAGGTCCTTCGAGGCCCGACGACGACGCCCGGCGACGCTGCCGGCCGGCTCCGGTGGGTCCGCCGGATCCTGCGGGTCGGTCATGGCTGCATCATGTCAAGTCGTCGCCGCCGCGGCGGCAGGCCGGACGTGCACGACGTCGCCCGCGGCCCAGGCGCGCCGCTGACCGGACACCTCGAGAACGAGCCGGCCCTCATCGTCGACCTCGACGGCCCGGCCGACGACGTCGGGTCCGGCGGGCCGGCTGAGCGCGACCTGCTTCCCGAGCGTCGAGCACCTGCTCCGGTATGCCGTGCGGGCAACTTCGGCGCCGGGCCCACCAGCCGACAGCACGGCATACCAGCTCTCCAGCCGGGTGAGGTGAGCGACGACGAGGGCGGTGCGGTCCACCTCCGCGCCGCTGAGACGCAGGGACGTGGCGGTGGCGACGGGCAGCTCGTCGCGGGACTGGGTCAGATTGATGCCGGTCCCGACGACGACGACACCGCCCGGGGCGACCTCGCAGAGGATGCCGCAGACCTTGCGTGGGCGGTCGGCTCCGAGCAGGACGTCGTTGGGCCACTTGAGCGCTGCGGTCAGGCCGGTCGTCGCCTCGATGGCCTCGAGGACCGCGACGCCGGTCAGCAGGGGCAGCCACCCGGGGCCGGCCGCCAGCAAGGGTACGGTCGCGGACACGGCGACCGACGTCCCGGGCGGCGCCTCCCACGATCGGCGCAGCCGGCCGCGGCCGGCGCTCTGGTGGTCTGCGACCACGACCCGCCACGGCGTCCCGAGCTGGGCCGCGCGGGCGTTCGTCGAGCCGATGGTGAGGTGGTGCTCGACGGTCGACCAGCGACTGCCCAACGTGACCAACGCCGCACGCATCCTCGCCGCGTCGACGGAACCTGTCATGAGCGCAAGGCTAGGCTGCCCGCCATGGGTGATGTCGACGCTGCCGCGGACGGGCCCGACCTGTCGACCACGGCGGGAAAGCTCGAGGACCTGAGGCGCCGCGTCGCGCAGGTGGCCCACGCCGGCTCCGAGGGGGCCGTCGAGAAGCAGCACGCCCGCGGGAAGCGGACCGCCCGCGAGCGGCTTGCGATGCTCCTCGACGAGGACACCTTCACCGAGATGGACAAGTACGCCCGGCATCGGAGCACCGCCTTCGGCCAGGACGGGATCCGTCCCTACGGCGACGGCGTCGTCACGGGCTACGGACAGGTGGACGGCCGGCAGGTGGCGGTCTTCGCCCAGGACTTCACGGTGTTCGGCGGTTCGCTGGGTGAGGTGTTCGGCGAGAAGGTCGTCAAGGTCATGGACTTCGCGATGAAGACCGGCTGCCCCGTGATCGGCCTTAACGACTCTGGCGGTGCACGGATCCAGGAGGGCGTGGTCAGCCTCGGGCTTTACGGCGAGATCTTCCGGCGCAACGTCCACGCGTCCGGAGTGGTCCCCCAGATCTCGCTGATCATGGGTCCGTGTGCAGGTGGCGCCGTCTACTCCCCGGCGATCACCGACTTCACCGTCATGGTCGACCAGACGTCGCACATGTTCATCACCGGCCCGGACGTCATCAAGACGGTGACCGGCGAGGACGTCGGCATGGAGGACCTCGGCGGCGCGCGGACCCACAACACGAAGTCCGGTGTGGCGCACTACCTGGCGGCCGACGAGCAGGACGCCATCGACTACGCCAAGGCGCTGCTGTCCTACCTGCCGTCGAACAACCTCGAGGAGCCGCCCCGCTACGGCGGCGACGGCGACGCTGCCGACCTGACGGTGACCGACGAAGACCGGTGGCTCGACACGTGCATCCCCGACTCCCCCAACCAGCCCTACGACATGCACGAGGTCATCCAGCACGTCGTGGACCGGGACGAGGAGCTGGGTCCCGACTTCCTCGAGGTCCAGCCGATGTTCGCGCCGAACATCCTCACGGGGTTCGCCCGGGTCGACGGGACGTCCGTGGGGGTCGTCGCCAACCAGCCGATGCAGTTCGCCGGGTGCCTGGACATCGACGCCTCGGAGAAGGCGGCCCGGTTCGTGCGCACCTGCGACGCGTTCAACGTGCCGGTGCTGACGTTCGTCGACGTGCCCGGCTTCCTGCCCGGGACCGACCAGGAGTGGGACGGCATCATCCGCCGTGGTGCGAAGCTGATCTACGCCTATGCCGAGGCCACCGTGCCGCTGGTCACCGTCATCACCCGCAAGGCCTACGGCGGTGCCTACGACGTCATGGGCTCCAAGCACCTGGGCGCCGACATCAACCTGGCCTGGCCGACCGCCCAGATCGCGGTGATGGGGGCGCAGGGCGCCGTGAACATCCTCTTCCGCAAGGAGATTGCCGCCGCCGAGGCCGAGGGCCGCGATCTCGAGCGGACCCGTCAGGACTTCGTGCTGGAGTACGAGCGGACGCTGGCCAACCCCTACGTCGCGGCCGAGCGCGGCTACGTCGACACGGTCATCCTCCCCTCCAACACCCGCAGGAACGTCATCCGCGCCCTGCGGGCCCTGCGGAGCAAGCGTGAGACGCTGCCGCCGAAAAAGCACGGGAACATCCCGCTGTGACCGAACGCCCTGGGTCCGAAGCAACAGCGGTCCCGGCGAGCGAGGACCCGGACGCACCGAGGGAGGTCGTGGTCCGGGTCGTCTCCGGGTCGCCGACCGTGCAGGAGCTTGCGGCCCTCGTCGCCGTCCTCGCCGCCCTACCGGCAGCCTCCGGGGGCGATCCCGTCGAGGACGCCGCACCGACGTCGACCTGGGCGGCACCCGCCGCCCGGCTGCGGACGGCATACGGGCACGGCCGTGCGGGCTGGCGAGCCTCTGCCCTCCCGCGCTGAGCCGGCCCCCCGCTGAGCCGACCCGCCGCTGAGCCGGCCCGCAGCTGAACGGCCCGACCTGGACCCGGAGCGGGTTGGGCTGGCGATAGGTTGCCTGCATGTCCGGTGTCCACGAGGAGTTCCTCGCCCTGCCCCTCTCCGCCCTCGCGGACGCCGCGCTCGGGCGGGCCCGCGAGCTCGGAGCGGAGTATGCCGCGCTGCGGGTCGTCTCCACCCGCAGCCAGCACCTCGGGCTGCGCGACCTCGAGCTCGAGACGTCGGTGACCTCCGACGACGTCGGGCTCTCGGTGCGCGTCGTCCACGACGGCTCGTGGGGCTTCGCCGCCGGGCTCGCCCTCACCACGGGCGAGGCGGTGCGCCTCGTCGAGCGGGCCGTAGCCGTGGCCCGGGTCAGCCGCCCGGTCTCGACCGAGCGGGTGGCCCTGGCCCCCGAGCCGAGCTACGCCGGCCGGCAGTGGTCCTCGCGCTACGAGGTTGACCCGTTCACCGTGAGCGACCAGGACAAGGTCGGCGCCCTCGTCGACCTGTCGGAGCGCCTCAAGGCGGGCGACGGCGTGCACTTCACCGAGGCCTCGGTGCAGGCGGTTCGCGAGAACGTCCACTACGCCGACTCGTTCGGCACGTCGACGACCCAGACCCGGGTCCGGGTCGAGCCCTCGCTCTCCGCCACGACCGTGGACCGGGCGACCGGCGCGTTCGAGTCGATGCGCACCCTGGCGCCACCGGCTGCCGCCGGGTGGGAGTACGTGCTCAGCCAGGAGGCGGGCCTCCAGGGCGAGGTCGCCGAGATCCCGGAGCTGCTCGCGGCCAAGGTCAAGGCGCCGTCGGTGCGGGCCGGCGACTACGACCTCGTCATCGACGGCAGCAACCTGTTCCTGACCATCCACGAGTCGATCGGCCACGCCACCGAGCTCGACCGGGTCCTCGGCTACGAAGCCGCCTACGCCGGAACGTCGTTCGCGACCTACGACAAGCTCGGGCACTTCCAGTACGGCTCACCGGTCATGCACGTCACCGGCGACCGCGACACCGACTGGGGCCTGGCCAGCGTCGGCTGGGACGACGAGGGTGTCGCCGGCCAGCACTGGGACATCATCAAGGACGGGGTCCTCGTCGGCTACCAGACCGACCGCGCGATGGCCGCCCTCAAGGACCTCGGCCGCAGCAACGGCGCCGCCTACGCGGACAGCGCGCGGCACGTCCCGGTCCAGCGGATGGTCAACGTCAGCCTGCAGCCCGATGCCGGAGGTGGCAGCGTCGAGGACCTCGTCTCCGGCGTCGAGGACGGCATCTACATCGTCGGCGACAACTCGTGGTCGATCGACATGCAGCGCTACAACTTCCAGTTCACCGGCCAGCGCTTCTTCAAGATCGACGGCGGCAGGGTCGCCGGCCAGCTGCGGGACGTCGCCTACCAGGCGACGACCACGGACTTCTGGCGGTCGATGGAGGCGGTCGGTGGGCCGCAGACGTTCTACCGGGGCGGCACCTTCAACTGTGGCAAGGCCCAGCCCGGCCAGGTCTCGCCGGCGAGCCACGGCGCCCCCGCCGCACTCTTTCGCGGCGTGCGGATCCTCAACACGGTGCAGGAGGCAGGTCACTGATGACGCAGCTCTCGAGCCCGCAGGAGATCGTCGAGGCCGCACTGTCGGCGGCGACCTCGGACGGCACCATCGTCCTGGTCACCGACCGTTCGGAGGCCAACCTGCGCTGGGCCGCGAACTCCCTGACGACCAACGGGGAGATGGGGTCGCGCTCGGTCACCGTCATCTCGACCGTCGACTCGTCCGGCGGCACCGCCTCGGGCGTCGTCGACCGGACCATCGCCGACGCCGCCGACGTGCGCGCCCTTGTCGAGGCGGCGGAGGCCGCCGCCCGGGACGGCGACCCCGCTCCCGACGCCGCCCCGCTCGTCACGCCCCACGAAGCCGGAGCCGGCTCCGACTTCTCCCTCGAGCCCGAGCCGACGAGCATCGGCGCTTTCGACCGCCTCGCGCAGGACCTCGGGGACGTCATGCGCGCCGGTGGGTCGGCCCGCCAGCACTTCGGCTTCGCCGAGCAGGTCATCGACACGACCTACCTCGGGTCCTCCACGGGCCTGCGGCTGCGGCACGCCCAACCCACCGGCCGGCTCGAGATGAACGCCAAGAACGCCGACTGGTCGGCGTCGAGCTACCTCGGCTTCACCCTGCGCGACCCGTCGGAGGCCGACGTCCTCGCGGCCGACGCCGAGCTGACGAAGCGGCTCGGATGGGCCAAGCGCTCGATCGACCTGCCCGCGGGCCGCTACGAGGCCGTCCTGCCGCCCACCTGCCTCGCCGACATCGTCATCTACGGCTACTGGCTCGCCGAGGCCAAGGCCGCCGACGAGGGCCGGTCCGCCTACTCCCGCAAGGGTGGTGGCGCCCGGATCGGCGACCGGCTGGCCGCGCTGCCGCTGGACGTCTACAGCGACCCGGCGCGGGACGGCATACAGTCCGCGCCGTTCGCCATCGTCCCGGCGTCGACCTCGGACGCCTCCGTCTTCGACAACGGCCTGCCGCTCGGGCGCCAGGACTGGATCCGCGGCGGCGAGCTGGTCTCCCTCGGCGGCACCCGGGCGTATGCCGCGAAGTCGGCTGCCGACGGCCACCACACCCCCGTGCGGCTCGCCTCGGACAACCTCGTCGTCGAGGCCCCGGACGCCAGCGGCACCATCGACGACCTCATCGCGTCGACGAAGCGCGGGTTGCTCCTGTCGACGATGTGGTATATCCGGATGGTCGACCCACAGAGCCTGCTCCTCACCGGCCTGACCCGCGACGGGGTCTACCTCGTCGAGGACGGCGAGGTGGCGGGCGCGGTGACGAACTTCCGGTGGAACGAGTCGCCCCTGGACGTCCTGCAGCGGATCACCGAGGTCGGCGAGACCCGGCGCTGCTACCCGCGCGAGTGGGGTGACTACTTCACCCGGACGGCGATGCCGCCGGTACGCGTCGCCGACTTCAACATGAGCAGCGTCAGCCAGGCCCAGTAGCAGTAGGGTCGAGACTGGTGTCAAAGAACCGCCCAAAACGGACTCGAAAGGGTGACTCTTTTGACATAGATCCTGGTGCGGGGCCGCGGTCAGTGACGGCGCCGCCGGGCTGCGATACGTTCGCAGGCGTGACTTCAGACACCCGCGCCAGGAGCGCCCCGATCCGCGAGCGCACCGACGTCGACCGCATCGCCGACGGCTACTTCGACGCCATGGTCGCGCTCAGTCCCATCGCCGCAACGGACTTCGGCATCCCCGGGCATGAGGAGGATCTCGACGACTTCTCTCCGGCCGGTGCGCAGGCCCTCTCCGACCTTCGCCGGCGCACCCTCGAGCGCCTGGTTGCGGTCAGCCCCGTCGACGACATCGACCGGGTGACGGTCGCCGCGATGAAGGAGCGCCTCGGCCTGGCCGAGGAGCTGCACGAGGCGGGCCTCGAGGAGATGTCCCTCAACGTCCTCGCCTCACCGCTGCAGCGCATCCGCGACATCTTCGACCTCATGCCCCAGGACAGCGACGCCGCCTGGACGACCCTGGCCACCCGGCTGACGAAGATCCCCGCCGCCGTCGAGCAGTACCAGGAGTCGCTCCTCGCGGCCCGGGCCAAGGGCAACGTCGCGCCGAGGCGACAGGTCGCTGCGTGCATCGAGCAGTGCAAGGAGCTCGTCGCCGACGACGGCTACTTCACGAAGCTCGTCGAGGGAGCGAGGTCCGCAGACGCGCCGCTGGACGGCGAGCAGAAGACGAGCCTGGCGTCGGCTGCCCGAGCGGCCGCCGCGGCATACGGGCGGCTGGGTGAGTTTCTCCGCAGCGAGCTGCTGGAGGGCGCGCCCGAGGGCGACGCCTGCGGCATCGAGCGCTACGCCCTGCTCTCGCGCTACTTCGTCGGCGCGGCGGTCGACCTCGAGGAGACCTACCGCTGGGGACAGGAGGAGCTGCGCCGGATCACCGCCCAGATGGAGGAGGTCGCCGAGCAGATCAGGCCCGGCGCCTCCGTCAAGGAGGCCATCGCCATCCTCGACACCGACCCGAAGTACAAGCTCGACGGCAAGGACGCCCTCAAGGCATGGATGCAGGGCAATGCCGACGAGGTCATCGGCAACCTCGCCGACGTCCACTTCGACATCCCGGCGCCGGTCCGCCGGATCGAGTGCATGATCGCCCCGACCGAGACCGGCGGGATCTACTACACCGGCCCGAGCGACGACTTCAGCCGGCCGGGTCGGATGTGGTGGTCGGTCCCCAAGGGTGTCCACGAGTTCGGCACGTGGAAGGAGCTGACCACCGTCTACCACGAGGGCGTCCCGGGACACCACCTCCAGGTGGCCCAGACGGTCTTCCGCTCCGAGCTGCTCAACAAGTGGCGTCGGCTCGAGGCCTGGACGTCCGGGCACGGCGAGGGCTGGGCGCTCTACGCCGAGCGGCTCATGGCGGAGCTCGGCTACCTGGACGACCCGGGCAACCGCATGGGATGGCTCGACGGGCAGTCCCTGCGGGCTGCGCGCGTCGTTCTCGACATCGGTGTGCACTGCGGCTTCGAGGCGCCGGCCGAGGTCGGCGGCGGTGACTGGAGCTACGACAAGGCGTGGCAGTTCCTGCGGGCCCACGCCAACCAGGGTGAGGCGTGGCTGCGCTTCGAGCTGGACCGCTACCTCGGGTGGCCGGGCCAGGCCCCTTCCTACAAGATCGGTGAGCGGCTCTGGCTGCAGCTGCGCGACGAGCTGCGCGAGCGCGAGGGCGACGCCTTCGAGCCCAAGGCGTTCCACCGGCGCGCCCTGGACATCGGCGGGGTCGGGCTCGACACCCTCCGGGCGGCGGTGCTCGACGAGCTCGGTTGACCAGGTCTCGGGAGCGGCCGGCTGCCGGGCAGTCGCCGACCAGCAGCGTTGCCCGGCATACCGACCCACCCGCGTTGCACGGCATACCATCGAGTGAGAAGAGAGGGACTGGACATGGCGACGGACGCGGCAAGCGCTCCCGGGACGGTGGAGGAGAACGACCTGAGGTCAGCGACCTCGAAGGTCGCAAAGAGGCTGATCTGGTTCCTGGCGGTCCTCTACTTCATCAACTACCTCGACCGGACGAACATCTCCTTCGCCGGGCCGAACGGGATGAACAAGGACCTCGGACTGACCCAGGCGATGTTCGGCCTGGCCTCCGGGGTGTTCTTCATCGGCTACCTCCTGCTCGAGGTGCCGAGCAACATGGCACTGCACCGGTTCGGGGCACGGCGCTGGATCGCCCGGATCATGGTGTCGTGGGGCATCGTCGCCACGGTCATGACGTTCGTGCCGAACTCGGGCACGCTCTACCTGCTGCGGTTCATCCTCGGCATC
>JAABUY010004051.1_pt1 | contig 15612 bp, 11 predicted proteins | sample 5560271 | NCBI WGS metagenome assembly JAABUY01 (sample SAMN10711886, study PRJNA513374) | rock metagenome | isolation source: Antarctica rocks | place: Antarctica: Victoria Land, University Valley
GTGCTCGCGGAGTATTCCTCGCTGCAGCTGGAGCAGGAGTTTGCGAAGAACGCCTATATGGCGGCCCAGCAGGGCCTGACCGTGGCGCGGGCGGACGCCGCCACGAAGCAGAACTACCTAGTCGATTTCGTTCCGCCGACCCTGCCCGAACGGATGAGCTACCTCTATCCGCTGCAAATGACCGCGACCGTGTTCCTGTCCATGCTGTTGGTCCTGACGTTCGGGAGCCTCGTCATGGGGGCGGCGCGCGATCAGATCGTCGGCTGACTCACGTCGCAGGTCCGTTCGACGGCGGGGGTCTATCGTTTCGGAGACCTGCCGGTCATTGGCCGAACCTTTTGTTCGCCGGGTGAGTGACTTCCGGGTCACGATCCCACGCCTTCCGCCCTAGCAGGTAGGTTCCGTCGCCCATCGCCGTCGCCCGGGCTGGCCACGTCTGAATCTTTGCCGTACCAAAACGGATGCTGCAGATCGATTGCGATGCGGGCATCACGTCGGCCGGCAAGCAAGGTCGGCGGTCTCTCTCGTGGCCGATGCGCCGGCAGCGCGACGCCCAACGGCATTCTGAGGTTCTGAGGGCATGCTCCTGAAACTGGCGGTCGCGGTCCTCGCCTTGACGGGTCTTTGTGGCTGCGCCCTCCTACCCGCCGGATCCCCGACCGCGCGCGAATTCGAAAACGGCGCCGTGCCGGATCGCGATCCGGGTTTCGTTCTGGTCGACCTCGATCTCGGGGTCGCCAAGGCGATCGCGAGCTACCGCCGTCCCGGGCTGGCGTCGCTCGGCCCCGACACCTATCGGCCGACCCTCGTGCTGAAGGTAGGCGACGTCATCGCCACGACGATCTACGAGGTCGCCCCGATTCCGCTGTTCGGCGGATCGAGCGAGTTGCAGAGTTCGGCCGTCAAGGGGCAGCCCGTGGGCGGACATATCTCGACGCTTCCCACGCAAGTGGTCGAACAGAACGGCACCATCCCGGTGCCGTTCGGCGGCAGCGTCAAGCTGGCGGGGCTGACGCCCGCGCAGGCCGGCACGGCGATCGCCAAAGCGCTCGAGGGAAAGGCCACCAATCCGCAAGCTGTCGTGAGCCTGGTGAGTTCCAACATCAACGTCGCCACGGTCAACGGCGACGTCGACAAGCCAGGCCTCGTCCCGATCACCGTGCGGGGCGAGCGGGTGCTCGACGTCATCGCGCAGGCGGGCGGCCCCAAAGGCTCTACATACGACGAGGAGGTGCAACTGGTCCGCGCCGGACGGGTCGCCAAGATCAACATGCAGGACCTGGTCAGCGATGCCGCGCAGAACATCCGGGTCAGCCCGGGCGACAGCCTCGTGGTGGTCCGAAAGCCGAGGAGCTTCGAGGTCCTGGGATCGGCCCTCAAGGTCGCCCAATACGATTTCAACGTCGAGCAGGTGACGTTGGCCGAAGCGGTTGCCCGCTCGGGCGGCCTCAACGATGCCCTCGCCGACGTCGGCCAGCTCTATCTTCTGCGCTTCGAACCCGTGAGCCTGCTGCGCCGGATCCTTCCATCGAACGATGCCCAACTGCACAAGTTCGAGAGCGGCCGCGGGACCGTCCCGGTCGCCTATCATTTGGACCTGCGCGGCGCATCCGGCTACTTCATCAGCCAGTCGGTGCAGATGCGCGACAAGGACCTCGTGCTGATCACCAATGCCGAGAGCGTCGGCTTTGCCAAGCTCGTTCAGATCATGCGCGGGGTCGCCGGGATCTATTACGACTTCCGCGGTCCCGTGACCTCCACCACCACTCAGGGTCGCGTCACTACGACGACATCGTCGGCCGGCAGTTCGTCCGAATGAGCCGTTCGGTCACGAGCGCAGAGAAACGCGTTCCGGTGGTGGTGCGACGTCGGACGATGACCTCGCTGGTTGTCAGGATGGCACTTTGATCCCGCCGCGCAAAAGTCAGGTCAACCGCGGCCCTATGCCGGGGCAGCGCCGGACCAGGATGTTCCGTTTCCTGCGCCTCAAGGGCGCACGCTCGAAGGCGAAGCCGCCGCTGCAGTTCCTCCGCCTGCAGCTCTGGCCCTGGCTCAAGGCGAGAATGAGCCTGAAGCAGCTGGAACTCCGGGCCGGGCCAGCCGAGCGTCTGGCCGCCAAGGGCACCGTCGTGGTGGCGTCCCATTATGGGAATCACGAGATCGTCGACGCCTTCGTCGATCATCACCGGGGCCTCGGCATCCGCGAATTCGTGTTCCTGGATCTGTCGGACGACGGCGATCTCGCGGCTCATCCCGGGAGCGCAGGGCATGCGGTGTGGCGCCCGCGGAGCATGGCCGACATCGAACCACTGACGCTGTGGCTCAACGGTCTCAGGACCCGCTACGCCGCGGGCCGCTGGTGCCTGTCGCTCGATACGTCCGACGCTTTCGTGTTCTACCGCTGCGAGAGCCGCAGGATCGGAGACTTCACGGAGTTCCTTGAATCGGAGAGCCGCGACCACGTCTACGCCCTGACCGTTGAGATGTACGGCACGGAACCCGCGGCCGACCTCGTGGCCGCGGCCGGAGGCAGGCCGCCGTTCGGGGCGCTCGACCATTTCGACCCTTTCGGCTTCGTGACGCTGGATCCCGGCCGTTTCCGCAACGTCATCGTCCGAGGCGGCTTGCAGCGCAGGACCTTGTTCCGGACGCGTCCGCGTCAGAGCCCGGCACTGAATCGTGTCCCTCTGGTCAAATGGCGCTGGTTCTACGGCTACAAGGCCGGCACGCGGCTGATCCTGCCGATGCACCTCAACAATCCTCATGCGCGCTGGCACTCAAGCCCGACAGGCTGCATCCTGCGCTTCGCGTTGCTCAACGACAGGGCCACGCTGGAAGCGGCGGGAAGGTGGGAGCAGGCCGTGGCCGTAAAGGACGGCGGCCTCGCGGCCTATCCGGGCCTGTCTCGCCTGCGCGAGATCGCGCTCATGCAGGATGTCAGCCGCCGCTACACGGGGACCCGCGACCTCGTGGATTGCGGTCTCCTGAACCCCGGGCAATGGTTCTGATCGTGCCGTTACGATCCACCCATCAGATGAGCCGCGATCTCGCAGGCCTTGGTGGTGGCCCGGCCCGCATCGTCGATCAGAGTGGGCTTCGCCTTCCAGATCACCAGGCCTTGCACGCCTCCCGCCACGGCCTGGTCGAGCCCGGGCAGGCCTTGGATCTGGCCGGCGGCCCAGCCGGCCGGGTTCTCCGAAGACCAGACCGGCTTGCCGCTCGGAACCGCGGCGACCAGATGCGACCAGTTGCCGGCGGTCGCGGTGATGTCGCGGTCTGAGTTGTGGGATGCCACGATGTCGAACAGCGATGCCAGGCCGGAGTGCTCGTCGACATCGCGGAGAGTGCCGACCACGAACTGCCTGTCGGGCCCGACCAGGAGCAACGAGAGGTTCAGCTTGGCACGGAGCTTGGTCACGATGGACGTCATGCGCGCCTCATCCATGCCGGCCTCGTTGAAGGGCGAAAGCGCATCGGGCCGGAAGGCCGCCGCATAAGCGGCGAGCCAGGTCGCGTAGCGATCGTCGGACCACCCGGCGAAAGGCGACTTGCCGACCGCCAAGGGGCTCGCATAAATCAGCAGGCCGATGCTGCGCGCATAGGCGAAAATATCCTTGTAAAGCTCGGGGTAGTTGGCGGCGCTCGCATAGCCGACGACTATCGGTAATCTGATTCCATCCACACCGACGTTGCGCGACAACCCGGCCAGCACCGTGCGGTAGTTGGATTCCGTCAATGCCGTCGCGGCCGAATAGCTCGTGTGTTCCGGAAAAGACGTCTTGAGATCGGCGATGTAATGACTGACGGCACCCGCATACCGATGCGAGGCCGGAGCCGCGCAGAGCGCCGAGGCGGCGACGGCCTGGTTGGTGCCGAGCCCGGCCGCGAGCAGGCCGAAACACAACGCTGCGCCCTGCACCCGTTTCAGATCGAACCCCCTCATCACAATCCCTCGCGTTCGGCATAGCCCACCGTCGCGACTCACGCGAGTGCGAGCGCGAGCGACGGACTGCCGCCACCCTCTCGCAACACCTCGAACACCACCGGGTCGATACCCCCCTGGAGCAACAGCCCCATGACGCTCTGTCGGCGCAGATCGTAGTCCGCCGCCGCCGCCGCGCGCTCGGCTTCGAACGCCTCGGCCGTGATGTCGATCTTGACGCCGAGGCAGAGTTCGAGCCGCTTCAGCCAGTCGGGGCCGATGCGGGCCGGATCGAACCGCCCCATCCACCCCTTCGGCCGCGCACCCGCCGACGCGGTGAAGCGCTTGTCCATGGTGTCCGTGTGTTGCTGGAATTCCTTCAGGAAAACCCTGAAGCGATTCGCCGCGGCAGCCGGCGGCATCACCGCGAACGCGCCGGGATCGAAGGCGGCGTCGAGCGCGGGTTGCCGGCCTGTCAGGTTCTCGCTGAACGAGACGAGCGGATCTCCGGTCAGCAGCACGATGCGGACATTCGGCCGCGTCAGCAGCGCGTCATCGATCGTGCCGCCCTGCTGCCAGCGCAGCAGGAACCCGGTCGTGCGCGCCGGTTCGGCCCTTACCACGTCGGCGAGGAAATCGAGGTCGGAGACATCGCGCGCCTGCACGTCCGCGTGGCTGTAGCCGGCGAAGCGTTCGGCGTGCGCGGCGAACTCGATCTCGGTCGCGTGGAATAACTGCCCGTGCATGAGCACGCCGGCGTTGTGCGCCAGGATGCGATGCACGAAGTGCAACTCGGCCGTGCTGGTGCCGAGGACGACGAAATAGGCCTTCGTGGTGCGTCGAGCCCCGGCGCTCCAGCGCAGGCCCGCACCCCCGACGAGAGGCTGCCCGGGCGGCCCCTCCCGGTGGTTCAAGCGCCAGTCGTCGAACTCCGTGCTGCGGATCCCGACATCCTCGTCCATGAATGCGGGAGCCCTCTTGTCGCCCGTCCAATAGGGTTCGAGCAGGTCGCGCAGCGCCATGTCATGCGACGACAGCTTCCGCGCCATGAAGAAGCGCTGGCGCGTCAGGTAGTCGAGGTGGTCGGCATGGTAGACCACCGGGTAGCCGTAGTCGGTGAATTGGTAGAGGGTCAGAGGGCAGCCGATGATGCGGTTGTCCGGAACGACCTGCCGGACCAGCGTCTGGAAGAAGAGTTCGTCCGCGATCAGCGTGGTCCTGAAGAAGTCGACGATGCCGGGCTGGCGCGCGATCGTCATGATCGCCTTCAGGGTCGGCCAGGTGAGCACCCACCATTGAGAGCCGAGATGCGGCGACATGTTGGGCAGGAACCGGCGCTTCAGGCCGAGGTTGCGCTGCAGCGCGAAGACGTTCTCGGTCAGTTGGGGGTTGTCACGCCAGTTGAAGTACCACCGGTACTGGTAGCGCTCCCGCTGCGGCCCGCTCTTCACCCATTTGATCGATTCCGAGGGCACGCTCTCGATGAACTCGTCGCCCTGGTTGCGCCGCAGGAAGTGCTCGAGCTGGCCCGAATCGCGGATCGGGTAGTCCATCCCGCTCATGAGATAGACGTAGTCGGGCTCCCATCCCGAAGCCTCGATGGTCTCGATGCAGTTCAGCGTCGCTTGCACGACCGACCATTCGCCCCAGCCAACCCGCACCCGACGCGCGTACCGCACCGTGTCGGGATCCCCGCCCGCCGCCGCCTGGAGTGCCTCGTATTGCGGATCCGCGACCTTCGCGTCGTAATGGACGACGATGCGGTGCCCCGTCTTGATCATGGTGCGGACCACATGAGCCACGAGTTTCGGATCACCATGAGCCAGCAGCGCAAATACGATCTTCAACGCCATCTCCCGCCCGCCGGCCCAGCTGCTAATTCTCTGCCGACGCGGTGTTATGGCGCAACCGCCACAAGCGGCCTAGCCGGTCCGGCCCCATTTCGGAGGCATGACCGACCTTACCCTGAACGCCAACAAATACGCCCTTGCGGCGATCCGTGAACGCCGTGCCGAGCTGTCAGGCATCACCTCGCTCGAAAGCCGCTTGCGCCATCTCCGGTGCTCCCTGGTCCATGTGGACGCCACCTTGCGGCTGTTCGCGCCCGATGCGGACCGGAGGAGATCCGGGCGAAGAAACCCTATCGGCGGACCAAGCTGTTCGGGGCCGGCAAGATGAACCGGCTCATTCTCGGGGCACTCAGGCGCGGCGAACGGCCCATGACGACGGCCGAAGTGGTGGACTCGATCGTTGCCGACCTGGGCTATGGGGAAGACGCCAAGGCCGGGATGCGGAACCGCGTGCGGGCGAACCTGCAATACCTCAGCCGCGTGCGGGGTAGCGTCACCAAGATGGGGGAGCGGGCGGGCGCGAAGTGGGGGCTGGCGTAAGGGGTTGGATCCAACGGATCAAATGAACCTAATCCCGACAACTGGCGTTCATCAACGTCAAGCGGCTAGAGATCTGAAAAAATGATCGCTCTACTACGTGCTAAGATTGCAAATCGGTTGGGTCTTAACAGTCGCCCAACCATTGAGTACTCGACAAAGATGGTTAATGAAACCGCTCGGGAGCGCGAGAGACTGTCGCACATTGTTAAGGATACCAATAACCTCGTCGAGGAGTCCCGCAGAGCGCTTGCCGCTAGGCCGTTCTGACTAGGTATGATGTAGGGCGGGCGGTCGCGCCATAATACCGTGCCGACGCTTCGATGAACGAACTTTCCATCTGCGGTCCGGGATAGCACGATCGTGCCGCCGATCCACCGCCTTGTGGCTCGCGCTCACGGTGGTTCACGACGGGGACGCAGATGCCGGACGGATTGCGCAAGGGTCTCACCAGCTACGGCGACGCGGGTTTCTCGCTGTTCCTGCGCAAGGCCTTCATCAAGGCCGCGGGTTACTCCGACGACGCGCTGGACCGCCCGATCGTCGGCGTCACCGACACGGCCAGCGACTTCAACCCCTGCCACGGCAATGCGCCGCAGCTCATCGAGGCCGTACGGCGCGGCGTCATGCTGGCGGGCGGCCTGCCGATGAGCTTCCCCACGGTCTCCATCCATGAATCCTTCGCCCATCCCACCAGCATGTACCTGCGCAATCTGATGGCCATGGACACCGAGGAGATGGTCCGGGCGCAGCCCATGGACGCGGTCGTGCTGGTCGGGGGCTGCGACAAGACCCTGCCGGCCCAGATCATGGGGGCGGCTTCGGCTGACCTTCCGGCCATCGTCGTGCCGGTGGGGCCCATGGTGGTGGGCCACCACCGCGGCGAGGTGCTCGGTGCCTGTACGGACTGTCGGAGGCTCTGGGCGCAGCATCGCGCCGGGTGGATCGACGCCGCCGAGATCGAGATCGTCAGCGGCCGGCTCGCGCCGTCGGTCGGCACCTGTATGGTCATGGGGACGGCTTCGACCATGGCCTGCATGGTCGAAGCCATGGGCCTGTCGCTGCCGTTCGGCGCCACGATCCCGGCGCCCCACGCCGAGCGGCTGCGCTGCGGCGAGGCGACCGGTACGGCCGCGGTGGCGCTGGCGCGCCGGCGCGGGCCGCGGCCGCAGGCGCTCGTCACGGCGGCCTCCATCCGCAACGCCATGGTGATGCTGCAGGCGATCGGCGGATCCACCAACGGCCTCGTGCATCTCGCGGCGATCGCCGGCCGCGTCGGCATCCGGCTCGACCTCGACGCCTTCGACCGCATCGGCCGCGAGGTGCCGGTGCTGGTGGACTTGAAGCCCTCCGGCGACCACTACATGGAGCACCTGCATCACGCCGGCGGCGTGCCGCGGCTGCTGCGCGAACTGGCGCCTTTCCTCGACCTCGACGCCCCGACGGTCGCGGGCGGGCCGCTGCGGGACTACGCGGACGCTGCCGAGGACGTGCCGGGCCAGACCGTGATCCGTCCGCGCTCGGCGCCGCTGAAGCCCTTCGGCGGCATCGCGGTGCTGCGCGGCAATCTGGCGCCGGGCGGCGCCGTCATCAAACATGCGGCCGCGACCGCCGCGCTCATGCAGCATACCGGCCGGGCCGTGGTGTTCGACAGCGTCGACGACATGGCCGACCGGGTGGACGATCCCGATCTCGACGTCGCGCCCGACGACGTGCTGGTCCTCCTCAACACGGGACCGAAGGGCGCGCCCGGCATGCCGGAGGCCGGCTACCTGCCGATCCCGCGCAAGCTGGCCGAAGCCGGGGTCAAGGACATGGTGCGCGTCTCGGACGCGCGGATGTCGGGCACCGCCTTCGGCACGATCGTGCTGCATGTCACCCCGGAATCGGCCGTCGGCGGCCCGCTCGGGCTGGTTCGCACCGGCGACCTGATTCGCCTCGACGTCGAGGCTCGCCGCATCGACCTTTTGGTCGACGAGGCCGAGATGGCGCGCCGCGCCGCCGCGCCGCGGTCTGCCGCTCCGGCCCCGCCGCGCGGCTACGCCAAACTGTTCCACGACACCGTCACCCAGGCGGACCGGGGTTGCGATTTCGACTTCCTGGCCGGCGCACCGGATCCCGAGCCCGGCCGTTAGGGAGGCCTGCTGCAGACGGGAGACCGCACCATGAATCTCGACCATACGGCCAAGGGCGTGTACCCGATCGCACCGACGCCGTTCGATCCAGAAGGACGCATCGACTTCGCCTCGATCGACCGCATGGTCGACTTCTACCGGGCAGTCGGCAGCACCGGCCTGACGGTGTTGGGCGTGATGGGCGAGGCGCCGAAGCTCGACGGCGACGAGGCCCGGGAGGTCGCGACCCGCTGCATCGGCCGAGCCCGCGGCCTGCCGGTCGTCGTCGGCGTCTCGGCTCCGGGCTTCGCCGCCATGCGGGCGCTCTCGCTCGCCGTCATGGAAGCCGGTGCCGCCGGCGTCATGATCGCACCGCCCAATACGCTGCGCACCGACGACCAGGTGGCCAACTATTATCGGCAGGCCGTCGAGGCGATCGGCGCCGACATCCCGGTCGTGATCCAGGACTATCCGCTGAACTTCAGCGTCGTCATGACGCCCGGGACGATCCGGCGGATCGTCGCCGAGAACCCCTCATGCGTGATGCTGAAGCACGAGGACTGGCCGGGTCTAGAGAAGATCTCTGCCCTGCGCGGCTGGCAGGCCGAAGGCACCATGCGGCCCATCTCGATCCTCTGCGGTAACGGCGGGCTGTTCCTGGATTTCGAGACCGAGCGCGGAGCCGACGGCGCCATGACGGGCTATGCCTTCCCCGACATGCTGGTCGACGTCGTGCGACTGCAGGCGGCCGGAGAGCGCGATGCGGCGCACGACCTCTTCGACGCGCATCTGCCGCTGCTGCGCTACGAGCAACAGCCGGATCTTGGCCTCTCGGTCCGCAAATACGTCATGGCCAAGCGCGGCATCATCGCGTCCGACGCCCAGCGCAAGCCGGCCGGTCGCCTGAGCGAAGTGGCCAAGGCGGAGGTGGACTACCTCCTGGCCCGCCTGGCCCGGATCGATCCCCGGGCGGCCGGAGCGATACGGGAGATTGGGTGAAGGATGTCCGCCTTTGTTCGCACTCGTCACCGTCATCGCGAGCCGCAGGCGAAGCGACCCAGATCGACCGTCGTGGAGGCTGGGTTGCTTCGCTCCGCTCGCAAAGACGGCTCTCCGATCCTCTCTGCTATCGCACCGTCTCTGATCGCGTTCGCCGAGTGGCCTGCCGGAACGCTCCACCGGCAGTCGGTAGTGTTTCAGTTTGAAATTTCTGCGGCTCAGATCTTCCGGAGCCCGTTTCCCAGGTGGACGCTCAGGATCCTTCATCGTCAAAGGGCCGATACCGATCTGCAATGAGCGATAGGTCGCGCTCCATCATGTCCAGCTTGCTGGCGGCCCCGGGCGCTTGCGCCACTGATTCTGAGATGTCGGTCAGAATGCTGACGATGTCCCGCTGAAACTCAGCTTGTTCCGTTGCCAGCTTGTCAATGGAGTTTCGAACATCCATGAGGCCCTTGACAAGGGAGAGCGCGAGATCGTGGCCGATCGCACTCTCCCGCGCCTGCGTTTGATCGTAGGCCAGCGCGTCAATGGATGATCGAAGCTGATACAGAGCCTCGACAAGCAGCGCCGTCGCATCCACCATCACGCCTTCCCTTGTGCCGCTGCACGCTTCCGGTTCAGGCGTCGCCCCTCTCCCCTTCCTTGTAGGGGCCGCGCTTCGCGAAGGGAGCTTCGCCGGCCTCCACCATGGGGCTCGAATCACCCCGTTCTGGCTCATCTTGAAGTTGACCGGTCGAGAGATCAACAATCATCAGCGCGAGCTGATTCGGGTCGCGGGGGCGCTTCGGGGGCTTCATGTCAGAGCGTCCGGGTGCGGTCGAGCTGTTCCATCGAAGTTATCGCCGCGGGGGCAGCCCGTGAAACCGCTATGGTGCTCGAAATGTGCGCGCTGGCCGGTCAAGGCGAGCTTGTGCGCCCGCATCGGACCCCAACAGGCGATACAGCGAAAGCTCGCCGGCTTATGGCGGGGCATCGTCGATGCTGACGCGCACCCATCCGCCGGTCGGCGTGCGCTCTTCAGCTTCAAGGTTTTCTAGCAGGGTCATATCCCGAACTATGGGGGCCTCTCAGCGGCGTCAACCCTGCAGAAATTCAAACTGACCCACTACCCGGCGGTCCGCCGATTTGACACCCCCGGTCCGCCACCCCTATTGATCTCCCCAGCATCGGTCCCCCGCGAGGGGGCGGGCGCCTCCAAGGGGTGCCTGAAGGGAATGCGGTCGGGTTCCGCGAGGCGCCCGGCAGGCCGCAACTGCCCCCGCAACTGTGAGCGGAGAGTCGGACCATCGGAATGCCACTGGGGCGGATGCGTGAGCGTCATCCCGGGAAGGCGGTGGTCAGGCGCTTGATCCGCGAGTCAGGAGACCTGCCGTGCTGGCCGCTATCATCGACCCCGATGGTGGCGCCGATGTCTGCGCGCGCCGGGCGGGGTGTCCCGGGGCCTGTCCGGCCCGTCCTCGACGGCGGTCGGGCATCCTCAGCGGTTCTCCGCCGGACGCATGCATCCCGTTCATCGGCGAGGCAGCGCGCGGAGACCGTTCATTTGTCAGAGATCCAGGATCCACCTGCCGCCACGACCGTCTACGTCTGCGTGACCTGCCGGGCCGAGGGCGATGTTGCGGAAGCGCGTCCCGGCCGGCGGCTGCACGACGCGCTGCTGGCCGAGGTGGGTGGTGATCCCGCGGTCGCCGTGGTGGCGGTGGAATGCCTCAGCGTGTGCCGTCGCCCCTGCACGGTCAGCTTCGCGGCACCCGGCAAATGGACCTACGTCTACGGCGACCTGCCGGCCGACGGCGCCGTGCCGATCGTGATGGAGGCGGCCCGGCTCTACGGCGCCGCCCCCGATGGGCTGATCCCCTGGAAGCTCCGCTCCGACCCCATCAAGAAGGGCGTGGTGGCCCGCGTGCCACCCCTGCCGCGGCCCGCGGCGGGACGAAGTGCATGACGGAGCTCGGCAAGGTGCCCGTGACGGTGGTGACCGGCTTCCTCGGGGCCGGCAAGACCACGATGATCCGCCACCTGCTCGAGGGCGCGGGCGGGCGGCGCCTGGCCCTCATCATCAACGAGTTCGGCGACGTTGGAGTCGACGGCGACATTCTGCGGTCCTGCGGGATCGAGTCCTGCCCGGACGAGAACATCGTCGAACTCGCCAACGGCTGCCTGTGCTGCACGGTGGCGGATGATTTCGTGCCCGCCATCGAGGCGCTGCTGGCCCGCGAGCCGCGGCCCGACCACATCGTGGTCGAGACTTCGGGACTCGCGCTGCCGAAGCCGCTCGTCAAGGCCTTCGACTGGCCCGCGATCCGCTCGCGCGTGACGGTCGATGGCGTGGTGGCGGTGGTCGACGGTGCCGCCGTGGCCGAGGGACGCTTCGCCGACGACCCCGCGAAGCTGGCGGCGCAGCGCCAGGCCGACGGCTCGGTCGACCACGACAATCCGCTGGAGGAGGTCTACGAGGACCAGCTCCTCTGCGCCGACCTCATCGTGCTGAACAAGGCCGACCTCGTCTCGGCGGAACGCTTCGGCGAGGTCAGCGCCGCGATCCGGGCCACGGTGCCGCGGGCCGTCAAGATCGTCGCGACCCGGGAGGGCCGGGTCGATCCCGCCGTTCTGCTCGGCATCGGGGCTGCGGCCGAGGACGACCTCGATGCCCGGCCCTCGCATCACGACGCCGAGGAGGGTCACGATCACGACGATTTCGACAGCTTCGTGCTCGACGTTCCGGCGCTCGACGATCCCGCGGCTTTCGCAAGGAAGCTGGCCGGGGTGGCCGAGCGCCACGGCGTGTTGCGCATGAAGGGTTTCATGGCGGTGGCCGGCAAACCGATGCGGCTCCTCGTGCAGGGCGTCGGCACGCGCTTTCGCCAGCAGTTCGACCGGCCCTGGCGGTCGGACGAGGAACGCCGCGGCCGGCTCGTCGTGATCGGCGAGAAAGGTCTCGACCGCGCCGCTGTGGCGGCTGCCATTCGGGCCTGAGCGCCGGGACCGGAGCGCCCCATGCACCTCTTGCCCCTCCCGCAAGGATCCCTGGACCGCGAACCTGCGGCCGCCGACATCACGCAGACGCCGGCCGACGTCGTGGTGCTGTCCTTCTCGGACGGGGACCTGGTGTCGCTGGCGGGCGCCGTCTCCGCCCTCGGCGGCGAGACCCTGCCGAGCCTGCGCCTCGCGGGCCTCAAGGGGCTGGGGCATCCGTTCTCGATCGACCTCTATGTCGAGAAGGTCGCGGCGCGCTCGCGCTACGTGCTGGTGCGGATCCTGGGCGGGCTCGACTACTGGCGCTACGGCCTCGAGGAACTCGGCGCCGCTGCCCGGCGCCACGGCTTCCACCTCGCCGCCGTGCCGGGCTGCGACCAGCGCGACCCGCGGCTCGACGCGCTCTCGACAGTGCCGGTCGAGGACCTGCGGCGGCTGTGGCGCTATTTCCGCGATGGCGGGTCGGAGAACCTCGCGCAGGCCTTTCGGTTCATCGCGTCCCGCATCGGATGGGATGTCGCGTGGTCGGAGCCAGAGGCGCTGCCGCCGGGGGGCGTGTGCGCCTCGCTCTGCCGCCCGGTGCCGGAGACGGTCCACCATGCCCTTGCCCCCTTCGAGGAGAAGGTGGCCGGTCGCGGCCAAGCCGCGATGCGGTCGGATGGGGGGGTCGGGGACGCCCCAAGACCCCTCATCCGGCCCTTCGGGCCACCTTCTCCCCAGGGGGGAGAAGGGCGACACCTGCCATCACCCGACGCACCCCACGCGCTGATCACCTTCTACCGCTCGGCCCTGATGGCCGGCGACACCGCGCCCGTGGCGGCCCTCGCCGACGCGCTCTATGCCCGCGGCGCCCGCGTCACCGCCTTTTCGGTAGCGAGCCTCAAGGACGAGGATGCGGCCGAGGCCCTGGCCCGTGCTGTCGCGGCCGATCCGCCCGACGTCGTGCTCAACACCACGGCCTTCTCGGCCCGACGGGACGACGGCGGCGCGGTGCTGGACGGCGCCGACGCGGCGGTGCTCCAGGTGATCCAGTCTGGCAGCACTGGCGACGCCTGGGCCGCGAGTGACCGCGGGCTCGGCGCGGCCGACCTCGCCATGAACGTGGTTCTGCCCGAGGTCGACGGCCGCATCCTGGCCGGCGTGGTGTCGTTCAAGGAAGCCGGCGCGCCCGATGCGGCACATGAGTTCTCGCCGGTGCTGCACAGGCCGGACGCGAACCGTGTCGCGCACGTGGCCGACCTCGCGCTCGCCTGGGCGCGGCTGCGGCGCACGCCCCGCGCCGAACGCCGCCTCGCCTGCGTGCTGTCCGACTATCCTGGCAAGAGCGGTCGCGCCGGTTACGCGGTGGGGCTCGACGCGCCGCGGAGCCTCGCCGGTATCGCGACGGCGCTCCGGGATGCCGGCTACGCGGTCGGCCCGTCGCCGGACGGCGCCGATCTGATGGCCCATCTGACCACGGGTCGGGCCGAGCCCGTGCTGAGGCTCGACCGGTACGAACTCGCCTTCGCGGCGCTCCCGCCGGCCTTCCGCGATGCCGTGCTGCGCCGCTGGGGCGAGCCCGGGGCCGATCCCGACGTGGGTTCGGGCGCGTTCCGGTTCCGCATCCTGCGTTGCGGTGCCCTCGTCATGGCGGTGCAGCCCGACCGCGGCCAGCCGCTCGACCGCCGCGCCCAATACCACGACACTGCGCTGCCGCCGCGGCACGGCTACATCGCGTTCCACGTCTGGCTGCGGGAAGTCGAGCGGGTCCATGCCCTCATCCACCTCGGCACCCACGGCACGCTGGAATGGCTGCCCGGCAAGGCCGTGGCGCTGGGCGGGGGCTGCGGTCCCGAGGTGGTGCTGGGTCCCGTGCCGGTGGTCTATCCCTTCATCGTCAGCGACCCCGGCGAGGCCGCCCAGGCGAAGCGTCGCATCGCGGCCGTCACGGTCGGCCATCTGACGCCGCCGCTGGTCGCGGCCGGCCATCACGGCGCCACCGCGGAACTCGAAGCCCTGTTCGACGAATATGCCGAAAGCCAGGGACTCGACGCCCGGCGGGCGCGCCTCCTCGGCTCGGCCATCCTGGACCGGGCTCGCGACACGGGCCTGGCCGAGGATTGCGGCATCCGGGCCGATGCCGACCAGGAGGCCGCGCTGGCGCGGCTCGACAGCTGGCTCTGCGACATCAAGGAGGCTCGCATCGGCGACGGGCTGCACGTGTTCGGTGGCGGCGACGATCGCGGGACCGCCTTCGCGGCCTGCGGGGCGGCCGAGGTCGCGGGTCTTCTCAGGGCGCTCGACGGACGCTTCGTCAGGCCCGGCCCCGCCGGATCGCCGGGGGCAGGGCGGCTCGACGTCCTGCCGACCGGCCGCAACCTCTACAGCGTCGATCCTCGCGCCGTGCCGACCCGCACGGCCTACGAGATCGGCACCCGGGCCGCGGCCGCCTTCATGACCCGCTACGCCCAGGACCATGGCGAATGGCCGCGCTGCCTCGTGCTCGATCTCTGGGGCAGCGCCACCATGCGGACCGGCGGCGACGACCTCGCGCAGGCCTTTGCACTCATCGGCGTCCGCCCGCGCTGGCACCATGGCTCGACCCGCGTCGACGGCTTCGAGGTCCTCCCCCAGGCTCGGCTCGATCGCCCGCGGCTCGATGTGACGTTGCGCGTCTCCGGCCTGTTCCGGGATGTGTTCCCCGAGCAGATCGCGCTGTTCGATGCCGCCGTGCGGGCCGTGGCGTCGCTCGACGAAGAGGACGAGTTCAATCCGCTCGCCGCCACCCGGCGGCTGGCGCATGCCGGTCCCGAACGGCTCGCCCGCGTCTTCGGCGGAGCGCCCCATCGTTACGGCCTGGGCCTCGCCAGGACGGTCGCGGCGGGCGGCTGGGCCGACCGGGCCGAACTCGGCGAGAGCTACCTCGCCGGCACGTCGCACGCCTACGGTGGCGCCGACGCTACCGGGCAGGCCGATGCGGGTTTCCGCGACCGCGTGCGCGCCGCCGACGCCTACCTTCATGTTGCCGATCTGCCGGAGGTCGACCTCCTGACCTCCGACACGTTCGCCGAGCACGAGGGCGGCTTCTCGGCTGCCGCCGCGGCGCTCGGCAGCGCGCCGGCCCTCTACCATGCCGACGCCACGGTGCCGGGCACCCACAAGGTTCGGACCTTGTCCGAGGAGGTGGCCCGCGTCGTACGAGCCCGGGCCTCGAACCCGCGCTGGGTCGCCG
>JAABUY010004052.1_pt1 | contig 15606 bp, 12 predicted proteins | sample 5560271 | NCBI WGS metagenome assembly JAABUY01 (sample SAMN10711886, study PRJNA513374) | rock metagenome | isolation source: Antarctica rocks | place: Antarctica: Victoria Land, University Valley
TATAGAAATAAGTGTTTAGTTGTGATTTTAACATCAAAATGCTGTTGTTTGAGCTTGATTTTGAAGAAGTTTCAAAAAAAAAGTTGCGTGAGTGCTGGAGCCAACTTTGTAGGATCCGCTGTAAGGTTTAGGGTACGGTAATCAGCTGATCAAGTTTGCTCAGTTTGCGTCTGGCATGCCGCATGCCTAAGGTTATAGGCCTGAACCAGGCCTACGCATGCATACTTGATTGGTACAAATATCTATTTTGACGTTGCAATAGAATAAGAAACAACATTTGAAGGTGATATTATTATCATAATGATACCTAATAATTTCGATATTGTACAGTAGGGTAGGTATCAAAGACCGACCCAAACCGGTACAAACCCCCGGCTGAACCGCCTGGTCAAAGAAAAACAAAAACTCCTAATTTATATGCAAACCCAACGGCCAGGCTTACGTCAAGAGAGAAGATAATGCACAGTGCACCACCGTTATCGGGCAGTCACCTCATCTGTTGATGGACTACGACTCCATGCAGCTAGGGAAGTAATACACGTGGATGAATGAGGTTCGGCGCATGGTCAGAATTGTAGATCTGTGTTACCCTTGAAGACAGCTGCTGTGCTCACATCCTGTCTGCTTCAGAAGGGGCTTTGATGACCTGATTCCAAGTATATGTAAGGTAGTTGTAGCTCTTCACCTCAACCCAGCTAATAGTAGAGAATTGGAGCTTGTCATGTGATGATGTAACGGATTGGCTTCTATATGGGTGAGAACACGACCTCCATCCTGGTGCACCTCCTGGGAATAGCATATGATCATTCGTCAAATAAACATCCCCACAACGAACGCTTATCACATCGTCTTTACCTTGCCTTTGTGAGTTGTAAGCCGTGGGATGCAGTCGCTGCCGAAATGAGAAACAAAGACTCGCTCCCCGGTGCACTTGGCTCTTCCCTCAACTGTCATGCGCCACACAAGCCATCTCCCTCGTCCAAACCGCTCACTTTGCGCCTGCGGCGGATGACCTGCATACCTGACGACCCCCTTGTCTCACTCACCCTTTCTACCTACCTTACCTACCTTGCTTCGACCTCTCTCAAACCTATCGCAACCTCATATTACACCAAATCCTAATATCCTATTCGGTGCCGATACCTACCCACGCATTCCGACATCTCTCCGGTCTTTACTGATTCTATTCTTGGGGTCAAAATATTGTATGCAGCTGCTTGGGTCGAACCTTGCTTCTTCTGGGGATAGCATATAAGTCCTATTCACCTTTCTGTGGAACATTCGAACGGATCACTGCGTCGCGCGGTGGCCCGGTCAAATCGACAGGATGACTCCAGTCGCTGGTCCAGACGATATTGCCCTGCAGGAACGAGGGAGACAGAGCCAAGAGTCGGCACAGCAGGAACCTCGACGGCCAAGATGGCGGGGCGTCTTTGGCGGCGGGCGTACACACCGTGATGACAGGGCAGCGTCGTTGGACGACTACGAAGATGACAAGAGACGACCGGAGAAGTGGAGCTTTGGCGTTCTCAACGACAAAACCACGGATGAGGTGCCAGGTGCGTTTGAGCAGATCGGATGGTGACATCATGGCCTCCGAGGCGGTAGCCGTCCTCATCATACACCAAAGAAAAAAGCGGCATCCAGGCACAGACTCTTTCGAAAAAAGCTAATGAGATTGAACCTGCAGGATCGGTTTTGCTTCTCGCTTTCCATCGCAACGAACCTCTCGGGCTCCGCAATCAACCGGCGACAACCTCTGCCTCTTCTTTACCTTCTCCTTATGGATCCCAATCGCGACCCCTATCGCGGCGAGAGTCTAAGCTGTCAGCATTCGAAGCCAAGAAGAAAACCGCAGACGGTCAGATTGTGCTTGATCCCCAGCCCGACGACTCCCTCAACGATCCCTTGAACTGGCCAGCATGGCGTAGAGATACTTCGCTCTTGTCTTTGGGGTTTTACTGCATGGTTGGCGGGGGCATGACACCCATTCTTGCGGCAGGTTTCAACGATGTCGCATCTACGTACGGGGTTTCAATCTCCAAGGTTGCTCTCACGACTGGTCTCTACATGATGGGTCTAGGTCTTGGATCTGTGATCGCATCTCCAACGGCAATCATCTTTGGAAAGCGGCCCGTGTATCTTGTGGGCATTCTGCTGTTTTTGGTTAGCGCGGTTTGGTGCGCATTGTCACCGAATTATACCTCGCTGGTGATTGCCCGCATCTTCATGGGTATTGCCGTCAGCCCTTGCGAATGCCTTCCTTCTGCCACTATCGCAGAGGTCTTCTTCTTGCACGAGCGAGCCTACCGAGTAGGTATTTACACTCTTCTTCTACTAGGTGGAAAGAACTTGGTGCCACTGGTGAGCGCGGTCATCATCCAGAGCTTGGGCTGGCGATGGGTTTTCTGGTAGGCAATCCTGGACAGAAATTCGAGGCAGGCTGACCGTTTTCAGGATAGTTGCAATGATCGTTGGACTGTGCTTCGCTCTACTCTTCTTGTTCGTTCCGGAGACATTCTGGGACCGGACACCGCGGCCAAGAAGCCGAAGACCAACTGTCGCGACCAATCGCACTCTCTCCTCGGTACTACTTCACGCTGTTCATCCGAAAGCTAGCCCTGGGCTCCCTGGTGATGGAGCTGATTATATGCGGAAATTCGCGATTGGCAATTCTGCGGCCGCAGCGGGAGCTGCAGCGCCTGGCACCATCGCTGCAAGACGGCAACAGAAGAACGGTCTTCATGTTGGCTTCGCGCCGCAGTCAGACACGCAAGACTCTGCAGACCGGGCGACTGACGAAGCGAAACCCATGACTTTATCAAGCCTTCCCCTCCATGATGCATCTACTCTTGCAACCACAAGCGCCTCCAAGGACGGCAAAACACCTCACCCTCCGGGATTCTATGACAGCCCACCGGAGATCCAGATACACCCCGCGAATTCGACACTCTCGCCTGCTAACCATGATGACTCCTGGAGAGTTGTCCCAAGTGGAGGGGCACCCAAAACCCCAGGTCTGCACAATTTCAACTCGCCTTTTTACCTAGGCGTAGAGCGGGAGGACACCGACTACTTGAAGAACGAGCAAGACCACGCTCCTCAAGTTGCCAGTGCTCTGCAAAGAGCATATGTGGACGAACCCAAGTCACCCGCAAACCCCTTACGATCACCAGTAGAGGATCCAAAGTCACCCGTGGAAACTCCACTCCCACTAGTCCGATACACCACCTTCCTCAAGACCCAACCGCCCAAGACATTCGCGCAAACCCTCAAACCCTGGAACGGCCGACTCCGCCACGACCGCTGGCTGCACGTCGCCTTCCGGCCCTTCATCCTCTTCGCCTACCCGTCCGTGCTCTGGAGCACGATGGTCTACTCCCTCAGCGTCGGCTGGCTCATCGTCCTCTCCGAATCCGTCTCCAGCATCTACCGCTCCCCCGACACCTACCACTTCACCGCCCTCGGCACCGGCCTCGTCTACCTCAGCCCCTTCATCGGCGGCGTCCTCGGCACCGCCGTCGCAGGCAAGGTTTCCGACGTCATCGTCCGCTTCATGAGCCGGCGAAACGGCGGCGTCTACGAGCCCGAATTCAGACTCGTCATGGCTATTCCGGTCGCTATCGCCACTTGCGTCGGCCTCATGGGCTTCGGATGGAGCGCCGCTGAGAGGGATCGGTGGATAGTCCCTACTGTTTTCTTCGGCATTATTAGTTTTGGCTGCTCGTTGGGGAGTACCACCGCCATCACGTTTTGCGTCGACAGCTACAGGCAATATGCCGGCGAGGCGCTGGTTACGCTGAATTTCTCCAAGAGTATGTTGTCTTGCGCCCTCCACGGCCTCATAGCGACTCAACCGAACTCTACTGACGGGTTTCTGCGCAGATATCTTCCACGGCCTCGTCTTCTCCCTCTTCTTCAACCGCTGGCTCGAGGCCGACGGCTCCAAGAAAGTCTTTCTGGCCCTCGGCGCCATCCAGCTCGCTTGTTTGCTGCTGACGATTCCCATGTATATCTACGGTAAGCGCGCCAGGATGTGGACTGTGAGGCGGAATTTGATGGAGAAGTTTTGATGCTTGTTTTACGGGGAATCTTTTCTTCGGCGCCGGTCGTGCTAGAGCTCTCGGGTGGTGGGTCGGTGTTTGGACTCGGGTATGGTTGTGGATATGGGTATGGGTGTTGGGGGGGTGGCGCTGGTGGTCAGGTTTCGGATCTGGATTCGATTGGGATGGAATCTTGGCGAGACTGGTGGAGCGCTTGGGATTGCTTTGGGCTCGGCTGTGTGGATAGACTACGTGGGAGTAGGGATATCATTAGCCCAGCGATAGTATGGTCACCTTTCACCTCACAGTTGTGCTCAAACTTTACGTGCTCGAAGTCGTAAATCTTAGCGCAGCACTCAAGGTCACAACCAAACCACGTGCACCATAGTTTCGGGATCTACGCATCATCTGATCGACCAAGGAGGATCCGATATTGTCTCTCGGTAGGTTGGTCTCGCCTGGCTTCGTTGATGTTTTTTGAGGGTTGGATACCGATGTCTTAAGTCAGGCTGTCTGTTGTGGTCTAGAGAGAATCTGGGGTGTGCCACCGTTTTTCGGTCGCGAGTGATTGAAGTTCTGGGGGGGAATTATGGGAAGGGCATTCGCGATAGGGACATATGTGCGGTGATACGGATTTGTATCGGCATTGGGGTATAAATTAATAATAAGCCGGTGTTGTTTAAAGTACTTCGGCGGACGCTCGACATCAGGTATCCAAAGCGATTACTACCAACCAAGTGCAGCAAGTCGAATGTTCGATGGCAGTTGGGTTATGATGAATATGGTATTGTTGTTCAAAGGGCGAGATCAGTAGTATTGCCCGTACCACTCAACGGTCTTCGCCTATATCTTGGAAAAGCTCATAACATGTTTCCGTACCCCTTCACTCCAGGAACGCATGCTATCAAAACCAAGATCGACTCTCCAGCTTCTCTCTGGATTTCTCGGCATCATTTTCAGACGTGGGCCCCCGATAGGAAAGCACCTCTCCATGAACGCCTAGCTGAATATCGAGGTGAAAGATCTCAAAGTCGCCAAGTCGCAGCACCGCGTCGACCGATAGCCCACCCTTCCTTGCCAACGCCTGCGTGCTCAGACGAGGCGTCAGCACGTCCGTCACCTTCTCCACCAACTTCGCAGGCGCATAATATTCGGTCAGGAGCTTCGCCCAGGGGTTCTGGTTTTCGGCGCCGGTGGGAATGGCGAGCGCCGTCGAGTTCGGTGATTGCCCGTCCAGCCAATAGGAGCGAATTTGGTCGCTTCGGTCCAAGCCTTCGAAATAGGTGCGCATCGAGAACGACATGATCAGGTGGCGGAGGTTGTGCAGATGTCGGAGAGGGATGAGGCCGGTCAATCTGTGACTCGCAGTCTTGTGGAGTTTTGGCGCGCCGAGGAAGCCGCAAAACTTCAATGTCGTAATAGTGGAGGCGTGGTGGAGGGCGATCGTCACCAGCAGTGAGTATTTGCTGGGATTATATGTAGGTGCGAATGGCGACGACAAAGACAAGGCTTCCACTCGCAGTGTGTCCCAGTCCGTCTCCTCCAAAAGATCTGGTTGGTGGTCGCCGTACGTCTCGTGGATGCTTGGCAGTCCGACGAAGGGCGCATGGTGGATGGGTGACGGCAGTCGCGTGAACGTGTCAAGCGGAGGAAAGGACGCCCCGATAATCACAAGCTTCCGCAGCGGAGAGAAGCGAACTGCTCGGACCATCTCGCTCCGCTCGTCAAATGGAATACTTTCTTCGATCTTCAAAACTTCAAGAGTAGACAAATGCGGGGCGACGTGTTCGATGAAGAACCGTCTTCTCAATCTTCTCGACACTCCTTCCAGGTCCCGACGGCTCTCAGCACGTCCCGAGTCTATCGGGTCGGTGTTGGGTTCTGGGGAGTATAGAAGCTGGGTGTCTATCCTAAGTTCTTTGAGCGTTCGACCGAGCGTCATCACCACGTTTTCTGCCCCGGAGGTGAGGAACGGTAGGGATGTGGGGTGGAAGAAATGTTCTAGAGGCCAAGCTAGGCACTGTATCTGTGGGTGTCTTTCCAGAAATTGCAACCAGTCCCCTTGAAGCAGCGAAATGGTAGTGTCTGGATCAAAGCCGGTCTGTGTGGTGACCGCGTTACGTACTTGGAAAGCCCGTAGATTTGGGAACGTCGCATGACTGATCCAATTGTTTCTGATAAGAGGCATAACTTGCAAAACCCAGTCGAGGTTCAAAGACGTAAGTGTAGAGCTAGACTTGGTGACAAACTGCGACACAAGCCAGCCGGGCTCTTCGTCAACAAAATATGGGGTGTCTTGACACGTTGAGTCTCCTGGTTTACAATCGATGTCATCGTCGGGCTCGGCGAGCCCCTCGACTCGGGAAAAACGCCTGTATATATCCTCATCAAAATAAGCTGCCATTTGAAAATCTTCCTTGGGAATCTTGACTATCCAAGTGTCCCTCTGAGAGGGTGAGATATCCCAATCATCCAACATGTTGCTCGATGTTCCCCTGCGCTCATCGTGGGAGAAGGTCAGCTCTCCGATAGTTGAATTTTCAGACATGGCTCTCAACCTCCTGATCCGTACGCTTTGCAGGCCCCCGAGCAAGGCATTGACTCCGATACGCTGAGCAACGCCCTCTAGACAACAGCTTTCTAGCCAAAGACGTGCAACGGGAAGCTGGTACTTCCGAGCCTTACTGAAGAAGCCTTGAAGGAGAGCAACGGTAACATTGTGATGCCCATGGATGATCCTCAGGGTATTGACGTTAACAAGATTATGAATGGCCCGCGAAAGCAGCCTCAACGTCCGCCCATCATTGGAAAAAGTCGGATTCTGGAAAGAAGCCACTAGAAGATCCTCATATATATCTGGTAGGGAAAAATGGCATCTGTGCGTTAGTTTTCGTACTTTTGAAGCTAGGTAAGGATTCTCGGTGAGTGTAAACAATATACTAATCATCGGGCTATCGTCGTGCGCGTCCCCCTTTGCGTTGTTGCAGCAGTCCACCAGCTCAATTGCTCGGTAGAGATGGGGCACCACTCGGTGATAGCAGTGCCACGACACTAAAGCGGTATTGTATTGCTCCGCGCCATTGAGTCTCGTGAAAATGTCGTCCAAGAGCTCATCGGGCAGTGATTCGAGACGAGAAATCATCATAATGGCGGCTCAGGGGTTTCTCACTGTCCCGATGATTTAGTCTTCCCTCCCGGTCGTTGCAGACCGAGTACGAGGTTTGAGATACCTGGATCAGGCAGGTGGCTGAACGATACTGGCGGGTGAATGGGCGGCGTTGGAATGTCAATGATCACGGTAGGAAGCCGAGGTCAGATATCATAGAGTCCTGTTAGTGTTGAGTGTGAGTGTCTTGAAACGAAGGGAGACCGAGGGTGCAACCCGGATCAGGGTACGAATTAGGTAAGCAATCAACACGAGCCCGAAGCCTGCATGATCTGCATGATCCAACGGCCTAGGATGAGGCCGTGATTCCGTTGATCTCCAGTTAGATCCCGTCCTTCTCGCACGTTACGGAGTAGTCCTTGGCCGTGTTTACAAGTACATGTATAGTTCCATGTACGAAGTAACTTACACGTTTTGTCTTGTCTCGGACCATGGGCCTGACTGGGGTGGTGTCTGCTTTTCCGCATCATCTGACGATCGAATCACATACACTTCTCCTGCATGAGTTCCATCCTCCCGTGGGGCACTAGGTATTTAAAACACCATGGCGACCACCACATCGCAGGATGCCTTCACGCCAGTCTTGCGGTTTCCCAACGGCTCTCTCGTTGTGCTTGACTACTGCCCTGATCGCAGCAAGCAATGGCACTCCAGAGAAACACATTTCTCAGTGCTCTGGCAATAGCAACATCAATTCCCGCCGTGTTGTCTGCCCCAACCCAACGCTTCGAGCGTCAAGTCTCCGCGGTCCCATCCTTCGTGTTACAATATGGTTAGTGGTGCCCTCAACATCTGGTAGCAGATGCCGAGACTGATACGTCGGCTAGCACCTGTTGTCTGGCTCCACTCGCAGGATCCTTATCTACCCTCTGATATTGGGTCACAGCTCGCTCATACTCAACCGGAGATCAACTATACTCCAGTCAGCGGCGTGGCCAGCCCTTTAACTTTGGATAACCTTGATTCTCTAAACTCAAAAGGTGGATCCAGTATATATTTAACGTCTCTCGACGACTTCACTCGGAACCCATCATGGCTCAAAGGTGTGGCGCCTGACGAGAGTGGCAAGACGAACGGCGCCGTGAGCTCCGCCGTCATCGTCAATGACCATGGATCGGGCCTGGTTGACGCATTCTACTTTTACTTTTATGCTTACAATGAAGGGAGCATCGTTTTCGGGCAAGAGTTCGGGGATCACGTTGGTGACTGGGAGCACAACATGATTCGTTTCAGTGATGGAGTTCCGCAAGCGGTTTGGTACAGCCAGCATGCCAACGGGGAAGCTTTCACCTACAATGCGGTGGAAAAACACGGGCAAAGGCCTGTCTCTTACAGCGCCAAGGGCTCGCATGCTAACTACGGCACTACTGGGTCAGTATCATGCTCCATACATTTCTACATTTGGCACAAGCTCAAGATCTTCACAGAACCCACGATCATACCATCCCAAACCTGAACCTCCCGGTAGGCTTCGTCGAAGACCACTGCGACCAAGGGAAGCTTTGGGACCCTACCCTATCCGCGTACTTTTACCAATACAATCCGCTGTTCAAGACCTTCAACGCATACGACCCGAGTCATCCCACGCCCTGGTTGTACTACGTCGGCCAATGGGGAAACCAGCAACTGCCGGACTCGAATCCAAATCAGAGGGACTTCTTCGGGGAGCGGAAGTATACGATTGGACCTACTGGGCCCGAAGACAAGCAGCTTAACCGGACCAACGTATGTCCGGACAATGGGAATCCCTGTTTTGTGAGGCCATTCCTAGGGCCTTGATGTGAGGATGATTTTCTGGGCTACGTGCGGGGAGTACATGACTGTTTATCCTGGATTGGAGATTTAACCTGACGATTTCAGTTGTCCTCTGCTTGAGTCAGTGCGACATCTAATATTGTACTGAAATACTGCTCCAGTAGAGCTATGTGAATTGGCTGCACGAGTTGTCAATCATTTCCCTTAGGGTATTTGTACCTTAACCCTTTACCCCAGAAAACGTGCTTGTGAGACAGCGTTCAATCTTAGCTCTCCCGATACGCACGTGCAGAAAGTGATTACCCCTTAAACTTCACTTTCCTACTCTACCTGTACTCTAATTCACATACAAAACTAAGAGACAAAAACATTGTTGTTGAAGCCTTCCCACCCACCTTACGATAAGTCCATACCGCCTTGATTTACAGCAGGATTGACCAAATCGAAACATGTTTGGTCTATTTGTCTACCGGATCTAAGGAAAGTAAAGGCTAAGGTCCAATCAAGAGAGGGAACTTTACTCGGGCGCTTGTTTCAGCGATGCAGCCCTCCCGATTGGCTCCCAAGCCTTAATCTAGCCTAGCTGGGATATTATAGGTATAACCTAGCCATCAAGTGGACTGATTTCCCCTTAAACCTCCCCAACTTCAGAGACATCAAGGTGAATTTGCCACGATCATCATTCATCGCCAAGTTGTTCAGCAGGTCTGACTTCAGTCCAAGTGGCAAGGCAGTGTTGATGCTTTTACCAACCTGCGCTTTGACACATTGTTGAAGTACCTAAGGTGCAGAACAGGAGTATCTCACTGCTCTTTAAAGTTAAACGCTGGATGCAAGACCATCCGGTGCAAGGAAGACCAAACGTCGAGGTACTTGCCATTATTGTAACCGCCTCGACTTCCTCTACCACCTGCGCTGCAGCATGCAGCTCGGGAGGCTGTCACAATCGCATCTCGCTGACCGGGTGACCTTGTAGTTAGAAGCAACGAGCCTGGCAGCCCCCAAATCAGCAAGAATCACTTCACTCACTCACTTCTCACCAAAACGCCACTTCTACGTGACACTTAATAGCGCCGTTCGCTTGTGACAGAAATCAGAGGTAGGACAAGGTATCATCGACTGTCACGATGGTCACCACATCACCCACCTTCCGTCCTCGAACGTCGGAGAAGTCGCCATCACCTGAGGATACAGCGCTCCCTTCGATTACGGAAGGAAATGGCAAGCCAATGCCACCACGTCGGACAAGCCTGGGGTTCTTGCGACGATCAAAATCAGGCGAGCCATTGAACAGCGGTAGCAGGAACGTGTCTGGAGGAAAGCTGACCAAGAAGCAACAACGCGTCGCACAAGAGCAGGAGCAACTGCGCCAAGAACGCGAAGCTGCCGAAAGGGCCAAGTATCCTCCAAAGCTGCCGGACTTCTCTCCTTCACCACAACTGCGAACTTTTGGAGGCGAAGAGACGTCTTCAGGTAGCGAGGTTTTGGATTCGAGTAGAGCAGCAGGACATAACAGACGATATATGTCTAGAAGTTCAATGGAGAATCCGGTTTTCCAAAACTCATACGGCGTACCCATACCTCCACTTCCTGGCACCGCAATCTCGGGAGAGAATGGAGATTGTGTAGACCCCTATGCGAGGAACGAAAGTATGACTCACCGTGGGCGGTACAGCTACGCAAGCAGTGCAGTGAGCACGATCAACAGTCCCAGAAGGGTTCGAAGAAGGAAAGATCCCACGCCGTTCAAGTAAGCAAGCTCACGATCAACCTCTTGATATCCAACATAATACTGAATCTTACGGAACAGCATTCTCGTCATCGGAACTCGAAACTCCGGCAAGACTTCGTTTCTGAACTTCCTCCGCACGTCACTTGCCTTGCCATATCGGAAGCAACGACATGCTCGTACGAATGGCGACTTCGCTGCGGACTCCCCACCCCCCTCGTCCGCTGGCTCCCACAACTTCACCTCACATTATGTTGAGACGGAGATCGACAGTGAACGGATCGGCTTGACGCTGTGGGACTCACAAGGTTTGGAGAAGAGTATCGTGGACTTGCAGCTCAGGGAGATGAGCAATTTCCTCGAGAGCAAGTTTGAGGATACCTTCACCGAGGAGATGAAGGTCGTTCGCGCTCCCGGTGTACGGGACACACACATTCATTGCGTCTTCCTGGTTCTTGACCCTATCCGTCTTGACGCGAACGTCGCTGCGGCGCAGGCAGTGTCGAACAGCACCACGAATGGAGGATACATGGCCGACAAAGCTCCCCGTATCGTTGGAGGCCTAGACGAAGATCTAGACCTACAGGTCCTCCGAGCACTGCAGGGCAAGACCACCGTCGTCCCCGTCATCAGCAAGGCCGACACCATCACAACCGCTCACATGGCCTTCCTGAAGAGGACCGTCTCCGACAGTCTCAAGAAGGCCAACCTTGACCCACTCGAAGCCCTAGGCCTCGACGACGTCGAAGCCGAAAGCAGCACCGACCTCCTCGACGAGCGCGAAGAGGATGCCGAACTCGCCAAAAAGCCTGCGCGTCCTGATGACCTCTCCTCTAGCCAAAGCACTTCCTCCGACTCCGAACCCCACTCCCCCAAGAAACCAAAACGGCCCTTCTCCCATGTCCGCACCCCGTCTTCCGTCTCGCAGTCTTCCCCCGCCTCCGCCGCGGAAACGCCGTACCTGCCCCTCTCCATCATCAGCCCGGATATGTACGATACGACGCCCGGTCCCGGGGGAAAGGTCGGACGTAAGTTCCCTTGGGGCTTCGCGGATCCGCATAATGTGGAGCATTGTGACTTTTTGAAGCTGAAGGAGGCTGTCTTTTCGGAATGGAGGGGCGAGTTGAGGGAGGCGAGTCGGGAGCTGTGGTATGAGGGGTGGAGAACGAGTCGGTTGGACACGAGCGCGGGCCGGCTGGGTGCTGGGAAGAGTGGGAGGCGGTGATGAAGGACTGTTGTTGATGGGTCTAGGTTTGATATGAAACCCTCTTTTTTTGTCATTATGAGGTTTGTCGGTTTCGTCGGTTCTTTCTTTCGCGCTATATACCCCCTTTTCATTCTTCATCTACGTTTTCGCAGGTTATGCTTTTTCGGAACCCCTTACTTCAACTTCTTTTCTCTTTTGGTCGCCGAGCGCCACACTACTACCTCGGACTCGATATCTTCCAATATCTTCCTTTTCGATGTCTCAATTATTGGGCTCCAGTTTACCAGATAGGATAGGTAGGTAGCTTAGCGTCGTTTTACCTGAGAGATTACCTTTGTGTACTGGAATGTAACATAGCTGGTACTTTGTACTCTACTATACTGTACTCCAGACCAGATACTCATGATGTTTGAACAATCACAGGCAGGACAACGAGGATTGCGCGAAATGATGATTATTGGCCCTGAACGTACAAGGTAGAGTCGAGGGTGGTATCATGCTTTGAAGATGAAGCATTGTCATTCCATCATCATTCAGAAAGGGCGTTGCATGAGCTCAGTTGGGTAGCACTTAGGTAGGTATTTGTACCTCAATCGCTCGGCCCAGGTCAGCAGGACTTGACGAGTACGCTTGCCTACCTACCTTGCCCCTTCTGATCCCCATCCGGAGACTCCTATCTCCACTCAGGCCGAGTACGACTTCTTAAAAGCCCCTTCTTGCACTGTCAATCGCGTCTCTCGGCGTCTGTTATCAGACTACACATCAAGCTCATCCGGGTCACATCAATCAGCGCAAATAAAGTCTCGAACCGGTAATTGAAAACTGCAAGCAGCACCCAATCTCATCAATCCACCCACCCATCAGCTTATCAAACCCTCCCCTCCCACACCTTCCCCCCTTACCGCCTCCCCCCCTTCCCAACACCACGACAAAGCTCAGCGCAAAACGCGCCGCAGTCCCCCCTCGTGCCGTCCTCGACATCGTCCTCGAGCCGATGCCCGTACCGTTTCCGATACTCGACCTTGACGCGGTCCAGGTGCGGCCGGTCCCAATGGAGGCGCACGAGGCGCGAGATCAGCAGCTCGGAGCGGTCGCGCGACGTCTCGGTCGCGAGGGCCTGGTGCAGGAGCAGGGCGTCGCGCACGGGCCGGTTCAGGACGCCGTTGAGGATGTGTGCGAGGGTCTCGCCCTGTAGGGACGTGGGCGGGGCGTTTAGTGCACGTTCATTACGGAGGGGAGACGATGGGGTAAGGAGCGGTAAGGGGAGGAGAGGAGGAGGGGGAAAACATACGACGAGGTTCTGTGACTTGCGAATCATTTCGCGGGCGAAATTCTTCTTGTAGGTATGTTCGAAGGCCTGCAAGACTTGGCGGAGATGGTTATCGGAGCGGACGACGATGATGTTGATCATGGCCGTCTCGCCGCCCTCCTTGGCGGTCAGGGCCCGATAGAGGTCCTGCACGTCTCGGCGCACGAGGTCGACGGAGAGCGGGGCATTTTCTTCCTGTCGACGCTCCTCGAGCGCGAGCAGGATGGCGGTGCGGAACTTGTCGGCTTTGAGTTCGGCTTTCATGCATTTCTCCAACGAGTCGCCGTAGCGCTTGTCGCGGAAGGAGTCTTTGATTGCGATGATTTCCGCGTTGCTGCGACCCATGAGGCTCTCGATCAGGAGCTCGCGCCGCGACGAGTTGCTTTGGTACCAGAAGTTGGCCCAGTGCGCTTCGCTTTCCCACCGGCCGAGGGCGGTGGCGTGGGCCGCCTTGCCGAGGTTGCCGGTCACTTTTAGCTTGATGTGCTTGGCGATGTTGATGCCTTTCCCTTGGACTTTGATGTGTTTTTTGTATTCGATCCGTAGTTGCATGATTTCTTCGTCCGAAAGACGTGGGAGGATTTCGATCAGAGGTTCCGGGTCCGGTTTGGAGTGCTTGAGGGCTTCCGCTAGGGCTTTGGCGTCCGGAGCGGGGTCGTAGAAGGAGACACGCTTGCGCGGGCGCGGGCGGTGGCCGCGGGAGTCGTCAGATGAGTAGACTCTCCCGCCTCCTGACAGAGGCTTCAGGTCGTCCAGGTCGTCGTCCATGTTGCTTGGTAACATGATGGGCGAAGGCATAGGAGATATGGACTGGTAAGTACCGCGATAGGCTTCAAGCAATGGACTCCCCGGTGGGAAAGCACCGGGCATACCATGTCCGTGCCCGTGGCTCGTGGATACGTTGAGAGAGGCGGCCCCGCTGCTACCGATAGACAGGCTGTGCATACGCGCTCCCAAGCCCGGAGATGGAGGGGAATGTAGAACACCACCACCGGGAGCGATCTCGACAACTTGATTGTGTGCCGACTGGGTGTACGGCACTTTAGGCTCCGTCTTGGAAGAGTAGGTGATTTGCTGGGGAGGCGGCGCATACTGGTATCGCTCTGGATGAGCGTACTCTGGTCTGCCACTTTGTGAGCTTACCGACGAGGAATGGACGCGGTGATTGTCGGGACGAGAGCTGTCTCCGTAAGTCTGATATGATTGTTGAGAATACTGTACGGGAGTCGGTTGCGCATAATGCGGTTTGGGCGAATGACTGCCTCCAATGTTGACATTGATCTTACTCGAAGCATTCAGTGACAGGTGTCTTTCATGCTCAGATCTGGATGATGAGGGGAGCCGGCCACCCCTTTTGGCGTCCGTCCGCGCATGATCGTAGCCGTACTGGCCTGGCGGCACGTACCCAGGTTGCTCGCACGCAGGTAGGGGAGCATACTCGGTCGGACTGGTGTAGCTCATGTGCCGAGACTGAAGGTAATCTGTCGGCTGAGCATGTTCGTACCGGTCAGGTTGAGCATAGCTTGGGTGATATCCAGGGCCCGGTGAAGTGGGTCGGCGGCGGTAGTCCTGCCGGGGATCATTCGCCGGCGCGTAGCCGCGAGTATGTGCTGAGGAGGGTGTCTCCGGAGCATAAGGCTTAGACAGATGCTCATGCTTGGGTGATGCGACTTTGTACTCGGGAGAATCGAAATCGGAGTCGGAACTGTAGTATTTCTTGGCGGATGGTTTTGGTTTGCTTGCTGGAAGCGGCGACGGTGCGCGAGCGTCTCGAGACTTGGACCTCTCGTCGCGACGACCCGGCGATCTGGACCGGCCTCGGGAGCGAGGGTCACTGACAAAGAGTGACATTTCCTCAATTACTCAATGTAATGATCAATGTTGATGTTCCCAGAATTGAGGATGCGATGAGAGCGAAAGATGGATAGAATTTAGAGTCGGAATCCCCTCCCATCAGCTGGAGCCTTTCCTCCCGCCTCCCTTGCCTGTGAGAGCTCGAGTGGGGGCCAAAGCCACAGCGGAGCATGGTGGGCGGTACGGATACGTGGGGTCCAAACCAGTCAGCCCCAATCGAATCTCCCTGGCTCGTGCAAAACTTCGGTGAGACCGACATCTAGCTCTTCGACTCCGGGCATTTCTACTCCGATAAGAAGCAAGTGGGGTTACGATTGGTGCAATTGTTGTGACGGGGTTCTCGAGAGCTGGCAGCAGACGAAGCATTCGCTTAGTCAGACAGGGCTCAACGCTCCGTCAACATTACATATTGTCAGAGGGGGCCGGCGACGACTCTCACCTCCACGTGGTGCCGGCTGGGAACCTGTGAATACTGTTGCTCCAAGTATTTGCAGAGCTAAGAAGAGTCAACACCAGCCAGCGCTGTCCGCAGGTTGGGGCTAC
>JAABUY010004053.1_pt1 | contig 15605 bp, 17 predicted proteins | sample 5560271 | NCBI WGS metagenome assembly JAABUY01 (sample SAMN10711886, study PRJNA513374) | rock metagenome | isolation source: Antarctica rocks | place: Antarctica: Victoria Land, University Valley
CCCACTCCCTCCCGCAGCCCCGCCATACCCTCCCCGCCCACCAAACCCACCTCTCCCCCTATCATAACCATCCCCACCCGCCTCGCCAAACGTATCGAAATTCCGATGCCTCTCATCCGCCCTACTGATCCTACTACTCCCCCCGCTCAACCCATCGAAGAAACTGTTCTTGCTATACGCCGTCGATGACTTCCCACCTCCCATTTCAAGCGCACTCCCACTCCCATTCGACATGCTCCGTCCCGGTTGAGAAGGCTCGAGTGGGGTCCCAGCTTCAGACGTCTCCTGACTCTCCCCATCTTCAGACTTCTCCTTTCCCTTAATGACAACCCGAGCTTCGCGCTCAGCTTCGAACCTCTCGGTACCCTTGGAAAAGTCGAACTCTGCGTCTGGTACCTCAGGCTGGCGGGCGTTGGGAGGCTGGTTGCGCCGGGACGGCTGAAGTTGAGCTCGAGGACCATCGACTGCTAGCTCGGAGAGGGACTTCTGGACACGGTCGAGGGCTTTCGCAGCGGACTGAGCGGCATTGGAAGGTTTGCGCGGGAGGTCGTAGCTTGGCTGCGAGGTTGAGGCTGGTGGAGGGACGGATGGGGCGGGAGGCTGGGACCGGCTCTTCGCAGCGGTCGGATTCTGGACACTCGCCGGGGCCGTTTGGCTCTGTGGTCCATAAGCGTTCTCTCAGGTAGACAGGATTATGAGCAGGAGGACAGGGCCGGATCAGAAGGAAGGCAACGGAGGTGTCCACATGGGTTTTTGCGCTCTCGGACAGCGCCCCGTAGGGCTTTACATCCGAAAATACTTCATCATTCGGAGAAGGCCGAAAAGGATCTCGGATTGGGGAGAAGGGGAAGCAAACGGTATCGGGGGAATGGCGGGCACTCACAACGGAAGCGAGGATGGGATCAACGGGTGCTTCTTGGCCTGGCGCCAAATAGTTCTCAACAAGGGCAAGAGACTCGATGGATTCGGTACTGAATTACACGTGAGCTGGATTTTCCCGTCACTGCCGTCTGCAAAGAGACAGGGTGAACAGTGTGACAACAGAACGCACTGGAAGCGGACCCAGCCCAAGGTGGTCGATGATCCAGGAAGCTTCCGCTGCGTCGGCCGATCCTCCGTACCGTGATTGAAGACTGAGATACCAGTAATTCAGTTACTGATCATGCACGAGGAATCTCTGATAGTGCAGGAATCCTCGGTTGATTGTCCAGCTAAAGCTGACTGACCCTGTGCTAGACAAATCGTCTGGTCCTCCTGGCTGATGTGGTCGAAAATCCCGGTGTAGCGGACGCCAAGCTTCGAGACGACCTGAAATGGCTTCCTGTGGGTTCCAAGATACTGAGTCAGCGTTGAGCCAGTGCGAGAAACTTAGGAAGGATCAAGAAGACTGAAGGAGCGAAGCACTGACCCCTTGAACTGCTCATAGTCTAAAACGGCCATGATGCCAGCCCTCTACACCCTTCGCACACTTCTTTGGATGTCCAGCAAAGCTCACGTCCCCACGATCTACAAAAATCGAGTACAGTGGGAAGAATGGAGAAGACGAGAGGCAGGTCAGAAGGTGAAAGTACATCAAGCTGACCGGGAGCAATTTAATCCTCCTCCTTGGATCAAAATGCAAGAAATGGGAAAGATAATCAGACGGACGTGATTGATTTCGCCTCGGCACTTTCCTCTGTTTGGAACCTCTTTACAATCTCCAACCCCTGCTCGGTTTTCGCTTCTCCGTTTCAATATTGGGTCGACTTTGACAGGGCTCGGCTGGGACTTGTCAACTCTCTACATCTCTGGATTCCCCGATGGTTGTGCCCTGAATGCCCACCCCGACATAACCCTTGTCGCCGTGCTTCCGAATGTCCCTAAGATGTTATCACTCTCGCCCCTCATCGCTACTGGCCTCATCCTCTACTTCCCGCTCTCCCAAGGCTATTTGATTCAGACGATATGGTGAGAGGATTCAACTCACACTGGCAGCTTCAGACTCGGTTCGGACCTGCCCCAGTGCTCGAGAGGGCAAAACGCTGACGTCAACCTTGTTCAGGCTGGCACTGAATATCCTCGACAGCCTTCGAGCTCTGCGAACCATACGACCAAATGGGCGACGTATCGGAATCATGACTAGGCGGAAGGCTTTGAGGGATAACTTGGTGTGCTGGATCGTGTTTGTGCGTTGATCTCGGATTGCTTTACCCAATTCAGGGAGACTGATGTCGATCCCCTTTCAGGTTGCAGCACACTACGTCGGTACTGTCCCGAATAAGCTTCTCGGCTGGATATCGCTATACTCGGTGGTGGAGACGATCATCTGCGGTGTCTTCTTGAGCTCCCGCATCGCAGTGAGTACTCGCCACCTTGTCTTAGGCATTGCAAGCCGTTTTCACGGCTTTGGTGATTCCAAGATTTGACGGCTGATGGTGTTTTTCGCAGTCGTCAGCGACTGTCTACAATTCCTTCATCGTTCCTTTCTTACGGAAATACGAGACTCCAATCGACCTCGCCTTACTCCTCTTCCAATCACTATTCATCCTCATCGGCCACTACCTCTTCCAACTCCCCATCTTAACAGCTTGGCGAACGGCTACTTCTCTCGCCAGCGCTTTCATCAGATTATTGACTTCGTCGATGGTACGCGAGAGTTGCGCAGCTGTCGTTCAGAATCAAGATGCCGATGTTGATCCCGACGCGGTAATCGAGGTCATATCGCCCAGAACGAGCCCGAGGTCCGCCCTGCGACATCCCGCCGAGCGACCACGAGGTCCACGGACAAGTCGTAACTCCCCTGAGACGCTTCGGCGGACCGTGGCCCGTCCACCATCCGTCATCGTCATCTCCGACACCGATGACGATCTCACCTGTCCCTCGACACCTCCGCGCGGGGCCGGATCAACGAACGACTGGCTTCGCCTTCCGACTCCTCCTCCGACACTCCGCCGATCGCCACGAAGAGAGCCTCAGGCGTCTCGAGCCGATTCCAACTTCCCGATGGATTCCAATGGTCCTATCTCCGCCCCTCAAGCAGTTCCATCCCGAGCGACAAAGGGCGAAACGTCATCAGCCTCATCCGCCCAGCCAACACCTGCTAGTAGTTTCATGACGCGACCCGCGTCCCGCTCCGGTCCTTCTGTCCGATCCGCAAACCTCCCTGGTCGCCTCGAATATCCTGTCCAAGTCACTGGCAAGCAAAACGGCAAGGCGGTCGACTCCACAGCAACCGATCAGCCGCCCGTCGAAACGATAGCTCCGATAAAGACTGCGAAGGAGAAAAGCCTTGGACGATCGGGTATCACATACGCGCGATCCTCCGCATCTCGAGCTTCGTCAAACACCATTGTTAATCCTTTGACTGCAAGAGCTACGGCCGGATCGAGGCGATTGAATATCCTCCGAGCGACGGGACATACTGCTCCTGCCGGAACATCCACAGCAACCGTTCCCGTCTCGCTCTATCCTCGTTTACCCTCACCCTTGCCAATACTGGTGACTTCGACGAATGTGGGCACCAGCCGGAAGGCCCAGATCAATGAAACGCGGGAAACTACGATACGGTCAGTCATCCCGTCCAGAGACGAGAAGGCGGAGAAGGTAGGGGAGAAGCGCCGGGCCGTAAGCGGGGTCGATGGAGAGAAGCGGCCGGGGAAGAGGGGTAGAGTGGAGGTGCGGTCGGATGGATGAGTGTCATTATGTATTCCTTCGTAAATTACGACGTATGGATATGGTTGTACCGCGGAGAGCTGAGTAGGCACAGGTGTCTGTGACAAGCAGGAGAAGGTGGAGGAAAGCCGCCGGGCGTTGTTGTTGAGGAAAGCGAGAGCTGACCGATATAGAGGGGTAGATTAGAGGTACGTAGGAATGGGAACAAGACCGATCTTTGCTTCCTCACCCATATACATCAGTACAATACTTGTAAATGCAAAGCTCGCTCGTCTCCGACAAGGAGGACAAGATGGGGACGAAGGTATGGGAGAAGTGATGCTCTACGGGGCGGACTCGAATTCGAGAAGAGACGGATCAAGAGGGGCAGAATAGAGGTCCGTGCTCATGTATGAGTTCACGAAGCTTGGCATGGGATTTCTTCAAGTTACAATGCAGACATTTGCATGGTCATGATTTCAGCAACTCGACTGGATTCCCTCGCCCAATCCAATTTCCGCCCCTGGATAACCCGCATCCTGTTTTCAAGTGGGTGGAAAAGCGATGCATGAACTCGACTGATCTAGCCGAGTCTATGCAACTCTGTACAAAGCGGCATCCGTTCTGCTCCATCCCGCGCGGGTACCTGATAGCATCCGCACTGCTACCCTGATAGCAGCCTACGACTCTCCCGACGTAACACATCCGCCCATCCTCTCAATTGAAGCGTTGCGATTTGGGTGGTGGCGGAGAATCTGACGACCCCAAATCAGAGCGGCTATTGAAACGGGAACTGGCTGCGATGTAGCCTGAAGGCTCGGAATCGTCTGCATCGACATCGGTGACGCCGTCCTCGCTGGCGCTATCGTCATACCCATCTTCGCACCTGACTTTGTATTCGCAGCTGCGTCAACTTGGGTGCGTGTTCGAGTATGTCGTCGATGAATCGGAGGACGGTGTTATACCCCGCTGCTGGGCAAATCACACTCAGTCTTTCGAGAAGTGACAGCGTAGGAGCAGGCAAGATTGACAGGACCGTAGTTGACAGCTCATGATAGACACAGCCTTCCGAATATGGTGATGGGATCCTTTGGTCGAGGGAGACCGAAGGTGAAGCCATACTGGTAGGCTGCGTCGATGAGCTAGAAAAGGCAGACGTAGCATCAGCGGCGAGCGAGCGGAGATAATCAAGGCAAACCCATAGACCCTAGAGGTTCGAAGGAGGCTGTGAAGACTTTGACCTTCGACCAGTGAACTTCGACTGAAGCAAATGAAACGTGCCACTGCTGATATGAAATTTGAGCAGAATGTAAGGGAGAGAAGGAAGACGAGTAGGTGTTGAACGGATGAAACCAACCAAAAAAAGGATGAAAACTCACGAATCTGTTACGAGCGAATGAGTGGACAAAAATTCTCCCACCATCGACCGAGATCCGCGATGCCGCTTACATTGATTGCGTCTTGAGAAGCAGATTCGTACAGTTCGCTGGGAGTAGCTTCGACACTACAGAGGTTCGGGGCTTCTCCGAGATATAGGACAGATTCGTGAGCAGTGGATATGTGTCCGGCAATTCATTTTCCGCAACCCGAGGACTGCCGTCGTCAGGATTCGCATCGTGTACCAGCAAGGAGATGTGTTGATTTGACAGCCTAATGGGTTCGAGAAACTACAGAGTGTGTCAACGTATCGGAAGATGTGCCCATACATGACTGACTGAGGGAATCAGCGGAAAGGGAAGAAGGTATAGCGGGGACATACCAAAGAGCACAGACCCTCTACGGTCGCAGGGAAGAGACCCCCGCTCGCGCGGAATAGATGATGAAAGGAGGAAACCTACAGGAATCAGAAGTCCTTGGTTTTGATTGATCGGCGACCGCCATCAGATCGGTACTCCGTCTGTCCATGACACAAGAATGAGGTCAGTCATGCAAGCAAGAAGCGGATGGTAGTTAGGGAAAGGCTCGGGGCCTAAAAAGACACAGAGCCAATATCCTGCCGCTATATTCAGGAAATGATCTCGGCGGACCTTCCCCACTGAGAATACCTATCAGGTATAGGGTTAAGCTATCTCGTCCCCGTCTTCCCATCCGTCATTCTCCACTTCCTCGCCATCTCGATGATCTCAACATTCTCATAGGAGACGTTCTTCTCTTCAGGAGGGTGAGCGGCCAACAGTGCTATACACGCTCCAATGCTATCCTTCATCAGCTGGATCCAGTATGATTCGGTCTCACTCGTCCGCGTCGACCAACAGGTTGCTCATGGGGAGCCCGAGGTATCTCATCCCCAGGAAGAGCTTCTGTAAAACCCACTCAGGCGGTCTCCATTCGTTCCTAAATCTGTTCTCAGCACCTTTCACTCGGTGGAAGAAGGAACGAGTAGTCCCAAGTGCTGCAGGGGGGACATACCGAGGACCGAGCAGTAGAGCCGGTCTCAGGATGACACAACACCCAAAGCCCATACCCTTCACCGCATCCTCCAATTGACCTTTCATCCTCGTATAAGGGAACCAAGACGCAGAGCTCGCCTGACCCGTCGAAACCAAAATCATCTATACCAGACAAATTACGTCAATCAACGGTATTCCTTTCTTCCACGCCCCCTCTCCCCCCCCCTCCCCTCCCCCTATACCCTCCCCCTCCCCCCCCCCCGGGCACGCCGACTCACAGTATCCACGCCATCATGTTTCGCTTTCTGTGCCAACTCCCGATTCAGATCCAGATCGATCCTCTCTTGATTCTTGGTAGATCCAGCAGCGGCTCTCGTCGTCCCCAGACAAGACACGTATACTCCTCCCGACGCACATATTCGTGACGACGCTTGAACAGCTCCAAATAGATCGGAATGGGTCTGGTTGGTGTGGGAGGTCTCGAGGTTCTGAGGTTTGGTGGAGGGCGAGAGGGGACGCCGGGTTAGGGTGGTTATGCTGAATGGGTGGGTGGATAGGAGTAGGGAATGGACAATCGAGGAACCGGTAAGGCCGGTGGCTCCTGCCAATGTGACTGGAGTCGGTGGGGTCATGGTACTCTGGATTATACGGACAGAAGTTCAGGGAATTGTCTCCTAGTGAACTTTCCGGTTGACAGCTTTGTCGAGCCCGAGGGGCATCATTTTGGAATACAACCCGGGGCAGTCAAACCCACTCAGCGACTCCCATCTTCCTTATGGGTCGCTTGATTCAGTCCAATTTACGAGTCGACCGCGCACGGTCCAATAATCCCAAAATCCCTTCATACCTCTCTCTACCCTAAACGATCCCAAACCTCCTCATCCTCCTCCCCCAACCCCCCTCTCCCCGCTTGATTCTTCGCATCCACCCCCTTCCTCAACGCCGGCTCCGGCGCCTCCACCGCCTCCTCCTCATCCTGAAAGATCGGCTCGTATCTCCCCTGACCAGCCAACGTCCGTCTCGGACCCGTCAGCTGACGTTCAGCTACGGCCTCTTCGTCGTCGAGGTCCAGGTCGAGGTCGAGTGCTAGGGAAGCGGTACGTGCTTGGGAGAGATCGATGGGTTTTGGAGGGTTGAACAGGGAGTGCCCGGACCTAAGGGTTCTTGATCAGCCATGAAAGTGGGGCGCGGAAGAGGGGGGAGGGGAAGGAGACCGACCGGCGGAGGATGTTCCCGAGTCGGAGGAATTGGACGGCGTTGCGGATGACTAGGAGAATGGTGTCTAGGACTTCTTCCTCTGTTCCGAAAAACGATGTCAGCAACCTCTTGAACAACGACGTATCACCTCAAGCAGAGGTTCCGGTCGTGGGAAGGGGCAACTGACGTCGTGTTCCTTCTGAGCAGGGGCTTTTGAAGACGAGTATGAGTGTAGCGGTACAGAATAGGACGAGGAGGAGGTCGATGATGTTGAGCGCGGTCATGGGGTATTTCTGAATGGGGCGAGAGGTCGAGGACGAATGCGAGAAAGCTTGTCAGCGAACTCTCGATCTCTCGGCTGGCCTTTGCAGGAGCACTACCTCACCTTGCCATATGCAACCCATCTCGTCGAGACTTCCACCACCATCATGACGTTCACGATGATCTCCAGGATGTGCCAAGCGACAGGCGGACATCTCCGGCCATCTACGAGTAACCCCCCCCAAATCGAACATCAGCAAAATCTCTTCCCGAAATGAATGAACATACGAGTCGCGATCAAGCTGAGCACCACAGTAGTCAAGCTCAAACACATCATCACGAAGTAGAACAGTATGTAATATCGGCTGAAGATGATTCGGTTGGCAACCCCGCGGAGCTGCTCGGATGCGGGGAGGTGATACGGTGACCGAGAGGGTTGGGTGGAGAGTAGTGGTCGTGATGGGCCGGATGGAGTTGGGGTTGCACCATCGTCGTCATCGTCGTGGAACTCAAAGTCGTCCGCGGTGAGGTTGGCGGTGACCGAGTCCGGGGAGGGCATGATTGTGGTTCAAAGAATGGAGGTGGACAAAGGGTCACCTCACTCTGGCTCCAGCCTTGTGGGCGGAGTAAATAAGCGGAGAGATTCATACCTGAGCCACAGATCCATCCATCTATTTCACACATCCAAAAAAGTTGAAGTGGCCGATGATTCTTTCCATCTAGTCTCTCAGAGGAAGATGATGTTGAAGTAGAGGATGACGTGAAGTGTCCCTGAAGGCGTCGAGCTCACTTCAAATATTTGGGGAGGAGGCCTGAGCGCAAGTCCCGCCGAGATGATCCGAGGGGTTTGGGAGGGAGGGACGAGGCTTTGATCTCCGTCAACATCAAATCCTATTCACTCGACCCCATCATGTGGAAAACCCGCAGCTGACCGACCCTTTCCCACCGTCCAAGTATTTCACCTCACCCCCTCGTCTTTGAATACTTTGACCTTTTCTTGTACTCATATTTCTGACTCGGAATGACTGCATCGGTCGACATGAAGCTTCCGCAATGACGAGTCACCCTCTCTACAGACCGATGCGGATTCTCAAGCGCAGCCCCCGCCCATCTGAGCAAAGCCGACCCGATCACAGTTTCCTCCCCTTCGACCTCCCTCCCATCGTCATCTCCGCATTTAACATCGACCGTCCGGACCGTACGTCCACCCGATCAAATCCACCTCCAACCAAGCACAGCACCGCCAACTCATTCGGGCCTTTCTCGCCTCCCTTCGGAGGCAGCGCTATTTCCTCCGGCCATCTCTCCCACTCCGACCTCCCATCGTCCCTATCCTGCAATCCATTCACGAGGACGCATGAAGCCAAACATCAATCGATGCGACTACCGATCTTACCGCCGCCTCCGAACAGCGAGGGGAAGGCTAGGAACGGACGAGGAGGGATTGACCTGGATGGTTGGGAATGGGACGGGGATCTTGTAGACCCCGCACAGGTTTCCGCTTCGACAAAGCGATCTCATCCTTTCACATCGCCTTTCCCTCTGCCTGATGCTCGTCGACCACCTCCACCTGTCAATGTCTCGACGTCAACGCTGGTCGTGGCTGAAGTAGAGAGACAAGGAAAGCAAAGATCCAAAAGCCTGTGCCCGATCCGGTCCTGGCGCGAGAAGAGGAAGATGTCGAGGGGTCCGACGACGTCATCAGTCTCATTGCAGCAGCCGCAGATTCCTCCGCATGATCATCATTCGGCCCACCCACCCGCTAGGAATCTCAAGAGCATGCCGAGTATCACCGAGACTCCTGTACCGCCCGTGCCCGCAAAACAGCTGCCACAGGTATACCAAACGCTTGACACCTGGGTCCGAAGGGATGCTCCACCTCAGGTACCTCCGAGGTCGATCGATAGGGTTTGGGCCCCAACTCGGCCCCAAGCCAGGGATCCTCAATCTCGTCCGGAAGCCTGGAGGGAGCTGTCGGACATGTCTGGGATGAACCATCCGGGAGGAGTTAGGGTACCACTTGTCCTTGTTTCTGAATCTCTTCAGCAGAGTCCTTCCACGACAGCGAGGAGTATTGAAGTCATGGCGACGGAGCAGGACAAGCGGTGAGCTATGGGGTCATCCTTGTTGGCAATTGTTGCTAATTCTCTGTCAGCCCACGAGCGAATCGTCACCGCCATTTGCCTGGGGTCCCAGCGGACATCCAAGCTTCTCCCGCCTCGACTGCCTCACCCGCCCTTCCGGTGGCTGCTAGCTCAAAGTTTACTATCATTCCGGCAAACAGGCTTCCGACTCGCTTTCGCCGGGCCATGCGCCCTTCGACCGCACCGAGCACCTTGCCTTCCGGCCATACAGAGACTACGATCCCCCTGACTCGGTTGGCGCCTCGGGACGCGTCGATCGGCACTGGGCATCTGAACGAGGAGTCCAGGAAGGAAGGCATGTCTGTTCTCAGCTTCCTCGCGCTCAAAGATGACCAGCTCCATCTGCCCGGGATCGGTGGGGATCCCCAGGATCAAGCACGGTCCCGAGTCTCTATTGATCTCCTCGGCCAGGGAAAGATCCGGCTCGAGAGGCAGCAGTCCGACGGCAAGGCGGTCAAGCACATCATGCCTCTCGAGGAGCTGGCCAAATTTGCGCTAAATAGGTCGTCCTCGACCTCCTCGGATGGACGACTCGACCAATTTTCGCCAAGGTCACCCGTCCCTCTCGTGCAAGAACAGAAGGTCGAACTCGCTGCTTTCATGCGTTCATCCCCGTTACTCTCCCCGCCCTCATCTCCGGTCTCGCCGAAAAAGCTTGCATCCCCGTCTATCCCTACCTCCCTGGTCCCGCCTCCTCGCCGGCGGGGTTCATCCACCGCGCCATCCTCCGATGCCCGCTCCACGCCACACCCATTCGGCACCGGAGGGCCGACGCATCCGCGCCGAACGCCTACACACCGGGAACTACCAGATACCCCGACCTCCCCCTCACGCAGCGAGCCGAAGGATAGGTCGAGTACGCTACAATCCGGATCCAGCCCGGACCTCTCGTTTAGGAGCGCCTGGTCGGAGGAGAGGGAGATTGAGAGGAAGAGGTTGGAGGAGTGGTTGGCTAGTAAGCCGAGACGTGCGGGACGAGGGGGCATGGAGAAGTTGAGTCGGACGGATGTCAGGGGTGCTCAAGGGATCTAATTGTCAAGGGGTACACGGAATGTGAGTGGGATATGAGCGGGAAATGTCATGCTTTGGCTGAACTATTCGGGTCTTAGTTGTAGTTGTACGCTTTGGGTCCTTGTCTGCCGAATGTCGGGAGCTATTGCATGGAAAAATCATGTCCTCAAAGACATGGCGCTCAACCTAAGTCGCTCGACCCCGTCTTCAGCGCTCCTCGCTCTGCTCACCTGGACTGAAGAGGTACTGACACCACCTCTTCGCTCTGACACCGGACTGAAACGATATTATTGGTGAACACCGACAGCTCACCGAGACGACATCTCCTGTTTCCTCCTCACACTCTCTTGTCACCCATACCCTGCGGTACCGAAACTCGTCGAAATTAGTCACGAAATGACCCTTGAAGTTGACAATACCCTTTCCCCCTAATCTTCCCTTATCAGTTATCTCATGCTTATCCGCGCGTGTCCCGGAAGCTGTCGAGGAAGGGAATGAAAGGACGCTCATCATCCGGCATGTGTGAATGAGCGTGGACAAGGGACGGCAAGGGGTAACTAAACGACGTGCGTGGAGTCCATTATCTCCAATCCTCGTCAGCCGATCGTGATTATCTTTTCCCACCGACCGCACACGACTACCCACCACAACCACTCACCACAACCACCTACCACCCTGATTACCTCTACCCAGCGTCACACGTTTCACCACCATTCACACTTCACATCGCTAATTGTCAATATCTACTCCACCTACTACACCCGCTAAACAGGTCAATGGTCGATAAGTCGAGCTTCATCATGGTCGATAAGTCGAGCTTCAGCATGGTCGATACAGACACATACAGACACAGATCTCCCCAGACAGCTCGACCCGGGGAAGGTGGATGCGTCCTCGAATTCACAGCGGGTGTCCAGCTTCCCTTCGGAGTCCAACGGGAACGGGAAATCGGACTCGGACCCAGTCTCCGCGTCGAGCTCCTCGCTCTCGGACTCGGACTCGACACCGTACCCGGACGGGACGCCCGAAAATGTCACCGGGAACGCTGCGCTATGCAAGTTGGCGACTATGAACGATTCGGCATCGACGCTGAGGAGATCTCCTTCCCTGGACCGGTACCAAGGTGTTCGTTCAATGCGCTCAAAACCTATCCCCTATACAAGTCATAAAAGGACGCCTTTCATCTGACCTGTCTTCATGAGCTTGAACAGATGGCAAAGGGAAGTGCAATACCACAGGAGGTGAGAAATCACATTGAGCCTTGTGGACGGCGTTTGAGTTATCCCCCATCATCATCTACACAACACCATCACATGTCACCATGACTTGCAAACCCACAAAACTGTATCTGTCTCTTCCTTCCAACCGCTTGTCATCTCCACAGCACCATTCAGCAGATCACCATGGCCAATCCAACCACAGACTCATCTAAAAGGCGCTCTCATTGGAGAATAGAGTATGACAATTGACAAGGCTCAGGACTATGGGAATTGCAATGGCAAATGGGACAATGGTCAGCCCGTCGTTCAGATACTTCTGAGACGATGAGATTCACTGCTGTCAATTCACCAAGGCTTTGATCTCCAGAGTGAGTTTCCTGATTCCTTGCACTACTGACATTGCTTGCAGGAAGAATCACTTTCAGACGCCAGAATTCCTCCTGCTGGGGCATCATAAGCGATGCTATCCCTGCTGATGCAAGTCAGACAAGCAGCTTGTCTTGGACTGGTTCCTGCCACTGCCCAAACTTTGGCAACCTCATATGGACTCACTTAAGGCACAATGGCAAGAACAATCATCCAGACAGAGTGAACTTGGCCAGAGAAAATCCAGGCACAAGCAGCATTACTGGTTCAGATACTGGGACTGCAACAGTCACTCAGAAGCCGTCACCAGCTACGATCGTGCTAACAATCCCTGAGAAGGCTTACATCAGGCCTGAATCCGTCTTCAATCAGCTGGACCGACAACCCGGGTGATGCCACTACCAACAGATGCAAGCCTTTGGCGGGCTACCCACACTACTCACAAGATGTTGAGCATCACACCAATGATTTGTTTCCACAGCACTCCACATGAAGCTCATGAAGGGAGTCCTACTGAGCATGGTAATGCCCCTGAAGTGAATCCAAGCGCCACATCCCTCATCAGGGGCTCATGATGCTCTTGGCAGATGACGGGAGTACTTTGGAGGAAGGCACTTGGGGTAGTGCCTCAAGTAAGCCTCAATTCTGTCACACAGATTCATCCTAATATCATGATCGGGAAGTCTTGCTTGTGGTTGACATGACTTTCCTTTACCTGCATTTACCACTGACATGAAACCATACAGGACACTCAAGACAAATGTAAGAAATTGGGTGACCTCAGGTGTATGGACAATGAGAAAGCATGAACTCACAAGGTGATCATATGAGTTTGTTATACTTTTGTGAACGAGTCAGAAAGGTATATAAGCTGGCAATCTTCTGGTTTAGAAATGTTGTTTTCCTGGTTCTGGATCATGTGCTAAAGAATTGTTCATAACACAATGCCTCACGTCACGGGCTTCATCAGATCACAGTAGAACAGTGTCACGGACATACTCAAACAGCCGGGATTTATTGGCATTTTGGCGTCATGATCCACATATCCAACAATACCTTGAAAACCCAAGTAGACGCGACGCAACTTCTCTCAAGCTACATTTGCCAACTCAACTTTTACACGCAGTCCATATGACACCTATAGCAAATACAGCGGAGGACAACAGGCCAGGCCCGGAACACTCTGGAATTTGGGGTGGAACAAAAAGGAGCGTCACAGAGACTGAAGGAAGCCACAAAGATGGATATTGGAGTTTGGTAGAGACTAGAAAGGAATCTTTGCCCAAACCAACTCCAGGGTATAATACTACTAGACTACTTGCCTACCACCTCCGAACATGCAACTCTGAGCACCAGTACCTTGAAAGTTGTACGACTACAAGCTACCGTTGGCTACTCAGCGCAAATGTTCAAGACTCCGTCTCTTACCGAACGGACTACTAGACTGGTACCCGGGTAGCCAGTCTAGTCTATCACAAGGTGAGCCTTAAATTTGTCTACTCTACCTTCTTAACATACTCCCATGTATCAAGTAAGACTCGGAGCAAATTTTACCGCGACAACATTACCTAGGACTCTGAGTCTTTCGGAGCAATGACGGTTACCATCCATTGCCATAGTTGCCAAGACGGTCCTAACAAATCGTCCTGCATACAAGCCAGAGACATTCTGGATCGCCTGTGGTGGATACTTAGCCTACCCTTAGATCTGTGACAGGGTACCGTTATATCACAATCCTTCTTGACACACCTGTCACGATCGCATATCGAACAACGACGGCAAAACCACGTTTTCGCCAACTATCGCCGAGAGTCGCACATCTCAGGACGCCCAAAACGGCAACGCGTGTTCGTTCGGCCTCATTGCGTTCCGAACCCCAAGATTGCCGAGATTCACCTTTTAGACGTGATGTTTGGAAGACGAGACATGGAACACAAAGCTACGGAAGTATATAGGTACTATAGATCGCTGTATACCCCCTTGTCTTAGTCTTTGCATCGATAGCGCTACCCGACCAGTGCCTACTTCGGCTACGTGCTCATACGTCCCCGACAGTACCTTTGACGCTGGACCCCCTTTGCCTATCAATCGCCACCTTCGGCCACGATCGCCAGTCGTAGGAGTTGGACGTCGGGCCTTATCACTGGTCGGCGTAGCACCCTGACAACACCTTTCTTTCTGTCAAATCTGTTTCTATGTATCTGGTCAAGACTGAAGCACACGTGGATGTATTTCTGACGTGTGTCAACAAGCACAAGGGAAGGTTTGGGAGTGTGTCACAGTGTAAGGCATGAATTTCCAAAATCTGCATAGAGCTCTCCTTGTCATCTTCTGCCACCTACTGCACTACCGCACATCACCACTGACAAGCATCCATCTATTGACCTTATACTCACTGATACACCAGATCTATACTCTCATAAACACCATGACTCCTTCATTGATTGCCTCCGCTTGGAGTTACATCCAGTCCTCATTCAAACGTCCCTATTCCACTGAAGCGACCACCAAAAGGCCTGAACGTCAGCCATGGCCTGCTGTTGATGCAACTCTAGATCCCAATGACGGCAGGGTCAGCAGAGAATCCTGTCCATCTGATATTGAAGGCAAGCTTCAAGCGGACAAGAAAATCTCCTCAGTAGATTACGGAAAGAGCCATTCATCACCCATCTGCATACCGTCAATTGGCAACGGCCAAATCAAGGATTCTTTCCTTGTTTTTGAGGACTCCTGTTCCCGCACAGTTGATCCCTCGATTGAAGACTCATACAGTATCAGAGGGAATTCAAGCAGTCCATTGTCATCTTTAGGTGCATCCTTTGAGAATGACCACCAACGCACAAAGGCTTCACTGGATTGGCATTTCTCAAGTACATTTATGCCCAGCATGGGCCGGTCACATGAAGACCTCACTGCCACATATGGCGCCATGAAACTCCCCTCCAAGACGGCTCCAATCCCTGTCACATCCCTCATGACTGATGAAGATTTCATCATCAGTCTGGAGGGCGATACATTTGATTCAGCCCTCTCCAATGGCCGTGACCCAGATCCCACTTCATCCGCCTTCTCCAACAATGGCAGATCATCAAACATGTCACAGAGTCTTCATTCAGAGACGATCACAAAGCCCTCCACTGGCTGAACTTCCACAAGGAGTTGGGATCAAGGGGTTGCAGAATTAAGTGAGTGACATATCTATTCCCGCCTGCAAGCACTGACATATGTAGACTGCACCTTGCAGGAGTCATGTGACACTATGTCACGATCGTGAATTGAAGCTCGGATAATATCGCTGAACATCGGATAACATCGCCGAACATCGTTGAACATCGTCGAACATCGCCGAACATCGCTGAACATCGGATAACATCGGATAACATCGC
>JAABUY010004054.1_pt1 | contig 15604 bp, 10 predicted proteins | sample 5560271 | NCBI WGS metagenome assembly JAABUY01 (sample SAMN10711886, study PRJNA513374) | rock metagenome | isolation source: Antarctica rocks | place: Antarctica: Victoria Land, University Valley
CGCCGCCCGGATACACTTATTTTTACAACTGTGCGCGAACCCCCCGCTTTCCACATGGGTGTTATGCCATATGTACAAAGAGCTCCCGGATAAAACCCATCATGGAGCACCGAACAAGTCACTGTATAAAGTCCCTCTTTACCTACCTATGCAGGGCTTTAAAAAATCGGGCCATCGACGGGGTTTCCCCGGACGAGAATCTGATTGCGCCACTTTGCAAAGCCTGCCTTTGGTTTCGTCGAATAGGAAGTTCAGTATATATATATATATTATATACACCCCGAACTTAGGATTGGTGATTGCCGTTTTCGATCGGGAAAGGGAGCAAGGCCGCTTTAGAGGGAGCAGCGAGGGAGCAGGGGGAGCAGGGAGGGAGCACCGAGGGAGCACCGAGGGAGCATCGAGGGAGCACTGAGGGAGCATAAGGGAGTACTATGGGGCGTTGTAGGGCGCAGCAAGTGGGAGCCTGAATTGGCTGCCTCGTACCCGGCTACAGCTGCTCACGTTATTTATGACAACATTCGTGAACACTGTTGCCATGGTTCAGCCTCCTGCTGCTTAGACTCAGCCCCTCACCAGTGGCCTCCGGTTGATTTTCTTGTGCTTGTATTATATTAGACTGAGCCTAAAAAGTGCGCTTTGCATCGGATACGGTAGGTCGAAACGTGGGAGTAATAGGACTCCAACTTCCAGAGTCCCTTGCGTTATAATTGATGACGGGAGGCTGTTGGAAGCAGCGGCGACCATATCAGCGACCGCTCGACTATCGAGGATATAAGATGAGGAGCAGTATCCGTCTAGTACCAAATCGACTTCCGTGGCGAGCCTAGAAGCCGGGTAGGACCCGGAGACTTTATTGCATAATCCGTGGCTCAAGCGGTATAAGGAATTATGATGTATTAAATATGGTAATCGACAGGGGCTGCGCTGGATGAAGTGTATATTTAAGACCGGGTTTGGCAATATCTCGACAATATCCCTTTGACCGCCACAAGGTCGGCCACCCCCTATGATCTACGGGGCTTACAGTTGGTGGGGGGTTGGAAAAGTTGAGCCAGGGTCGGAACCTTTTTTTTTTGGTTTCGGCCCCGGCTCAACTTTCTGCATATGCTAACCATGAGCTCAAAATTATTCCAATCCCGACTCAGCTTTCTGCATATGCAAATCATGAGCTGAAGAATTAATATTATATAGCTAAAGTAGCTAGAAGACAAACAGCAAGAGCGAAGTATTGAAGTCGTGCATATGCACAGCTTGAGCGAAGCATCGAGAAAACAGCACAATCACAGATCACGCATATCATGAATAGCAAGACGAGCAAAGATTTTTCTACATATGCTTAGCACATGCATCAAACATGCAAATCATGAACTCAACTTGTGACATGCTCATTCACAAGCTATCGCTCACGATATCTTCATCAGATCTTTCTTCTGCATTTTCTTCTTCATTCTCGTCGTTCTGCTCATGATTTGCACTAGAATATCACTGTTCTCATCATCTTTGATATTTGCATTGAAAGAATCTTGAGCGAGCTGAGTTTCTTCTTAGTATATGCGCAGCATATGCGAACTGCGACTTTCATCTTCAAATCATTTAATCAATCTGTTATCTCATTCATTCAATTTTCAGCGTTGATGCTTTCGTCATTCATTGATGTTTTTTTATGCTCAGTTGATGCTGTGCATATGCACAGTCGAGATCTTTTTGATCAGATGTCAATTTTTTTGTGATCTCACTTTATGCTCTTGACATATGCTTCGCATAGGCTTCGAAGCTTTTTCAACTCGACGTCAAGTCTTGAATGTGCGGGGCATATGCAATTTTTAAAGCTCAACTCGACGTCAAGAATTTTTTCCGACCCCGGCTCAACTTTTCCAACCCCCCGGCGAGCTGCACCCTCACAGAATAATCAGATCACCTTCGAACGTAAAGCAGTATACGCGTACGATGTTCTTCGGAGCACCTTATGCAAGCGACTAAAAGGCTCCAAACAACGGTATATAGCTAATCGTATAAAGCAAAAATTGACAGAAAGAGAAAAGCATACATGTATTATATATTCCCCGAGCTTAGGATGGGAGATTGCCGTTTTCGATCAAGAAAGGGAGCAGAGCCGCTTTGGAAGAAGCAGCGAGGAAGCACGGGGGAGGGAGCAAGCAGAGTGTTTTCAATAGCATAGTCAACCAATCTTTGATTCAATCATAACGTTGGTAATTGTAAGGCCCTTGTACTCTTAAGAGTTCTTTTTTAATCACTCTAAATGCTGTTTCTCTTCGCCCTCTGCTCGTTTCTTTGCTTCTTTGATTCGCTTGTATATTTTTTTAGTAAAGCGGTCATCTCGATATACAGCTTCAAAGAACAAGAGAGACCAGGGCACGTAAGTCTCACTCCTGCAATATAATCCCCTTCCATGTCTGCTCTAAAATACCCTCTTTGTTCGATTAATTTTCGCCAAATCCCCAAGTCATCATTCTACCGCCTCCGCCCAGTATAACTAGCAAAGTGAGCATTTTCTTTGCTTTAAACCAATGCTTGTCAAATCGCAAGTTTCTTTGAATCCTTGATGCCAAGCCCTAAATCGTTCAAGACCTAATTGCCGCACGCAAGCTTCCTTATAGCCCAAAACGGCTCTTTGTCCCACATGTCTTACAACTCATACCTGCCTTTTCCATGGGATCAAGATAAAGCGGCTAATCGGCCCCTAATCGAAAGGGAGCCACTGGGTAGATACTCAACGTTTCCAATTAGCGCAACAAGCCCCGTCTCCGATGGATGAGATATTCAAAGCATAAATGACGAGCAGCGGCGAGAATATACATATCTGCACCCTCGTACCCTTTGTTAGATGTTGAATGTTCCAAACTTCCCAGATGAAAGCGGAGTGGATAAAGATAAAAGCCAAGTAGACCCGCAGATCCAGGCAGAGGCTACGGCCACCAGTAATGGTGGTTGGTGGTGGTGGTCGGGGTCGGCAAAGTGGAAGAAGGAGAAGACTTGAAGGCGAAAGAAAAGGGTTCCACATACGAGGTGCTTGAAACAGAAGGGGAAGTGGAGGGCGAGGACCTTGAAATCTTTGTTCCGTAGGTAATGATCGTTCTGACCTTAGATTGCTCATGGCACGTATCTATCCATGAACGTGCTTTGCTTTTGCCATCACCAGAAGCAATCGCAGTCCCCTAGCTTAGAATCTGAGAAGCCCCAATAAAAATGTAGGAATTTTCACTTTACAGGCAGTTTAGACTTTACGCAGATGACATCTGCATGCCTTTCATTCGATTTAGGCATCGCTAACGGTTACTCAAGCGTTTCAGTATGTCATTTCACACTTCTCACACCCGTCATGATTCTCGGATATTTTTACCTTATTCCAGGTCGTTTATTCTGCCGGCGATGATACAAAATTCTCCGAACCCCGAAGTCCTATCTAAAAACTTCGTCCTGTTCCCAATGATCCTCCTTACTATACATTGCAAGCACGCGTTCTCTTGTAAAATCAGGATCGGGTTAAGATCAAATCCGCGGTGCCACTGACAGGCCAGCCACTGGGCGAGATCATTTTTTTCCACTTGTTGATAATACAGAAATGAAGCGTACTTAAGAGTTCCATCGAACGTCAGCTGCATATGACATGTTCGGTCGCTTTTGTAAAGGGTAAGACCCGGGAACAACGCGAAGGGAAATTCTTCTTTACGCAACGAGTCTGGATTTTTGAAAATGGTGTTGTAGGGATGCGCGCAAGGCTGTGCAACTAGCATCTTCCTTATAGCGACAGATATCTCGATAGGGTGAGCGACAGTGAAAAGTTCTGAGCCATCCAAGATTTCATGGCGGGCCCACAATGTGTCTTCAGAACCGCTAAGGAGGAAGCGACTTCGTAGAGTAGGAGCGATGTCCATCGGCTGCACATCTTCGTGGAGGCTCGTTATCGGCTTACATCGTACATCGTTCTCGAACGCCATCCTTATGACTTCTCTTTGTCGTCCTTCGAATGAGATATGACCTGGCAAAAGCGAGAACACCCTCCCTTGAACCTTGGCTATCGAGTGACAATTCAATAACGTACGAAGCACGACCACACCATCAAGGTTCAGCCCAAGCCAGTCGGGTGTGAACATCTTTTGCGTCAGCGTTTGCTCATCAATAGTATCAGTACAGGCAAGTAAGGCCCGACCAAGCCCCTCGAATGGGCCTGGCTCCCGAACCGAGGCAGGCATAGCACGCGTCAGTGCTGGGCGAGAAGTGGTGTGCCCATGAAAATGACGCGCCGACATGGTTTGTAGGGTTGTGTTCCAATCAGTGAAAGCCATCTGGGACGCAAATAGGATTGCTCTTCCTAAGACCTCGCATACTCGATCCGAAATACGGTACAATGGGCTTTCCTTGTTGGTAGTGGCATCCCTACGTTTGAGGATACGGATCAGAGCCTTCTCGTCCCTAAACTGCCCAATCAGATTACATGCCAAAAGCGCATCGTTAGGAGTGCCCTCGCAGTGGAAAGACAGGTCAAATCGATAATGGCCCCGCTGCTTTGCTTTAAAGCCTAGTAAAGACAAGATGTCTAACGATCTCTCTTGAATCTGCGGCAACACAGAGACGAAGTATGTTTGAAAGCCCGGTAAGGATTCCGTGGTGTCAATATCCAATGCTCGTTGCACTACCTCATTGAGGGTAGATACAGCCGCTATTTCGGACACAGTACTGACATGAATCGGATCAGTCAGCTCTGGAAGGTTGTGGACAAGGAAATCAAGCTCTGAGCAATTGACACTCCACGCACGTCGAGAAGGCTGTTCCATGGGCTCGATAGCGATGAAATCGCTCAGATTGCCTTCCATAAGAAGTTCACATGTACTCTCTTTCGCTGCTACTTGCATGATCACCTTGGCTTTGCCGTAACTGTCACTGATCGGAATCTGGACACCCGCACTGTCGACAGCACAGACCGAGAATCCAAGGATGAAGCTCGCATAAGCAGCAACCCATCCAGAACCCTGAAAGCCTTTGTATACCAAGATAGCGACATCTCCAGAGGTGGCAATTTTATGGCAGAATTGTATGACTCGTGGTAGATTGTACTTGCTAGGCATCGCGTCGAACGGGCAGCGCTTGTTGGGTATGGTAGCTTGCGGAGGCTGCCGATTTACAACTCTCTCGAGCAGAGAATGATATTGCAGAACTCTCTCCTGAAAGCCGACACTACGCGCAAAAGAGACGAGAGCGCTGCGTAATTTGTGAAACTGGTTCACACCAGGCGTGTGATCGAACGGCACCCCTGCAGTATCAAATAACGCAGAGAGCGTCGTCGAGCAAGCATCCGGTGACATGAGCGGCACTATTGAAGCCAGGAGCGCCAGCACGTTCTCCCCCGCCCGCGTTTTGAGCAAGTGATCCACCAAGAAAGAGGAGGCGGCTCCAATCTCAACGAGATTGTAGAGCCACTGGCACTTAGCCCGCTGCTTCTCTCGTTGAGCATTGAGGGTAATTCGGAAATCTTGCGATGCCGGAATTAGTTCGCTCACCATCAGCATGCAACCAATAGTATGGATGTCGACGCCAGAGAGCGCCAGCTGCTTGAGACCATGAGCGCCAGCGCCCATGACCAGTTGAGAGAGACCAGGTATATCGACCTGCCAGGATGCCATAACTAGCGGTCGCAATTGACAGATTTCGATGCGACGTTTGAGGAATCAGAGAAGATTGACGAAAATCAGAAAAGAGGATATCAAGCAACGTTGTCAAGAGTTTTTTCACCTCGTCGCTACTTTTCCTTCTAGCTTCCTCTTAGACGCAGCATGCAGGAGCGCGATAACAATGCCTGGGGCTAGGCTTTAGTTGCCTCTTTGGGGTGCTTACTGCTGCCTAGACATTATAACTATAACTGCTTGATTCCCACATTCGTCCCTGTCCTTTACAAAAATAGGTGTGTAACATAATAGAATTAACTCACTTCTACTCATATTATATGATTTGCTTTCGTGCTAATAAAAACGTGATGTAAATGTATCGTTGTATGCAAAAGTCTGGTTCAGTTTTCGGGTTTTAGCGTATGCAGAAAGGTTTAGAATCCTTGGCATTCATTTTTGCATTAGAAGGGTTCACCTAGCACTGGGCTAAACCTAGCAGTGGGACAGCCCTATAGGGCTGAAAATTCACATTTCATTTTTTATCGCTTCAACGATTCGTTTTAAATGAACTACGTAGCTAATAGAATCTCTTTGAGACTCTTCTGATACGCATGCCTCGCTCTGATTGATCATTTGTAGATATCTCGTTATTTCTTTGCTTTTGCTTCTGCTTCTGCTCTTGCTTCAGCTGTCTGACTCGTAGCTTAACTATCAGCTGCTTCTGCTTCTGCTTCTGCTTCAGCTGTCTGATTCGTAGCTTAACTATCAGCTGCTTCTTCTTCTTTTGTCTAGAGCTTGCTATCATTGATGTCGTCGTTGATGAAGTGAAGAGCTCAAAGTCTAGACGTAGTAGATCATTGATCTCTTTATTTCACAGCTTTGTTTGTTGAGCTGAGATTACAACAGCTCATTTTCAAGTAGAAGAAGATTTTGAAGTAAAGAGCTCAGAATTTAAACATAGTAGAAAATTAATCTTTCTTTGTCATATCTTTGCTTGTTGATTCTCTCTTCTTTCATCAACAATCTCTTGATTCATAACTCTTGCAATATCATAATTATTCTTAATTCAATTGATCTTTTTCTTCTTTCTTTTATTTAACTCAAGAAGTTTCTGATTAATAAAATTCTGAATAGTAGATTTCATCATTGTTCATAGTGCTGCTTTACTCATCTTTTGAAGAATCTGATCAGAACTTGATTCTTCTATTGCTTGTTTAATAAGCTGTTGTACTTAAAAGATATTTGCAAATGTTAAAACAACTTTTAAATCTTTGTTAAAATCAATGTATGTGACTGTAGCTTTGAAAAACATAGTTGAACATATAACAATGTTGTACTGCTGTGATTACTTTAATTTCTTAAGAGAAGAAAAGTGCTGAAGTAATGCTGAAGTACTAAAACTGAGTTGAATGATAGAAGTTTTATAGCTGTTCATGTCTTTCTAATATTCAATGATGTAATTGTCTTATGTCAAGTCAGTTGATAAAGCTTCAGAAAGTTCATTTTATTGATTGAGTAACTGATTTCAAGTTAAGTAACTTGCTGAACATGAATCTTGTACACAGTAATTAATGAAGCAAAAACTTCAGCATTGAATGATTAAAGCAGATGAGTAATGTGAGTTGAAAAACACAGTAGAATGATTTTCTAACTGATGCAATAGTCAATCATTTAAGTAGTGATATAAGAAACATAATCATCAATTAATAGCATTTGATATTCATCTTTCTGACAGATTTCAGTTTCTGAATCAAAGCATTTCTGTATTTAGACTAAATTCAATTCGTTGTTGATTCAATCATTCTTACTCAAAGCAATATGATCTTCTTTAAGTATTTCATATCAAATCTTCTGCTGTAGTTTTTCTTTAAAAATAATTCACAACTAGATTAATTACGACAAATTGAGTACTTAAGTTTGAGTCAAGCATTCAACTTGAAAAGTGTTAAATTGAGTTGAAATTTTTTGAAAAAAGTGTTGAATTGAGTTGAGAAGTTGAATTCAAGAACTTTGTGATGATTGAATCTACTAAATAAATAGACGAAGTCTATAAGAGTGATATGACAATGTGATATTCTAAGCAGACACAGAATGAGTATATATTATGATAGAGCTAATTATTAAGAAGCTCTCGATAACTTGAGAAAATTGATCAACTATAAAGAGTTTATCAAGCATTGTCAAGTTAAACACGACATAATTCATGACATATTAAGTCAAAGATATGACGTGATTTAAACAATGTCTTGACAAAGTCACAGAGTCTCAAAGCTAATTCAGATCTGATCTTTAACTCAATCTTTGACTTTAATCTCTGATCTAATTTTTATGTATCAATTCATCATGACAATTGTCTTCTTTTCTAAGTGAATTCATTCTCAATCTCAATAATCAATGTCTTGATTTATCTTGATAAATGATGACGTGTATTCATGATTTCGCTTTAGAAGCTCTCGATAAAAATCTTCAAATCTTCATAAAAAAACAAGAAAAAAAGAAACTTTTGATTAAATGATGATTCATCTTCAATTATAATGCGTGTAGATGACATTATAAATAGTATATGTGATGTGTAGTTGACATAAGTAACAGCATCAATCATGTATGAATGATGCATAAATATTATTTATCTTTCAATTAGATTGTGTTATTGAGATGATAAAGCATAAACAAGAGTGAATAATAATCATTGTTTTGTTTATCATTTCTTCAGTTTCTCTCAATCTTTATTTTCTTTTCACTTCATCTTCGTTCTGTATCAAAGTTCTTTTTCACAACTTTGATAAAGAATTGCTTGTACAGATAATTATATTAGTATTTACTTGAAAAAATTCTGTTTCAAGTATTGAAATAATGCACGCTCAATTTATGATGATTTCAAAGATGTAAAAGATGAACAAAGCTGATGACAAAGTTAATGACAAAGTTGATAACAAAGCTGATAACAAAGCTGATGATGTAAGCAAGATATGCAATGCTTATTCTGAATTTCTTTGATTGAAACTGCAATTTAACAATCATAAATCATCACAAAGAAATTTACTTTTCAACGTCTTTGCAATCATGTAACATCATCTTCTGTTTTGAAACTCATTACATCTGTTGATTCTGAAGATGATCTAAACATCTTTGATGAAGAGATGAGTGACAAAATGAGTTTTAATACTTTCTCAGCATTAGAATTCTTGCTTGACTCATCTCAAACTTTTAGCAATAGAAGAATGATAAATTGAATACTCAGCGTTTAAATGTTATTACTGATTCTTTTCAGCTTTCAGTCGTGAGAATTAGTGAAAGAAGTGCTGATGCTTCTGAAATATTAAACAAAGTAATGTGCATTAAATGTGCATGTAGATTTCATGATGAAGAGACAGCGCAAAGCTGCAACGTTGAGTTTCATGAAAAAGTGATGTATCAACGCTGCATCTGATACACAAAGAAAGATGTTTCATGCATTGCAATGAGTAAACTTACTTGATGCATTCATTAAACACTTATGTTTGAATTCTTAGATTTCAAACATATGCATTCAAACATTAAATGAGTCTTTTTGACTCAAAACAGTATTCAAGACTACATCAGAAGATGATGATGTAATTGCTATTATGATCTTTATGATCAATCAAATGAAACTGAGAAAGAAGTTTATGATCATAACGTGTGTGAAAGATCATTTAAATAATACACATAAGTTTAAGTCATTTGATGTACAGAAGTTGCAGCTGAAAGAAGCAATGACAGCTAATGACATTGCTTGCAATGCGCTTGACGCATTTTGCTATTCTGTATGTTTTATCATGTTTCAATATTGTTTGATCACAGTTTTATAACTGACATGATATATTTATAAATGAATCTGCTTACTCTTGATTCACTCGTCTTACGTTTCAATATGAATCTCAAAATGAGTGAGAAGAAGAAGATTGTGATTGCGTCTTTTTCAAAAGATAACTGATAAAGTTGATGTGATTATGCTGAGATTATGCTTTCATGTCGAGCGCGTTTTGCGTCTCTGCACTTTTTCTTTTGTTTGAGTGTTAATATCTTTATGTGATCATCTCATTAAAGAATGAAAATCATCATAATACAGTGATTCTCTTTCTTTTTAATCATGAATTTATGCTTGAAAGTGAATGACTATACTTTTTGTTCATGTTTCAACTTAATTTTGAAAGCTTCTTTAAGCTTCAAAACTTCTTTCATATCTTCGTTCAATATTCATTGATTATATTTCATGAAATACTCTTTTCATTATATCTTATAATATAAGATTTTCTTTCTTTTTTACTTTTGTAAAATCTTTTCTACTTTTCATTCTTGCTCATCATCAATAAGCTTGAAAGCAAAATACTTGAGTATAAAGTCATCATTTAATCTATGATTATACGACTTTAAGAGAAATACATGAAAGACAGAATGAATTCTATAAATGATTAAAAGACTCAGATGATACTGTTACGATTCTAGCTACGCATCTTCGTTGATAGCTATGTTGATGACTATGTTGATGACTATGTTGATGGCTATCCTGAGAGCTATCGCCGATCGCTCGCCGCTAGAGCATAGACTTGTTTCGAAGTCAACTCTATTCAGGGTTAGCTTATGTTCTTCTGAGTCATATAGATAGTCGGTTCTTCCCTTCTAGATACTTTCCTTTCTTAGCATTTATATACTCGTTACATTACACTCATATGACTCGCTCTATGCTGGTTTCTAACATTATATAAATGCTTCTTCGTTACAGGCGAAGTGAAATAATCTGCATCGATCCCTTCGAATGCTTCTGCTAGTAGTTCTTCAATTCTCTATCGACTTTGGTCTAGCGACTTGCGTTCGTGCAGCAGCACTCATCTTTCTTCCCTCGTGAGCTGATTCAGCGAGAATAAACAAAAGATTCGGACTCGTGCGCTGATCAGCGAGTATAAACAAACGATTGAAATCATTCGACTAGGTCAAAGATCAGCGAATTAATCGTTCATTCAGATTCGTAAGAAATTCTTCGAATTTGTTGAATAATCAAACGAGGCCAGTCATAGAACTGCGTGAAGTCTCTATCTCGAGGAGCAAATCCTCAGTGAGTCTGCTTCAATGACATCGTCAATGCGATGGTCTACTCGCTCTCATCGTTCTATTCATCAGTGAATCTGATCATACGTTCACATGCAACTAGTGAGTCTGCTACAATGACGAGCTCAAAGTCGATCTCTTTGATGAGCAAGTCGATCAGTGAGTCTGCTTCAATGACACTGTCAATGCGATGATCTATCTTCTCATCGTTCTACTCATCAGTGAACCTGGTCATACATTCACGTGCAACTAGTGAGCCTGCTACAATGACATCTTCCGTCAATGCGATGATCTATCTATTCACATCGCTCTATCTATCAGTGAATCGATCTGTCGACTCGTTCGCATGCAACTAGTGAGCCTGCTTCAATGACACTTCTATCTCGCATAGTGAGTCTGCTACAATAGGCATTTCGATTCTACACAAGGCTAAGAAAATACATTCATGCGAACATGAATCGTTGAAGGAGGGGGGTAATGTTACGATCCTAGCTACGCATCTTCGTTGATAGCTATGTTGATGACTATGTTGATGACTATGTTGATGACTATTCTGAGAGCTATCGTCGATCGCTCGCCGCTAGAGCATAGACTTGTTTCAAAGTCAACTCTATTCAGAGTTAGCTTATGTTCTTCTGAGTCATATAGATAGTCGATTCTTCTCTTCTAGATACTTTTCTTTCTTAGCATTTATATACTCGTTACATTACATTCATATGACTCGCTCTATGCTGGTTTCTAACAGATACATCTGCTTGTCTATAAATTCTTGTATATGAATGAACTTTAACATCTTATTTGATAGTTTTTTGCTTGATTTCTTCTGCTTTCGATTTTTTGCTGATAGCATGATTAAATCATCAATATTAAAGAACTTAAACTTATGTTTTTGATTATAGTACTTTGTCTGAGCATCAATCGCATTTTATCATTATTGTGTCAACGTGTTTCGTATGTCTTGCAGCATTTCAATATGTTCTTTTGCTGCTGATACTTCTTCGTTCATAGCATCATTCTTGATGTGTATGTCAAAGATTGACATATAATCATACATGACTTTAAAGAAACTACAGTTTAATGAAGAGTGCTTCATCTGATGATACATGAACTCAATTATGAGTAGAAGCGTAGCTCAGTCATCTTGCTTTTCTGAACAATATACTTATAGATAATGTTTCAGTGTTTGATTCTGTTGTTTTATTTGATCATCTGTTTGCGAATGAAAGATGATGCTTAGTCATCATTTCATCTTCATGTGAAAACAGATCTCTGATCAGAATGCACTGATAAATAAATTATTTTTATCAATGATTATATCATTTGAAACTTCATATTTTAAAGCAATCTTCTTGAAGAACAACTCTGCTAACTTCATGACAGTCAGAGTTTTCTTCATAGACAGATAATGCATCATCTTCATGTAGTAATTGACTATCACAAGAATTGAGTCATACATGACTTCTTTTCATTTATTAAACGACAGATCTGTTATGAAATTCATAGTGATTTCTTTTCAGAAATTTGTGAATCGAGATAATGATTTCAACTCATCATATAATAGATGACATTTCATCTTTACTTTTTAACAAATGTCACAAGTATTTATATACTTTTTGACATTCTTGATCATACTTTTTCAGTAATATTTATGATTTAATAGCTCGCTGATCTTGTCAGCATCAAAATATTTGGCTAAAAGATTATCATGATGACGTTTTAATAACTCTTCTCTGACAGAAAAATCTTCTGAAACATACAACAATTTATTGTATTCTATCATTTCTTGACTATTCAATGTTCAAGCTTTGACATCACTCTTTCATATACTTGTCATCTCGTCTGCTTTTAACTTTACAACAAATTCATTTTCTTGCTGTAAAGTCTTGATGAGTTCAACTACGAATTTACTACTAAAGTTGTATATTGTTTCATGAATTGTTAATACTCTGACAATTGCATGTGAAATGAGTTGTTTGCAATCAACAGTTTCAGCAACAGAATTAAGCTGTTTCTCAGTTATGTTGCAATCTTTATAAATCAATGTTTTAATGTTTATTCTTCTTAAAGTTGTTGATTTGAATTGAGAAATTTTATCTTTGAAAGAATGTACTTCATTTAGATGCGTTTCTCGCACTGCTAAAATCATGATTCTCAGCAGCATACTTCTGACATGTATTGCTGAACATGTACTCATGTTTTTACTGACATTGTGAACAGACATCTTCTCAACTTTGTTAATTACTCATGTACAGTAAATTTCATCTTGTGATCTGCTTTCAACATGTTTCGCTGAATATCTTCTTTCACTGACATTGTGAATGAACATCTTCTCAACATCATTTATCACTTATATTCATTAATGAATTTCATCTTGCAGTCTGCTTTCAACATGTTCTGCTAAATATTTATTCATACTTATACTGTGAATGAATATCTTCTCAGCATCGTTAATCATTTGTATATAGTATAGTTCTCTGAATGCTATAAATATAGAGCTATTTAAGCATTCTATTTTAATCAGCTTTCGCTACAGAGTAAGTAACAAATGATTTGCAAAGATGTTCTCATTCTTATAATCAGATCATCTTGATGATGCATTGATTGAGTTTGTCTTTTCTGATTTATGTGTTATTTCAAAGTTGCAAATCAACAATTTCATGATTCATCTGACTTGTCTTTCATTTAGCTTTCAAATGTTCATAAAATTCTTTAAATTATTATGATCAGTCAGAACTTCAACAGTATGATAATTGTCTTCTACATAGTGTCATCAGTGTTTAAACATTGTTACTATGATTAAAAGCTTCTGATCATGCATTTCATAATTTCTTTCAACGTCTATCATCATTTTGAATCAGAATGCAATTGAATGCCACTGATCTTCATTATCTGACTGAGACAAGATACTTGCAACTGCATAATTGAATGCATCAATCTCGATGTATATATGTTGCTCTGAATCAAAGTGTCTCAATATAAATATTCTCATAAATATGTCATGAAGCTGATTAAATGCTTGTTTCGCTTTATTCAATCATATGAATTAGCTCATTTTTACATCTTTTACACTATTTCTCAGCAGTTCTGTTAAAGACTCTGCTATCTGAAAGTAGTGATGTATAAAACGTCGATAGAAATTAATGAATCTCAGAAAAACTTGTATTTTTCAATACATCTTCAATCTGAATCATGTTTTAATGATGTCTACTTTACTTATGTTAGAGGTCTGTCTAGAGCGAGTCAGATAGAGATGTCATTTAACTAGAAGATAAATGCTAAGAAAGAAAGATAGCTACGGGAAAGAAGCTGACTACATATGTGTGTTTCTCAGTCGACGCTAGACTCAATAAAGACTAGTCAAGATGACGAAGCGAGAACAGATCTGATAAGACTAGAAGGCTGAGTCTGACAAGGCTAGAATCGTGACATTACTTTCTCTCTTCGACGATTCATGTTCGCATGAATGTATTTTCTGCTCGACTCGATTGATTGCTTAATCATGATTTCGCAGACTCAGATCTGTTAAATCGTGATTGATTGAATTGTCGATTAGCGCGATTTGTTCAAGTATCGAATATGAAAATCATCAATGATCTTCTGAGCGTTCATAAATTCGTCGTCATCAGCGTTGTATCAATTGAGATCATTGTCATAGTCATTTCATTTGACTCTATACTGAAGTCGTCTTCGATATCGACGAAAATTCAATATATCATCGATTTTCCACTCGTCTTCGTCGTTTATCACTATTGAATCTGAGAATTTATTCTTTTGATCAGACAAGAGATCATCGACGACAGAACGAAGCAGATCAGAATGAAATACATCATGAACATGCATAGACTCTGATAATTTCAGTTTATATGAAGAGTCGACGAGATCTAGATTGATGAAAGAATCGAGCATTTTGTCATCTAGCTTCTTGAAAGATCTCGCTGTAACGATGTTTCTTTCATTCAGAAACATCTTTGATTCGATCTCATAATCAACTTCTTTTCTATGCTTATTGACTTGTTTCATCATTTGTTCTCGTGTTTTGACTAGCGACTCGCGAGCAAACTTCAGTGTTTTGTTCATATTTTCAGATATATTCTCGACTTTAGTCGTCTGCAAGCGTTCACAAGAACTTTCATATTCGATGACATCGAGTTCAAAGCTCATATGAGAATGAAAGTCTTTGTTTAGAAAGAAAGAGATCGAGAAAATGACTGAGAACAGAGCATTATTGTCGATGAACTTGATCATGAGTAGTAGCTTAGCTCAGTCATTCTGCATGTATGAACAGAAGAATCGAAGATATCTTTCGATGTTCTGATTGACTCGTTCACTTTGATCGTCGATCTGAGAGTGATAGACTGTAAAGAGTCGAAGATTAATGTCTAGTCTTTTGCAAAGCGACTTTCATAGAATGAAGATAAATTGAGAGTCTCGATTCGAAACAATGAAATCGAGTAAATCGTGTATTCAATATATTCACTGAAGCATTAACCCAGCTGTTTTTTCTGCTGTGATTTTCTCGTCATCAGTGAAGCAAGAAATATAATGTCGTTTCTTTGACAGTTTACATATCACTGTTAGTATGACGTTTTTGCCTTTCGAAGAAGATAAGTCGATGATGAAATTCATGACTATGTTCTTTCATCACTGTTCGAGTATGAGTAGAGAATGTAGTAGTTCATTGAATTTATTTCGAGAAGTCTTTGATCGCTGACAAATGTAGCAGTTTTGAATATATCGATCTATTGTCTTTCGCATTGAAGATCAATAGTAGTATCTTCTTATAATCTTCATCGTTCTGAGAATTTCGAAATGATCAATAGAAGATTGATCGTGAACTTCTCGAATTAGCTTCATTTGAAGATGCTCATCGAAGAAAACTCATAGAAGATCATCTCGATATAGTATTTCGT
>JAABUY010004056.1_pt1 | contig 15602 bp, 16 predicted proteins | sample 5560271 | NCBI WGS metagenome assembly JAABUY01 (sample SAMN10711886, study PRJNA513374) | rock metagenome | isolation source: Antarctica rocks | place: Antarctica: Victoria Land, University Valley
CCACCTTCAGCCGCTGCTTGAAGCGCCGTTCTGCCACTGTATCCAGCAGCAGCATTGACATCGGCCTTTTGTTGAAGCAGCCTCTCGACTACAGCCAGGTGACCACCTCCAGCCGCTGCTTGAAGCGCCGTTCTGCCATCAGATCCAGCAGCATTAACGTCGGCCTTTTGTTGGAGCAATCTCTCTATAACCGTTATATGCCCTAAAGCAGCGGCGCTTGCAACCCCAGCCAGTAGTTGTTGTTGTGATGGTCTAATTGCCGGCCTCACTCCTATCAGACCCTTATAGAAAAGGTCGATCTGTGTGGTATTTGCCATAGTGCAGGCAGAGGCAAACAAGGAGTCCCCACTGGAGAACCATAGATGCTCCCAAGAACCGTTGGCTTCCATTTTTGTGACGAGTTCCTGCCAGATCCGTAAGATAGGTATATGAGCCTGTTGTACTGCCCACGTAAACATCGGCCAGTGAGGGAACGGATCTAAGTCATCGGACAATCCCCACGGTTGCCATGAGAAAGGCAGCGATGGCTGTTTCAAGAGTTGCTTAAGACTGCGTACGCTTTCGGTGTCCTCCGAGGAAAAAGCATGGCAGTGATGGTACCAATTAATCTTGCAGTATTCTAGAATTTGAAAGGAGGAGTTGACCGTAGGTGCATTCATTGTACCTCTGATCCTTCTCAGCCGATTCTCCGCGTCGAAATCATGGCCGCCTGTATGACGCCTTAAGCGCTCGTTCCAATTTTGTAGCCTAAAGAAATTGAGCCCCGGTAACATGTGTGCGGTTAAAAGTACTGGACGATTCAGACACTGTAGGTTCCTAGAATCGCCAGTGGTTGTGAGTGACCTTTGGAAGTCAGTGAAGCCGAGATATGTAACACACATCTCACCCAAATAGCGATCCGCTTTGCAGGCCTGCATGCTGAATTCGGCAAGTGAGGGCGTTTTCGGGGGTGACTTGAGGAACGCTTGGACAGTGTGGTGTGCTAGCGACAATGTGCTGTCGAAATCATCGAAGACGATAAGGTTGCCACATAGCTTGCTCACTGTTGACGGGCTGAATTTCTGCGAAGGCTCCTTCCAGGACTTCTGACCTGTTGTGATTGTCAAGGCCTCATGCAGCTCGTCGATAGTCATTGGCCGTCGTGCGCAGACAACCCATTTGAATATCTTCTCAACACTTTTAATCTGCTCATCAGGCTTCTGAAGCACTCTTTGTAGAGCTTGCGAATAGATATCTATAATACCCTCTGGAAGCTTTTCAAGCACCTCTGGGACTCGATCGGATGTCTGATCATCCTCGCAAGTGTCGCAGATTGCTTTGATCTGCAGATCTACCCAAAGGAACCTAGTAGGCTCGATCAATTCACTTGTTGAAAGATTTTGCAAAATCTATGAGATGGGTATCGTACATTCCCCTAGCTTTCATTTTCAGAACGTGCTTGATTTTGTCGATCACAACCGGCCCACAGACACGGAGGGAGTCATCTTTCGCCTTTTCCACACGTGAATTGATGAAATTTTCGATCTCGAGGCGAGTATCATGAGCTCGAATGTTGATATGCGTAAGTTGGCCATCACTAAAGAAAATCGGAACATTCACTTCAGGTCGACTGGCAACGAAAAGCTTGATAACGGCTTGACTTTGTTTAATGGCCTTCAAGAAGCGCAGGACCAGCCTTCGATCACCTTGCTCCGCTTCGTTTATGCCGTCAACAAGAATGATCACTTTTTGCTGTGTATTACACAGCTCGAAAAGCAGTGTCTCCAGCTCGTCAACGTCAGGCTCTCTACTCCCGTTTGGCCCAATATAGATCGCTTCGAGGCGTCGCTGGAGCGTTGGATTTAGTGATTCAGGGCGGAGTACCTGGTGCAAGATGCTCCGCAGAAAGGTACGGGGCGATAGGGATTCCTTTTGTACAGAGTCAAAGAAATAATAGGCGATGACTGTGTCTGTTTTGCCGGCCAGATTCTTCGTCATCTGCTCTACCACATGGCCTCTGATGCAAGCTAGTTGTTAGCAACGCTCTTTGGTATCCTGAGCCAGAGGGACATGTAAACGCAATAAATGTGTGCCCTTACGTCAGGACTGTCTTTCCGCACCCAGCTGTGATCCAGTCAGCCTAACTCGCAGAAATTCGCAACAAGAGCAGCGTTGGGCAAGGATTCTACCCACTAATTCCCGAACACCAAAGGCATATTGGTAGCGTCTCTTCATTCCATTCTTTGAACCCTGCTCTCTCGAAGAGCCAGACGGCAGTGCCTTGGCAGCGTGTCCTGCATGCCTTGCTTTGACTTCGAGTATAATCATAGCTGAAGACCTGATTACGCAAACGGACTCTTGTACGATCTGCAACGAACGAATAGAAATCAATTAATTACGCCTGGCTAGCAACAATGCTTGGTTAGGACATACCTTCTTCCTTGATGATCTTTTGAATACGAAGCTCCTTGGTTTCCGCAAGGGCAAGCATCTGCTGAGAGCGGAAAACTCTGTTCTCCTTTATCTCAGTCAAATGCTGCGAGCGCTGGGTATGAGCCTCTTTGGATTCAATCTGTAGCTGCTCATAAATTCGTTGCATCTTTTGTTCAGACGCGAGCTTTATCTCCTCGTCAACTTCTTCTTTTGCCACGCTGATATTCTCCTCCAGCTGTCCAAAATCACCCTTGAAATCTTTCCAGAGAGACTTGACAAATCGTTTCATGCCTACAGTGAGGATATGGTTTTAGAATTTGGCCCTGAACCCGTTCAATAATGCTCTTCGCACCTTTCTGCTGTATAACTTCCAGCGCTTTTGTACAAAACTTGACAACGACAGCATAGAAATCGGATAGCGAGACTCGAAGCCGTAGAGATTCCTTAAACAGCTTCTCATACGCGCTCAGTCGAGGACAGTAAGTACTCAATTGCGCAAAGCGTTCGGACAATTTCTCAAAATAACTTGCGAAGTTCAGGGCCGCCTAAACATTATGTATTAATAGTGACAAGACGAGAGACTGAAGGAGCCATCACCTGAACCACAATTTTGACACTATTCCAAACAAGCGTTGCTGTTGGATGGACTGAAAATGCTGTGTCTCCAATCGTACTATACTGTTGGACAGCCTCCAACACCACGCGCATCCGACCTGCAAGAACATGGCTTTTGCGGGTCGAGCTTTTCTTGTTAATCTCGTCAGTGAGGAGCACAACCGCTTCTGCAGATGGAACCTGATTTGCAGCTGATTCAAATTCAATCTTCTGTTCTGGAGATAGATTTTGATGAAACTCATCCAGAGCTGTGTCTAGATTTGTAGTTGTCCTTATGAATGCGGTCAGTGCTTTATAATATCTCATCGTGATCTTTATCTTACATGGCTTTTGCCGTGTTTAGCAGGTGTGAAGTAGTTGGCACTGTGGACATGTTCGTGAATTATTAGTGGGGATAGACGCTGCCGCCGAATTAGTCACGTGAGCTCTTCAAACGCTGTAGCCTAATCTAAAATTAGGTAGCGAGGCGTCCTTTCTGCTAGCGCATTTCGTTCGGCGTCAATGCTGGTATGAACCCAGATGAAAACGTGTCTCCCTTATCATCGCACTCGGTGAATCGAAGTTAGGGACCTAAAAAAGAAGCTTCGCTATACACAGAGCATTGAAATTGATAGAAGAAGCTATGTGAAATGAAGAATAAACTGCTACAGAAGGAATTGACGTGGCTAGGCTAAATCCTTCAAATGCGCCCGACCGACGCATAATTTGAAGCATGTAGGGAGTTCGGTACGAAGCCGGAAGCCATGAAGAGAGTCATGAAGAAAGTTTGGTAGAAAGTTCGGTAGAGAGTTCGACAGAGAGTTTGATATCGAGTTTGGTAGGAATTTTGGTAGGAAGTTCGATATCGAGCCATGAAGGGTGCGTTCTATTGAGCCAGTTAGCATGTGCTATGAAGCATGTATGAAGCATACTATGCAGTAGGCCATGAAGTAGGCTGGTGAGTAGACGAACGAGTAGGTAGCTGAACATGTAGATAGGCGAGGCATGTAGAGTGATGGGTAGAGTGATGAGCATGTAGAGTTGACGAGTAAGTCAAATATGTGCCTGCTAATTGTCAGCTAATTGCAGAACGTCTCTGCTAATTGAGCTTATTGAGTGTCAATGAAGCTAATTGCGCTAATTGCGCTAAAGTTTAAGCAAAACCAAAACCAAAATCAAAATCAAAAATCGAAGCAGCTACGAATATCTGTAAATCTGAGAGACTATAGCTCGACAGATCAACACTAAAGCTCGATGAATGTGAGGTGACGAAATCTCTTTACGTGAAACTGCGTAGTAGAAGATAATAAGATAGCATTCTATTGATGACAGAACTAATTGCTAAGAAACGAAAGTGAGAGCTCGCAGAGTTTTCATCTTCTGTCAAGTCGCTACTTCTATTCACTCGTTAATCTCTTCGATCTAATCTCGCGAGCTAGTCTCGCAGACATGCATCGTTCATAGTCGATGAGATGCGTTCTCACAACTGCATTTCTTCTTAAAGACTCGATCTCTGAATCTTTATAGCATCGTATTGTCTTCTTGCAGCTGACAGTGTAGCAATGACTTCTTCAGCGCTTTAGCATTGATGTAGAAGTGTCGTGAATTGATCATGCTAATGAGCATAAGCAGAGTTGATGCAAGATTGTTGATGTCAATCATTCTTGAGTCTTCATAGCATCATTATGCATTTTGATAGCTGATAGTGTAGCAACGATATCTTCAGCGCTTTAGCATCTGTGTAAAAGTGTCGTGAATTGATCATGTTAACAAGCATAAACAAAGCTAGTGTGAGATTGTTGATATCAATTCTTCAACTTTGCTTTCTTTCTTTCTTTCTTTTCTTTTTGTCTCATCTCAGCATATTCTTTCATGAGTACTGCTTTTTTGAACTGACAAAGCATGAAATCTGCTATGCATATCTTGCATAGCTTGCAACTTATGATATGAGCTTCTTTCGTTGCAACGTTGTTGTGATGTGAGTTAGCTCATGAGTTAACATAAATGACATAGCAGTATCAACATCATCATCATCATCACTATCATGATAAGTAGCAGCATTTGCACTCATTGAGATCATGCTAACATGCTCACGAAGTCTGCTCATTTTCTTGAGATGTACATCTTTCTTCACGTCATCATTGCTGCAACATCTGTCACATCTGCTTCTTCTGCTTTTCTTGCGTCTGTTGCATTAATGACTGAATTCATGACTTCTGATAAGCATATTTATCTTTGCATGTTTTGATAAATGCTGATGTATATTAAATCATCATGATCAGAAGATTTGATGCTGTCGTTGTGTTCATCATTTGAACATAATGATGATTCACATGTGTCATGTTCTCATCAAGTGTGCTCATAAATGCAAGTACTGCTTTGAAGAAAAGCATGATTACATGATGAACTCAATCTTGCGTCATCTTCAGTTGTTGATGCATTGTGCTGCGTAAGTGATGATTCATCATCTCAACACTTGCATCAAGACTTGTCTTGTTTTTTATCTTTGACAATAAAAGAGTAAGTAACTTCTCTTTTAATCATGTGAGATTATATTTAACAGTTGAGTAAAGACTTTCATCTTTCTTATTCTCATCACTTCTTGTCGTTGTCATGTTACTTCATCTTCATTTCGTAAGTATTGACTGAAGTAAGTAATGCATAATGAGATTCACTGATGAATAAATAACTTTTTCTCTCACTTCAATGTTCTTACTTGCGATCGTTGATCACTTTTTTTCTTCACTTTTTCACAACGTTCATCATCTTCTTTTTTAAAAAACATATATTATGTGAGATTTTATAATTATAGTTTAATATCAACTTTTTAAACTTGCGTCTTTATGCTTTTAATACTTTCTCAATCATGATTCTTATGTGATTTATCTCTTTTTTTTTTCTTTAACTTTTTTGCAGTTGATTGATGTACTTGTCTTTCTGTCTTGTAATTCTCAATGATTTTCTTTGCATTGCTAAGATTTTTCATTAATTTTCAGAAGTTTTCATAAAAAGATGAATCAACTCATTGAACTAAATACTCAATCTTTTCTTTCTTGATTCACTGATCAAGTATCTTCTTTATCTTTCATTTCTTTTTTTCTTCTATGAGAATGATTTGTGACTTTAAATTCTCATCACGTAAGTGTCAGAATTTCAATAAAGAAACATGAAAAATTGAGTGAATTGCATTATATTTTTCAGATAGTTCAAGCTTATATGCTTACATGTCGATCTTCTTCAATATTCTGAATGATTTCAATTGTTTATGATTAATCTTCTTCTTTGAATGAAGCATATAAATATTTATATTTCATAAAAGCACTTTGTTTTTCATCTGAAAGTTTGCAGCTTTATGATGAGCATTATAATACTTTGCTTGCTGCTCTGCTACTCACTTTCATAGTTTCATTAGATGTTCTTTGATACTTTGTAATCATTTTGCTTACTTCATAATTAAGAATGTCTTTCTTTTTAAAGCTTTGTTCTCAGATGTTTCTGCAAAGCTTGTAATGTATCTTTTTAAAAACTCATGTGAAGTTTTTTAATACTAGCATGTACATTGTTATTATATGCAAACATCATCATTGATAAAAGCTTTGATCAATTATTCATTTTATAATTGAAATACACTTGCAGATAATGCTTAAGCATCTGATTTTATCTTTCTGTTTGATCATTGATTTGTGAATGAAATGCAATGCTTAGTTTTCGCTTCACTTCAAGATGTTAACATAGAATAATTCAAAAATGATTGATAAACAGTGAGTCTTGATTTGATATAATGCTTTGCATCATTTCATGCTGAAATATGAATTTTCATCATAATAAATTTGCAAGCTTCTTGACATTCAGATCTTTGATCATTGAAATATAAATTGCATGCTTAATCAACTTATTTATTATTATCAATATAGCATCATTTGTTTTTTCAATGTATGAATTTTTTGCAGAAGACATGTCTGTTATGAAATTCATGATCATCATGTGAAATGAATTTACATTCTCTGAAAATATAAACATCAACTTCTCATAAAGTTTATGATAATGCATTTGCACTCATTGACAGTCTGAACAGATGCAAACATATTTCGTCATCTTTTAAGCATTTTCAATCAATAATATTTTCTTCTTATCACAGTCTTGATATGAATGCATGCAAAATGATTTGCTTTGAAATCATCATGATTTATATGCAGAATCTCATTTTTTGTAGCAAAGTCATTGAATACATAAACTGCGAGATCACGATGTAGCAGTTTATCATTTCTCATACTTCATTTTGAAAGCTCATTCTTTCTAGATGTGAATTGTTGATGTCACTTCTTATTCACAACAAAGATGTTTTTTTATTGTAACTTCAGCAGTTATGCAGTCATTGATTCACTCATTTTCAAATAAAATTTCTTCAACTTCATAATCTGATGAATCAAAAGTTAAGATAACACAGTATCTAGAATTCTGCAAAATTTAGCAAGTACTTTCTTATTCAAACACATGACTTAAGTATTTGCAATGATTATGTCATTCAGTTGCATCATCAATGCTGCAAGTTTAATTGCTGTTGAAACTTCTTCATTTTTTAGCAGTTCAGATTGACATTTCTGATTACAAAGTTTGTTTCACAGAGTAAATAGAAAATAATTATTATTCTTTTCACTATCATTTGATTTCATGATGTTGAGTTTTCTTGATGATGCATTTGCAGAGTTTAATTTGTTTCTGTGATATTTTATATGAAAGTCAAATGCAGTTAATTTCTCAGCTCAATGCATCTGTTGTACATTGAGCTTCTTCATCATCATAAAGTAACAAAGATTATTATGATCTATTATCACATATATGAATTGCTTGCTATTCTGAAGATAGTGTTGTCAGTTTTAAAAATCAAGAACTATAGCATACAACTTTTTATCATGCATGTCTCATCATACTTCAGCTTCTTTGAACTTATAATTATAATATATAATGAAATGTCATTGATCAGTCTTACTTTTCTGACTAAGCATGTCTTCAACTTTGCAATTTAATGCATCAATCTTCATGCAAAAATCTGCATCTCAATCATAGTGTTTCAAAATGAAAGCATTAACAAAGATTACTTTCAATCTTTTAAAAGCTTTTCTTGCTTTCAATGTCATTGCAAAAAATGAACACATCATTCTCTTTTTTGCATTCTTGATTAAATTTTTTAAGAACATGATAATTTAAAAGAATTTTTTTATAAATTATCAATAAAATCTTGCAAATTTCAAGAATATGAAAATATTTTTTTGCAGACTTAAGCTCAGATCAGTTAATGATTACGTCAATATAAAACTGTTTCATCTGAATATCTTTTTACTTTATTATGAATTTCAGAAAGATAACTTCATCATGATTGAAAGTGCATTTTAACAGCTTGACATACAGTTAATATTTCAGTAACGTGCGAAGAATTTTGCATATATGCTCTCAATGCTGCTTTTTCATCTCAGAGTATACTAAAATATCATTTAAATATATCATGCAGCAAATATTCATGAATGACTTAAGCACATGATTTACATAAAACTGAAAGATCACAAAAGCATTTGTTAATTCAAAGAGCATCATCTGATATTCAAACTGATCATAACATGTATAAAAAGTTGTTTTTCATTCATTGCTTTTGCAAATTTAAATGCAATAATAAACGTTGTAAATATCAATTTTGATAAAGTGTTTTGCATGAGTAAAGTGATTCAGCGTCTCAGACAGTAAAGACAATGAGTAATTGTTCTTTACTGTTATTTCATTGAAATCATGATAATTCATGCATAAACAAAGACTTTCATTCAACTTCTTTACAAACAACACAGATGCTTCTGCAGAATTACTTAATGAATGAATTCATTTCTTCTTTAGCACGCTATTTAAATAATTTTGTATCACAGTGAACTCATCTTGTGTCATCTTATAAATAGATTTGATGCAAGAAATTTTGCTTTTCATCAGATTAATGAAATGTTTCATCTGATCATGCATGTTCAAACTATCAGAAAGAATTTCAGAAAACACTTTCTTGAAATCTTGAATAGCAAAGAATATCTTTGATTCTTTCGCTTGAAGCGCATTGCATCTTACAGTCTGATGATTTGCATTCTGTGATAAGTTATTTGTAAATAGCAGCTGATAAAGTAAAGCTACATAAATCTTTCTTTTTCTCTTAGTTGCAAGCATTGTCAACTCAGCAAATTTCAATGTTTTGCACAGATTAACTTGTATTTGCTTTGCACGCTGAGTGCTGTTTTCTCAATATGATCAACAATGCTTGCATCAATGAATATTTAAGTTGATTTCATTTAATCATGAATAGTCAAGAATCATATTATATTTTCGCATGTTCACAGCATGAAACTTAATGTTTCAACTTTTGCAAACTTTCTTATGATTAATTAACTCAATATCAATCTGATGTGTATTATAACAAAGAAAGACACAGAATGAGTATATATTATGATAGAGTTAAAAAAAACAATCACTACGCACGCATCACAAATTTTGAAAAAAAGCATTACAAACAAGACAGAGTGAATCTAGAAGACGATTGAACGATAATGAATTGCACGAATCGCAGCAGTGCTGATTTGAAGACGATTGCAAGCGACGTTGATTCATCGCAAGAAAACAGAGATGCAAGATCGAAACACTCACGGAACGATGAAGAGAATGTTGCTAACATTATTGATCTACTAATAAAGATATCAACGTTAGAGAAAGAGAAGAGCAAAGATCATTCATGAAAAGAGATAGCATTGAAGCTGATTCAACGTCTTTGACTCGACTCAGAAGAAAAACATCACGCGAATCAGAACGCGTTCATCGCGAAGAATGTACAGAAACTGAAGACATCAGTTCAACTGCTTAACAAGCAGTTGCATACACAGAGAAGCACGCGTCTTTCAACGAAAATCACGTCATGAGCGAACGTGACAAGAGAAGAAATAGCGACGAGAGAGCAACGTCTCAGAAGCGACTCGTCGTCGCTTCGCAAGAGACGAGAAGTCATGATTAAGATAATGAACAGAAGAAAAATAAAAGAGATACAGAAGAAGTCGATTGAACAGATTCTACAGAGAATCGCAGACGTGTCAACAGATCAAAGAAATCTAATCGTGTCACTTCGCAAGCTGAGCAGCGATGACATTTTCCTTCACGCAGTTAGCTCAGATGCTCAAGCAAATCTGAAAAAGATTCAGACGTGAGCAAAAGAAATCGCGAGTTCAACACGCGTAGCACGTCAAATCTTCGCAGTGCTGACACATGAAGTATGCACTACAATAGACATGAACAATCAGAAAAAGATCATTGAAAGACTGATAAAAGATAACGCGAGACTTCATGAAGATCTGAAAGTTCTAAGAATAGTCTGACTCAAGAAGATAGCAGATAGCGAAAAGACTCATTCGTCGCTCATTGTAAAGATCGCGATCGAAGCGATGACGAATTGACTAATGAACGTGAGCATGCTGAACTTGTATCAAGAATGTGCATGCAAGCTATTTGAAAAGAACTGTCGCATCACACAGTGCTTCAGATGTCACGAATTTGATCACATGATTAAGATCTGCAGAAAGAATCAGCGTTGCAAAAAGTGCGCAGGCAAGCATCACATAGAGAAGTGTGTGATGTCTTCGAATAGAAGACGTTGCATCAACTGCAACGAAAATCACGAATTCTGAAGACGCATCTGTCTCAAGTGATGACAGCAGATGAAACAAGCGTTCAAAATCTATAGAAACAGATCGTTCAGATATTCTGAGATGTCTAAATACAATCGCACATTCTTCTCGCTGTTTCTGAACTCTTTAGATTCAACGAACTCTTCAGATTCAACGAATTCTTTCGATTCAACGAACTTTTCGAGCTCAGCAACAGTCATGCTGAAAACACGCAGTTGAATCGCTGACGAATCAGCTTGACAGATAGTAGAGATCAAGAAGAAACGAGTCGATCTTTTTTCTTGCGTGAGTAGTGACTCAGACAAGATGACATCTGAGCAGATTCAGAAACGTTTAATCAGAAAGTGAGAAAGATCGTCGATGATTGAAAGCATACAAAGAGTCTTCTCATCGCAAAATCAACAACAGCTACGAATAACTCTATGACAAAACAGTCTTTTCTACGAATTCTACAGTACAACATCAGAAAATCATTAAGAATTCAAGAATCATTTTTAATTGACAGAAAAGTTCGCGAATTCAACATAGTAGCTATACAGAAGCAAGATCGCAACAACAATGACTTGCAGTCATTTAACTCAGCACACAACTTCTTTCATCTAGTGAAAAACTCGTCATCTCAATCAAGAACATGCATATACGTTAACAAATGTTTAAGACTCGATCAATGAATAGTAGAAACAGCTGAGTCAAACATTTGCTTAATCAGAATATTAACTCGCAACACAGATAATGAAATGCAGATGTTAAGACTTCTAAACGTCTACAACTCATGCTCACTGTCTATTACATTCACAGAGAAATTTTCAATCATTTCTTGTTTGAACAAACTACTCAAGAATGACTGTGAACAACTGATTGTAGAAGATTTTAATCTACATCATTCTCACTGAGAGAGGCGAAGATGCTTCACTCGTCATACGATGATTGATACTTTACTAAACATCATTACAAACGCAAGACTGAAATTATTGCTGAAATCAGACACTATTACTCGCGAAGCTCACAATCAATTTACGACGATTGATCTAGTCTTTAGCAGCGAGAAAATACAGTTCATGACACGCAAGTGCAAAATATGAATCGATTTGCATCAGAAATTGAATCATCTTTCGATCATCACAGAGCTATGTCTACAAACAATCTCAGTGTGACTCTCGACTTGATGACTTTGAAAGAAAATAAATACAGAAGCATTGAGTGCTTATCTGCGAATACATTTATCTTTGAAACGCTCTCTAGATGACAAGATTATGATGAATGACAGAGTGTGCAAGATTATCAGAGTGCTACAGAAGATCATCGAGAAATCTACTTTCTTGACAAAGTCATCAAATTAAGCAAGAGACTTTTGAAATCAAAGCTGCTTTGAAGTAGTAATGAAATCAAGACGACTGCGAATCATATGAAAAATGTAAAACACATTAGAAGCGTGAAATGAATATCTGAAGCACAACGATCATAAAAACAAGATCATTCAACAAACGAAATGCGCACACTTCAGGTCACAAATGCATGAGCTGAGCGAAGCACTCAAATCGACATGACGCTTTGCAAAATGAGCTAGAATCGAAAGTCAGCTACTCAAAAAGCTTTCTCAGTTTTCGTCACTGAAGTGAAGCGACATCGATCATATGACAACGACGTTCGAGAAAAAAATCGAGATACTGCGAGAAAAGTTCTTTTTCTCATCTTCTCAAGCGAATGTCAACGACATCGCAGAATCATTCATATCTCTGACAGTCTCATTCAATTCACGCATCACAGAAGATGAAGTGAAGCAGACAATCAGACGAGTAAAAGCAGACAAAGCGTCGAACGCTTCAGATATTTCAAACAGAGCGCTTCAAGCGAGTTTCACAGAACTGATCTCAGTACTGACGAGTTTATTCAATGCATGCGTAACACACAAGTATCATTTGAAGCAGTTCAAAAAAACTCAGACAATAGTACTACGCAAATCAAAGAAAAGCGACTATATCGATTCAAAGATGTATCGACTCATTGCTTTGCTTGATATCATGAGCAAAGCGCTGAAGTTGATCATGATCAAAAGACTGAGTGACATAGTCGAGACTCATCACATGCTATCAAATGCTCAAATGAGAGCGAGATGTAAGCAATTCGTGATCTCGACGTTAGATCTACTAATAGATCAAGTTCACACAGTGTGAGACTGTGAAATCAAATATGTGATCTTCATGTTAAGCTTAAACGTCGTCGAAGCGTTCAATCAAGTCTCACACGTCAGACTTCTGCATACGCTAAAAATGAAAAGAACGTCAAGCTACATAATCAAATGAACACGCAGCTTTCTAAAGAATCGAGAGACGTCGCTAATATTCAATGAACAAACGAGCAACATGCGCAAGATAAACGCAGACATATCGCAGAGATCTTTCATTTTATCGATTCTCTTTCTATTCTTCAACGCAAGTCTAATCAAAAAATGCGAAGCACTGAAAATTAAAATCAAAGTGCTTAACTTTGTAGACAATATTAACATTCTAGTCTACGACAGATTCACTGCAGAAATCTGCAGAACACTGAGCAAAACACACGACGTCTGCGCAGAATGAGCTCGCACTCATGACGCAACGTTCGCATCAGAAAAGTACAAGCTCACGCATTTCACTAGAAAATCGAAGAGATTCGACATGATGACTAGCATACAAATAGAAAGCTCAGTTATCAAATCGAAATCAGACGTACAAGTTCTAAAGATGCAACTGAATATGAAACTGCGATGAGACGCGCATCTTCGACAAATAGAGATGAATCACATCACAAGAATGCTGACACTTAGTTGTCTCAAAGTCTTTACATGAGAAACTATCTTCACAAAGACGAGACAAGTTTACTCAGCAGTAGTGAGATCAGAAATTGCATTCGAAGCGTCAGTCTGACATCAGCGTGACAAGAAAGATGAACTGTTGAACAAAGAATGCAGACTAGAAACACTTCAGAATCAGACTCTGTGTCACGTAGCAGAAGCGTTCAAAAGAGTAAACATCGAAACTTTAGAGACAGAAACATACATGAGTTCGCTACATATTCATCTGAACATGTTACAAGACAAGATCACGCTACACAGTCGAATTGACAATCGAACGCAAGAGATCAGACAAGCATGCGAACTAATACGCGTTCGTTTGACGAAAGTTAATCGCATCATTTCTCGCTCATTCATCATCAAGAAAATAGTACTTCTGAATGTCTTTATTCAAGAAGATACAAAGATACAGTCGAGATGCAGACGACGCACTCTCTTCTTCACAATGATTTCAACAAGCGATAGCATCGCAATAACGCAGTATCACAAAGATCAATGAAATCAACGATGAGAAAAGTACAGAGAACGCGTCGCAGATGTCAATGCAATCTCAGCACAAAGATCGCACCTGAGCAATAAAATGATAAAGATGCGTGATGATCTTCAGAAAGCAGAAAGCACTCTTGCAATGCACATCAGAATCGAACGCATAGATCTGAATGCTTATCTGCACTCTAGAAACGTTTCAGACACAGATAGCTCGCGATGCGACTGCGAATGAAGTTATCAGACGACGAAGCATGTACTCATGCACTGCTCGAACTGATCGCATCTGCGATCAAGAATGCTACAAGATGCTGACTTCTCAAACTATTGAATAATCATCGTCATCACAAAGAATCTCAGAACAGTAGCAAAGATGATGATGAAAACGAAGCTCTTGAAGCAATTTAGAGTGACTAGAACACTCGTTCTTTAACGTGCGATCAACGCGAACAAATTTGATACATAGTCTCAAAACTCACTGTTTCGACTGCGTGAAGCAGTCGTATAGATTGCGAGTGATTTTCTATCTCAGAGAATTTTGTTCACTCGATACAAATAGCATAGAATTTCTCATGAGTCGATCTAATCGATGTCACAAGAATGTATGAATTTATTATTATTATCATAACAAAGAATTCAATGATCATCAATCATCTGAATCTGTTTCAGAGTTGCATAATTCTTTAATAACTTATGTTTTTTTACTCATGATTGTGATATAAAGTTTCACTCAATCTCAAAGTCAATAAAACAGTGAGTTTTGCACATTTCTTCAGAAACATTTGTCAGTATTGATATCATGAGTGCACAAAACAATCATCTTTTTATAATTATATTTAATGATTTAATGATGAACATCAGACTTTCTCTTTTCTTGTTTCTTCATCATGATTATAAGTCTCTTATTTGAATGTGAAGTTGAAACACATCAAATTATCAATTTTATGTCTCAACTTCTTGCATGATCAGTACATAAAATTGAATGAAGCAACATCTTGCTTAAACTCATTGAACTTAAATGTCACATCATTTTTAGACTGCGTGCTTAAAGCAGAGAACTTTGAATTCTCTATTGCAATGACAAACTTCATCTTTTTATGTGAGAATCAAAAACTCTTCTGAAATGTTGCATTCTTACTTTGCTGCAAATATAACTTCAACAATGTGTCAATATCTTGCAAATGCAAGTTAATGTTTATAAAATGTTTTAGCAGATCAACATAATTGATAAAGATGTATAAGATACAAAGAAACTCATTCATGATGATTTCATTAATCTTCATTCACAAGTACATCATCATCAACAAATCTCATCAAGTGTTTAATTACGTAATTAGATGATAAATTAAATGATTTATTATTTTGATTGATTTCTCTTCTTATAAGATCACTTTGACGTGATTAGCTGCAGATGCATGTCTAATAGCTTAAATGACATGAATCATCAAAATAACACTCAGTATCTACTTTCAGGTGTTTGGGCATCCCGATTCGGGGGCCTTTGAAGCCGCTTTACGGTGCCAGAACACCGAGGCCAAAGGGCCCGGACCGGCGAATCTGTTGAACCGAACTCGATG
>JAABUY010004057.1_pt1 | contig 15601 bp, 16 predicted proteins | sample 5560271 | NCBI WGS metagenome assembly JAABUY01 (sample SAMN10711886, study PRJNA513374) | rock metagenome | isolation source: Antarctica rocks | place: Antarctica: Victoria Land, University Valley
CACAGGAGGGTCATCATGCGATAGACTGCGGGTGGCATCGGGAGGCTCCTTCCGGACGATATGGTGTCAGCACCCCTATCCTACCAAAGCCCTCCCGATTGCCCCCTTGTTAGCGAAAACTAGAGTTTACGCAAATGCCCAGATAAATAACATTATTATCAGCTATAAGCCGCCAGCACGCCACCAATCTCAGCAACATGGAGTCTCTTCAGCTCATATTAGCCGGACTAATCTGCGACCTACCGCTACCTTGCACCCTCACCCGTAGTTGCGCTGGCATAACCAGGCATGGCAGCGTGACGACCATCCAACGCTACGACCGGCGCGGCGAGGCGACCAAGCGCCAGGCCGTCGAGAAACTCCACTTGTCCGCGTCGCGCCGGGGGCGGGCACCGGAGTAACCCCACCCCCTCTTTTCCAATTTTCCAACCAGCGAAGTGGTCGCTAGCGGGACTATGCGTGGCTAAAAGTTCTCGCTACCACCTCCTTGGCGCATGGTCCAGGCGGGGCAAGTGTTGGCCGCGTAGATCGGGCAGTGGGCGCACCACTCGCCGCGGATGGCCGTATACTCCTCCCTATCAATGGCGATCACGGCCGCGCGCACGGCGTCCCGGCCGGCGTCCAGCTCGTCTGGCCTGAGCGCGACCGACGAGCAGGCGGCCAGGTGGGGCAGGATATGGACGATCTCGATGCTGTCCGTCGTGCGCTCGCGGATCGCTGCGTCCTGGCGCCGCAGCTCCTCCCCCAGGAGCGTGTAGATGGTCGTACTCGGCAGCGCGGCTAGCTCCATGTCGCTCGGGAGGCGGTTGCCCGTCTTCATGTCGGGGAGCACGAGCCGACCGTCAGGCCGACGGCACACCAGGTCGAAGCGGCCTGAGAGCACAACCGCTACGTCCGTCGTCCCCGTGACGCGGCGCGGGCGTGTGCGCACAAACTCCTCGGCGCGCAGCACCTCCAATTCCTCCTCGTCGAGGTAGGCGCGCATGCCGATGATGCAGGCATGGGCGAGTTTGAAGTAGTCGGGGTCGTCGCGCCAAGGGGCGCGCGGCGTCCCGCGCACGATTAAATCGTCGGGGGCGAGCGGGGCCTGTCCGGCGAGCTGGCGGCGCATGTCGATCTTGAGTAGGGTGTGGATCGCGTTCCCCCAGGCGAGCGCCTGCGACCCCTCGGAGTTGCTTGGAGTTATCGCGCGCAAAAGACATTCCTGCGCCGCGTCGGCTAGGCGGGGCGTCATCTTGTGCGCACGGGCGGCCAGTGGAACGACAACCATCTAGCGCCCTCCTTCAACGAGCATGTGGTAGAGCTGACGCGCGGCGTAGTGGCCGTGTTGCCAACCGCGCACATACCCCAGGTCAACGAGGGTGGACAGCGAGGCGGTCGAGATCGTAATGGTGAGCGGTTCGGGAGCCGCCTTAGGTATAGGCGTGCCCTCGCTGTGCGCGGGCGTGGGAGTGGTCGTGACGGTCATAGGTATGAGCCTCCATAGGCGCTACCCGCCGTCCCCTCCATTGCGTGAGCGTGGATAGACCCGTACAATGGAGGGAGCGGCCATCGGTAGCAATAGACGTTGTGCAGATGTTTGGGTTGCGGGTGGTCTACGGCGAAACGGCGTGTGTGATAAAGGCGTGGTGGTCGAGGGTAGGATCTCGGCCAGCAAGCGTGTCACACACGCCGTTCGCTTTTATCTGCGCCATAACAGCATCACCTCCTTTCTACGATCCAAGGGGAACCGACGTCCGCCCAACAGGGTCCGCAGTGTCGTACTCCGTGGCCGTACCCCCTGTCATCATTATTGTCCGGAGGTGAGTAGCGGAAAGCAAGCATAATAAAAAGTGTCTACCCCACTTAGACTATATCCCGTGCTTATAGCGTATAAGACGAGTGGTGGAGACACGAATTTAACCGGGCTTTAGCCTATTCTTAATCTGTTCTTTTCACTGCACCACAAGTTTGAGGCATAGTAGCGCGCACACGAATTTCTACTTCCGCACTTTTGTAGAATACTTGCATTGTAGGTGTAGGGCGCGTTGAGGTGATACTGGGAGGCACGTTGGACGATAGCGACCAGGTTGATGCTCATGAGCGTGGCGGAGTCGCGGAAGACCAGCTTGCCGCCCTATTTGAACGAGTTGAGCGACACTTTTACCGGCCCGAAGTTAAAAAGCGGGCACGCCAGTACCTTGCGGGATTGATGGCGCCAATTGGGCGTAAGACAGCACGGGCTATTGCAGCGTACAGCGGAGAACCTGCCTGCGACAGCATGGAGCGCTTCTTGACGACGGCGAAGTGGTCGGTCGATGGGCTCATGGCTGATCTTCGGACTGTCGTCGTCGAGGCTATAGGGGACCCGAGCGGCATTCTAGTTGTTACGCGAGTTTTTATCCCTAAGAAAGGCACCAAGTCGGTCGGTGTCATACAGGATGGGTACATGAAAGGGCTCGGGTGCCAAGAGGCGCTTTTTCTCATCTATGTGACACCGCACGGGTGCGCATTTCTTGACCGGCGCTTGTACCTAGATAGAACATGGATTCAGAACCGCAAGGAACACAAATCACTATGCCTACCGGAGTCCGTGCAGCCCGACGATTTAGGCATCCTCGCCGAGCAAATGTTAAGCGAAGCCGCGGGTGTACCGCACACCTGGGTCGTCTTTGACGATCCATCTGTGTGTACGCCAAACTTGTACAATCTTTTGCAACGGCAGCGACAACCGTTCATCCTAGGCATGGATCGTAGTGAGGGGAAGCAGCAGGAACGCACGTCACGGGAACGGGATTCGTGGTGTGTGCCGCCAGAGCAGATAAATCTTGACACTGATATGTGGGACAATCGCGGTCTGCGGTGGTGGACGGCTTTACCACTCGACCAGCCTTATGATGGATGTGTACGATGGCTTCTAAAACGGGAGAGGAGGTTGCGTTACCGCTTGGTCAGCGACAACAGATTCGTCCGTACCAATGCCTCTCCCGACCATACGGATGAGAGAGGGGAGTGGTTCCGCGAGTTTGACCACGAAAACCGCGTCTGGAAATTGTATCTTCGTAATCCTGATTACTACCTGGCTCTGGCACCCGAGGGGATGCATCTACAAGAGCTGGGAAAGGTCATCAAGGCATCCCAACAAGTTGATCAAACTCTACGCACCGCTTGTGAACAGGTAGGCCTCGATCACTACGAAGCGCGGAGTTGGCCAGCGTGGCATCGTCACACAGCCCTTGCACTCCTCGCTTATGCACACCTCCTACAATCTGCGCGCCAACGTGGTCAACGTAAACGTGGTCAACGTAGAGTAAAGCCCTGAATGATTCAACCCAAAGGTTACAGAACATCCATTACCGTGACCACTTCGACAATGTAGAATGGGCAGAGTAAAGAAGGCGATCAGGGGGGTAGGGCGATGATGAACCAGATGTGCCAATACCGATTTGGAACGATGAAGAAGCCCCGTGGGACTTGCCGCAACGTCGCAGAGTATCATATCGCTGTTACTGTGCAAGAGGAACCCATACAAACGTATTCTTGTTCTGAGCATTTGGAACAGATCTTAAGACCTCTATGTCAAGGTGCAGGTGTGACGTTTTGCCATGTCAGGTGGATAGACGACTTCTAACATGGAATCTGTTTGAGGGACGCAATCGTGAGACAAAGCGCGCCCGATGTAGAGGAGGAACAACTGTGACGGCGGACGGAGGTGAGGCATCCACCATTGCCCTCTTCGACCATGCCGACCGCTCGGCGACCAGGCCGGAACCGCTCACCGATCCGGTGTACGCCTACATCAACAGCCTGGCCCCGGCTAGTCAAGAAGCGGTCTGGAAGCGCCTACGCACGGTCGCGCGTCTCTTTGATATTGGGGACGCCGAAACCTTTCCCTGGCATCACCTCCGCGCCCCCCAGGTGGCCCGCATCAAGCAACGCCTAATGCTCCCCTATGGACCGGCGAGGACGCCGGCCGCGCCCTCAACGGTGAACCTCACCCTTGCCGTGCTCCGAGGCATTGCACGAGAAGCGCGCAACGTCAACGCCATGAGCAGCGAGGACTACCGCCGTATCTGTGAGGTGAAGCCCGACAAGGGCGAGCGGCTGCCGGCCGGCCGCTCCGTCCCGAAAGGCGAGCTGGTCGAGCTGGTGACGGCGTGCGCTCATGACCGCAGTAGCGCCGGCGTCCGTGATACCGCGATCCTTGCCGCGCTCTATGCCGGTGGCCTGCGTCGCTCCGAGGTGGCTGCGCTCACGACAGACGACTACACGCCCGCGCCGCCCACGCTGCGCGTGATGCATGGCAAGGGGAACAAGCAGCGTCAGGTCCCGCTACCGGCGAGCGCCGGCGTCGCCCTTGATCGGTGGCTAGAGCTGCGCGGCCAGGAGCCGGGCCGCCTCTTCGTCCCCATCGACCAGGCCGGCCGCATCGCCACGGGTGGCATGACCGCGCACGCGATCTACAAGAGACTCAACAGGCGGGCAGCTCAGGCCGGTATCCCGCCCTTGACCCCGCATGACACGCGCCGGACGTTTGTGGGCGACTTACTCAGCGCGGGCAACGACATAAGCGCCGTGCAAAGGATGGCGGGCCACGCCAGCGTGACGACCACCCAACGCTACGACCGACGCGGCGACGAGGTGATGCGCCGCGCGGCCGATACGCTCCATTTCCCGACGATATAAACGAAATGAAGGGATACGCCAACGTGACGACGACGGCGTGCTACGACCGCCGCGGCGAGGCATCCAAGCGCAAGGCCGTCGAGAAACTCCACTTCCCCACGATTCATCACCAATGACCCCACACTCCCAGTGACCCCACACTATTGTTAGGCATATAGAGGTTCGTATGGCGCAATCAGTAACGCTCATCTTTGGCAACATCTACTCGGACGACGAAGAAACCGACTTGGTCGATGTTTTTGAGGCTCATGGTTTCGAGGTGCAGCTGGGAGCTGTCGTGCGGGAGAGTGCCACCCCAGACATTCTGCAGATGATAATAATAACTGTGGCCGGTCTCTCGCTCAAGAAGGTTCTCGACCTCTTCATAGCACAGGCCTACGACGCATGGCTGCGACAACCATTGGCGACAACGCTCTTTAAGCCACGCGGCAACCAAGACCATAGCCAGGACGACAGCCCGAACGCTCCACTCCTTGAATTAGGGGGGTCGGATGCAACTATATTCATTACGGCGCGAGACCAGCACGACCTCGATGTCGCTATGCAACACATCCGCGATGTAGAAGATGTGGCTGGTAGGAGAAACCTGTATGCCACGTCGGGCACGGATATACAATCCTTTAAATACCAGGACGGCATGTGGCGTCTCTATGCAGGTGTGCCGCGCACTGTCTATGTTTACAATCCACAAACCCACGACTTCGACCCTGGAACGCCATATACTGGCTAAGTGTATGATCTGCTCCTCTGCACGCGTTGAAGATAATATCTTGATAGGACGACGATGAGCAGTAATTCCATTTTGCCCGTAGCGAGCGGCGACGTTTACGACGTGCTGCTGGCCGACCTACGCGCCATCATCGCGTCCGGGCGCGGGCGCGCAGCGGTGGCCGTCAACACCGAAATCGTCGCTACCTATTGGAAAATTGGCGAGCGCTTGGTGCGCGAGGAGCAGCAAGGGGCCGAGCGCGCGGGCTACGGCGAAGAGGTGCTTGAACGCATTGGGCGCATCCTGGCCGCCGAGCACGGACGGGGCTTCTCGTACCGCAGCCTCGCCAACATGCGTCAGTTCTACCTCGCCTACCCAAATGTGTCCGCGCTGCGGACAGAATTGACTTGGACGCACTATCGCTCCTTGATGCGCCTGGATAGCGCGGAGCGGCGCGCCTTCTACGAGCGTATGGCCGTGACGGGCCGGTGGAGTTCGCGCGAGCTGGACAAGCAGATCAATTCGATGCTCTACGAACGCGTCGGCCTCTCCCAGCGGCCCGAGGAGCTGACCGCCTCCCTCCCCCACCCCAACCGGCCGGTCGCCCCCTCCGACTACGGCGAGGCGTTCCGCGATCCGTACGTCCTGGACTTCCTCGGGCTCGACGGGGCCTTCTCCGAGCGTGATTTGGAGGCGGCGCTCGTGTCCCACATCGAACGCTTCCTGCTCGCCTTAGGCCACGGCTTCTGCTTCGTCGGGCGGCAACAGCGCCTCCCCATCGGCGACAAGGATTATTATGTCGATCTCGTCTTCTACCACCGCTTCTTACGGGCGCCAGTCCTGGTCGATTTGAAGATCGGTGAGATCGCGCCGGCCGATATCGCGCAGATGCAACTGTACCTGGCCTGGACGCGCCAGTACGACCACGCCGAGGGCGAGGCCGACCCGATCGGCTTGATCCTGTGCGGCTCCAAGGACAGCGCCGTGATCGAGCTGCTGCTGGCCGACCCGGACTCCTCCCCCGACAAGCGCATCAAGGTCGCGCAGTACCTGCTCCCCGATAGCCAGGAAGCCTTGCGGGCAGGCCTGGCGCGTATCGGCGCGGCCTACGACGAGGCGCGGGGGGGCGGCGCGAGCGGTCAGCCCGACGCCGAGGCCCCGAGCGACGCCCCGGACGGCGAGCGGTAAGCGGCCGGTGATGCGACGCCTGGGACGCCTGAGCCGGACGCTGCCCCCCGCCGCCGCGCACTTCCGCGCCTACGTCCGGCTGCGTAGCGTCGACCCCGCCCGCAATCGCGACCGCAGCTACGCCCTCACCTGGAGCCCGGCCCTCTTCGATGAGGGTGGCGCGCTCCTACGCATGTGGGGGCGCACCGGCGGCCCCGAGCGGACGCGCCTCGACTACTATCCCGACCGCGCCGATGCTCAAGTTCACGTCGAGGCGATCCTGCGCCGTCGCCTGCGCCACGGCTACCGCGTTATCGCTTGGGAATAGCCAACTGTCATTGGCCATCATGTCCAGCGACACCAACAGAGTAGATTGGCTGCCCGACTGTTTGGATGCGGGGTGCACCTCGAAATAGTGGGACGCGGCCTGCGACTGCGGTCGCAGGGCAGATCAACGCCGACTGCGGTCGGTTGTCGCCCTGCGACGTAACGCTCCGACGCGCTCACCCTGGCACCGCAGTGCCCGTGGTCTGCCATGCGACCGCAGTCGCAGGCGTCTCCCGCGCAATCCCACTATTTTAAGGTGCACCCTTGGATGCTCAGATGTCTGGACATTTAGCTGTTTAGTCGTTTAGACTGCTCTATGTCTGGACATTCCAACATTTAGACCCCTAGCTGTCTAGACGGTAGGTGATGCATGACGACTCTCGCGATCATTAATCAGAAAGGCGGCAGCGCCAAGACGACGACGGTTGTCCACCTCGGGGCGGCCCTCGCCGCCCTGGGGAAGCGCGTGCTCCTCGTCGATATGGACCCCCAAGGGCACCTCGCCGAAACGTTCAACATCTCCGCGCGGGCGCTCGACCGGGAGATGTCGACGGTGCTCATGCGCAAGACCCCGCTGCGGGACGTCATCGTGACGGTTCGCCCGAACCTCGACCTGGCGCCCAGCAACATCCGGTTATCCTACAGCGAGCCCGACCTGCTGCGCAGCCACCGGCGCGAGGATCGCTTGAAAACCGCCCTGGTTACGGTCCAGGGTGACTACGATGTGGTCCTGATCGACTGCCCGCCCAACCTCGGCCTGCTCACGGTCAACGCCCTCTCGGCCGCCCGCTACGTGCTGATTCCCATGGCCGCCGACTTCTACAACATGCTCGGCGTGGGCCTGTTCCTCGAAACGCTCGACGAGATGCGCGCCGAGCTCAACCCCGACCTCCAGGTGCTCGGTCTGCTCCCGACACGTTATGACAAGAGGACGGCCAACGCGGCCGAGATCCTGGAACGCACGCGCGCCGACCTGGCCGACGTCATCCCGATCTACGACATAGTGATCCCCGAGACCGTGCGTTTCCGCGAGGCCGCCGCGAAAGGACAGACCATCTACGAATATGCGCCGGACTCGCCGGGCGCCGAGGCCTACACCCACGTCGCGCAGGAGGTCGCCGCTCATGTCTAGCCGTAAGACGCTCGACGGGCGCCCGTCTATCTTCCGTCGCTCCACGAACGAGATGACAGGTGAACCGGATGGTCAGGCGGCAGAGCATCCAGACGCTCAAACGCTTGAACAGCCAGACAGCCAGGAGCTTGGCCAGTTAGACAACAAGGCGGCCAAGACGCAACGGATCAAGGCAACCTTTTACCTAGAGGCGGCGGATATCGTCGCTATCGACCGGATGCAGACCGAGGAGTTCACGCGCACTGGCAAGAAGCCTGAGCGGTCGCAACTTGTGAGCCGGGCGATCCAGGCGCTTATAAAACAGCAGGATTGTTAGACTGCCAGCCATTCAGACAGCCGGGACGCTGAATGTTTGAGCGTTTAGCTGTCTGAATGGCTAAGAGTTGCTAGACACTATTGCGGGACCGGGCATGCCGCAGTCCTGGTGGGGCAGGAGAGAGGTGGTAACTAGACATAATAAATGTGAAGCGTGATCCTTTCCCGCCTGATTCACAGTGGCCGCTAACGGACTCCTCGACGACTCGGTATGAGTGCAACCGCAGCTAGGGCAACCGCGGAGCCTCCAAGGATCAGCGCGCTCAGGAGGCCATTGCCACGGCGCGGGTTGCCTTCATTAGGGCCTGCGGTCTCGACGACCTGCTCCAAGCGCACGCCGGCGTACAAGGCCGACGCCGCGAGCACGCCGGCGCAGATTTGGTACTTAGCGCGCCGCGCGTCGTCGCGCGTCGAGAGCGACACGTAGCCGGTGCTCGCCAGCACGGAGTTGTAGAGCATCGAAATGGCGATGACGCCGCGCAGGTAGGCCGCGATCCGGGGCCGGCCGAGGTAGTCGTGGTAGAAAAGCTGCGCGTCGTCCTTCGTCGCGATCTTGGCGGCGAGCCAGAGCGATACCTTCGTCGGGATCAGCAGCCAGCCGATCACCGCTAGCCACGACGTTCCCTCCCAGGCGCCGGCCTCCTCTTGGGTGAACTGGTAGAGCTTGAGCATCGCGACCGACAGCAGTTCGTCGCAGACGAGGTAGCCAAGGCCATAGACGCGCGTGATCCGATCAATGGCCTGGTCGATCACCGTGGGGTAGGTCGCTAGCGCCCCCGCAGTGGCGAGGAGCGCGGTTTGATAGGACTGTCCGGGCTGGCCGGGGTACTGGTCCCGCGCCTTGAGACCCGTGCGCAGGAAACCCGCCGCGTAGAGCAGGCACGCGATCAGCTTAACGATGCCGGTGTGCATGTATCCCTTTCTTCCTCTAGCCGCGCCGGGCGGCCTTCACTCGACGAGGCGACCGCAGCCGCGCGCGGGGTCTTTCCCGTGGCGAACCGACCGTCACCAGTCCCTTGTGCTTCAATATCTCGCGGCCACGGTCGAAGCCATACCGCTCGTAGACGGACTCGCGGATGATGCCGGCCAGTTCCTCGTGCCACGGCTCGATGGTGGGCAGGGGCGAGCCTACCGGGAGGGCGCTGGGTCCGAGCGTGGCGAGCGCGATCCGGTAGGCGCCCCCGAAGAACTGGTTATTGCGGTTGGCGACGTAGGCCACCGCCTGCACGGTTCGGTCATAGGGTCTCGTCCCATTGACCGGATCGAGGATGGCGATGCGCGCCCCCTCGACCGCCATCATGGCGTGCCACTCCGACTGGCCGCGTTCGCGGCAGCGACGATCCACGATCGCAAGCAGCGGCATATCCGCCCCACCGGCGGCCAGATGGCGGTCGTCGATCATGAGGAGGTAGTGTATCTCGTCGGCATTCGGGTCGTGCGCCGGCGCGGGCTGCGGACGCGCCGGGAGGAGCCGCCGCAGGAGCACGTCGGCCCGCGATGAGAGGCTCAGGCCGTCCGTCAGCACCAGCGAGCCGGCGACGGCTACGGCGACGCCCCCGAGTCCGAGCGGGACCATGTAGTGGTGGATCGCCTGGGGGTTGCCGCCTCGCGCGTTGATGGCCACTTGCGCGATGATGGCAAGGCCGTACACGACGGTCGCGGCCGTCGCGACGCTCAGGGCCGAGATGATGATGTTCTCGATCCGGGTCGTGCGGGGTACCGTCCACAGGGCGTAGCTTGCGGCCGACCCCGCGATCCCGAACGTCACGCCGGCCAAGACGTTAACCAAGCCGATAAGTGACGGGCTGGCGTAATAGCTGTCCGCGAACAGCGCATCGGTCTCGTGGAGGGTGGCGCGCGCGACGAGCCAGGCGGCGACGTAGCAGGCGATCAGGGCATAGCTGACCCACTCCACCCGCACGCGCCTCGTCGGATTGATCGTCTCGTTCATCGCCCGCCCGAACCTACTCATAAACACGAGCGTTGCCGAGACGAGGAACATACTCAACAGGTGTGCGAGGTCTACGACCCCGGTGGTCCGGTCGATGGCTGTGGCGATGTGCCACGGATAGAGGACGACGGCGGCCGCCAGGAAGTAGTACGAGAGCATCAGTAACCCGCCGGCGTCCTCGTTGGTCCAGGTCCTCGTCGTGCGCAGGCCACCCACGACGAGGCCGATAGCGAATAGGACCGCGACCACCGAGCTACCCATCAGCGCCACCTCCGCCCGAGCCACCAGAACCGCCGGCGCTTGTCGTGGTTGATGCTCTCGACGAGGTGACGGAACTCCGAGCGGTCGTACGCCGCCAGCTCGCGCGCCGTCTTCGTCACCAACACCACGAACCAATCGGCGCCGTTCTCCGCTTCGAGCTCGCGCAGGTCGCCTATGTACGCCAACCCCATCCGCTGGCAGCGCAACCCGGTCAGGGCGTGGGTGCTGACCATATGCGTGATCTCGTGCCCGAGGTCGCGCTCCTGCTGCTCGGCTGTGGCCGCCGCGTCCAGGAGGATGCCATACTCTCCGCTTTCGCCGCGCTTGATGACGCCCGACAGCGAGCCGGTCATCGTCTGGTACTCCACGAAGTTGGGGAAGCCACAGTAGTTGAGGGCCTTGCACAAATCTATCGTCTTGCACGGCGTGACCAGGCCGACCCCTTGGGTCTTCTTGATCGTATCAACCGCCAGTTGCAGCATGTCCTGCCGAATGTCCCGCGTATCCATGAGCAACGCCTACTCAGCCCCCTCCACGTCGCCGCCCAACCCCGATGTATCGTCCACCGGCCCGCTGTTGCGCTTCAAGCGTCTATCTAGGTAGTTCATGAAGTCGTCGAGCAGCCGCAGTTCGTCGGGGCCGAGCTTGCCGGCACGCCTCAGTAACGCCTCAATGCCTGGTTTGCTCAGGGTGGCGAGCACTGTCGGCGTCACCAGGGCCGCGGACGCGGCCTCCTCACGCTCCTGCGTAAAGTAGTCCACATGGACCTCGAAGAACTTCGCCAGCGCCCGTAGCTTGTCCGGGCCGGGGTACTCGATAGACCCTAACCGCGCCTTACTCAGATACCCGACCGTCAGCCCCGTCGCATCGGCCACCTCCGTCAGGGTCCATGGGCGCGGAGGATCGGTCGGGGCAAGGCGGGTCTCAAACAGCTTGTTGAGTCGCTGTGAAAAGCGATTCTCGCGGGGAGACTGCGGCTGTCGCGGCATAGTCTATCTTTGCACTCCCTGACCATGTGTTTGGCAAAGGGTATTCCCTCGCAGTGGATGTGTTTCGCCTTGAATGATAACAAGTCGCACTAAACAGGCCAACGCTGATGACCAGGCGCAAACTTGACGAGGTTATAGGACCGCGATACAATTCAGGTCAGCTATTCTCTTTCAAGGAGAACTGTTTGTAATACACCGGCAAAAGCGCGGGTACCGGGGGTAATCTATATGCAGCCGCTGAAGCTGAACGACTCAATCCCGCTTAGCCAGATCGAGGGGCACATCTGCGTGTGCTGCGGTTGCGGCGCGGACGTTATCCCGCTCCCGCTGGACGTCGACCCGGATGAGCATATCGTTCGGGGCATCGTGCGCGGCGTGTCCATTTCGGACATGCGCACCGGCAAGCGGAGGGACTGCGCCATCCTGCTGTGCCCCACCTGCGCCGACCCGGAGGAGGTGGGGGACTACGAGCAGCTAGAGATCGCTTCCTCTCACAACGCGGCCGCGCACGCCGCGCATGTGGTGACCGCCGAAAGTACCGCCCGTCGCGCGGTTCAGCCGTAGAACTGATGTTCCATCCCTGCATCTCTGCGTTGCGGACACGCGATGGAGTGCGCTATGATGGGCACAATGGAGAAGTTTGTTATGTCCTAGCACAAATGTCGTGCTAAACGCACGAAGCTCACCGGGCAAGCCCGGTGAGCCACGTCCGCCGCCTATATGGTGCGGTTCTGGTGCCTAATTCTAATGATGCTACCAGAGCCGCTAGATCGGGACCGAGAACCTTATCCAAGGGTTCCCGGCTCTCGCAGGGAGGCTTTATGCTTCCGAGGAGTACCTATGAGCAATCATACGGGAACGGTGCGTCCATGTCAACCGCACGCCCAGCTTGCCAAGTCGGAAACTACACCGCTGCCCCTCGATACCATCGACCGGCGCCTGGTCCAGCGCTACGGCGTGTTGCTGCTCACCGGGGGCTACACGGCGTTGCCCACCTACGCCTGGGTGTACTACGCGCGGCTGGGGGTGAGCGAGGCCGAGATGGTCTGCCTCGCGCAGCTCTGCACCTACTGGTGGTCGGCGCGCGATCCGTACCCCGGCGAGGCGGCGCTGGCCGCGCGCATGGGCAAGACGGTGCGCACGATCCAGGGCTACCTTCGTTCGTTAGAGAGGAAGGGGCTACTGCACATACAGACTAGGTTATCCCACAACGGTCGGCAGTCAACGAACGCCTACGACCTGCGGCCGTTCTTCGCGGCCGTCGAAGGGCTCGCGCGGCTGGACGGCCTGCTCCCCGACGACGACGCGGCCCCCGCGACGCCGACGACCCCCAACACCGATGCGTGCAAATTTGGGCCATGTGACCATTACAACGCTACACAGGGGGACGCGGAACAGAAACCGCTATGTGCAGGGATGGAGAGCAATGGACCCGAAGACACCACTAAGGGCGCAGCTACAGCCGGCTCGCGGAGGGGTGAAGGATCACACGCAGGAGGGGTGAAGAATCCTTCACCCCAAGTAAACCCAATCGAAGTAAAGATTTTCGACTTCGATTCGATACCCCCTACCCCCACTAAGACAACACAGACGCCGACCAACGCCGAGGCTCGGCAACCGGCGAGCGCGGACCCGGACGACCAGGCGCTCGCCGCCGAGATCACCGCCCTGGGCACCGAACTGGGGGACGACGCGCCCCGCTCGAGTCTCAGCCGCGCCCGCAACCTGCACCGCGCCGCCGGCGTGTCCCTCGACCGGTTCCTGCGTCTGCTCGATGAAGCGGCGGCCCGGACACGCGACCGCCAGGCCAGCATCGTCAAGCGACGGCGCGACGGGCACGCCCCTAACGGCATGCCCTACCTGTTCGCCGTTCTGCAGGACCTCTTGCACCCCGCGCCGTCCCGTATAGCCGACGTCGGCCCGGACCGCCAACATGCTGGCCCGTCAGGTCGTCGTCGACGCCGGCGCGATGGCGGCCGTGGCGAGCCCATTGGTTCCTACGCCGCGTGGTCCGACAGCCCCGCGCGCCTACCCATTGTCGAGGAGCATCCGGTGTGGCGCGCGGTCCTCGACGAACTGGCCCAGGTCATGACCAGCGAGAACTTCAACGCCTGGCTAGCCTCGACGCGCGTGGTACACCAAGAGGGGGAGGTACTGCGCGTGGCCGTCCCCGCCGCCTTCAACCAGACCTGGCTAGAGCAGAAGCTGGCCGGCAAGGTCATGGGCGCGTTGCACAAGATCGACGACACCCTCGCTATCGGGCGTGTCGGGCGCGTCGAGTACGTCGTCGATCCGGCCGCGTGTGCCCCGATCGAGGCCACAGCGCAGGCATCGTGAGCGACTCGACGAGAGGCGAGAGGAGCACAGTATGGTCATGTGGGAGAGACCGGCTGTGCCGGCAGGGGGCAACGGCGGCTGTGCCGGGCGAGTGATGGACGGTGGAAGGCACGAGACCAAGGATTACGCCACGGGCGCAAGGCTAACAGCGGTGACCCGCATCGAATGATTTGGGCTGCCGATGAAGCCTGCTGTACAGGCTCCTCGTCGACGACACCGGGAGTGTATGGATATGCAGGATGGCGGCGCATATGCCTACCTGTGAGAGTTGCGCCGTGGACGGCAGACAGAACGTGTGGGCAGACCCTCGTGGCAGGTGGGACCGCCACACCTCGACGCCCGTTGGTATGTGAGCAGGATACATGTAAAAATAGGACATAGCGGAGGCCGATTTCGCCTGTCCGGCGGCTTCCAGATGCCACGCGTCGGACACCTCGCCACGATCGCCTGGCTCTCCCGACGACTTGGTGAACACCGGTGAAGCCTTATACTTAGGATAGAGCATCACGTCACTATCCTTTTGTCATCGGAACCATGTCTTTACTCACTAAAGTTTTCCCCCAGCTCAAACATTTCCACCTGGACGACATCGACATCACGGGCGACACACTGAGCATCTCCGCAACGGCGAAGAAGGCGTCCGCGCGTTGCCCGCTGTGTGGTCGCCGCTCGCGCAGCGTCCATAGTTGGTATGCCCGGACGGTCTCCGATCTCCCCGTGTCCCGCACCGTTGTTGTCCTCCGCCTGCGCGTGCGCCGCTTTTTCTGCCGCATCCCCTCGTGCCCCCGGCGCATCTTCACCGAGCGCCTGCCCGAACTCGTAGCCCCGCATGGGCGCTGGAGCCAGGGCTTGCGGGCGGCGGTGCAGCAGATCGGGTGCGCCCTCGGCGGCGAGGCGGGAGCACGGCTCGCCCAGGTCCTGGGCATGCGCGCGAGTCCTGCCACCCTCTTGAACTTGATCCGCGCCATGCCTCTCCCCGCTGTCGGCGATGTGCGGCTGCTCGGCTTGGACGAGTGGGCCTGGCGCAAAGGGCGGCGTTTCGGCACGATCCTCGTAGACCTCGCGCGACATCGCGTGATCGCCCTCCTGCCGGAGCGTAGCGCCGCGTCGACAGTGGCGTGGTTGGAGCAGCATCCTGAGATTGAGGTCATCACGCGGGATCGCTCCAAGCTCTATGCCGACGCGGCGACGCGTGGCGCGCCGCAGGCCATCCAGGTCGTGGACCGGTTTCACGTCCTGCGCAACCTGGGCGAGGCCCTCGACGCGTTCCTGCGCACCAAGGGCGCGTGCCTGAAGGACGCGGCGCTTGTCCTGACCGAGGCAACCGAGTCAGCGGAACCCAACGGCACCGAAAATTCCGACCGGGGCGAGCAGCGACCGCTGCCGCTGTGGCGCCAAGAGGCCGAGGCAGCGAGCGTGGACTACCATCGGCAGCGCGTCGCCGCCTACGAGGCTGTCCATACGCTACGCGGCAAAGGGGCGGATGTGGCCGACATCGCGCGCACCGTCGGTATCAGTCGCCAAACAGCCTACCACTATCTGTCGATGCGTAGCCCGCCCGCGCGACGGCGGCGGCGTTTCGAGCGCCGCGATCGCGCGCTCGATCCGTATGAGGACTACCTACGGCGGCGTTGGGCCGAGGGGTGCCACAACGGGATGCAGCTCTGGCGCGAGATCCAGGCACAGGGTTTCGCCTATTCGTCGAGTCCCGTGTCGCGTTTCGTGGCTCACCTGCGCCAGGACCCCTC
>JAABUY010004060.1_pt1 | contig 15595 bp, 13 predicted proteins | sample 5560271 | NCBI WGS metagenome assembly JAABUY01 (sample SAMN10711886, study PRJNA513374) | rock metagenome | isolation source: Antarctica rocks | place: Antarctica: Victoria Land, University Valley
AAGTCTTCAATATGAGCGATACCGAGCCGATCGTCGCGGTTGTCGCCCGCTCCGCCGCCGATGAATGGGACAAGATCATCCCCTACGACCGCAAGACCTGCACATCGGGCTGATGAACTTTAACGACTTAATCGGGCAATCGGGTGATGGCGGGCTTCAGCCTGCCAATTCTGCTGTGGCAGGCTGAAGCCTGCCATCACCATTACTCAATCCCGCAGTTCTACCCCGCGAGCGCGGCGAGCAGTTGCCCGATTCCTTCGCCTTATTGGAAATGCGTCCGCACTGGAGCAGACGAGGTGTGGAGTAGGCAAGCGGATGGTGTTCTCCTCATGGGCATTGGTGCGTCGCGCACAGGAGGAATCATGATGACCGTCGCCAATATGACTTCACGATTGGACGATGTGCTACCAACGTATGACCGTGACGAGAAGCATGTGACGACGATCAATGCCTCGCCACATCGGGTGTATGCAGCGATTTGGCAGATGACGCCCAACGAACTGCCGTCTTTCGTCTGCTCATGGGCATTCGCGCCGTGCCTGCGCTCCTGAAACGCAGGGATAGGCCGCCCCGTGCAATGCAGAAACCCCTCTTTGAGACATTCCTCGCCGGGGATTTCGCGCTCCTTGTGGAGGAACCGGAACAGAAACTGATCGTCGGACTGATTGCCCAGCCGTGGATGTTGCGGGGTGGCGCTGCCCATCCCATCACGAGCGCGCCGGAGTTCGTTGGCTTCAATGAGCCGGGCTACGCGAAAGTTGCCATGAACTTCCTCTTGCAGGTGCGTGGTGATCGCACCGAACTTTCGACCGAAACACGCATCCGCGCGACCGATTCCGCAGCCCGCATTCAGTTCACGCGCTATTGGCGGGTGGTTGGCTTCGGCAGTGCAGTCATTCGGCGCGAATGGCTGCGGGCGATCAAGCGGCGTGCGGAACGCCCGGAATCGTCGTGATATCTCTTTCACGATAGCCATGTCGTCACAAAAGGACCGCTACCGCGTGTGCGCGTATACGGGTGCGGGCTTCACCGGCACAGGCCCTGGCACGGGCAAGGTGACGCTGGCGAGTGTCACCTCTTGACCGGTCAATGTGGCCGGTGGGAGCGGCGGTCGCTTGCGGAAGGTGGCGATCCGCTCTGCCCAGCCGAGGCGGTACGGTAGCGGTTTCACGCGCTCGTTCAGGGTGACGGAAAGACCAGCAAGGGTCATCCGCAGGACGGCGTAGGTCAACTGATAGGCGGGAATGAAGACGGGCGGCAACTTCAGCCGCGTCGGCAGCCGGACGATTTTCCGCATCCATGTGCCCGTATTGATGAAGGCGGTGCGTCGCTCGCCGACCGTGTACTCCTTCAACTCGGCGATGTGATTATGGCCGTACATGAACACATCCACCGCTGTTGCGCGGTCTTGCCGGTGCGCCGGTTGGCGTTTCCCCGCGAGGAAAGAGCGGCACGCGGCATGGTACTGCTCCTCACCCTCCGCGACGATCTGTAACGGTTCGAGGAGGCCGGAGCGCCGCCGCCAGCGCGTGAAATCATGCCGCAGCATGAGCAGGACGAGGCCGAGCACGACGACAATATCGAGAAGAAGGAAGCCAAAGATTTGCGCGATCCGCCCGGCGGAGAACTCCGGCAGCCGCCCCTGCGAGAGGCGGATAATCGCGTTGTTCAGAAAGCGCACCGCGAAGAGGATAACGACGGCGGGCACGAGCACATACCGCAGGAAACGCCGCGCCTGTCGGTAGAAGAAATTGGAGAAGAGCCACCACGGTACCATCTCCAGCGGGTAGATGTTATCAATATCGGAGAGGGTCGTCGCGTCGTCCGGCCCGGCGAACCGGCCGAGCGGTTCGATGCGGTTGACGAGTTGCGTGACGACGTGTGTGCCGACCGGCATGATGAGTGGGTGGCCGTAGTCCACGATCGCGTTCTGGCTGTCCTCTTCGTTGCCATGCTCCGCGTAGACGGTCAGTTCGCCGCCATCCGACGCGAAACAGTGCTCGTAGCCGAGCGCGACATCGTGGACGATACCCTGCTCGATCAGGTAGATGCCGATCGCGGCGTTCCAAGCCGTCTCGCTATCGTGGTTGCCCACTGTATAGACGGTACGATGACCGGGCCGCGTGTTCCAGGCGCGTAGCCGCGCAAAGAACGCCGCATGATCGGGATGCTCGACGACCGCCCGCGCGCGATTTCCACCCGGCGAGAGCGTCACTTGCAGGAACTCGAAGAAATCACCGTTGATGAGGAGTGTCACCGGTTCAATCTCGCGGTCGAGACCATCCAGAAGCGCGATCAGTTCCGCGTGGCAGAAGAAATCTTCCTGGCCGGGATCACCGCCGATATGCAGGTCACTCAGGACGACGAGTACTCCGTCCCGCCCCTCGGCATTCGTCTCCACCGCCGCCGGAAGGGCAACGATATGCGGGGCATCCATCCCCGGCGCGCGGCATGTTCCGTTTTCCATGTGTTTCCGTTTCCATACCCATCGTGCGCATCCGACGGTACAGCGCCGCGCCACCGTTGGGGTGGTCGCCACCGCGCCCGTGTCCCCTATTGTACGTTGTGGCGTCGACGGTCGCCAGTCAGCACTGCTTCACACACGCTTCATCTCCGCTTCAGCATTCGTGCGTAGTATTAAGGAGAACCGCCTGCGACTCGTCAGACGGCGGATGCGCTCCCTGCACATCGCGCTATCGGCAGCGCGGGACGGACGGAGATAGGAACGGTCAGAACAACCTGTCATGCTGCGTGTAGGAACAAATCGTGCGTAGCGAATGTTATACAGGATGAAGCGGCGAACCACGTCGCAGCAATCACAGTGACGGAGGCATATAGCATGGACAAAACGGTTTCAATGCAATCACTCGTCGTGGAGAAATATACGCAACTGCTCCATGCCGCCGCCAAGCGCCGCGACGCTTTTCTTGGCAAGACGACGCCGATCCCGGTCGTCGTCCGACCGTCGCAACCGATCCGGGTGCCGGTCAGCCGCCGCCATCGCGTCTACCCGTAGCGCCAGCCGGGCGAAGCAGCCAGAAGGGTCTGCTGTCCGCCCCACTAGACACGCAACGGTTTTCCAATAGACGAGCCACACATTATCGTGTGGCACAAAGCCCGACCACAAGCGGTCGGGCTTTTTTTGTAGGACAAAGGACTGCGGGCTGAGTGGAAAGAAAACCATCGGTTGCGCTATACTCTCGTGTGAAAGCGACGCGTCGTACGGGGAAGGGATAGTCATCTGTCAGCATCAACCAATCAGCCAGATGTACGCGCGATTTGGGTGATCGGGCATCGGAACCCGGACACGGACTGCACCGTCGCCGCCATCACCTATGCCGCGCTCAAGCAGTCGCAGGCGGACGGCGATATGCTCTTGATCCCGGCAGCGCTTGGCCCACTCAATCCGGAGACGCGCGCGGTCCTCGCCCGCTTTGGTAACTTCGCACCCCTCACGCTCGCTGATGTCCTCCCGCGCGTCCGGGACATCATGACCGTCACTGTCCGCTCCGTTACGGACACCGCGACGCTCCATGACGTGGCGGCGCTGATGCGGGAGTATCACATCCGCACGGTGCCCGTGATTGGCCCCGACTATCGGTTGCGCGGCGTCGTGACGGTGGATGAGATCGCTGACCGCTATCTTGAGCGAACTGCAACGCACCGATCAACACGATCTCCCTACGACTGTTCACGACTTGATGCGCGCCGATGTCGCGACGGTTAGCGCGGACGTCCTGATCGAGGAGGCGCAACGTGTGCTCATCGAAGCGAAGAGGCGCAGCCTCGTCGTTGTGGACGATGACGACCGCGTTGTCGGCCTCGCCACCCGCACGGATTTCCTGCGCCGCCAGCGTCGCCGCATCATCCTCGTGGATCACAGCCAGCGCGCCCAGTCCGTCGAGGGGCTCGAGACGGCGGAAGTCATCGAGATCGTGGACCACCATAATATCGGTGATGTCACCACGGGCGCGCCGATCTTCTACCTCGCTGATCCCGTCGGCGCAACGGCAACGCTGATCGCGGAGATGTACCTCGATCCAGAGCGTTGGTTCCACCTCCCGCACCCGGAGCGCGTTGTCCTGGAGACGACGACCGCCGGGCTGCTGCTCAGCGCGATTATCTCCGACACGCTGCTGCTCCGCTCACCAACGACGACGGTGCGGGATCGCCGTGCGCTCGCCGCACTGGTCGAACGAACGGGGCTGGACGCCGAGGCGCTGGCCAAGGAGATGTTCGCGGCGCGCTCCGACATCTCGGCCCGCACGGCAGCGGAATTGGTCGGCAACGACTATAAGCCGTACGAATTCGGCGGCAAGTCGGTCGGCGTCGCGCAGGTGGATGTCATGTCGCTGGATGCCGTGCGCGGGCGGTACGACGAACTGCGCGCCGAACTGGCAGCGGCGAAAACGCGGCAGGGGCTGGATGTCTCCATCCTGATGATGACGGACATTATCGGCGAGGCGACCGACCTCCTGTGCGACCCGGAGAGCCGCCCGATTGTCGAGCGCGCCTTCGGTGTGCAGGCGTCCGATGGCTATCTGCACCTGCCGGGCGTCGTCTCGCGCAAGAAGCAACTGATCCCGCCCCTCTCCGCCGCATTATGATGACGTTCGTGCTATTCACTCTTGTGCATTTTCCGGTCATAAATCGTTTCTCCGCGCAAGTGTACGTTCTCTCTTGCAGGCGTGTGCTATACTTCAACCTACGATAAATGGGTATTTGCACAGGCCTGTTGGCGCGGCCTATGATCTTTTGGCATACGGCACGTAACGCTGCAGATGCCGGAACCGTGGAAAGGAGGGGTAAGCACATCCCGTGCGGCTTCGCGGTACCTTCGCAGGGACGCGATGCGGGCCAATATGAAGCGAGGAATGGAATTCTGAGGAGGGAAACGTTCATGGTTGCAGCCACGGGTGATCTCTCGCGTAGTGGCCGTCGGATTCTCAGCCAGCGGCAGATTTTCCAGGTGATTGGGGCATCGTCCCTCGGGACGATGATCGAGTGGTACGACTTCTACATCTTCGGTAGTCTCGCGACCGTTATCGCCTTGCATTTCTTCCCGAGTGGCAATGCAACGGCGGCGCTCTTGTCAACATTCGCCGCCTTCGGCGCAGGGTTCGCCGCCCGTCCCTTCGGCGCGCTGGTCTTTGGCCGGGTCGGTGATCTGATTGGCCGGAAGTATGCCTTCCTCTTCACGCTGCTCATCATGGGCGGCGCGACGTTCGCCATTGGCCTCTTACCGGACTACAACACGATCGGCGTCGCCGCGCCAATCATTCTCGTTGCTATCCGGATTATCCAGGGGCTCGCGCTCGGCGGCGAGTACGGCGGCGCGGCGGTGTACGTCTCCGAACATGTCGAGAACAACCGGCGCGGCTTCTATACCAGTTTCATCCAAACGACCGCGACGCTCGGTCTCTTCCTCTCGCTGATCGTCATTCTTGCTATCAGCGAGAATATGTCCGACGCTCACTGGAAGTCGTACGGCTGGCGGATACCGTTCCTGCTCTCAGCGGTTCTGGTCATCGTCTCGCTCATCATCCGCCTCCGGCTCAAGGAATCGCCCCTCTACACGCAACTGAAGAGCGAAGGCAAGACCTCCAAAGCGCCGATCGCGGACAGCCTGGGATCGAAGGCGAAGTGGCAGACGATCCTCCTCGTCCTCTGGGGCGCGACGGCGGGCCAAGCGGTCGTGTGGTACACGCCGCAGTTCTACGCCTCGTCCTGGCTACAGAACGCGAAGATCGCGGGCGTCAAATTCGTTGACACGAACTGGATCATCGCGATTGCTCTCCTGTTCGGCACGCCGTTCTTCATCGTCTTTGGCAGCCTTTCGGACCGGATTGGCCGCAAGCCGATTATTATGGCCGGCTGCTTCCTTGGCGCCGTACTGACGATCCCGATGTTCACGATCATGCACCACTTTACTCCGGTGGCGGGCCACTACAACCCGGTGGTGCTCGTGCTGTGCGAATGGGTACTGATCGTCCTCGTGACGATGGTCTATGGGCCGATCGCGGCCTTCCTCGTCGAGTCATTTCCATCAAAGGTGCGGTACACGTCCGTCTCGCTGCCGTACCACATCGGTAATGGCTATTTCGGTGGTTTCCTGCCGCTGATTGCGACAGCGGTGGTCGCCGCCGCGTACAAGCACCCAAACCTGACAAAATACGCGCCCTACATGGGTCTCCTCTTCCCCGTCACCATTGCAGCAATTACCTTTGTTGTTGGCACGCTGCTGCTGCGTGAGACGAAGAACAACACGATGGACCTCCAGGTGACGAATCAGCGTGGGTATTCACCGGCGATTTTCTGGTCGTTGATCGCTCTCTCGGTGATCGCCCTCGTTTGCGCGGACCAGTTTCTTACCCCGACGCTGAACACGAGCACGTTCAATGTTCAGTGGTTCTTCCGCATCCTCGTGCTTGTTATCGTCCTGGGCGGCATTCTCTTCGCGTTCATCAGCCGACGACACGGTGGAGAACGCAGCGACGTCGGCTTGCAAACCGGGGATTAGGTTTATCCTCACCCCTGACCCCTCTCCATCGCCCCGCACGCACGGAACAGAACGATTCGTACGGCGATGGAGAGGGGAGCACGAAATGTACTTGATTCTTTCTCACCCCCTTCCTTGTGAAGGGGACTTTTCTTGCCATAAGCACCGATACCGTCTCCCCTTCTCCTTTGCCCTAAGGCAAAGGAGAAGGGGCGGGGGGTGAGATTCCCCGTATTCTCCATACGCTGTAGCCCATACAACGTGTCATCCACCGATTTCCGCTGTTATCCCCATGCGCTCTTTTTCTGTGCCTGCTTGACACGTACAGAATGTACGTATATATTGATTACCCTTGACAAGTGGCGCGAGTGCCGCTACGATACCCCTACATCTTGTGGTGCCGAGTTGCAGACACCCCGATATATCCCCTTTCTTCCGTGAAGCGGGACGGGACGCGGCGGGTGCAAAGTTTGTTCTAATTTCGGCGTCGCGGTCATATGTGCAAGTCGGACGGGACGAAGGGAGTCACGGGAGATGGCGTCAGTACCCACGAAGCGGCTGAAAGTGATGGACATGACGGGAACAACGAGTAACGGAGACAGCACAAAGGGGACCGGCACGCACGCGGCGATGATGCAGCGGCCCGCACTGAAGGGGACGTGGTCCGAGTCCGCTGTGCGCGTGCTGCGCGAGCGGTACCTCTGGAAAAAGGATGGCCAGTTCCTCGAAGACGAAGACGGACTCTGCTGGCGCGTCGCCACCGCTGTCGCCCAGGCGGAAGCGAACTACGGCGGCGACATCTACGAAATGGCGTGCCAATTCTATGAAGTGCTCGTCACCGGCAAGTTCCTCGCGAACTCCCCGACGTTGATGAACGCGGGCAAGGACAATGGCCTACAACTCTCTGCCTGCTTCGTCATCCCCGTTCCAGATACAATTGAGGGGATTTTTGACGCAGTTAAATATGCGGCTGTCGTTCACAAAAGTGGTGGGGGTACCGGATTTTCTTTCTCTCGCCTGCGTCCAGAGGGAAGCACCGTCGCCACCAGCCAGGGCGTCGCGAGTGGCCCCGTCTCCTTCATGCGCATCTTCGACGCGGCAACTGAGCAGGTGAAGCAGGGTGGCACGCGGCGCGGCGCGAACATGGGCATCCTGCGCGTGGATCACCCGGATGTCGAGAAATTCATCACCTGCAAACTGGATGGCGGCGTGACGAACTTCAATATCTCCGTCGCCGCGACCGATGTCTTCATGCAGGCTGTCAAGGACGACACCGAATATGACCTGATCGAGCCGCACTCCGGCGAAGTCGTCGGCCGGAAGAGCGCGCGCGAAGTCTGGGATCAGATCGTGGACGCCGCATGGCGCTCCGGCGACCCCGGCTTCGTCTTCATTGACCGCGCGAATAATAGCAAGAGCAATCCAACTCCCGCAATTGAATTGCTCGAAGCAACTAACCCGTGTGGAGAGCAATGGTTAGGTCCATACGATGCATGCAACCTCGGTTCTATTAATCTTGCGGCAACGACGAAGCAGGTTGGGGAGACAGTGTTTCTCGATTGGGAGGAATTGGAGCGCGTCACGCGACTGACGGTGCGCTTCCTCGACGACGTGATTGATGTCAATCCGCTGCCGCTGCCGCAGATTCAGGAGAAGGTACGTGCGAACCGGCGCATCGGCCTCGGCGTGATGGGCTGGGCGGATTTGCTCTTCCTGCTCGGCATCCCGTACGACTCCGACGAGGCACTGAAACTGGGCGAGGAGATCATGGCGAAGATTGACGTGTGGGGCTGGGACGCCTCCCGCGACCTCGCGAAGGAGCGCGGCCCCTTCCCGAACTTCCCCAAGAGTATCTACGCAAACGACGCGCCTGTCCGCAACGGCACGGTGACGACCGTCGCGCCGACGGGCAGCATCAGCATCCTCGCGGACTGCTCCAGCGGCATCGAGCCGATCTTCGCCCTTGCCTTCCAGCACCGTGTCAAGCAGGGCAAAGAGTACCGCATCCTCAACTTCGTCAATCCGATCTTCAAGGCAGAGATGGAACGGCGAGGATTGTGGAGTGAAGAACTCGAGCAGCATTTGATCGCGATGGGCACCGTCCAGGGAGCGCCGGGTGTGCCGAAAGAGATACAGCGCGTCTACGTGACGGCGCAGGAGATCAAGCCGGAATGGCACGTCCGCCAGCAGGCCGCGTGGCAGAAGTACGTGGACAACTCGATCTCCAAGACCGTCAACATGCCGAACGAAGCGACCCACGCGGAGATCGCCGCAGCATACATGAGCGCCTACGACACAGGCTGCAAGGGCATCACCGTCTTCCGCGACGGCTGCAAGAGCGAGCAGGTGCTGAACATCGGTGTCAAGGAGCAGAAGACCGAGGCCACCCCCGCGACGGTCCCCGTCGTCGTTCCCGCCACATCCGGCAGCGGTACGCCGACTGCGGCGACGCTCGCCACGATCAAGCCGCGCCCGGACCTTGTGCAGGGTTACACGCGGAAACTGACCGCGCCAGAAGGCAAGGTCTACATTACGATCAATTCTGACGACGAGGGGCCACTGGAGGTCTTCGCCACGATTGGCCGCGCCGGTTCGGACATCGAGGCAATGGCGGACGGCATGGGCCGACTGATCTCCCTGACCCTCCGGCTCCCCTCGACGCTCTCACAGGGCGAACGCGCGAAGGCGGTTGCCGAGCAGTTGCGCGGCATCGGCGGCTCGCGGTCGGTCGGCTTCGGCCCGGCGCAGGTCCGCTCATTGCCGGACGCCATCGGCAAGGCAATCGCCATGCATTTTGGCGAGGCGGTCACGAACGGCCAATCCGCCACCGGCACTGCATCGGCCGCAGTCACCGACAAAGCGCCGCAACCCTCCGGCAACCTCTGCCCGCAGTGTGGCTCCGCTGCCTTCGTCCTAGAAGAAGGGTGCAAGAAGTGCCACGCCTGCGGCTACAGCGAGTGCTAGGGACCTAACCCCCAACCCCTTCCCCAGGGGAAAGGGGAGCAAAAGCCCCCTCCCTCGGAGGGAGGGGTTGGGGATAGGATTCCCGCTCTACCACTGAAATTCACATCGTCATGGAATTGGGTGACGCGCCCCTTGCGCGTCGCTTTGGGAGGTTTATGCCCATGTCTCTCACGTCTCTCTCTCCGCACACGAACGGCCACTGCGCGCTTCTCGCCGTCCACAAGCGGGATGGTTCAACCGCCGCGTTCGATGGCGAGCGCATCCGGGTCGCCATCGAAAAGGCATTCCGCGCCGAACTTGATCTCTCTGCGGATATTCCCCTTGCGCCCGAGACAGCGGTGAAGATCGCCGGACTGGCGACAGACGTCGTCGTCTGGTGCAACACGCAAGACAACGTACGCGTCGAGCAGATTCAGGACGAGGTCGAGAAGGTCTTGATGCGGGCTGGGGATCACGGCGTCGCGCGGCGGTACATCCTCTATCGTGAGGCGCGGGCGGAGGAGCGACGGGCGCGCGTCATTCACTACACGCGGGCAGACGGCAGCGAAGCGGAACTGAACCACGACGCGCTCCGGCAGCGGATCGAGGAGGCATGCGCCGGGTTGGGCGATGACCTTGCCGCCCCGGTCTTCGCCGAGGCAATCGGCAGTGTCTACAACGGCATCACTGAGCAGGAGATCGCCCAGGCGTTGATCCTTGCCGCCCGCTCCCGCTTCGAGCGCGAACCGGCGTACACCTACGTCGCCGCGCGGCTCTTACTCACAACGCTCTACGCGGAGGCATTCGGGACGGAAACTGTGCTGTCGCAGGCAACCGAGTCATATCGTGGATACGTAAGGCGATATTTCGAGACCGGCATCGCAGCGGAAATGCTCGACCCGGCGCTCCTCACCTTCGATCTTGACCAGATCACCGCCGCCCTCCGTCCGGAGCGCGACCTGACGTTCAATTACCTTGGCCTTCAGACGCTCTATGACCGTTACCTCTTGCAGACGAAAGGCCGCCGTTATGAGCCGCCGCAACTCTTCTGGATGCGCGTCGCGATGGGTCTCGCGCTCAACGAGGAAGACCGCGAAGGGCGTGCCATCGCCTTCTACGACCTGATCTCGCAGTTTGCCTTTGTGCCCTCCTCGCCGACGCTCTTTAATGCCGGCACGCGCCATCCGCAACTCTCCTCCTGCTTCCTGACGACCGTGCCAGACGACCTCGGCGCGATCTTCAAGTGCGTGCGGGACAATGCGCTGCTCTCGAAGTGGAGTGGCGGCCTCGGCAACGACTGGACGAATGTCCGCGCGCTCGGCGCGCACATCAAGGGAACGAACGGCAACAGCCAGGGCATTATCCCCTTCCTGAAGGTCGCGAACGATACGGCGATTGCCGTCAATCAGGGCGGTAAACGCAAAGGCGCGGTCTGCGCCTATCTGGAGCCGTGGCACCTCGACATCGAGGAATTTCTGGAGTTGCGCCGCAACACTGGCGACGATCGCCGCCGCACGCACGACATGAATACCGCCCTCTGGATTCCCGATCTCTTCATGCAGCGCGTCGTGGAAGGCGGAAACTGGACGCTGTTCAGCCCGAACGATGCGCCGGATCTCCACGACCTCTCTGGCCGCGCCTTCGCGGAACGGTATACCGCGTACGAGGCGATGGTGCATGCCGGTAAAATCACCCTTTCGCGCACCCTTCCCGCTGTGGACCTCTGGCGCAAGATGCTGACAATGCTCTTCGAGACGGGCCACCCGTGGATCACCTTCAAGGACCCGTCCAACATTCGCTCGTCGCAGGATCACGCGGGCGTCGTGCATAGTTCCAACCTCTGCACGGAAATTCTCCTGAATACTACTGCTGATGAGACGGCCGTCTGCAATCTCGGCTCGATCAACCTGCCCGCGCACCTCACGGACGGTACGCTCGACCTTACCCGCCTGAAGGCGACCGTGCGCACCGCCGTGCGGATGCTCGACAATGTCATTGACCTCACCTACTACCCGACCGATGAGGCGCGCGCCGCGAACCTGCGGCATCGTCCGGTCGGCCTCGGTATTATGGGCTTTCAGGACGCGCTCTATGCGCGTGGTCTCTCGTACGCGAGCGAAGAGGCAGTGGAGTTCGCGGATCGGAGCATGGAGGCCATCTCCTATTTCGCCATCCTTGCCTCCACTGAACTAGCTCACGAGCGCGGCGCGTACCCATCCTACGCCGGGTCGAAGTGGGATCGCTGCATCCTGCCGATTGACAGCATCGGTCTGCTGGAAGCATCGCGCGGCCTGCCGGTCGAGATGGATCGCTCCACGACGATGCCGTGGGAGAAGGTGCGTCATGCCGTGTGGCAGTACGGTATGCGCAACAGCAATGTGATGGCGATCGCGCCGACCGCAACGATCTCCAACATCGTCGGCGTCTCGCAATCCATCGAGCCTGCCTACAAGAACCTCTTTGTAAAGAGCAACATGTCCGGCGACTTCACACAGATTAACACCGCGCTTGTCGTGGACCTGAAGCGCCTCGGCCTCTGGGACGACGCGATGCTGGACGACCTCAAATACTACGACGGCTCGCTCCTCGACATCGCGCGCATCCCGGACGCGATCAAGCAGCGATACCTGACTGCCTTCGAGGTGGACCCGTCGTGGCTGATCGAAGCCGCCAGCCGTCGCCAGAAGTGGATTGACATGGGTCAATCCCTCAATCTCTACATGGTTGAGCCAAGCGGTAAGAAGCTCTCGGAGATGTATTTCGCGGCGTGGAACAAGGGGCTGAAGACGACCTACTATCTCCGCACCCTCGCTGCCACGCAGGTGGAGAAATCCACACTGGACATCAACCGCCGTGCCATCCAACCCCGCTGGATGAAGAACCAGAGCGCGTCCAGCAACATCCAGATCGTCCGCCCCGCCACCGAAGTGGATGAAGCCACCGCCTGCACCCTCGGTGAGGACTGCGAGGCATGCCAGTAGGGAAGCAATGGGCAATGAGCAATGAGTAAAGGCGGTGCTCGAACCGTCCTCCCGATTCAGCACTCATCAAAGGAGGAAGAAATGACCCTCACCTTCGACGATCCGACGACTGAGATGACTCCGGTGCGCGTAGATGCGCGGGACAAACGGCTGATTAACTGCTCGCAGGTGGATGTGAACCAACTGATGCCGCTCAAATATCACTGGGCGTGGGAGCACTACACGAACGGCTGCGCGAATCAGTGGATGCCGACCGAAGTGGCGATGGGCAAGGACATCGAGACGTGGCGAAGTAATGATCTCACGCCGGACGAACGGCTCGTCATCATGCGCAACCTCGGCTTCTTCTCGACCGCCGAGAGTTTGGTGGGCAACAACCTTGTCCTTGCCCTCTTCAAGCACATCACGAACCCGGAGTGCCGCCAGTACCTGCTCCGGCAGGCGTTCGAGGAGGCGGTCCACACGCATACGTTCCTGTATATCGTCGAAAGCCTCGGTCTGGACGAGCGCGAAGTCTTCAACATGTACCACGAAGTCCCCTCCATTGCCCGCAAGGACGCCTTCGAAATGGACCTGACGGCGGCCATCCTCGACCCCGATTTCTCAACGGAGACGTTCGCGGGCGCGCAAAAATTGCTGGAAAACCTGATCGGTTACTACCTCATCATGGAAGGCATCTTCTTCTACACCGGCTTTGTGATGATCCTCTCCTTCCACCGCCGCAACCGGATGACGGGGATCGGCGAGCAGTTCCAGTACATCCTGCGCGACGAAACGACGCACCTCAACTTCGGCATTGACCTCATCAACGGTATCAAGGAGGAGAATTCCGCGCTCTGGACGCCAGCGTTTCAGGCGTATATCGCCACCATTATCCGACAGGCGGTGGAACTGGAGATCGCCTATGCGGAGGATTGCCTGCCGCACGGCATCCTCGGCCTCAATGGTGACCTCTTCCGTCAGTACGTCCAGCATATCGCTGATCGCCGCCTGGAGCGGATCGGTCTGGCGGCGCAGTACGGCTCGCCCAATCCCTTCCCGTGGATGAGCGAGACGATGGACCTCGGCAAGGAAAAGAACTTCTTCGAGACGCGCGTCACCGAATACCAATCCGCCTCCTCCCTGACTTGGGAATAAGGAGCGGAACAAAGTGCAAACAGTCTCCATGCGAGACCGTGCCATTCCTGCTATCATTGCGCGCGATGCAATGGCAACGAAGCGCATTGGGGAGCGGGAAAAAAGATGGTAGTGGCAGACAGCGCCGGGCAACTCGACAAAGCGATTAAACAAACTGTCAAAACCTTCAAGGCGGCGAGCGCAATGCAGGTCTGGACCTGGTCTATGAACCGCGAAGGCGATCTACTCATGATCGAGAGCCGCCTCGACGCATTGGCGCAAGCAGGAATGCTCCACCGCATCGCCAACTCGTTCCCACCCGCGTACAAGATGGGGCGCTGGAAGTAGCGAGCAGGAGAGGGCCGAGCAGTGCCACTCTTCTTTAGAGGAGACACGATGGCCGAGCAAGCGCAAGAGTTCAATGAAGCAACCTTCGGTAAGTGCCCGGAGTGCGACGCGGCGATGGAAATCGAGGGCCAGGATGCCATGAGCGCGGTGGAGCCGAGCCGCATCATCGGCGACTCAAAGGCGCTGCAACGCCAGTCCGACAACAGCCACTTCGCTACCCGCCTCCGCTGCGCGAACGGCCATCAGTGGTGGATGCTGACCGAGGACCTGCGTACGGCGGGGTAAGAGCGGGGCCGGGGAGAACCTGATTGTTCGCACAGAAGAAACTCGGCGCGGTGCCGGTCTATCTGCTGCTGATTGGTGGGGGATCGTTCTTCTCCACCCTCGTCTTTACCGTGAACCTGATCTATCAGGTGCAAATAGCGCATCTGAATCCGCTGCAACTCGTCCTCGTCGGCACGATATTGGAAGGTACGGCCTTCCTCTTTGAGGTACCGACGGGCATCGTTGCGGATGTCTACAGCCGCCGCCTCTCAATCATCATCGGCGCTTTCCTGCTCGGTATTGGCCTCGCACTGCAAGGGGTTGTGCCGCGTTTCGGCGTCATCCTGCTCGCACAGGTGATCTGGGGAATCGGCTCTACCTTCACGAGTGGCGCCACCGAGGCATGGCTGACTGATGAAATCGGCGTCGAACGCGCGAATCCACTTTTTTTGCGCGCGTCACAGTTTGAACTGATCGGCTCCATCATCGCGGTCGCCATCGCCACCGCGATCGGTAACTTCTCGCTTCGGGCGCCCATCCTGATTGGCGGGGGGCTGTATCTCGTCATGGGCGTGGTCCTGCTTGTCGTGATGCCCGAACATGGCTTCACGCCAACGCCGCGCGCGGAGCGGACGACGTGGCAAGTGATGGGCGGCCAACTGAAGAGCAGCGTCTCGCTCGTGCGGCGCTCGCATGTGCTGCTGACAATCTTCGGTATCATGGCATTCAGCGGCGCGGCGTCGGAATCCTATGACCGCCTGAGCACCGACCACTTCCTGACCAATTTCGCCTTCCCGACCTTCGATGGATGGAAGCCGGTCGTCTGGCTGGGCATCGTCAGCATTATCGGGCGGCTCGTGAATATCGGCGCCTTCGAGGTCGTCCGCCGCCGTCTCGATACGAATAGCCACCGCGCCGTCGCCCGCGCGCTGACAGTTTCGACCGCGCTGCTCGTCGTCTGTTACCTCGGCTTCGCGCTGGCCGGGAATCTCGCGCTGGCGGCGATCGCCTCGACAGGCGTCTGGATGTTCCGGCGCATCAACAATCCGCTGCAAACGGCGTGGATCAACCAGCATGTAGATTCCGGCGTCCGCGCGACGGTGATCTCGATCAGCAATCAGGCGGACGCTATTGGGCAGATCGCGGGTGGCCCGGTCGTCGGCTATGTCGGCGTATTGGCATCAGTGCGTGCCGCCCTGGTTGTCGGCGGCGGCATCCTCACCCCCGCGCTCCTGCTCTACGCCCAAACCCTCCGGCGCGCCGATCCCCTCATCATCGCCGTAGAGGAGTCCGCGCTGTCGTAGGGGGAATTGTCCCCACCCCTGCTCCTCCACAGGGCAATCGCATCTCAACCGGCGAGGACTTTGAGCAGGTAGCGCTGGTCCCAGGCAGCTTTGAGCCGTTTGTTCTTGATCCCCACCTTCGCCGTCTGCTCCTGTTTCAA
>JAABUY010004063.1_pt1 | contig 15592 bp, 17 predicted proteins | sample 5560271 | NCBI WGS metagenome assembly JAABUY01 (sample SAMN10711886, study PRJNA513374) | rock metagenome | isolation source: Antarctica rocks | place: Antarctica: Victoria Land, University Valley
GCTTCCATGCCGTGGACGCCCGGACCGGCGCCATCCTCTGGACCTTCCAGGGGACCAGCCTCCCAGAGAGTGGCGGCAGCGATGCCGCCCCCATCGCCTATGTGGCGGCTGGCCAGGAGTTCGTCGTGAACGCCTTCGGCGGGAACTACCTGGACAATAGGTTCCAGTATTCCCCCCCCGGTGACGCGCTGGTCGCGTTCGCGCTGCCGCCGGCCGGTGCCACCGGCCCACGCATCGTCCACGCGACGGCGCCCACCGCGGGAAACCCTGGTCCATCGTCCCGCTAACAGGGTGGAGAGGAGGGGGCGTGGTCTGCCGCGGTGCGTCTGGTCTCGTTGGCCGAGAGGCGCGGAGCGTGCCCGAGGCGCGGGCGGTAGACGTGCACGGGGGGCCGCCGCGACACCGCGCGTGGTCGCATCGTCCCTCAAGGAGCCGCCGCTCATGTCGGGGCAGTCCTTGACCGCGGTGCTTTGATGGCCCTGATCCCTGCCTACGGCCCCCAAGGGGTCGATCGTGCGGGTCGTCCGCGGGAACCGGGGCGCCCGACGGGGCGCTGTTGCCCGGAGAGCTGTCCCTCCCTCCAGCGCGGCATGGACGACTCCTGGCGGCCGGGACACCAGCGCGCCACGGCACGATACGCTGGCGCGCTGGGTGGCCGTGACAGCGGGCCGTCCCGTGGCGTACCATAGGGGTGGGGCGTCCGCCACGGGAGGTGGCGCGCCTGCGTCCGCAGGCCCCACGCGGAACCGGATGGGGAGGAGTCCTGGGGGCGCTGACGGAGCGAGAACCCATCCCATGGAGATAGACGCCCTCTACCACGCCCATGGGCGCGCCCTGTACGCGTTCATCTATACTAAAGTGGGCAATCGCGAGGCAGCCGAGGACCTCACCAGCGCCGTCTTCGAGAAGGCGCTGACGCGCCTCGATCTCGCGCGCGAGGAGCACAGCGGTGTGGCGTGGCTGTACCGGGTGGCGCGCCACGCCGTGGTCGACTATTGGCGCGCGGGACACACGGGGCGCGTGGTGGCGTTCGAGGACGCCTACACGTCGCTCCCGCCCTGTTCCGCGCCCGACGTGGACCGGCAGGAGCACACGGCAGCACGGGCACGCGCCCTACTTGCACGGTTGCCGGAGAACTATCGCACCGTGGTGACCCATCGGATCCTGGACGGATTGAGCGTGGCGGAGACGGCCGCGCGCATGGGGACGACCGAGGGCAACGTCAAGGTCTTGCTGCATCGCGCCCTCAAACACGCGGCCGCGCAGGGGGAAGACGCCACAGGCGCACCAGAAGAGGACCGTATGACCGATGAACGATGAGTCCGCGCGCTTGAACCGGGTGCTCGATGACTTGGCGGCGGAGCGCGACCCCGCCGATCGCGCCGCCCTCTCACCGGGTGAGGTGGACCTGGTGGAGATGGCGGTTTTCCTCAAAGCCGCCCGCCGTGAGCGGAGTCTGCCGGACGAGGACTTCGTGACCCGCCTCGGCGCGCGCCTGGCCGCGGCGTGCGCGTCCGACGCCGCCCCGCCGCCGCGGCGACCGGCGCGTGCGGGCGGACTCTCGCGGCGCCGCCTGCTTGACCGGGCGGGCACCGCGGCAGCGGGGTTGGCGGTGGGCGTGGGGGTAAGTGGGGTCGCCGCATACGACCAGGGGACGCGCGACGGCTACCGCCAGGGGGTCAGCGCCCCCTACGACACACCGCTGGCGCCGGCCGATCGCGGGCACTGGTTCAACACACGGCACACGACGGCCGGTGTCACGTCCGGCCGCGCGGTCCGCTTCACCGCCGGAGCCATCACCGGCTTCCTCGTGAACCCAGGAGGGGGCCAACCGATCTACGCCCTCTCCGCCGCCTGCACGCATATGGGCTGCCTGATCTCCTGGCTCGACCAGGCGCGCACCTTCCTGTGTCCCTGCCACGGCGCACAGTATACAGCCGAGGGCCACGTCCTTAGCGGCATTGCCCGGAGTCCGTTGCCCCGTCTGCGCGTGCGTGTCGGCACGGGCGGCCACCTGTACGTCTGGGGCGTGCCCACGCACCCCAGCCGCATGACGCTGCTCCCCTATACCGATGCGTCACGATGACTGGCCGGACGTCAGACACCCCACGCCGCGCGGATAGGCCCTGGCGGCCAGCCAGATCCGCACGAAAAAGATGGCCGGGCGTCACGTCTTTTCTCTGTCAGTTCTCTCCCAGGATCGCGTGTGTTGTGGACTGCGCCACATGACACTGGCTCTCCCGCAGGTATCGTTGGGGCGTGCTGAGATGAGGTATGCTGTGGCCTGACGAGGGAGTAGAGGGAGGCCAGGAGGCCAGCATGCAGTGTTAGCGGTGCGCGAAGGAGCAGTTTGTCAAGGCCGGGCGCGACCGCGCGGGTCGGCAGATCTACCAGTGCGGCGCATGTGGCCGGCGGCAAACGGACCGCTCGACCTCGGCCTTCCGCGGCTACCGCTTTCCCGACGATATCATCGCCCTCGCCGTGCGCTGGTATCTCCGCTTCCGTTTACCCTACGCCGATATCGCGGAGCTTTTGGCCGAACGGGGTGTCCACGTCGATCCGTCGAGCGTGTACGAGTGGGTGCAGCATTTCACCCCGCTCTATAAAGACGCGGCGCGCCCGCATCGCCATCGTGTCGGCACCCGCTGGGCGGTCGATGAAACCTATATCCGGCTGGCCGGGCGTTGGGTCTACGCCTATCGGGCCATCGACGAGCACGGCCAGGTGATCGACGTCTACCTGAGCGAGACGCGCGATACGGTCGCGGCGACCGCCTTCTTCGAGCAGGCGATCGCCCGGACCGACGTGCGGCCCCGCCGTGTCACGACGGATAAGGCGGCGGCCTATCCACCCGCGCTACGGACCGTCGTGCCGGAGGCGGAGCACATCACGGGCAAAATGGAGCAACAGGGGATCGAGCGCGACCACCAACACCTCAAAGGGCGCACGCGGAGTATGCGTGGGTTCCAGCGGCTCGGCTGCGCGTAGGTGGTATGCGACGGGCACAGCTTCATGCGCAACCTGCGCGACGGCTTCTACCGCTTGGGCAAACCGACCGGCGGCCCACGCATCCCCCAAGCCCCGCGCCTCGCCCGCGCCTGGGACGATCTCACGCACATTCTTGCCGCGGCATAGCTGTCTCTGCCAACGGACTGTCATGGCGTCCTCGGAGCGGCGTTTCAGTTGCAACCTCAGCACGTCCCAACGACACCGGCTGAAAAGCGCCTCCAGTAGCCGTCTACTTTGCCCCCGGTGTCACGTTCCGTAACACCAGGCCTACTGGGAAAAAGAGGGGCCGGGCGCGATCCTCTTTCCCAGTAGCCTGCGGTCGCGTCCAGGGCGTTTGCTCCTTGCCCCGAATGGTAACTCTCGGTTCGCTCATTCTTATGTTTAGTTCGAGGATTAGCAGACTACTATATGTAGTATGCTCTTTCAGTGCTGCACCATATGTTGAAATGCATCGTAGGCGACATGATAACGCCAGCCGAGCGAACCTGCTCGTAAGGGCCAACAACTGGACATTCAGGCATCGGATTTGGCATTACGTTGCTCATAACGCGCGTCCGTGGTGCCAAATCTTTGAACCATTCCGGAAAATGAGCGAACCGAGAGTGGTAACGCTTGCCCTGAACGATTACACAAGCAGAGGATGTGAGGACGCCAAGAAAAAACTCTTCGTGTGTGCGTTTGGTACGCTTACCTTGGACCTGTCTTGCAACAACCGCTGTACTGGGAGGGAGTTATTGAATCCGCGCCCCCTTGACACGCCCGCGATGAACGTCGACATCGACGCGTCTCTCGTCCGCCGGCTGGTCACCGCGCAGTTCCCCCAATGGGCCGACCTGCCGATCACGCCCGCCGTGCCGCAAGGGTGGGACAACCGGACCTTCCGCCTGGGCGCGGACCTGAGTGTGCGCTTGCCGAGTGCCGCCGGGTACGTGCCACAGGTCGAGAAAGAGCACCGCTATGCGCCGCACCTGGGGCCGCTGCTGCCGCTGCCCATCCCCGTCCCGCTCGTGCGGGGCGCGCCCGGCGCGGGCTACCCCTTCCCCTGGTCGGTCTATCGGTGGCTCCCCGGCGAGACCGCCGCCACCGCGCGCATCGACGACCTGAGCGCGTTCGCGACGACGCTGGCGCATTTCCTCGCCGCCTTGCAGCGCATCGATCCCGTGGGCGGGTCTCCGCCTGGGCCGCACAACTTCTTCCGCGGCGGACCCGTCGCGACCTACGACGCCGAGACTCGGCGTGCTATCGAGACCGTGCGCGGCAAGATTGACGCCAGCGTCGCGACCGTCGTGTGGGAGGCAGCCCTTGCCGCGCCGTGGCACGGCCCGCGCGTCTGGTTCCACGGCGACGTCGCCGTGGGCAACCTCCTGGTCCGTGACGGTCGGCTGAGCGCCGTGATCGACTGGGGCTGCGCGGGGGTGGGCGACCCCGCCTGCGACCTGGTGATCGCGTGGACGTTCCTGTCAGGCGAGAACCGGGAGGCATTCCGCGCGGCCCTCCCGCTCGATCGGGCGACCTGGGCGCGGGCGCGCGGCTGGGCGCTGTGGAAGGCCCTCATCATCGTCGCCGGGCATGCCGACACGACCGCGCCGGAAGCGGCGCGGTCCCGACAGATCATCGACGACGTGCTGGCCGATCATCATGATAGCGGCCACTAAAGGTCGAGTGGAGCGACACGCGCAGATCAGTTCACATCACTCAACACGGCTCGCTCATGTAACGATTGGGACGAGGGCAGTAATCCTTGGGCTCTTGTATAACCCTTGGTATCCCTACGAAATCGGCGACCCGGCCGGGGGGTGCAGTCAGGGCACCCCTCCGTAGCTCGACTTGCGCTGGCGGTATGCTTGGGCGCGCAGGGCGTTCTGCTCGCGCTTCACCTCATCGCGGCAGAGGTCGCAGTAGATCGACGCCGGCCCGCGTTCCCCCCTCATCACCGTTTCACGCTCGCCACACCGGGCGCACTTAATCCGCTTCGCTTTAACCGCCATAGTCCCCCCTTTTAGATCGTCACGCAAGTATTATAGAAAACCTGCGTGACGGTTGTCAAGCGCCCCCTTTCTCCCCCTGGGGGCGTGTGTAGAGCCTCCACAGGCGGGGATGGATGTCATCGTGGTCGACCAAGCTGCCTACCGTCACGCTCTGGCGCTGTAGCTCTATCGCAACAGATGCGTCTCATGGTGGAGTGCACATATGTGTCAAGCTAATTGGTTCTCCCGCACTCCCGATGATGCAGGCCGGGTAGCCGAGTGGGATCACGGGTACTCACAGCCCACAGGCCGGGTTAAGCGGCGTCAGGTGGCGCTGGAAGCCCGATCTGACCGTCTCTGCAGAGACAGTAACTCGTGCTTACGGCGGCCCTAGACGTATTGTAGCCCCCGTGCATCGAGAGTGCGGGAGAGCCAGCTAATTGTGGCGAGGCGTCCTAGTATTACAACGAGAGATTAAGGTGGACGAAGATCCTCAAGCCGCTGCAGGCGGTGCGTGCGGTGCGACCCGTAGGCCGCGAGCTTGTGGCGGCGCTGGTAGCGCAACAGCGCCACCGCCGCTCTGAGGTCGAGGCACGGCAGCGGCAGCAGGGCACGCAGCAACAGCCGCACTTCGGCCACGCTCAGGCGCAAGGCCGGCGCGGGCGGGAGCAGGGACGCCAGATCCCGCGCCTGCTCCGTGGCTCCCAGTAGCGGCGTCACGCGGACCGTCGTGCGCGGCAACAGGTCGGGGCGCGGGTCGGCCGGGTCGCGGGCCCCCCTCTCTCTGGTCGAGGCCTTGTTGCAGCCGGACCAGGAAGTGATGCGCCAGGAACACCAACGTCATGTGGTGGTGCCAGCCCGGCCAGAAGCGCATCTCATAGTGGTCCAGGCCCAGTTCGCTCTTGCATTCGGCGAAGCAGCACTCAAATGGTATGATCACAAATGACAAATTCTGCATGACCCGCGCGTGCGTGCTGCCGCTGTCGTGGTGGCGCTGTCCAAAAAGCCGCCGTCAGTAAGTGGTCGGCGGCGTGGGGCCGTGCATGGGAGCGGTGTTGGGTAACCAAATCGCGGAAAGGGGGTGAAAAAATGAGGGCAAAAAGGCCGGTCGTTTGGGAGAATGTATTCAGCCACGTCAGCACCCTCGATGGCGGGATCCGCGTCGATACGCCCGCCTGGGTCGCCTGGCTTGACGCGCCGACGACGACGAGCTTTGCCTATCCGATCGACAACGCGGCGCAGGGCTATATCGAGGCGTTCATGACCGTGCGCAAAGAACGGCGCCAGCGCGGCGGCGCCTATTGGACAGCGTACTCCCACGTCGGAGGGCAGATGCGCAAGGCGTACGTGGGACGCACGGAGGCCGTGACCGACGCCCGCCTGCGCGCCATCGCCGCCACCTTCCTGGAGCGCATCCTGTGTCCACCGCCCGTGCGGCATGCCAACCCCTGATCAGGAGGGGGGCAGCCCGCAGGGACAGCGCCGCTCCGCCACGCGCCGCGCGTCCTGTTGTCCGCGCGTGCCCACACGCCAGGGGGTGTGGCGCGCTCACTGCGGCGCACGCTCCGTGGACCGGCGCCACAGGGAGCGCCGGAGGAGGCGCGATGAACGCTCACTGGCGGGTGCGCCGCACGGTCGGCGCACAGGACACGGGGCAGCAGCGCTGGGATCTGGCCTACCAATGCCTGCTCCGGTGGCGAGAGCACAGCAGCGGTCCCCCCTGCACGGAGACTGACGGACACACCGGGAACATAGACATAGACGTAGACGTAGCGGATGGAGACACAATAAAGGAGGCGCCGCATGGATGTCGCCCTGTATGCGCGGGTCTCAACCCGCCGGCAGCAACAGACCCAGACCATTGACCAGCAACTCACGCGTTTACAGGCCCATGTCGCCGCGCACCCAGAGTGGCGCCTCGCCGAAGAGCACATCTACCGTGACGATGGCTACAGTGGGGCCAAACTGAGCCGACCCGGCTTGGACCGGCTGCGCGACCACGCGGCGCTCGCGGCGTTCGAATGTGTGGTGCTCACCGCGCCCGACCGACTCGCCCGCACCTATGTCCATCAGGTGCTCCTCATCGACGAATTGGCGCAGCGGGGCTGTGCCGTCGCGTTCGTGGATCGCCCCATGAGCGATGACCCCCATGACCAATTGGTCCTCCAGATTCGGGGGGCCGTGGCTGAGTACGAGCGGACTTTGATCGCGGACCGCATGCGGCGGGGCCGCCAGGCCAAGCTGCGCGGGGAACAACTCTTACCCTGGACACGGGCGCCCTATGGCTACATCCTGGACGCCGAGCGGCCCCGTGACCCCAGCCGGGTACGCCTCGATCCGGTCGCCGCCGCCGTGGTCACGCAGATCTTCGCCTGGTACACCGACGCCCAGACGCCCACGACGCTCTACGGCATCGCTAAGCGCCTCAGCGACGAGCGCATCCCCACGCCGACGGGCCAGCCGCGCTGGAACGTGGCCAGCATCCGGGACATGTTGCGCTCGCCGGCCTATACCGGAACCGCCTACAGCGGGCGCACCCGCCCGGCCCCGGCGCGCCACCGCAAATCGGCGTTGCGGCCGGTCGGCCCCGGCGCCAGCCACGCGCCGACCCCGCCCGAGGAGTGGATCGCGATCCCCGTCCCCGCCATCGTCAGTCAGGAGACCTTCGATGCGGCCCAAGTCCAGTTGGATCGCAACCGCCAGATGGCCCGCCGCAACAATACAGCCCATGCCTACCTGCTGCGCAGCTTGGTGAGTTGTGGACAGTGCCAGTTGGCCTGCACCGGACGGTCCCGCGCGCCTGGGTATGCCTACTATCTGTGTCGCGGCCACACCGACGCGCTGCGTGCGGCCCGTGGGCAGCGCTGTACGGCGCGCTTCGCACCGGCCGTGGCCCTGGACGACGCGGTCTGGCAGGACCTCTGTCGCGTCATCGCTGACCCGGCGATGCTAACCCACGAGCTGCACCGCGCGCACAGCGGCGCCTGGTTGCCCCAAGCGCTGCAGGCGCGACAGCAGACGGTGCGCGCCGCGGTCGCCCAGTTAGAGCGCCAGCAGGAACGCTTGCTCGCGGCTTACCTCGCCGAGATCATCGACCGCGACGAGTTCGCGCGCAAGCGGCAGGAGATTTTGCAGACACTCAACGGCCTGGCCCAGCAACTCCGCCAACTGGAGGCGCAGGCCCAGCAGCAGCATGACGTGGCTGCGGTCGCGCACGGACTGACGGACTTCTGTCAGCGCCTCCAGCCGACTCTGGACCACCTCACCTTCGACCAGCGCCGGCAACTCGTCGAACTGCTCATCGACCGCGTCATCGTGGACGACGGGCAGGTCGAGATCCGGTACGTCATCCCCACCGGTCCCAAAGGAGCAGAAACCCCCTTTTGTCATTTGCGTTTAGACTATCTCGATCGGCCAGCGCATCCCGCTCACCCACACCAGTGTGTCCAGCGGCGTGTCCGCCGGGGCGTTGCTCAGATAGTACGTGATCTCGGGGGCCTCAGCCGGCCCGTCCACTTTCCGGCGTAGCACCACCCATACCTCCCGCGCCGGCAGGCGATCACGCACCGCCATCGCCCGCACCACCGCGAAGTCGGCGACGAGCGGCCCTTTGCTGCCCTCCAGGATGCGGTAGCGCCGCCAGGCGTTGGCGGGGAGTTGCGCGGCGATAGCGTCGACGCGCCGCTTGGGCGGGCTGTCGGGATGCACCCGTGCCCGCCGCGGCGCAGGTCCTTTGCGGGACGTGCGCTGGGGCGGGACCCACGTCCGCGGGCACGCCCGCTCCTGGCCCGTCGCCGGATCGGTCAGCGGCCAGACCTGTGTCGCGCAGGGGACCTCGGCCAGATACCAGAGGTCAAGCGCGTCCAGACGCGCCAGGAAGGCCGGGTCGTCGCCGAAGCCCTCGTCGCAGGTCGCCCAGCGCGCGCGCAGCGTCCCGCGCCGTACCGCCCGCTCCACCAGGTCCCCCGCGAGCGCGTGCTTGGTCTGGAAGGGCGTGTCCGCCGGGATGGCGCAGGCCTCCCACCGCTCCGCGTACGCCTCCGTAAACCACGCCGCCGGCAGATAGAGCCGCCGGTCGAGCAACGTCGCCCCTTTGCGGCTGGCGTAGCCCAGGAAGACGCCGGCCTGGCAGTTATCTTTCTTGCCCGTAGCCCCGCACCACTGCCGCGCCACCCCCGCCGAGTGTGTCCCCTGCTTGGGCACGTCGCTGCCGTCGATGATGAGCACGCCGTCCGCCTCGCCCAGCGTCTCGTCGACGAACCGTTGATGCTCCGCCAGGATGGCGTCGTCGTCCCACGCCCCCTCCCCGACGAAGTGTTGCAACGCCCGGACGCGCCGATCCGCCCCGTCCTCCGCCCCCAGCAGACGCAGCGCCATCGCCTCGACGTTCTTGCGCGGCACGTCGGCCACGAGCAGCCCCCGCAGGTACACCGCCGCCCAGTCCCGCTGCTCCTGCCGCGCGAACAACGGCGCGAAGCGCGCGTGATAGGCCACCAGATCGGCGGCGATGCGCGCCAGATCGACCGCGCGTAGGTGCAATTCCGGTGCTAACGCCCCGCTCACATCCCTGGTGTCGTGCTGCTGTCGTTCCTGCACTGGCATGACCATCCCTCCTCATGCCCCTCCGTCCACCGACCGTGTTGCCTTCAGCCTACTCCCTTTGATCCCTCGTTGTAATACTAGAGCGCCATTCAAGTAATCAGCACTGGCGCAAAAATCCGGTGATCCTGTCTGGATCGGCCACCTCGGCGGGCATCTCGCACGCCTCATTGACGCTCAAAACGGTCGGCATGGCTGACCTCCTGGACGGCGTCAAGAGCGACGCCAACCGGACTTTCGATTACTTGAATGAGGGTCGGCTTTAACATAATCTACGCATCGTTCACCGCTGTACATCGCTTCGTTCCGACCCTTTACTTGACGATAACGGCGGTCACACTCGCCTCAGATGCGCGATTACCAACCTGCGGAGCAGTTCAATCGGCGATGCACCGCTGTTCAACGACTGTCTCGGTTGCCGGATAGGCGCCGGCAAGCCATTTCGACGCGCCGAACGCCCCATAAAGGGCAGAATGTTATGTTAAAGCCGACCCTCTCTCGATGGAAGTGAAAGGTGTATGTAGAGTCCTGCACGGGCTTGTCGGAACGACCGAAGCCGAAGAAGTCGGGGGCAATAACCCGCGCGCCACTTTCCAACATCACAGGGATCATTTTGCGATAAAGATAGCTCCAGGTCGGTTCACCATGAAGACATAAGAATGTACGTTCGGCGTCCCTCGGCCCCACATCCAGATAGTGTGCGCGAAGTCCGTCGTACCCGGGCAAATTGTCCACATAGTGTGGCGGAAATGGGAAGTCCTGAAGATCGGCAAAGCGATCGTCAGGCGTACGGAGGGCACTGACAGCGATCATTGATATCTCCCTTGAGAATCCAGGTGGGAACAGCGAGTAAATGCGAGAACGAGCTTGCTTGGTGCGTGACCGGTCCAGGCGCACTCACGCCCGATCAGGTTGATGGGGAGGACCGCGAAGCGGTGCTCACCGGGCCTGACCCTAAAGCGCTGCCGGGACGCGCCAGCAAAGGTGTGCTGTTGACGAGAAGCCGAGCGTGTCCGCCAATTCCACGATCCCGAAGTCCGATGACGTCCTCGCTATCGATCAACGCTGGCTGAGGCCTTCGCGGTCTTCCCCGGCCACATCAGCGCGCCCGCGAGCAGGACCAGAGCCGTCGCGGCCAGGCCCATCCTGTTCTGGGGTGGGAAGGGCTCGTCCAACGACTCACCAGGTTGGAGGAACTCCGGATCCTTCCACGCCGTGCCCGGGAAAAACCCGGCTGCAACCTGCGTCCAGAAGTAGCCGCCCCCGCACAGGATGGCCGCGAGGTCGTTCGTCTTGCGGTCTCCGGATTGGCGCCAGGTGAAAAACAGCGTCGAGGCTCCGCGCAGCACGCCCGTTGCCAGCGTCTGGGCATTGTGGAACTTGGCGTGCGGGGGCCATCTCGGATTCTTGACATGCGTCTCGTTCCAATCCGCACGGAACCCGCCGACCGCGCCGAAAACCGCAACTGCTGACATCAGACCTCGGCCTACCAGCGTTCTTGTGATCTGCATTGTGTTTCTATCTCCAACAGAACGGCCAGTGGTCCCGCATCACGCGCCGGGCGCCGTCACGGCGTGCCGCAACTCGTCGTGGATTGGCTTGAAACTGTCCGCGATCTGGACAGCTTCGCGTATGCGCGCCGCGACTCCGCCGTCGGCGCCAGCGGCCGCGATCGCCTCGCGGCTCCGCCACTGGGCGTCGTTGACCACCTGAGTGCGGTCGGAACTCACATGGAAGTTGGCGGAGACGAACCCAGGTACGTACCGCGAAGTCTCAACCGTCGAACGCACGAGCGTATCCAGCAGCGCCGCGGCGCGTTCGGGGGCGACCTCATAGGTGTTGATGATTGTGACGTAGCCGGCATCCAGGTCGAGGGCTGTGAGGCGCGCGCCGGTCTCCGACGCGTTGTGCGCCGCGGCCGGTTTGGACTCGGTTGTCATGAAGAGTTCCTTCCTCAGGATAAGGCGGGTGCGGCGGTGGCGGGCAGGACACCTGCGGGCGTTGACCCATCCAGAACCTTTGTGTCGAGCGGCAAGGCTTCCAGAAAACGCGTGCCTCGGGCCTCCAGCCACGCGGCGGCAAGCGCGTCCTGGCCCCGGCTGCCGGCGAGGGCGCGGTCGAAACCGCCCGGAAAATGAAAGACGAGGAGCCGCGCGTCCTCCGAGGCTTGCCAGCGCAGCATTGTACCGGCGGGAACGTAGCGGAACGCGCCGACTTTGGCAGTTGTCGCTTCGCCGTTGCTCTCGAGGCTGATCGAGCCCTCAAGGACGTAGATCGCTTCGTCGGCCCCCAGAATCCGGGGCGGCATTCCCGCTTGGGGAGCGGCGACAACCTCGCACACGTCGTAATCGTCCTCGGTTTCCGATCCGGCGGTGAGAAGCCGCCACGTGAGCCCAAACGCCTCGAAGAGTGGCCCATCCTTCGCCTGCGCTATCTTCAGCGTGCCGGCACACCACACACCCGGTTGCGTCACCAGCAGCTCTTCGCTAGGCGGCACGCTGAACGGCAGCGCCGTGACCGCGACTGAACCGTAGAGGCGCGATACGATCTGGTTGAACTCGTCGCTTTGCGGCGCAGGACCTTCTTCCATCGTCGGCCGGCGTCGCTCCTCGGCCGGACGCGCGAGCGAGATCACCTGAATCTCGTTGCCGGCGGGAGCGTACCAGTTCAGCACCCGCGTCTCCTCGCTCGTCACCGTGAACGTGTGGGGGATCATGCGCGGAAGGTGGACCAGCGTTCCCGCTTCCGCGCGGATGATTTTGCCGTCGACGTGGACGTTCATCGTACCTTCAACGACGTAGAAGCCCTCGATCGAGAGCGGGTGGCGGTGCGTTGGTGGGCCCAGACCACCGGGCATGACCTGCTCAAGGAACGAGCACCGGTTGTTCGTCTGGATTCCGGTCGCCTGGATCAGCCAAAGCGTACCGACCAGCCACATGGCCGGGGCCGTCTCACGGTCGAGCGTATAGGCTGGCCGATTGCGAAGCAGCCGCGTGTCCATCTTCGCCTCCTCGTTCTGCGTTCAATCTTAAAGTACCGAGTATCGGTGCGGTCGGACGACGCTCCGGAACATGGCCTAGTACACCGAAGCCTGCTTGATACTGGTTCGCGGCCGCAGCCGGCCAGTCACGAAGCGTCCTGTGTCTGCTCCTGAATTCCCACCTCCATGCTCCCGCGTTCGAGAGAAGTTGGCCAGCTCGCGAGATCCGATCGCCGCGCGTCGGCCGACACCCCTCGCTACGAGGCGAGGCCGACCTGCTGCGCCAGCAGAGCGGAGTCCCAGAAGGCGAAAATCTCGATGATCACGTCGCCGTCCCACTTGACGATCTGACCGAAGTCGAGGTCGAACGCTTTCCCTGTCGGGGCGACCACCTTGCCGTCGGGCAGGGTCATCTCCCCGGTGAAGGCGCCCGTGGCGCGGCTGACGACGGTGATCCAGTCGCCGCTCCCGAACTGGATTGGGTAGGGGTCGTTGTGCACGTGGACGTCGGGGAAGGTGCGGAAGAACTGCCCCATCGCCGCGGCGTGCGCGGCCCGTCCGTGGAGCGGCCCCGCGTTCCCCGGGAGGTGCGCGACCATGTCTGGGTGGTGGACCGCGTTCATCGCCGCGATGTCGTGGGCGTTGAAGGCGTCGTCGCCCTTCTTCATGAGCGCGAGCAGGCGCGCGTTCCGGCTGGTGTCGGGGGTCGTGGTATCCATGATGGCTCCTTTTATGACGTAGGTCCGTCGCACGATCGCGGTGCCCGGCGCCGGGCACCGCTACAACCACTATAGGGCGTAGGCGTCGGGGGCACAAGTAGGCAGTATTTTGTGCTATAGTTACAGAAAAGTAACCATAGGCGACGGTCGGTGCGGCAGGGAGCGCGAATGGACGACAGGGCGACGGGGTCGGGCGACGGGAGCCCGAAGGGCTATGGGTGCCCGGTCGAGGCGCTCATGGAGGCGATCGGCGGCCGCTGGAAGCCGGTCATCCTGTATCACCTGATGGGCGGGACGCGCCGCTTCAGCGAGTTCCGCCGCCTGGTGCCGCAGGTCAGCCAGCGGATGCTGACCCAGCACTTGCGCGAGCTGGAGCGCGACGGGCTCGTCCATCGCGAGGTGTACCGGGAGGTGCCGCCGCGGGTGGAGTATTCCCTGACCGCGCTTGGGCGGACCATGGAGCCGCTGCTCCATCAGATGAACGCGTGGGCCGCGGCGCACCTGGTCGAGGCGTCAAGGGGTAAGGGCGAGTCGCACGCCGCCGCAGCCACCGGGTCCTCCTCGGGGGCCTAACAGCCTATCCGGAAAGTGCCTAAACATGCTCCCAGCGGCTGCACAGGCCGCTCTGACGATTTTTCGGATAGGCTGTAAGCGGGCGCGAGGGTATCTACTGCTCCGCCCGCGGCAGCCGGCCGCCGTGGCGCAGGCCAGCCCGGCCGCGGCGACCCTGCCCGCGCGCCCAAGGGGACGCGCGCCGTGAGCGCGCGTCCCCTTGGGCGCGCTCAAGTAGATGTAGCGAGGGGACGATGACGGCCTATGACAGACCGACGAGGACCGGCGGCCGACGGCGCATCGCCGAACGGGAAGGCGCGCGACGACGGCGCGTACCACGACGATCTGCCCGCGCTCGTGGCCGCGCTGGAGGACAGCCCTAACGCCCTGGTACGCCACGGCTCCCAGCAACTCCGCCGCCTCATCCGCGCCGGCCAGGCCCAGGTCTACCAGCGCATCCTCCCCGGCCTCCCCATCGCTCTCGCCGACCCCTATTTTCGCCTCGACATGGCCCGCGCCGCCGCCCGCGCTAGCCTCGATCTCTTCCCGCCGACCAGACCGGGCGGGTGAGCGCGTGGGGCCACGATCGCCGCCCCGTCGGCGTGGTGAGCAGAGGGGATCATCGTCGCGCGGCGTGGGACCACGGGTGTTCCCGGAACCACGCCCCTTATCCCCATAAGACCACCAGGCGCGGGGGCTAGCCTGGTACGCTCTGTGTAGAGACGCTGGACCACACAGGAGCGCGCATGATCCCGCCGCCCGCCCTCGATACCGCTCCCGCCGTGCTCACCCTCGCCCAGGAGCAAGCGTTAGCCCGGATGATCCGCGCCGGCCGCCGCGCCCGCCTGCTGGCCCAGCGCCACCTCGCCGCGCGCCTGCGCCGCCGGCGCCGTCCTCGCCGCCCTCCTCCCGCGCCTGCCGCTCGCCCCGGCCGTCCTCCCCGCCGCCGCCGGCCCCCTCCTGCCCCACGATCTCGCCGCCGACGCCCGCGCGCGCGTGCTCGCCGACCTGGCCGCCTGGCCCCTCGACCAGGACGCCCTCCGCGCCGGCGCCGCGGCCCGCGCCGCCGTCGTCGCTGCCAACGGGCGTCTCGTCGTCGCCCTCGCCCGGCGCTACCAGCACCGCGGCCTCCCCCTCGACGACCTCGTGCAGGAGGGCGCCGTCGGCCTCCTGCGCGCCATCGACCTCTTCGACCCCGCGCGCGGCTACAAGTTCTCCACCTACGCCGTGTGGTGGATCAAGCAGGCCCTCCGCCGCGCCCTCGCCCGGCAGGTCCCCCTCGCCCACGTCCCCGACAACGTGCAGATGGAGCGCGCCCGCCTCGCCCGCCGTGCCCACGCCCTCCACGCCGAACTGGGCCATCCGCCCTCCCCCGCCGCCCTCGCCGCCGCGACGGGCCTCCCCCGCGCGCGCGTGGACGCCCTCACCGCGCCCCTGCCCGTCCCCGTCCCCCTCGACCAGATCATGGGCGACGGCGGGTCCACGACCCTGGGCGACCTCCTCCCCGACCCTGACGCCGACCAGCCCGATGCGCTGGCCGAGGCTCACGCCCTGGCCGCCGCCGTGCGCGCCGCCCTCGCCACTCTGGACCCGCGCGCGCGGGCTATCCTCTTCGCCTGCCACGGCCTCGACGGGGCACCCCCACGCACCTTGCAGGAGATCGGCCAGCAGCTCGGGCTCACCCGCGAGCGCGTGCGCCAGATCGAGGCCAAAGCGCTCACGCGTCTGCGCGACCCCGCCCTGCGCCATTGGCTCGCCGACGACGC